>Ga0335079_10000242_pt1 | contig 64049 bp, 76 predicted proteins | sample Lox_Sample_33_FD_206719 | JGI IMG/M metagenome (GOLD analysis project Ga0335079, IMG submission 206719) | Soil microbial communities from Loxahatchee National Wildlife Refuge, Florida, United States - Lox_Sample_3.3 | ecosystem: Environmental > Terrestrial > Soil > Wetlands | place: USA...
GCCGCCGCTTACCGGCGAATCGACCATGGCGATGCCGCGTTTCGCGAGCTCCTCGGCAATCGAGGCAACCATGCGCGGACCCGTGGTCGAAAGATCGATCAGCGTCTTGACGCGGCTTCCGTCTGCGATGCCTCCGGCGTCAAGCGCCACGGAGCGCACGATATCGGGCGTGGGAAGGCTCACCAGCACCGTCTCGACCGCCGACGCCAGTTCCTTGGCCGAGCCTGCGCGCCGCGCCTGGCGCTCAAGCAATGGTGCCATGGCTGCTTCACTCGTGTCGTAAATCACCAGGCGATGTCCGGAATCCAACAACCGCCCCGCCATCGGCCCGCCCATGCGACCGACGCCGATGAACCCCACCTCCTCCGCCATGCTCAGCCCTTTCTTTAGCGATTGAGTGCCCGTACCTGCTCAAGCGTGAGACGGTTGAAGGATGCGGGCTTCAGCACGCGGCTGTGCTGATGTTCGAGCAGCGGCCGCACTGTCGCGAGAAACTTGGGCCAATCCGGATGCGCGGCGATTTCGGCGCGACGGCGCGCGCGATCGTCGAGATCTGCATAGGCCCACAGATGCACGACTTCCGTGACGGGCCCGATCTCGGTGGTGAAATATCCGATCAGCCCGCCAAGGATCGAGCGCATCAACGGCAGACCGAGCTTCTCGACGGCATCGAGATAGTCCGGGATTTTTCCGGGCTTCACGCGATATGTGCGCTGTTCGATGATCATTTGGGCGCCTCCTGCAAACGGACGCGGGGGCAAGGCCCCCGCGTCATCACGGGCGGTTCAATGCGTCGGCCAGACGGCCTTCGCCATCGCGAGGGCGTCCGGGTAGACCGGCACCGGCACGCCGTTCTGCCACTGCACGATCACCAGCGGCGCGTCGACACGGCGCCCGTTCTCGTCGAATTTGATCCGCCCGCCCGCGAAAAACTTCGCTGCGCCGTCGGTCGCGTCCATGGCGCGCACGGCATCGGCGACCTTGTGGCGGTCGGCGGCGCCCGCCTTCTCAAGCGCGTCCTTGATAATCCAGATGTGGCCGTAGGCACAGAGGTTGTCCTGGGTCATCCAGGGTTCCCCCGTGCGCTTCTTGAATTCGGCGATGAGCTGCTCCTGGCCTTTGCCCGGCCAGTTCGCGACCGTCACCATGATGCCTTCGAGCACGTCCGGCCCCGTCACCTTGAGCAGTTCGGGCGCGCCCAAGTGCGCACCGTTGCCCACCACCGGCAATTTGCCGCCGCCGAGCCCCATCTCGCTCAGCTTTTCGACCAGCAGCGCGTCATCCGGTACGTTGGTCGAGATCAAGAACAGGAAATCGGGCCGCGCCGTGCGGATTTTCTCGACCAGCGGCGTCGCGTCGGATAGCGGCGGCGTATAAACCTCGTCCGCCACCAGCTTCACGCCGGCCTTTTCGAGGCCGCCCTCGCGCATCGGTTTGACGAAGCTCACGGGTGCCGCGGTGTTGTCGCTGATGATCCCAGCAGACGTCGGGACCTTGCCGGTCGCCGCCTTGGCGAGTGCCAGAACCGTCGGTAGCGCGAGTTTCGCCTGGGTATCGGCCGTGGCCGAAGTTTGGAACACATAGTGGAATCCGCGGGCTGTGATCTGGTCGGAATAGGAGAGCGTGAACCATGGCAGCTCGGCCCGCTCGGTCACCTCGGTAACCGCCAAGGTGAATGAGCTGAGCCAAGCACCGACCCCGCCGACCAGGTCAGGATTCTGCGAAAGCACGCGCTGCGCCGCGTCCTTGGCTTTCTCAGCGCTGTCCCCGGTGTCCGCGACCACAAGCTGCACTTTCGCTCCGCCGAGAGCCTTGATGCCGCCCTGATCGTTGATCTGCGCCACCGCCATCTCGGCACCCTCGCGTTCGAGCACGCCCTGGCGCGCCCAGGGGCCCGAGAGCGGGACAATCAGCGCGATCTTCACGTCCTTAGTCTGCGCTTCGACGGTACCGGGCATCGACAAGGCGCCGGCGACCGCCCCGGCCGCGAGCATCGGAATGGCGAACCGCTTCACTGCTTCTCGCATGTCAGCTCCTCCCAGTTATCGTCTGTCAACCTGGCGCGACGGGCGGCGTCAAAGTCCGAGATAGACGCTGCGAATGCGATCATCCGCCAGCAGCGCGTCATGCGGCCCTTCGAGAACCACCCGTCCGGTCTCCAAAACATACCCGAAATCGCAGGATTCCACCGCCTCGGCAACACGTTGCTCCACCAGCAGAATAGTCAGCCGATCTTCCCGGTGAAGGCGAGCGATCCGCTCGAAGATCAGATCGGCGACGGCCGGCGCCAATCCCATCGACGGTTCGTCCAGCATGAGCAAGCGCGGCGCGGCCGCAATACCACGGCCGATCGCCAGCATTTGCTGCTCGCCGCCCGAGAGCGTCCCCGCCGCCTGCTCGCGCCGCTCGCGCAGGACCGGAAATAGATCGTAGATGCGCTCGAGGTTGCGGCGCCAAGCGGTGCGGCCGCGGTCGGGATATGCCCCCATCTCCAGGTTTTCCAGCACCGTCATCGAGGGAAAGACCTTGCGCCCTTCCGGCACGTGAGCGATTCCGCGATGGGCGCGCTCGGCGGGCGGCAATGCCAGGAGGTCCTCACCATCGAAGTGGATGCTGCCGCCCGCGGGCTGCACCGTGCCGGAGATGGCCTTGAAGAGCGTGGTCTTGCCGGCACCATTTGGGCCGACGATGGCGGCGAATTGTCCCTCCTCGATCGAAAGCGACACGCCATCGAGGGCACGCAATCCCGCGTAGCTGACGGAGAGTCCTTCAAGCGTCAACACGGAGCGCCGCCCATTTGGTTCCGAGATACGCCTCGATCACGCTCGAATTGCCTGTTATCTCCGCCGGCGCCCCCTCCGCCAGCACGCTTCCATGATTCAGCACCACAAAGCGGTCGACGAGCCGTACCATCGCGCGCATGGTGTGTTCGATGACCACGACGGTAACGCGATCCTGCGTGAGGCTACGGACAACCTCCAGCATCTCCTCCACCTCGGGCGCACCCAGTCCGGCCAAGGGCTCGTCCATCAGCAGCAGGCGCGGACGCCCCGCAAGCGCGCGCGCCAATTCCATCAGCCTCAGCTCTTTCGTGGTCAGGCCCTGGGCTATTGCATCCATCCGCTGCAGGAGATTGACGCTCGCGAGCGCTTCGCGCGCCGCCGCGTAAGCCACGGTATCCGACGGCGCGTGCACATATGCTCCAATCACCACGTTCTGCAGCACCGACATGCGCTGGAAGCTGCGCACGACCTGAAAGGTTCGTCCGATGCCAAGTCGGCATACTCGATTGGGTTTGAGTCCAGCGAGGTCGTGGCCCGCAAATACCACGCGGCCGCGGTCGGGAGCCAGAAACCCGTTCAACAGATTGAAGAGCGTGGTCTTGCCGGCGCCGTTGGGCCCGATGATCCCCAGCAACTCGCCCTCGCGGACGTCGAAGCTCACGCCCTCGACCGCGCGTAATCCGCCGAATGACCTCGAGATGTCGTCCACCGCCAGCAGAGGTACGTCGGCAGAAGCGTTCGCAGGCCGCTCTGACGTGTACGTCGGCTGCGCAAGAGGCTGACCGCCGTCCGTTGCCTCTTGGAGAGGCTGTGCGCGGCGCAGCCTGTCGCGGATCCGCCAATAGATACCTTCAGGCGCGAGCAGGATGACGAAAATGATGGCGATGCCCAGCACGACACCCTGAATTCCCGGCAGCAGGTCGCCAAGCTCGCCCTGGAGAATCTTGGAGAGCGGGATCAGCACCGCCGAGCCAATCACCGGACCCCAGAGCGTGCCGACCCCGCCGAACAGCGTCACGATCAGCGCCTGCGACGAGATCAGCAAGCCGAACACGTCGTCGGGCGTCACCACCAGCAGAACCACCGCATAGAGTCCGCCGGCCGCGGCGGCGACCGCGCCGCTCAGCATGATCGCCCGCATTTTCCAAGCCAGAGTGTCGATCCCCGCCGCTTCCGCCGCCGGTTCGTTCTGCTTGATCGCCAGCAGCGACATGCCGAAGCGCGAGCGTTCGATCCCGAGCGAGATCAACTGTGCCGCCACCATCAACGCAACCGCGAGCACGAGATAAACGCGATAGTCGGCGAACTGCATGAACCACGCCGCCGCCTCGCGCTTCATCGGCAAGGTCACCTCTTGGTATCCGAGCCACTGGAACACGTAGAGGAGCGCTAGAGGATAGGCCAGCATCGAAAGCGCGAAGTAGTGGCCGCGGAGCCTGAAGGTCGGATAACCGATCACGACGGCGGCAATCGCGCCGGCGATCATGCCAAGGGGAATTCCGAACCACGGCGTGATGTCGAATTGCACCAATGCGATGGTGACGCTGTAGGCGCCGATGCCGAAGAACGAGGCATGCCCAAAGGAAACGAGGCCGCTGTAACCGCTCAGGATGTTCCAGGAAAGACCGAGCACGGCCCAAATCGGCACCACCGTCAGCATGAGCTGGTAGTATGAATTGCTCACGGCCATGCCGAGACCGATCCACGCGAGCGCCACCAAGGCAATCATCAGCAAGGTGCGATAAACGCTCGGGCTTGCACTCATGGCTTAGACGCGCTCCGTCGCACGGCCAAACAGGCCCTGTGGCCGCACCATGACGACGAGCAGGAAAACCGCGAAAATCGCGGCGTTCTGCAATTGCGCCGGCAGCACCAACGTCGAGAGCTGCTGCACCAGTCCGATCGTCATGCCGCCCCAGAAGGCACCGAGCAGGCTGCCCATGCCGCCCAGCACCACGCCCGCGTACATGATGATCACGAATTGCAGGCCGATATAGGGCTGGAACGGGTTGTAGGTCGCGACTAGTCCGCCCGCGAGGGCCGTGATCCCGCTGCCGATTCCGAACGCGAGGCGGTGGGCTCGATCGACGTCGATGCCCATGTAGATCGCTGCCTCCGGGTTGTCCGCGGCGGCGCGCAGCGTCTTGCCGATGCGCGAGCGGTTGATGAACCAGTAGAGGGCCGCGCCGACGATGAACGAAACGACGCACACGACCATGCGCTGCTGATTGAGGAATAGCGCCGCGCGGGGGTCGTAGAGCAATGGCACCTCGAAGGCGCGGATCGCAAGCGGCGTGCGCACCGATTGCGGCGTCGAGCCGAAGAGGATCAACCCGCCGTTCTCGAGTACCAGCGCGATACCGAGCGTGAGGATGAGCTGCGCATAGTGGCCTTCTCCCTCGCGGCCCACCGCCTGGGTCCCCGTCACGCGCGAGATGAGCGCGCGGTGCAGCAGCACGCCCCCCGCGAACACCACGAGTCCCGCCAATATCGAGCCGAGTAACGGCGCCACCGCCGGGCCGAATATGGCTGCGAGCCCGAGCGAGACGACGGCATAGAGCGTCGCGTACATCCCGAGCATGAGGAAATCGCCTTGCGCAAAATTGATTACGCGCATGACGCCGAAGATCAGACCCAGGCCCACGCACATGAGCCCGTAGACGCTACCGACAAAAAACCCCGCGGTCAGCGATTGCAGGAACTGCTCGATGAAGATGCCGAGCGGCGTCATTGCGGAAAATGGCTCAGCATCGGCGCTCCCTTGATCACGGCCGCGCTCGCCGCGGCTCTTGCGCGCACCCTAGGTTTTCGGCTTTTCCGCTGTCAAGCCACGCGAGGTTGGCAAGGCGCATCGACGCCGATAGGATCGCTTGCATCCCACGATATTGCGGGGCTGCCCTTTGCGCGCGCATCGGATCGTCATATCTCGCCCGGGCGGTCCCGACGTGCTGACCGCGCAGACGCATGAGCTGCGAAACCCGGATCCGGATGAAGCACTGATCCGACAAACCGCCGTCGGGCTCAATTACATCGATATCCAGCATCGAACCGGCCGCTATCCACTCCCCACTTATCCCAGCCCGATCGGGCTCGAGGCTGCCGGCGTCGTCGAAGCCGTGGGGACGCGAGTGGAAACCGTGCGTCGGGGCGACCGTGTCGTCTATTCGGCGCCGCCGATCGGCGCATACGCCGACTGGCGCTTGATGCCGTCGGACCGCCTCGTGCGCCTGCCGCCGGACATTTTGGACGAGATCGCCGCGGCAGTGCTGACCAAGGGTCTGACCGCGCATTACCTGTTATTCACGACCTACTCCGTGCGCGCGGGAGAGACGATTCTCGTGCACGCTGCTGCGGGCGGCGTGGGGCAACTTCTCTGCCAATGGGCGCACCATCTGGGCGCGCGCGTCATCGGCACCGCCGGCAGCGACGCGAAGGCTGAAATTGCACGGCAACATGGTTGCGATGCGACCATCGTTTACACTCGAGAGGATTTCGTGGCGCGCGTGCGTGCGCTGACCGGTGGTGCCGGGGTCCCGGTAGTCTACGACGCCGTCGGGCGCGACACCTTCGAGGGCTCGCTCAACTGCCTGAAGCCAAGGGGCGTGCTGGTGAGCTTCGGCACGCCCTCGGGCCCGATCCCGCCCTTCGATCTCTTCCGTCTCAACACCATGGGTTCACTCTATGTGACGAGCCCGGCTTTCGTGACCCATACCCAAGAGCGAAGCGACCTGCTGGAGCGCTCGCGAGCATTGTTCGACGGCATCGCCCGCGGTGTCCTCCGGGTTGCGATCTCGGGTCGCTATCCGCTCGCGGACGCCGCGCGGGCCCATGCGGATTTGCAGGGCCGACGCACAGCCGGCGCCCAAATCTTGGTGCCGTAGCCGAGACGGATTGTCGGCTTCCCTCGCCGGAACTACTCTCACGCGAAACATCGATCGGGGCAAAACGACGCATGACCGAGAAGCCTCTCCCCAAAGACGACGCCGGGCTCGCCGGCAAGGTCGCGATCATCACCGGTGGCGGGGCCGCCGGCGACGGCATCGGCAACGGCCGAGCGGCGGCGATACTGCTCGCTCAAGCAGGCACGCGCATGCTGGTGGTCGATCGCCAGCGCGCGCTTGCCGAGCGCACCGTGGCAATGATCGAGCAGGAGGGCGGCATCGCGACCGCATTCACCGCCGATCTCACCCGCGAAGCCGAGGCGCGCGCCGCGGTTGCGGCCGCGCTCAAACAGTATGGGCGGCTCGATTTCCTCGATAACAACGTGGGCATCGGCGGGCGCGGCAGCGTCGTCGATGTGAGTGCCGAGGATTGGCATCGCGTGATGCAGGTCAATGTCGAGACCATGTTCCTCGTCTCGAAGCACGCGATTCCCGCGATGATCGAGAGCGCCGGCGGCGGCGCGATCGTCAACGTTTCGTCGATCTCGGCGCTGCGGCCGCGCGGGCTCACGCCCTATACCGTCTCGAAAGGTGCGGTGATCGCGTTGACCCGCGCCATGGCGGTTGATCACGGGCCGCAGGGCATCCGGGTCAACTGCGTGGCGCCGGGCCCGGTCTATACGCCCATGGTTTATGCAAGCGGCATGAGCGACGCCGCCCGTGAGCAGCGCCGCAAGGCCTCGGTCCTCGGTCGCGAAGGCACGGGATGGGACGTCGGCATGGCCGTGCGCTTCCTGCTCTCGGACCATGCGCGCTACATCACGGGACAGACGTTGGTGGTCGATGGCGGCGCGACCCTGGTCGGCCCTTCCCGCGAATCCTCCCCTCGCTGACCGAGAATCTCCGATGGCGCGCCTTCCCTATCTCGACAAATCCGATCTCCCGCCGGAACACCAAGACCTGCTGCAGCGAAACATCAACCTGCATCGCGCGCTCGCCCACAGCCCGCACGCAATGCGCGCCTTCGGCGGTTTGGGTCAGTTCATCCGGCACAAGAGCCGTCTGGACCCGCGCCTGCGCGAGCTTGCGATCCTGCAAGTGGGATATCTCGCGCGCTCTCCTTATGAATATTCGCACCACATCAAGATCGGTCGCGAATTCGGTGTGCGCGACGCCGACATCCGCGCCATGATCGCGGAAAGCGAAGGGCGCCCGAGCCCACTAGAACCCCTCGCCAAGGCGGTTCTCAAGGCGGCGCGTGACATGACCGCGGGCCGCGCAATCGACGAGCAGACCTTCGCAATGCTCCGCGAGGACCTCGGTGAGGAGCGCGTCACTGATCTGGTGGTGACGATCGCCTTCTATTGCGGAGTCGTGCGCCTGCTGGCGACGCTCGCGATCGACGTTGAACCGGACTATCGCCCCTATCTCGAAGAATTCCCGCTGCCAACGGATTGAGGAAACGACTATGCGCCTCAAAGGAAAGATCGCTATCGTCGTCGGCGCCGGCCAAGGTCCCGGCGAAGGCATGGGCAATGGCCGCGCCACGGCGCTCCGCTTCGCGCAGGAAGGCGCCAAGGTCCTCGCCGTCGATCGCCACCTCGCCTCGGCTCAGGAGACCGCGGCGATGATCGCCAAGGAAGGTGGTCAGGCCGCGGCCTTCGAGGCCGACGTCACCAAGGAAAAGACCCTGGTCTCGATGATCGCCGAGGCGATCAACCGATGGAGCCGCATCGACATCCTGCACAACAACGTCGGGGTCAGCATCGCCGGCGGCGATGCTTCACCGACCGAGATCACCGAGGAGGCATTCGATCGCATCGCCGCGATCAATCTGCGCGGCACAATCATGGCGACGAAGCACGTATTGCCGATCATGCGCCAGCAGCACGCGGGGGTCATCATCAACATTTCCTCGGTCGCGGCGCTGGAGAGCTACCCCTACGTCGCCTACAAGGCGACCAAGGCCGGCATGATCGCCTTCACGCAGCAGGTCGCGATCCAGAACGCGCCGTATGGCATCCGCGCCAACGTGATCCTGCCGGGTCTCATGGATACGCCGATGGCGGTGGATACGCGCGCGCGGGCCAGCGGCAAGCCCCGGGCGCAGGTCGCGGCCGAGCGCGACGCCAAGGTGCCGCTGCGCCACCGAATGGGCACGGCTTGGGACGTGGCCAACGCGGCGCTGTTCCTCGCCTCGGACGAGGCGAATTTCATCACGGGCGTGGCGCTGCCGGTCGATGGCGGTGCGTTGGTGAAGGTGGGCGGGGGCTGAATTCGTCAGTGCGACGCAGCCATCGACAAATCTTCGGTAATGCGAGCAATCGCCGTGTCCCAATCGCCGCTCGCGTCCTGCCGGTAGAGGCGGAGCGTTGGATACCACGGCGAATCCGCGCGGCGATCGAACCATCGCCAATCCGGCACCGAAGGGACCAGCACCCACGCCCGGCGCGCAAGCGCGCCCGCAAGATGCGCGACTGCGGTATCCACGGTCACGACCAGATCGAGCACCATCATGACGGCAGCGGTCTCCGCCATGTCGACCAGTTCCTCGCCCAGCGGCTCGACCGGGAGTCCCGTCGCGGCGATCGCCCGCTCGGCGAACCCCTTTTGCAGTGAATAGAGCCGCACGCCGGGAACCGCGGCCAACGGCGCCAGCGATTCGAGCTCGATCGAGCGCTCTCGGTCATGGCGATGTTGCCCGCGTCCGGCCCATGCGATGCCCACGCGGTAGCCGCTTTTGAGGCGCCCGCGCCAACGCCGCACCCGCTCGGGGTCGGCACTCAGATAGGGAACCTCCGCCGGAATGCTTTCGAATTCGGTGCCCAGCAGCAGCGGCAGGCTGCCGAGCGGCGCATGCGCCGCGAAGGCGAGATCCCCCTCGATATGCTGCGGTGTCTGGCCGCGCGGGATTACCGCGATGCCTTCGCGCGCCAAACTGAACCACAGCAGGGTGTGCAACGGCCGCTGTACCTCGGCGATGAGCTGGTGGCCGCGCCGCGCCAGCAGCGGCAAGTAGCGACAGAATTGGATGGTGTCGCCGAGCCCCTGCTCCGTCGTGACCAGCAGCTTGCCGCCGACCATCTCCGGGTTTTCGCCGCGCCATTCCGGCACCGCGAACTGCCGCGCGGCCTCGCCGAATTCGGACCAGCGCCAACGCCATTCATATTCGCGCCAGCCCTCCGAATAACGGCCGTCGGCCAGCAGCGCCAGCGCCAGACTCCAATGCGCGAGCGCGTAGTCAGGACGCGCGGCAATCGCACGGCGATAGCTCGCGATCGCTTGGTCGAGGTCGCGCAGCGACAGGAACGCGTTGCCGAGATTGAGCGCGGCCTCGGCGAAGTCCGGCGGGATCTCGACCGCGCGGCGCAGCAGGGCCGCGCCATCGTCCGCGTGCCTGCATTGCGCCAACAGCGTTGCGAGCACATTCAGAACCGCGCGATCGTTCGGCAACTCTTCTAACAGCCGGCGATAAATCGTCTCGGCCTCGGCAAGCTGCCCGGCCTGATGCAACTTCACCGCCTCGCTGTAGCGGTCGAGCGGCGTCTTAAGGTCGACACTCACGGCACCCACCCGGAAAAAAACAGATCGGGACCGGCACCTTCATGCCGAATCCGGCCAAACCCCCGCAGCAATCGCATTTGAGCTGCCGCACCCGACATGCGCACGCGCTCCTTGATTGGCAATCCCAATTTCGCAACTCGACTCCGCGAGCGTCAACCGCGTGAATCGAGGCTTGCATTCCCCACGCGCGTCGGCTGCACTAGCCTTGATGGTGCAAAGGCCAACTCGCCCTATGGATGCGCTCGCGGCACTCTGGCGTGGTGCCGGCGCCGCTGGGGCTGCGCTCGACCGCGTCAATCTCACTGGCGCGGAGCCGGTGTTGCCCTCGTCGTTTGCCGTCGGCACGGCGGCGCAAACCAGCATCGCGGCGGCGAGCCTCGCCGCGGCGGAACTTTGGCGAATGCGCACCGGCAACGCGCAGAGCGCCGCCGTCGATATGCGCCATGCCGCGGTCGAATTCCGAAGCGAGCGCTATCTCCGCGTCGATGGCAAACCCGCACGCGACCTCTGGGACGCGATCGCCGGCACCTATCGTTGCGGCGACGGCCGCTGGGTCCGCCTCCACACCAACCTGCCGCATCATCGCGACGGCACCCTGAAGCTGCTCAATTGCACCCATGACCGCGCGGCGGTGCAGGCGGCGCTCGATCACTGGGAAGCGATCCCGCTCGAGACCGCGGCCGCGGAAGCGGGCTTGGTGATCACCGCGATGCGCTCTTTTGCGGAATGGGATGCGCATCCACAGGGTGAGGCACTGGCGCACCTGCCCGTACTCACGATAGAGAAGATCGGCGAGGCACCGATAGAGAGATTGCCGGCGGCCGATCGCCCGCTCGGCGGCGTCCGTGTTCTGGACTTAACCCGCATCATCGCGGGACCCGTTTGCGGGCGCACGCTCGCGGCCCATGGCGCCGAGGTGCTGCTGGTGACGGCGTCGCATCTGCCGTCGCTCGAGGTGCTGGTGATCGACGGCGGGCGCGGCAAGCTTTCGACCGCCCTGGACCTGCGGCAGGCAACCGCGCGCAACGCGCTGGCGTCGTTGTTGCGACAGGCACACGTTTTCGTGCAGGGATACCGCCCAGGCGCCATCGCTGGATGGGGTTTCGGCCCAGAGCAGGCCGCGCGAATGCGGCCCGGCATCGTTTATGTGTCGCTCTCGGCCTACGGCCACATCGGCCCCTGGTCCGAGCGGAGGGGATTCGATTCGCTGGCGCAGACCGCGACCGGCTTCAATCATGCCGAAGCGGAAGCCGCGGGAAGCGACGAGCCGAAGCCGCTCCCGGCGCAGATACTGGATCACGCTTCCGGCTACCTGATGGCGTTCGGCACCATGGTGGCGCTGGCGCGGCGCATGACCGAGGGCGGGAGCTGGCACGTGCGGGTTGCGTTGGCGCAGACCGGCCACTGGTTGCGCGGACTCGGGCGCATCGAGGGGGGGCTTGCCTGCGCCGACCCACGGTCCGCCAACGTAGCCGACCTCATGGAAGAGCTTCCGTCCGGCTTCGGCGCGCTCCGTTCGGTGCGCCATGCCGGTATTCTCTCCGCGACCCCGGCGCGCTGGACCCGGCCTTCCGTCCCGCTCGGGACCCACGCGCCGCGGTGGGAGAGCGCAGCGGCGGGCTAGTCCAGCACCTCCTTGTTCACGACGTTCTCGCGAATGGGCTTGCCGTCGAGCACGCTGAGGATATTGCGAACGGCAGCGATCCCCATGCGATCGACCGCCTCCAGCGTGACGCCGGCGACGTGCGGGCCCGTTACCACGTTCGGCAATTTCAGCAGCGGATGGTCACTCGGCGGCGGCTCGCGCTCGAACACATCGAGGCCGGCGCCAGCGATCTGACGGGCACTAAGCGCGCGGCAGAGCGCGCCTTCGTCGATGATGCCGCCGCGGGCGGTATTGACGATATAGGCGCCGCGCTTCATTCGGCCGATTCGCGCCTCGTTGAAAAGACCGGTCGTCTCCGGCGTCTTCGGGCAATGGATGGTGATAAAATCGGCGCGCGGGATCGCCGGGTCGAGATCGCGCACCGGCTCGCAGCCGGCGGCCAGGATCGCATTCGCATCGATGTAGGGATCGTATACGAGGACCTGCATCTCCATGGCCAAGCAGCGCCGGGCGATGCGCGTGCCGATCCTTCCGAAGCCCACGACCAACGCGGTTTTCTCGAAGAGATCGACGGGAAGCTGCTGGTACTTGTCCCACCAGCGGTCCTCGCGAACCACCGCGTCCATGGCAGCGCCGCGCTTCGCCAGGGTCAGCATGAAGTACATCGCGTTTTCCGCCACCGACACAGAGTTGGCGATGCCCGCGATCATCAGCGGCACTTTGCGCGCGGTTAGCGCCGGCACGTCGACGGCGTCGTAGCCGACGCCGATTCGCGCGACGACCTCGATCTTGGGCGCGGCCCCCAGCGCCGTGGAACCGAAGGGCGTCGCCCCCAGTGCGATGCCGCTCGCCTCGTCCAGGAGAGATGGCAAGTTTTCGGCCTTGATGTCGTTCCGGAAAGAGACAGGCTCGATATCCTCGCGGCTTTCCGCCATCTTCCATGCCGCTGGCGATATGGTATGCGGCAGCAGAATGCGCTTGCGGTTCGTGGCCATGCCTCAATCCTTCCTGTTTTTCCTGTGGAGCGGTTCTATAGAAGCCCGAGCGAGCGCAGCTCCTCCACCATCTTCGGCGGCAGGTCCTCCATGGGGTCGCGGCCAACCCGGTCGGCCGGCGCGTCCTTGGCTTCGAGATAGCGCCAACCCTGAAACGGGCGCTTCGGCATCAGGACGGTCGGCACCAGCCTCATGTCGTATCGCACGACGCAGAGCGGCTGTCCCTCATCGTCCTCCGTCGAGGTGAAGCCCTTTAGAAGTTGGCGCGCGCGCACATAGCCCTTGATCACCCAGTAGATCGAGCCGTCGTCGAGCAATTCCTCGGCGCGGCGTGGCGTGTTGCGGGTATAGAATACCGACTTGCCCCGCTCACGGCGGCGCTGGCGCTGTATTTTCCGCAGATGCTCGAAATCGTCGATACCGACCGCGAGCTTGATCAGGTGCACGGTCATCTCCGCTCTCAGGCCGCCGCCTTCGCTGCAAGCGCGCGGGCGACCTTGCTCGCGGGCTCACGGCCAAGCAGGCCCGAGACGAAACGGCCGGCCGCGGCAAGTGCCTCCAAATCGACGCCAGTGCGGATGCCAAGCCCGTTCAGGAAATAGAGCACGTCCTCGCTTGCGACGTTGCCGGCTGCGCCCTTGGCATAGGGGCACCCGCCGAGACCCGCGACCGAGCTATCGATCACGGCGACGCCGCGTTCAAGAGCCGGCATGAGATTGGCGATCGCCTGTCCGTAGGTGTCGTGGAAGTGTACGGCGAGCCGCCCGGCTGGCACTGCTGAAATCACCCTGTCCAGCATCGTGGCGACGCGGTTGGGGGTCGCGGTGCCGATGGTCTCGCCGAGCGACACTTCAAAGCAGCCGAGCTCGATCAGGCGCACGGCGACATCGGTAACCGCAGCCGGAGCTATGGGTCCTTCGTAGGGGCAGTCGACGACGCACGAGACATAACCCCGGACCGAAACGCGGCGCGCCTTGGCCGCCTGCATTACCGGCGCGAAGCGCTCGAAGCTTTCCTCGATCGAGCAGTTGGTATTCCGGCGAGAGAAGGTCTCGGACGCCGCCGCAAAAATCGCGATTTCCTTGACGCCGGCCGACATCGCAGCCTCGAATCCCTGCATGTTGGGGACCAGCACGGGATAGCGCACGCCGGGTCTGCGCTTGATCCCCTTAAGCACCTGGGCGCTGTCCGCCATTTGCGGAATCCATTTCGGCGAAACGAATGCGCCGGCCTCGATCATCGTTAGCCCCGCGGCGCCGAGGCGATCGACCAGCGCGATCTTGTCCGCGGTCGAGACCGTCTTGACCTCGTTCTGGAGGCCGTCACGCGGCCCCACCTCAACCATCCTGACCTCAGCCGGAAGCGGCATCGCTCACCTCCTCGGCCGCGAATTCAATCAACGCGGCTCCCTCCTCGACCAGATCGCCGACGGCATAGTTGATGCGCTCGACCACGCCATCGGCGGGAGCTGCGATCGTATGCTCCATCTTCATGGCTTCCAACACCAGCAGAGCCGTGCCACGCGCAACCTTGGCGCCCTGTTTCACCTTGACCTCGACGACCCGGCCCGGCATCGGCGCGGTCAAGCTGCCAGACTGCTCCTCCGCCCCAAGGGTCGGCGCCGTGGGGTCGATGTAGCGCAGGCGATGCTCGATGCCTTCGATCTGCACGGTTACGGCATCGTCACCGTCGGAGAGCACCGCCGCACGGATTTCGTGCCCGTCGAGCCCTACAACAAGATGGTCGCCCACGCGGCGGACTTGTGCCGCGATATCGCGGCCATCCGCCTCGATGCGGTAGCCTTCCCGCCGATAGTGCAGGCGCAGATGACGCTCCTTTTCGCCGTCGCGCCAGCGCAGATCCTGATACGTGGCGCCATTGAGGCGCCAACCGTCGCGGCGCCGCCAGGGCGACCAGGGATCGCCACCCTGGGCGTGCGCGGCTTCGATCTGCTGCGCCAGGACCCGATCAAGGCTCGCCGCCGCCAACGCAGCAAGCGGCGCCGGTTCCTCCTGCGGGATCAGATCCTCGTGGAAGCGATCGATGAAACCGGTGTCGATGGCTCCCCTTTCAAAGGCTGGATGCGAAGCGAGCCGCGCCAGGAACTCGCGATTGGTGACGAGCCCGGCGACGCGATACTCTGCGAGCGCCGCGGCTAGCCGCCTGACGGCGGTGCCGCGATCTTCGCCCCAGACGATCAGCTTCGCGATCAGCGGATCGTAATAAATGGTGATGCGATCGCCCTCGCGCACACCGGTATCGACGCGAACGCCTGCAACTTCGGCAGGCGGCCGCAAAGTCGTCAAAAACCCGGTCGCCGGCAAGAAATTGTGTCGGGGGTCCTCCGCATAAAGCCGGGCCTCGACCGCATGCCCGCGCCGGAGGATCGCTTCCTGGCGCAGCGGCAGTGGCTCTCCCGCCGCGACCCGAAGTTGCCATTCCACGAGATCGAGGCCGGTGATCATCTCGGTGACGGGATGCTCCACCTGGAGCCGCGTGTTCATTTCCATGAAATAGAACGCATCGCCCTCGACGATGAACTCGACGGTCCCGGCACCCACATAACCGACGGCGCGTGCCGCGGCCGTTGCGGTATCTCCCATCTCGCGCCGACGCGCGTCGCCGAGGCCGATTGCCGGCGCCTCCTCGATCACTTTCTGCATGCGGCGCTGGATCGAGCAATCACGCTCGAAGAGATGGACGACATTGCCGTGCCGGTCGGCGAACACCTGCACTTCGATGTGGCGCGGCTTCGTCAGGTATTTCTCGATCAGCACGCGATCATTGCCGAAGGCGGATCTGGCCTCGCGCTGCGCCGTCGCCAGTTCCGCGGCGAGCTGATCAGGCGCGATCACGACGCGCATGCCCTTGCCGCCGCCTCCCGCCGACGGCTTGATCAGCACGGGATACCCGATTCGCCGCGCCTCATCCGCGAGCCGCGCGGAGCTTTGATCGGCCTCGTGGTACCCCGGCACCAGCGGCACGCCGGTCCGTTCCATCAACGCCTTGGCGGCGGACTTGTCGCCCATGGCGCGGATCGCCGTCGCGGACGGGCCGATGAAGACCAGCCCCGCGCGCTCGCAGGCCTCGGCGAAGCCGGGATTCTCGGCCAAGAATCCGTAGCCCGGGTGGATCGCCTCCGAACCGGTCGCGCGCGCCGCCGCGACGATGCGGTCGATTGCAAGATAGCTCTCGCTGGCGGCGGGCGGGCCGATCGGCACCGCCTCGTCGGCCACCTCCACATGCAGCGCGCCTCGATCAGCCTCGGAGTAGACAGCGACGGTCTCGATGCCGAGACGCCGCGCGGTGCGCGCGATCCGGCACGCGATCTCTCCCCTATTGGCGATCAGGATGCGCTTGAACATCGCGCCATCAACGCCAACGCGGCTTTCGCTTCTCGAAGAACGCGGCAAGCCCCTCGCGCGCCTCGTCGGAAGCGCGAGCCTCCGCGATCGCGCGCACGGTGATATCGATCACCGAATCCTCGATCGGCCGATCCGCCACTTCGGCGACGAGGCGCTTGGAACGCGCCTGCGCACCGCTCGCGCCTTCGAGCACTGCCGCCACCAACCGCTCGATCGTTGGGTCCAGCTCGGCGGCGGGCACCACTTCATGCACGAGACCGAGGCGGCGCGCCTCGGCGGCAGTGAAACGCTCGGCGCTCAAGAAATAGCGCCGCGCCGCCCGCGGCCCCATGGCGCGCACCAGATAAGGCGAGATCACCGCCGGCACCAATCCCAGCCGCGTTTCTGAAACGCTGAAGATGCTGTCCTGATCCGCAACCGCGATGTCGCAACAGGCAACAAGGCCGATACCGCCCGCGAACACGGCGCCATGCACGCGCGCGACCGTGGGTTTTGCGAGCGTGTCGAGCAGCCGCATGAGACGACCAAGCTCGGCGGCATCGGCAACGTTTTCGGCATGGCTGTAACCCGCCATGCGCCGCATCCATTGCAGGTCGCCGCCCGCGGAAAAGCTCGGGCCCGCACCGGTCAGCAGCACGATCCGCACCGCCGGGTCCACCGCCAGCCGCTCGAAGGTCGCGATCAGCGCCGCGATCAGCGCGTCGTCGAAGGCGTTATGCACCTCCGGTCGGTTCAGGGTCACCGTCGCCACTCCGCGGCCATTGACGGTGGTGAGAACGGTTTCGTTCGCCATGGCTTCGCTCACATTCGGAACACGCCGAATTCGGTCTTGGCGATGGGCGCGTTGAGGCTCGCGGAAATCGCGAGCGCCAGCACACGGCGCGTTTCGGCGGGGTCGATCACACCGTCGTCCCAGAGCCGCGCGCTCGCGTAGTAGGGATGGCCTTGAGTCTCGTACTGCGCACGGATCGGAGCCTTGAAAGCGGCTTCGTCTTCGCTGCTCCAAGACTCGCCCTTCGCCTCCAAATTGTCGCGGCGGATCTGCGCCAGTACCGAGGCCGCCTGCTCGCCGCCCATCACGGAGATACGCGCGTTCGGCCACATGAAAACGAAGCGCGGGCCGAAGGCGCGTCCGCACATCCCGTAGTTTCCGGCGCCGAAGCTGCCGCCGATGATCACGGTGAACTTAGGCACCTTGGCGCAGGCGACCGCCGTCACCATCTTTGCGCCATCCTTGGCGATACCTCCCGCCTCGTATTTCTTTCCCACCATGAAACCCGCGATGTTCTGCAGGAAGATGAGGGGAATGCCGCGCTGACCGCAGAGCTCGATGAAATGCGCACCCTTGAGCGCGCTCTCGGAGAACAGGATGCCGTTGTTGGCGACGATACCGACGGGATAACCCTCGATGCGCGCGAATCCCGTGACCAGGGTCTCGCCGTAGAGCCGCTTGAATTCGTCGAGCACGCTGCCGTCGACGATGCGGGCGATCACCTCGCGCACATCGTAGGGCCGCCGAAGGTCTGTCGGCACCGCCCCATAGATCTCTTGCGGATCATAAAGAGGTTCCGCCGGCCGGGCGAGATCGAGCGAGATCGGCTTCGTTCGGTTGAGATTACCGACGATCCGCCGGGCAATGCCGAGTGCATGCGCATCGTCTTGCGCCATGTGATCGACCACGCCGGAAACGCGCGCATGCACTTCGGCACCGCCCAGCTCTTCCGCGGTCACCACCTCGCCGATCGCCGCTTTGACCAGCGGCGGCCCGCCGAGGAAGATCGTTCCCTGCCCTTTGACAATGATGCTCTCGTCCGACATCGCCGGCACATAGGCGCCGCCCGCGGTGCAGGAGCCCAGGACCACCGCGATCTGCGGTATGCCCGCCGCCGACATGGTGGCCTGGTTATAGAAGATGCGGCCAAAGTGCTCGCGATCCGGGAACACGTCGTCCTGGTTCGGCAGATTGGCGCCACCGGAATCGACAAGATAGAGGCAGGGCAGGTTGTTCTCGCGCGCGATTTCCTGGGCGCGCAGGTGCTTCTTCACGGTGACGGGATAGTAGGTGCCGCCCTTGACCGTGGCGTCGTTGGCGATGACGACGCATTCACGCCCCATCACCGGGCCGATCCCGGTGATGATGCCGCCGGCGGGCACGTCATCGGAATACATGCGGTAGCCCGCGAGCTGCGACAATTCGAGAAACGGCGCGCCGGGATCGAGCAAGGTGCGCACGCGGTCGCGCGGCAGCAGCTTGCCGCGCGCCAAGTGCCGCTCGCGCGCCGCCGAGCCGCCGCCGATGCGGATTTCGGCCACCACGCGATTGAGGTCCGCCACCTGTGCCCGCATGGCCTCGGCGTTGGCGCGAAACTGCTCGGAGCGCGTATCGAGGGCGGTCTTGAGGACGGTCATCCCGACGCAACCTTGCTCAAGACCGCTTGACCCCGCAAGCGAAAAACCGGGAAATGGCGGCAACAACCCACGGAGTGGTCATGTCGCAACTTTCCGAGTTGGATGAGGCCGCGGAACTGGTGCGCGCGGTGGTGCCGCCGACGCCAGCAATCGCCTGGCCGTTGCTGCGCGAGCGCGCGGGAGCCGAGGTTTTCGTCAAACATGAGAATCACACGCCGATCGGCGCCTTCAAAGTCCGCGGCGGCCTCGTCTACATGGCGGAGCTGAAGCGCAGGGAACCGGAGGTTCCCGGCGTGATCGCGGCCACGAGAGGCAATCACGGGCAAAGCGTCGCGCTTGCCGCCAAGCGTCACGGCATTCCCGCGGTCATTGTGGTCCCGCGCGGCAACAGCCGCGAGAAGAACGCGGCAATACGCGCGCTCGGTGCCGAGTTGATCGAGCACGGGCATGATTTCCAGGCAGCCTACGAGTACGCAGGCTCGCTCGCTCGCGAGCGCGGCCTTCACGCTATGCCCTCCTATGCGCCGGAGTTGGTGCGGGGTGTCGCAAGCTATGGTCTCGAGCTATTCCGCGCGGTTCACGATCTCGACGCCGTCTATGTGCCGATCGGCCTCGGCTCCGGCATCTGCGGCACTATCACCGCGCGCGACGCGCTCGGGGTTAGGACCAAGGTGATCGGCGTCTGCGCCGAGGCCGCGCCCGCCTATGCGCTCTCCTTGGCCGCGGGCAAGCCCGTCTCCACCAATTCCGCCGATACGATGGCGGACGGCATGGCCTGCCGAGTGCCGGTCCCCGAGGCGCTTCAGCTTATCGCCAAGGGCGCCGAGCGCATCGTCACCGTCAGTGACAACGAGATCAAAGCCGCGATGCGGCATCTCTTCACCGACACTCACAATGTCGCCGAAGGCGCGGGCGCGGCGGCGCTCGCGGCGCTGCTCAAGGAGAAAGAGCAGATGCGCGGCAAGCGGGTCGCGGTGGTGCTGAGCGGCGGCAACATCGACCGCGAACTCTATCTCGAGGCACTGAAGGCGGGTTGATCTAGCTTTCGGTCTGGAACTCGACTGCGATGCCAAAGGCCTGCGCTGGCTCGATCCGCAACCGGCCAGGCCCCCGCGTGAAGGCCGCGCCGTTCCGCTGCAGCAGCGCCGATAGCCTGTCGAGGTCATCGACCTCGATCGAGTACCCCATGAACGCGGACGCGGCAGGAAAGCCAGCCAGGGAGAGGCCGGGAAACCGCTCGGCGAGCCGCGCCTTATCGAGAATGAGCAGTGTCCCGCCTTCGAGAGCCACAGCAAGCCGGCCCTCGCCCTGCTTCAGCGCTGAAGGCTCGACGAGCCGCGCAAAAAAATCAGCGAGGCTCGCGGGATCGGAGGCCGCCATCACCACCTCGACAACGCGCCGCGCGCCGTTCGCGTGACGCTGATACTCCGGCTTCCAGAAATACTGCGGCGCGTGCTGCTGACAGGTGAAGAAGGCCACATCGGGCATGCGCGGATCGGTCGCGAAGGCGAGCGAGAAGGCGACGGTGGCCTCGCTGCCGTCGGGGAGCTTTGCCCGGCGCGAAAAATCGAACGGCGCATAGGTCTTGAGTCCGCGCGCCATGAATTCCGCGCGGTCGGCGCTCGCGTTCTCGCTCGCGAACACCAGCATCGCCATACCTTCGCGCTGTGCGAGAAAGTCGCGGCAGAAGGCGCCGAAGCTGAAGTGCCCCGGCGCCGGCGGCGTGATTCCGCTAGCGTCGCCAATCGCGAGCAGTTCGAGGAAATTGCCCCGAAGCTGCACCAGACTGTTCTCGGTGCCCCAGGGGTGGCGTGCCCGGGGCGTCAGAGTGAAACCCAGGCTCCGATAGAAGTTGCACGCGGCATCGAGATCGCGCACGCAGAGCACGAGATGGTCGATCGAGCGCCTCATTCGGCGCCGATCTCGCGGGCAATCACCAGGCGTTGGATGTCGCTGGTGCCTTCATAGATTTGCGTCACGCGCACGTCGCGGTAGATGCGCTCCAGCGGAAAATCGGCGAGGTAGCCGTAGCCGCCGAGAGTCTGGATCGCCCCCGAGCACACGCGCTCCGCCATTTCCGAGGCGAAGAGCTTCGCCATCGACGCCTCCTTGATGCAGCGTTGCCCGGCATCGCGCAGCACCGCCGCATGCAGCATCAATTGGCGCGCCGCTTCGATCTGGGTCGCCATGTCCGCGAGGCGAAACGCCACGGCCTGATGCTGAATGATCGGCATGCCGAATGCCGTCCGCTCCTTGGCATAAGCGAGTGCCGCTTCGTAGGCTGCGCGCGCCATACCGATCGATTGTGCGGCGATGCCGATCCGTCCGCCCTCGAGATTGGAGAGCGCGATCCGGTAGCCCTGCCCCTCTTCGCCCAACATCAAATCGGGTGTCAGCTCCAGCTCCTCCAAAACGAGCTGCGCGGTGTCGGAAGCGCGCTGGCCCAGCTTCTTTTCGAGTTTCGCCACGCGATAGCCCGGACTCTTCGTCGGAACCAGGAAGGCGCTGATCCCCTTCTTGCCGGCCTTTGGGTCGGTGACAGCGAATACAACCGCGAGATCGGCGTTCGAACCCGAGGTCACGAACTGCTTGGTGCCATTGAGTACATAGCGGTTGCCGCGCTTCTCGGCGCGGGTGCGGATCGCAGCCGCGTCGGAGCCGGCATCGGGCTCGGTCAGGCAGAACGCCGCCAGCAGATCACCGCGTGCCATCGGTCGGAGGAAGCGCTCCTTCTGCTCGGTGCTGCCGAATTTCAATACCGGCAGGCAGCCGACCGAGTTGTGCACGCTCATGACGGTGGAGCAGGAGGCGTCGCCGGCGGCAATTTCCTCGAGTGCCAACGCATAGGCGACGTGATCGGCACCGGCGCCGCCATACTCCTCCGGCACCATCATGCCGAGAAAGCCGAGCTTGCCCATCTCGGTGAGCGCCTCTCTCGGAAAATGCGCATCGCGGTCCCAATCCGCCGCGAACGGCTTCAACCGCTCGGCGGCGAAGGCACGCGCGGTGTCGCGAATGCCGGCTTGCTCGGGGGTGAGCATCGTCTACCAGGGAATCTCGCCGCCGTTGTAATCGAAGAACTTGCCGCTGTCGGTGGCGCTCAGGCGCTGGATCACGCGCCGCATGCCGGCAACGCTGTCCTTGGGAACCACCGGTGCCGAGGCGCCGCCCATGTCGGTCTTGACCCAGCCGGGATGGAGCACCACGGCAATGAATTCGCGGTGGTCGAGGGCGAGCGAGCGCCAGCTTGCATTGAGCGCCGCCTTCGACGAGCGGTAGACATAGAGGCCGCCGTCTTGGTTCGAGCCGATCGACCCGAGCCGGCTCGAGATCGCGACCAGCCGCTTGCCGGTACCGCGCCGCACCGCCGGCAGCAAAGCCGCCGCGGTCGCGAGCGGCGCGATCGTGTTGATGCGGATGCTATCGAGCCACACCGTCTCGTCGATGCGGTCGATCGCCATCTCGCGCCCCAGCGCCACGCCGGCATTGGCGATCAGCACGTCGATCGCATCGCCCGCGAGCGACCGCCCGAGCGCCACCAGCGCGCCGTGATCCGTGACGTCGAGACAGTGAATCTCGACCTCGGGCGCCGCATCCTTGAGATCGGCGGCCTTGGTCATGTCTCGAATCGTGGCGATGATCCGCCAGCCTTCCGCCGCGTATTGTCGGGCAAATTCAAGCCCAAGGCCGCGTCCGGCGCCGGTGATGAAGACGGTGGGCATCACTTTTCCTTTCGTCGCGCGGTGACCTCGATCTCGATCCGCATGCGCGGATCGATCAAGTCACAGATGAGCGCCGTCGCGGCCGGTCGAATGGCGCCGAACACCTCGCCCAGCACCGGCGCGGCTTGGGGCCAATCCTTGGCGTCGGGCAGATAGTAGTGCACGCGGACCACGTCGGCGAGGGTGGCACCCGCTTCCGAGAGCGCCATCTCTATATTGCGGAAGGCCTGCCGAGTCTGCGCCTCGACGCCGGGTTCGATCGTCATGGCGCGATAGTCGAAGCCGGTGGTGCCCGAGACGAACACCCATTCGCCATCCACCACCGCGCGGCTGTAGCCCCACTCCCGCTCGAAGCGTGATCCCGAGGAAATCAGCTTCCTGCTCATGGCCCTTGCACCGTATTTCAAAGTTGCAGCACGATACTACTCTGCCCAAAGGGATTCCGGTCAAGACGACAGCGAGGCGGCGCCCATGGCGGACCCTGAGGCGCTAGGCATCTCCATCATCATCCCGACGCCCGACGAAGCACCGACGCTCGGCACGCTGATTGCGGCCTTGCAGCGCGAGGTCGACGAGAACTCACAGTGAGACGGTGAGGGTTCAAATACTCCTACTCACCGCCTCGTCGTCTCACTGTGCATCTTCACCTCGAGCCGATTACTGCGTCTCTTGGAACAGCTCGCGGCCGATCAGCATGCGGCGAATTTCCGAGGTGCCGGCGCCGATCTCGTAGAGCTTCGCGTCGCGCAGCAGTCGGCCCGTCGGAAATTCGTTGATGTAGCCGTTGCCGCCCAAGCACTGGATCGCCTCGAGCGCCATCCAGGTCGCCTTCTCGGCGGCATAGAGAATGGCGCCGGCGGCGTCCTTGCGCGCGGTCTGGCCGCGGTCGCAGGCGCGCGCCACCGCGTACACATAGGCCTTGCAGGCGTTCATGGTCGTGTACATGTCGGCGAGCTTCCCCTGCATGAGCTGGAACTCGCCGATCGCCTGACCGAACTGCTTGCGCTCATGCACATAGGGCAGCACCACGTCGAAGCAGGCCTGCATGATGCCGATCGGCCCCGCGGCCAGCACCGCGCGCTCGTAATCGAGACCGCTCATCAGCACGCGCACCCCTTGGTCCACCCGCCCGAGCACGTTTTCGGCGGGCACGTCGCAATCCTCGAACACGAGTTCCGAGGTGGGCGATCCCCGCATCCCCAGCTTGTCAAGCTTCTGCGCGGGCTTGAAGCCCTTCATGCCCTTTTCGATCAGGAAGGCGGTAATGCCGCGCGCGCCGGCATTGGGGTCGGTCTTGGCGTAGACCACCAGCGTGTCGGCGTAATGTCCGTTGGTGATCCAGAGCTTGGTCCCGTTCAGCACGAAGCGGTCGCCATGCGGCTCGGCGCGAAGCCGCATGCTTACGACGTCCGATCCGGCACCCGGCTCGCTCATGGCAAGCGCTCCCACGTGCTCGCCGGACATCAGCTTCGGCAGATAACGCCGCTTCTGTGCCTCGCTGCCATGGCGGCGGATTTGATTGACGCAGAGATTGGAGTGCGCGCCGTACGAGAGACCAACCGAGGCGGAGGCGCGGCTCACCTCCTCCATGGCAACGCAGTGCGCGAGATAGCCCATGCCGCTGCCGCCGTATTCGGTCTCGACGGTGATGCCGAGCAGACCGAGCTTTCCCATTTCCGGCCAAAGCGCGCGCGGAAACTCGTCACTGCGGTCGATCTCGTCGGCGATCGGCGCAATCTCGGCCGCGGCGAAACTCGCCACGCTCTGGCGCAGCATGTCGATCTCGGGGCCGAGGTCGAAGTCCAGCGTGGGATAGCGGTTGCTCGCCATGGTGCCTCCGGTCGTGCGATCCGTCACCGTGCGTCACGCCAGTGTAACGGCAACCGCCGGCGCTCGAAAGCACGGCGGCGGTTGCGCCGCCACACTGGGTTTGCAATAGTTCCTGTGACGCGAACAGCGTTCCGGGGAGCAGCATTGACCGCCATCACGACCGATGCCGCGCCTGTCGCGCCAACCGTCCGCTACGCCGGCTTCTGGCGCCGCGCAGCGGCTTTCCTGATCGATCACGCGATCATCCTCGTGCCGCTCACGGCGATTATCTACGGCCTCGGCGCCTTCGAGATCCTGACTGGCGACGACCCGATCGCCGCCGAGAACGGCTATCTCGAACGCTTGACCAAATTATCGATCGGCCTCCCCGTGCTTTATTTCGGTATTCTCTGGCTCTATTACGCATTTCTTGAATCCGGCAAGCATCAAGCGACCATTGGCAAGCGGATCATTGGGATCAAGGTGACGGATATGGAGGGACGCCGCGTAGGCTTCTGGCGCTGTTTCGGACGTCAGCTCGGCAAGATGGTCTCCAAGGCGACGCTCGGCATCGGTTTCCTCGTCGCCGCCTTCACGCCCAAAAAACAGGCATTGCACGACCTATTTTCGCGCTGCCTCGTTGTGCGCGCGCATTGAATGAGTCGGGGTTTACGCGTTTCTCGCGCTCTGCAATAGTGGTCGTCATCTTCGCGGGGGAACGCGACGAATGCACAGGGGGAACAGCGATGAGCAGCACGGCCTACTCTGGAACCACGCTGTATGCGGGGTTTTGGCGTCGAGTGATCGCCGTCATCATTGATGGAATTGTTGTCGACGTTGCGGGAGGAATCGTGCTCGCGGCATTGGCAGCGGTTGTAGGAAGCCCGGAAACGGACGACGGCGCGATAAGGCCCGTGTTTATACTCGTTGCTTTGCTTTTTGTCGTTGGGGTTTGGCTGTACTGGACGTTAATGGAATCGGGACCTGCGCAAGCGACGCTTGGGAAGCAAGCTCTGTCCATAAAAGTGACCGACCATGACGGCAACAGGCTTGGATTTGGCCGGGCAAACGGTCGGTTCTTCGCCAAAATTATTTCGTACATGGTTCCGTTCGGAGTTGCATTCATGATGGCTGGTTGGACCGCTAAGAAGCAGGCGTTGCACGACATGATTGCCGGCACCCTGGTGATCCGCTCATTGTAGATATCGATTTGATACGCACTGCAACAGGGGGGTTAAGATGGTCAATATCACCGCAAACGCCGGTGCCGCGCTTTATGCTGGGTTCTGGCGGCGTTTTCTCGCGCTGATCATCGATGATCTGGTGCTGCTGATACCGGGCATCATCATCAATGTGATCATCAGCGCGGCCGTCAATTCCGGGAGCGGTGCGGGCGGTGCCGTCGCGGCCCTGGCGTACATACTGTGGATGGTCGCGATCTGGCTCTACTTCGCGCTTCAAGAATCGGGGACGGCACAGGCGACGATAGGCAAGCGCGCGCTCTCGATAAAGGTCACCAATCTCGACGGAGGGCGCATCAGCTTCGGTCAGGCGACCGGCCGCTACTTCGGCAAGCTTATCTCTGCCGTGATCCTCTTGATCGGCTTCATGATGGCGGGCTGGACCGAGAAGAAGCAGGCGCTGCACGACATGATGGCAGGCACCCTGGTGATCCGTTCGGTCTGATCGGAATCCGGCGGCCGGCCCGAATCCGTCAGTGCCGCATCGGCGGATCGAAGGCAAAGGCCTGCGGCAGCAGTTCGCGCGCGACCGTGCGCACCAGCGCCAGATCATCGCCGAGATAGAGCACCGTCGCGTCGCCGCCAAATTCCACGATGACCTGGCGGCAGGCGCCGCAGGGCGTGCAGGGCCGAGGCGTTCCCTGCGATTGCGCGGCGACCGCGAGCCGAGCCACGCGCATCGCCGGTCCTTCCGCCGCCACCGCCGCCGCGATCGCGTTGCGTTCGGCGCAAATGCCGAGCGGCGATGACATATTCTCGACGTTGCAGCCCACGAACAGTCCACCCCGGACCGTCAGCAACGCGGCACCCACCTGGAAACCCGAGTATTTCGCATAGGCCCGCTGCATTGCCTTTTTGGCGGTGGCCAGCAGCGCCGCATCGTCGGGGATGCTCACGAGGCACCACCCGAGACCTGTGCGTCATAGACCGCGATCGCCGTCATGTTGAGGAGGCCGCGTACCGTGACCGACGGGGTCATGATGTGCGCGGGCTTCCCCACCCCCAGCAGCAGCGGCCCCACCGCCTGCCCGTCGCCCAGAACCTTGACCGCGTTGAAGGCGATGTTGGCGGCATCGAGCGTCGGCATGATCAGCAGGTTGGCGGTACCCTTGAGCCGGGAATTCGGGAAGATGCGGGCGCGGATTTCTTCCGATACCGCGGCGTCCGCGTGCATCTCGCCCTCGATTTCGAGCGCGGGCGCGCGCGCCCGGATCGCCGACAAGGCGTCGCGCATCTTGCGCGCGGACGCGTTCTCCGATGCGCCGAAATTGGAGTGCGACAGGAGTGCCGCCTTGGGCTCAAGCCCGAAATGCCGCACCGCGTCCGCGGCGCGCAAGGTCATCTCGACGATCTGCTCGACGCTCGGGTCCGCCACCACGTAAGTGTCGCAGAGGAAAAACGTCCCCCTGGGCAGGATGATGACGCTGAGCGCCGACGGCGCGGTCACGCCCGGCAGCAGGCCCAGAATGTCGATCACGTGCTTGAGATGTCGGTGATACTGCCCGATCGCGCCGCAGAGCATGGCATCCGCCTCGCCGCGCCGGACCATCAAGGCCGCGATCACCGTGTTGCGCGTGCGCACCAGGCCGCGCGCGAAATCCGGTGCCACGCCCTTGCGCTCCATCAATTGATGATAAAGCGTCCAATAGGAAGTGAAGCGCGGATCATTCTCGGGATCGCAAAGCTCCACGTTTTCACCGAGCTTCATTCGCAAATTTAGCCGCTCGATCCGCCGCTCCACCACCTGCCGACGGCCGATCACGATCGGCTTGGCGAGCGCGTCATCGAGCACCTGCTGCACCGCGCGCAGCACGCGCTCGTCCTCGCCTTCGGCGTATACGATCCGCTTGGGTGCGCTGCGCGCGCGCTCGAACACCGGCTTCATGGCGAGGCCCGAGCGGAACACGAATTGCGTCAAGCGCTGGCGGTAAGCGTCGAAATCGTGAATCGGCCGCGTCGCGACCCCGCTTTCCATTGCGGCCTTGGCGACCGCGGGCGCGAGTTCGAGAATCAAGCGAGGGTCGAAGGGTTTCGGGATGATGTAGTCGGGCCCGAAAGTGAGTGGTCCGTCTCCATAGGCCGCCGCCACCACGTCCGAAGGCGGCGCCAGCGCCAAACTGGCCAGCGCCTCGACGCAGGCGATCTTCATCGCCTCGTTGATCGCGGTCGCCCCCACGTCAAGGGCGCCGCGGAAGATGAACGGGAAGCAGAGGACGTTGTTGACCTGGTTCGGGAAATCGGTTCGCCCGGTCGCGATGATCGCGTCGGGCCGGGCCGCGCGCGCCGCCTCCGGCAGAATCTCCGGCACCGGATTGGCGAGCGCCAGGATCAGCGGCTTCTCGGCCATGCTTTTCACCATCTCGGGTTTCAGCACGTCGGGCGCGGAGAGGCCTAGAAACACGTCGGCGCCGCCGATCACATCGGCGAGAGTGCGGGCACGGGTGTCCTTGACGTAGCGGTCCTTGCGCGGGTCCATCTCCTCCTTGCGGCCGCGATAAGCGACGCCATAGCGGTCGGTCACGATGACGTTCTCGACCTTGAGCCCCATATCGACCAGCAGATCGAGGCAGGCGATCGCCGCCGCACCCGCGCCCGAGGTCACGAGCTTCACGCGGTCGAGCGATTTGCCGACGAGGCGCAGCCCGTTGCGGATCGCGGCCGCGACGATGATCGCGGTGCCGTGCTGGTCGTCGTGAAAGACCGGGATATTGAGGCGCCGGCGCAGCTTCGCCTCGATGTCGAAGCATTCGGGCGCCTTGATGTCCTCGAGATTGATGCCGCCGAAGGTGGGCTCGAGTGCCGCGATGACTTCGACCAGCCGGTCCGGGTCGCGCTCGTTGATCTCGATGTCGAAGACATCGATGCCCGCGAATTTCTTGAACAGGACTCCCTTTCCTTCCATCACCGGCTTGGCGGCGAGCGGGCCGATCGGGCCCAGCCCCAGCACGGCTGTGCCGTTGGTGATGACGCCCACGAGATTGCCTCGCGCCGTGAGCCCGAAGACCTCGGCGGGATCGGCAACGATGGCATTGCACGCATCGCCCACGCCCGGCGTATAGGCGAGCGCCAGATCGCGCTGATTGGCGAGCGGCTTGGTCGCGACCACGCCGATCTTCCCGGGCACGGGGAAGCGGTGGTACTCAAGCGCGCTGTCGTGCAGATCGTCGACCATTGCCTCGCCTCCCATAGGGCCTACCGTGCCCGCGCCGCCGCGGCGGTCGAATGCGCCAGCGGCGAAGGCATCACCTTTTCATAAGGGAAGCGGCAGGCGCGGGCAAATCGGGCTCGCCGAGCCTCGCTCAAAAGACTGGTGCGGTCGAGAAGACTCGAACTTCCACGGGGTTTCCCCCACAGCGACCTCAACGCTGCGCGTCTACCAATTCCGCCACGACCGCAAGCACGGCGGCTGCTAGGATGGCCGTCGGTGGCGGGCGTGATTACCAAATCCGGGCTTCCATAGCAAGGAAAGCCGGGGCGATATTCCCCGCGCCCAGCCCAGCCCCGCCCCGGCGCGGCCGGCGGCCGAGAGCGAGACGGAGCACAGGAAATGGACGGTGAGCGGCCGGCGCTCGAATGGCGGGTAAGCGATCTCCCCATCCCCTACGAGCAGGCCGTGACCGAGATGGAGCGGCGGGTCGCGCAGATCCGCGCCGGCGAGGCGCCGGAATTGGTTTGGCTGCTGGAGCATCCTGCCCTTTACACCGCCGGCACCAGCGCCCGCATGGATGACCTGCTGCAGCCCGGCTTGCTGCCGGTCTACCGCACCGGTCGGGGCGGCCAGCTCACCTATCACGGGCCCGGCCAGCGCGTCGCCTATGTGATGTTGGACCTGAAGCGCCGCTCCCTCGACGTCCGCTGCTTCGTGCACGGGCTTGAGGAGTGGATGATCCGCACGCTGGCGCGGTTCAACCTGAGGGGTGAGCGGCGCGAGGGCCGGGTCGGCGTGTGGATTGCCGAGCCCCAGGGGCGCGAGAGCAAGATCGCAGCGATCGGGGTGCGGGTGCGCCAATGGGTGACATACCACGGCGTGGCGATCAATCTTGACCCCAACCTCGCGCATTATCGGGGAATTGTCGCGTGCGGCATTAGAGAGCACGCCGTCACCTCGTTGGCGGCGCAGGGAATAATCGCGGGGATGGCCGAGCTTGACGCAGCGCTGATCGCGAGCTTCGATCAGGCTTTCTGCAATACCGGCTGAATACCTTTGTCCACAACGCCCTTTTGAGACGCTGCGTCATTGCGAGAAGGACGCGACGCTAACCGGATATTAATCAATCCATTGATTAATTGAGCGCAATCTCGGACTTGCCGGCGTCAAGAACTAGGAAAAAGTCGCTAAAATCTCTCCTATTACTTGTGTCGGACTCGTCGGCTTCGGGTTAGGCTCGGCTACCCGCCTATCCGTCCAAGGAGAGAGAGCACATGTACGTTATTGCGGTCGCATCGCAGAAAGGCGGGTCCGGCAAGACCACGCTCGCCGGTCACATCGCCGTGGAGGCGGATCGACGCGGGGTCGGTCCCGTGGCGCTGGTCGACACCGACCCGCAGGGCAGCCTTGCCGAATGGTGGAACGCACGAACCGCCGAGACGCCGCTCTTCGCCCGCACCGGAGCCGAGCGGTTGGCCGACGACATTGCGCGGATGCAGGCGCTCGGCATCAAGATGCTGGTGATCGACACGCCTCCGGCAATCGAGGCCACGATTTCCGAGGTCGTGCAGGTCTCCAACATCATCGTCGTACCGGCGCGACCGAGCCCGCACGATCTCCGCGCCGCCGGCGCAACCGTCGAACTGGTGGAGCGGCATAAGAAGCCGCTGGTATTCGTGATCAACGGCGCCGCGCCGCGCGCCCGCATCACCAGCGAGGCGGTGATGGCGCTTTCGCAGCACGGGACACTGGCACCCGCGATCATCCATCAGCGCACCGCCTTCGCCGCCAGCATGATCGATGGCCGCACCGTGATGGAAATTCCGGGCGAGCCGCGCGCCGCGGGCGAGATTGCAATGCTTTGGGAATATCTCTACCGCCGCCTGCTCGGCGAGCATCGCACATTGCTGGCGAGTGACGCCGCATTGGTTGCGCCCAACGGCGCGGATCCCGAGTCCCTACCGCCCGTTTCGGTGAGCGCACAATGAGGACCCCCGCTTCTCTTACCGGAGCGCTCCTCTCCAGGAAGGGCTTTCCGACACTCGGGCTCTTGGCTGACGACTTCAGCATCCCCGAGGAACCAATCGTGCTGCCCGTGGCGGCGATCGCGAACCGAGAGCCGCGCAAGCCCAAGGCGGTCCGGAAAACGGTGCTACTCGACCGCGACCGGCACTTCCGCCTCAACTTGGCCGCCGCCAAGCTGCAATCGAGCACTCGGCAATTGATGGTCGACGCGCTCGATCACTATCTGGCGACAGTTGTGCCTGCGCGGGTCGGCAGTGCATGCGTCTGTTTGCAACCCCTCGCCGCGTCGTGCGCCGAGCCGAGTTGCGCCCCTATGCCGGAGCCCGGAACATGAACGAAACCGTCGAAGGCGTCCATCCGAGCGCGGACCCACCGCCGCCGGCGGCGAGCCTTACGGCGATCTCGATTAAAGTTCGCAGCCGCAAGGGCGAGAAGCCGAGCCTGGCCGCTACCTCGCCGGCGCGCAAGTCCGGCGATCTAACGCGCCATTTGGCGCGTCAGGCCGCAAAGACGCCTCCAGCCGTCGTGTCCGAACCGGAGGAGGAGGGGCAAGCGGCTCCCCTACCGCCGTTCGCGGTCGCCGGGGACGCCCCTGAAGCGCTAATCACCGCTCTAGATGACTCCCCGGTCGAAACCGCGATTGAGGTCCCACCGGCCGTGGTGTTTCCGGCCGATACCATCGCGCACGAGCCGATCGCAGAGCCGGTCATGGAGCTTCGCGAGACAGTCGAAGCGATCGTTGCGCCCGCACCGGAGCAGGCAGAATTCGGCATCGAGTATCTCGAAGCTCCGACCGAGACGGCCGTGACGCCGGTCGCGGAGATCACGACCACGGAAGCCGACGAAGCCGCACCGGATACGATCTTCGCGCCGGTTGAAGAACCCCTGCCGGCGGAAATTCTGGAACTTGGGGCGGATGCGATCGTTCCCTCAGTCGCGGAAACTTCGACCGCGGAGGCCCTCGAAGCGGAACCTTATACGTTCGTTGCGCCGGTCGAGGACACAACGCCCTTCGTGCCCGCGCTCAGCATCGTGCACAGCTCGGGCGAGCTCTCGCCGGTGGAGACGCCCTCGGCCTCGTCCACGAACGCGCCTGAGACGTCGCCGGCCCCGGTTGAGGCAGCGGCCACTGAATTCCCGGACATTGCCGCCTACTGGCGCTCGCTCTGCGGGGAATTGGTTTACCCGGCGGTGAGCGCGGTCGATCGGGATTTCGTCTCGCAGCGCTGGCCCGGTACCCTGATGATCGCCTTCGCGTGCACGCCCGGCTACCCCAACCGCCATCCCAGCATTGGTGGCGTTGCACGGCTCGGAACGGCCAGCGCCACCTTGCAAGAGGCGATCGACAGCGGTTCCTACGCAGTCGAATGGATGATCGAAGTGGGCCGCGCCGCGCTCGCGGCGGCGGCGCCGCTCGAGGAGCTGCAGCGCCTGCCGACCCACGACGGCAATATCGCATTCCGCCTGCTGGCGCTGCCGCTCGGCGCGCGCAACGCCGAGCCCGACACGGTTTTGTGCCACCTCGCCCCGGCGACGGCGGCACCGCGCTTCGGCAAGCGGCGCAACTGGCTCGCGGCCTAGAGAGCTTTATTGCGCGTCTAAGTGCCCGGTGCAGCCGCGGCGTGAACTGCAAACGAGGCCAACGCCGCTGCTACGATTGGTCGTGCCGCGCGGTCGGCACGCCAGATCAGCATCAGGTCGCGCGTTAACGGCGGATCGAGCTCAAGGACGTCGATGCGCCCCGCTTGAGCGTCTTCTCGCGCGGCAATCTCGGGGATTATCGCCCACCCCAAACCAGCGCGAACAAAGGCCACTTGCGCGTCGGCACTCCCTATATCGGTTACCCGAATGCGACTCCGGTCTGCCGCATCGAGCCAGTCATCGATCACGCGGCGAACCGCCGATCCGCCGCTCTCGTAAAGAACAAGTTCCCTCCCCTCCAAGTCCCGAGGCTGGATGCGTCTCAGTACATGCGCCTTGGCCGGCGGGGTAATACGCACAAAGCGATCTTGATAGAACAGACTGCCCCGGAGTTGCGAATGGCGGACCGGTCCGGTGAACAATCCCAGATCGGTCACGCCGTCGACAATTCCTGAAATCAACACGTCGGCATTGCCCATCAGCACGCGCACGTCTATGCCGGGGTGGCGCGTGCGCAGATCGGCCATCACCGGCGGAAGCAAATGTCGGGTCACTGTCGGACCCGCAGCCACGACCAACACCCCCATGATCTCCGCCTGCATCCGCGAAATCTCTTCGATCGCGACCTCAAGCTCTTTGAAAGCTCGAGCGGCTGCACCAACGAGGATCTCGCCCTGGTGCGTCAGCGCGACCCGCCTGCCAACTCGCTCGAGGAGCGTGACCCCAAGCTGTTCCTCAAGTAGCCGAATCTGATTGCTAACGGCCGGCTGCGTGATCGCAAGGGCATCCGCCGCCGCAGAGAATCCGCCGGTGCGCGCCACCTCGCGCAACGCGCGAAGCCGCTCCAAACTCGGTAATTTCTTGAGCATTAGTCACCGATCTATTGATAATATTATAAAATACTTTCCATAAAAAAGTAAAATTTGCGAAATGACGCAGGGTTCGCCAGGATCAGCGCCGATCGTGGCACCACCCAGCATGGACCGGCGACGGTAGGGGGATTGACGGTGGATCGCGGCTCCGAGATGCCAGCGATGCCTGGCGCTCCCATTGGCGGCAGCTTTGCCTGGACCGTGCCGCAGGTGCTGAATCGCGACGATTGGATCTGCCGGCTCGAAGAATCCGATATCATGGAAATCGAGGACGCGGTGTGGAATACCCGCGCGCGCGGTCTCGCGATCCCCGAGATCGACCGCGACGCGTTCCAGCTCGAACGCTTGACCACGCGTCTTGGCGCGCTGCGGGCGCAGATCCGCTCGGGTCTCGGCTTCGGCTACATCAAGGGACTTCCAGTCGAGCGCTATGACCGCGAAACGCTGATCCGCATCTACTGGGGTCTATGCCGCCATATCGGCGACCCCGTAACCCAAAACCGGAACGGCCACCTGATCGGCCACGTCATCGACCTCGGCGACAAGGTGGAGGAGCATAACAAGCGGATCACGCAGACCAACGCCGAGCTTTGCTTTCACACGGACTCCTGCGACGTGGTGGCGCTGCTCTGCATCAACCGGGCGCAAGCCGGCGGCGAGAGCATGATCGTCAGCGGCATTTCCGTGCATGACGAGTTGATGCGACGCCGACCCGACCTGCTCGATGAACTTTACAAGCCGATTTACATGGATCGGCGTGGCGAGGTTCCACCAGGCAAGAAGCCGTGGTTCGGAGTGCCGCTCTTTTCCTGGCATGAGAACCTGTTCACGGGCTATTCGCCCGTCCGGCAGTATATCGACTCGTTATCGCGCTTTCCCGAGGCGCCGCGCATGTCGAATGCTCAGCGCGAGGCGCTTGAATACTACTATGCGATCTGCGAGGAAGATGAATTCTGCCTGCGCCTGCATTTCGAGCCCGGAGATATTCAATTCCTGCAGAACCACGTGGTTTTCCACTCGCGCACGGCCTACCTCGACCGTCCACAGCAAGAGCAGCGTCGCCACCTCCTCCGCATCTGGCTCTCGCTGGCCGATGGCCGGCGTCTTCCGCCGGCCTTGGCGGAGAAGTGGATCAACATCGAGGTCGGAACTCGTCGCGGCGGCGTTCCCACCGACAAGTCCCCCATCATCCCGCTGGATCCGCTCATGCGCGCCTACGCGTGAGGTGAATCGAAAGGGCTTTACTCCTTTCGAACGTCATTCCATCGCGGCTGGCGCCCTATCGTTGCTTCCCCTATGCTTGGCCGATGAGGCCCAGATTCATTCTGCTTTTGCTGCCGATGCTGCTCGGCTGCGTCGTATCGGCCGTCGCGCAAACAGCGCCGCCCCCCCGCGAGGCGCTGCGTTTTTCCTTTGCGCCGATCGTGAAGCGGGTTGCTCCAGCGGTGGTCAATGTATTCTCGCGCCGGCTCGTTCAATCTTCCGCATCACCCTTTGCGAACGACCCGTTCTTCCGTCGCTTCTTCGGCGACGGCTCACCCTTCGGAGTGCCGCAAGAGCGGATCCAGAATTCGCTGGGATCGGGCGTGATCCTCGACCCCGGCGGCCTGATCGTCACCAACCACCACGTGATCGCGCAGGCGCAGGAGATAACCGTGGTCCTGGCGGACCGGCGCGAATTTCCGGCGCGCGTGCTGCGCTCGGATGAGCGCACCGATCTCGCGGTGCTCAAGATCGACGTGCCCGGAGAGGATCTGCCGGTGCTGGAAATGGGCGACAGCGACAGCCTGCAGGTCGGCGACCTGGTGCTCGCCGTCGGCGATCCTTTCGGCGTCGGCCAGACCGTGACCAGCGGTATCGTCTCCGGCCTCGCCCGCACCGCGGTCGGGATCGGCGATTTCCGCTCCTTCATTCAGACCGACGCCGCGATCAACCCCGGCAATTCCGGCGGCGCGCTTGTCGACGTGGATGGGAAGCTGGTCGGCATCAACACCGCGATATTCTCGCGATCGGGCGGATCGATCGGGATCGGCTTTGCGATACCGACCTCGATGGTCCGCATCGAGTTGGAGGGCGCACGCAGCGGCGGGCCGATCGTGCGGGCCTGGCTCGGCGCGACGGGGCAGACGGTCACGCCTGAGATCGCGCAGGCCGCGGGCCTCGATCACCCACGCGGCATCCTGGTCAAGGAAGTGCAGCCGCGAAGTCCCGCCGACGCCGGCGGCGTGCATGTGGGCGACGTGATCGTCGCCATCGCCGGGCACGAGGTCGACGACCCGCAGGATTTGCGCTTTCGCGTCGCGACCCTGGCGGTCGGCAGCACCACAACGCTTCGGCTCTGGCACCAGAACCGCGAGCGCGACGCCACGGTCACTCTTGCGGCGCCGCCCGAGGAGCCGCCGCGCGACGTGCAAAGCATCGCCGGGCGCAATCCGCTTTCTGGCGCCACGGTCGCCAATCTCAATCCGGCACTCGCGGACGAGCTCGGCCTCGATACCACCGAACACGGTGTCATCGTAACTGACGTCAAGTCCGGCAGCATTGCCGAACGCCTCGGCGTCGCCAAAGGCGACATCGTGATCGCCGTGAACCGGCGCTCGATCGCGACCGTGACGGAGTTGCGCACGGCGGTCGCCGGCAACAGCGAGAACTGGACCTTGAGCATCCGGCGCGGCGACCAAATGCTCTCGGTCACAGTCCGAGGTTGATGAGCCTCTTCGAGGATCAGGCCCCAAGACCGCTTGCGGACCGGCTGCGTCCGCACCGCCTCGCGGAGGTGGTGGGCCAGGACCACCTGCTGGGACCCGATGCGCCGATCGGCCGCATGGTGGCCCAGCATCGTCTTTCCTCGATGATTCTCTGGGGTCCGCCGGGTTGCGGCAAGACCACGATCGCGCGGCTGCTCGCCGATGCCACATCGATGCATTTCGAGCCGCTTTCGGCGGTGTTCTCCGGCGTTGCGGACTTGCGCAAGGTGTTCGAGGCGGCCAAGAAGCGGCGTGTCGGCGGTCAAGGCACGCTCCTGTTCATCGACGAAATCCACCGCTTTAACCGCGCGCAGCAGGACGGATTTCTGCCCTATGTGGAGGACGGCACCATCACGCTTATCGGCGCCACCACGGAGAATCCGTCCTTCGAGTTGAACGGGGCGCTGCTCTCGCGCTGCCAGGTATTCGTGCTGCGGCGGCTCGACGACGCCGCGCTCGAAACCCTGCTGCAGCGTGCCGAGAAAGCGCTCGGCCGGAGCCTGCCGGTCGACGCCGCCGGTCGAGAGGCCGTGCGCGCCATCGCCGACGGGGACGGACGCTACCTGATTACCCTGGCGGAGGAACTCGCGGCGCTCTCGCCCGCGGCAGCGCTTGACGCCGCAGGCGTCACCGCCGCGGTGCAACGGCGCGCACCGCTCTATGACAAGGCGCAGGAAGGCCACTACAACCTGATCAGCGCCCTGCACAAAGCGGTGCGCGCGTCGGACGTCGATGCCGCGCTCTACTGGCTCGCGCGCATGCTGGTCGGCGGCGAGCACCCGATCTATGTGGCGCGACGCATGACGCGGATGGCAGTCGAGGATATCGGGCTCGCCGATCCGCAGGCTTTGCCTTTGGCGATCGCGGCATGGGAGGCTTATGACCGCATGGGTTCGCCCGAAGGCGAGCTGGCGCTGGCTGAGGCGGTGATCTATCTCGCCAGCGCGCCCAAATCGAACGCCGCCTATGTCGCCTTCGGCGCGGCGCAGCGCCTCGCCGAGGAAACCGGATCGCTGATGCCGCCCAAGCACAGCCTCAATGCGCCGACCCGGTTGATGCGCGACCTCGGGTACAGCAAGGGCTACGAGTACGACCACGGCGCGCCCGACGCGTTTTCCGGCCAGAGCCACTTTCCCGACGAGCTGCCCCGGCGCACGCTGTACGAGCCCGTCGACCGCGGCTTTGAGCGCGAGATCAAGAAGCGTCTCGAATACTGGGAGAAGCTTCGCCAAAAGCGGAAGGCCTGAAGGGCGGATCGATCGGAGCCTATTCCTCGACCAGCGCCTCGGCCGCATCAGCAAGGCGCCGCGCGAGGTCTGGCGGGAGGTGTTGCGCCAACCTTGCCTGCGCCTTCCGCCAAAGCGGGATCGCAGCCTCGAGGCGCCGAGCTCCCGTCTCAGTGAGCCAGACCGCCCGGCGCCGCAGATCGCTTTCCGCAACGACGATCTCGATCAATCCCTCCGCTTCGAGCGTGCGCAGATTGCGCGATAAGGTCGATTGCTCGAGCCCGCTGCGGTGCGCCAGCGCGCCCAGCGTGTCATCGGAGGCCGAGGCGATCTGTGCCATAAGGCCAAGCTGCGCGAGGGACAGGCCGGAGGCCGCGAGCTCGCGATCGAAATACTGGGTGATGCGTCGAGCAGCTAGGCGGCTGTTCACGCCGGCGCACACCTCCACCAGCCTGCGCGCATCAGTTCTGAGTGTCTTTCGCGGTTGCTTCGGACCGGTCATGGGTATATGTATCTACACAGAGTTGATATGAAATAGGGCATGCGACATGAGAGGCTCGCCGCGAAACATCCTCGAGCGGATCGGCAACACCCCGCTCCTGCCGCTACGCAACGTCGTGCCCGGAAACGGCGCCCGCATTCTGCTGAAGATCGAGAGCGAGAATCCCACGGGCGGCATGAAAGACCGCATGGCGCTCGCCATGATCGAAGCCGCCGAGGCGGACGGGCGCCTCGCACCGGGCGGCGCCGTCGTCGAATACACCGGCGGCAGCACCGGCGTATCGCTCTCGCTGGTTTGCGCGGTCAAGGGATACCCGTTGCACATCGTGTCCTCCGATGCCTTCACCCGCGAAAAGCTCGACCATATGCGGATATTGGGCGCAAGACTGAAAGTGATTCCCAGCGACGGCGGCCGCATGACGCAGGAGCTGTTTCGGTCCATGATAGCGGCCGCGGCCGAGATCGTGAAAGAAACCGGCGGATTCTGGACCAATCAGCTTGACAATCCCGACCAGCTAACGGCCTACCAAAAAATGGGGGCCGAAATCTGGGCTCAAACGGAAGGCCACATCAACGGCTTCGTCCAGTGCGTGGGCACTGCCGCCTCTCTCCGCGGGAATGCCGAAACGCTCCGCCGTCACAATCGGAAAATTCGGATCGTCGCCGTGGAGCCCGCGGAATCGCCGGTCCTGTCCGGAGGCGCGCCGGGCGCGCACATGATCGACGGAATCGGGATCGGCTTTGTCCCGCCGCTCTGGGATTCCGGCGTCCCCGATCAGATCGAGCGCGTTTCTACCGAGGACGCCATGAAAATGGCGCTCCGCCTCGCGCGGGAAGAGGGGATTTTCGTCGGCACATCGACGGGCGCCAACGTCGTCGCGGCACTGCGAGTAGCGCAGCAAATGGGCCCCGACGCGACGATTGCCACCCTCATGGTCGATACCGGAATGAAATATCTCCGTACATTCGGAGCGAGGCTCGACCAAAGCTAGCCTTGCCGCATTGCGGCTCTTGGTGAAATACGCGGATTTGTGATCTGAGCGCGTTTGCGTCCATCGACGCCTCATCTGCCGTGCAAACGGCTTTCCTTGGTAATAGGATGCGCACCGGAAACAGGTGCGTATCCCCATGAGCAGCGAGGCATCAACCCCGCCCGATCGAGGCGTGCGATTCCTGTCCGTCGCGGCCGGCGACGGGGATATCAGGCTGGACCGCTGGTTCAAGCGGCACTTTCCGGCACTGACCCACGGCCGGCTCGAGAAATTGTTGCGGACAGGGCAAGTGCGCCTCGATGGCAGGCGCGCCCAGGCGAGCGACCGAGTGCAGCCGGGCCAGACCGTGCGCGTGCCGCCGCTCGGCACGCCCGAGTCCGTCACGATCCCGACGCGGTCTGCCGCGCCGAGCGCGACCGAGACAAAGTTGCTGCAGTCGGCCGTCCTCTACCGCGATGCCGAGCTGATCGCCATCAACAAGCCGGCGGGACTCGCCGTGCAGGGCGGCACCGGCATGGAGCGCCATCTCGACGGGCTGCTGGACGCGCTGCGCTTTGATGCACCCGAGCGGCCGCGTCTGGTGCATCGACTCGACCGCGACACCAGTGGCGTGCTCGTGCTCGCACGCAGCGCCGCCGCCGCGGCCCGCCTCGCCGCCACCTTCCGCACCAAGACCACGCGCAAGATTTACTGGGCGGCGGTGGTGGGCTTGCCGAAGCCGCGCGAGGGTACGGTGAACCTGGCGCTCGCAAAGCTGCCGGGCCGCCTCGGCGAGCGTGTCACCCCCGACGAGGATGAAGGCAAGCCCGCCGTTACGCGCTATCGGGTGGTAACACATGCGGGCGCCAAGGTCTCTTGGCTGGCGCTCATGCCGATCACCGGGCGCACGCATCAAATCCGCGCCCATTGCGTGGCGCTGGGAACACCGATCCTGGGCGACGGCAAGTACGGCGGTTCCGCGTCTCGCCCCGAGGGCGTGCCCGAGCCGCGCAAGCTGCACCTGCACGCCCGCACCCTGATCCTGCCGCGCGCGGATGGAAGCGAGCTCAGCATCACAGCGCCGCTGCCGCCCCACATGAAGGCTACCTGGCGCTTCTTCGGCTTCGAGGAATCCGAGGGCAAGGGCGTGTTCGAGGACGACTGAGGGGATGCGGCGATTCTATAAAAACGCCGAAGTCGCGACGCGCGAGGACGGCTTTCGCGTTACGCTGGACGGCAAGCCCGTGCGCACGCCCGCGAAACAGCCGCTGGTGGTGCCGAGCCGCCGCCTCGCTCAAGGCATCGCCGAAGAGTGGATGGCGCAAGGCGAGACCGTGGACTTGCGCAGCCTCGGCTTGACCCGGCTCGCCAGCATCGCGCTCGACCTGGTGCAGCCGCGCCGCGGCGCCGTGATCGCCGAAGTCGCGAAATACGCGGCGACCGATCTCGTCTGCTACCGTGCGGAGACACCGCCCGAGTTGGTGCGGCGCCAGCATGAGGCCTGGCAACCCCTGGTCGACTGGGCGACTTTGCGTTTCGATGCCCCGCTCCTCGTGACCTCCGGCATATTGCCGGCCGAGCAACCGGCCGCGACTTTGACCGCGCTCGCCGCCGCCGTCGCCGCCTACGACACCCACCGCCTCGCGGCACTCCACTTCGCCACCGCCGCTTGTGGTTCGCTGGTGCTGGCGCTCGCCCTGATCGAAGGCAGGCTCGGCGCCGACGCCGCGTTCGCCGCAGCCGAGCTGGAGCAAAGCTTCGAGATCGAACGTTGGGGCGAGGACCCCGAGCAGACCCGTCGCCGCCGCGAGCTGCAAGCCGAGATCGCCCTCGCGGAGGCGTTCGTTCGGCTGCTGGACTAGCGCCGGGGACTGGCGCCCCTCCCCCGAACCTGCTATCTCCGCCCGAAGCTTAGCGACTAATTGGGGGCGCCGAGGGATGAATGACATTCTGCGCCGGCTCGAGGAGAAGCGACACGCGGCAGCGCTGGGCGGCGGCTTGAAGCGCATCGAAGCTCAGCACGCCAAGGGCAAGCTTACCGCGCGCGAACGCATCGAGCTGCTGCTCGACCCAAATTCCTTCGAGGAATGGGGCATGTTCGTCGAGCACCGCAGCCACGACTTCGGCATGGGCGAACAGAAGGTGCCGGGCGACGGCGTGGTCACTGGATACGGCACGGTCAACGGCCGGCTCGTCTTCGTCTTCAGCCAAGATTTCACAGTGTTCGGCGGCAGTCTCAGCGAGGCGCACGCCGAGAAGATATGCAAGATCATGGACCAGGCGATGAAAGTGGGCGCGCCCGTGATCGGCCTGAACGACAGCGGCGGCGCGCGCATCCAAGATGGCGTCGCTTCGCTAGCGGGCTATGCCGAGGTGTTTCAGCGCAACGTGCTGGCCTCGGGCGTGGTGCCGCAAATCTCGCTGATCATGGGGCCGTGCGCGGGCGGCGCCGTCTATTCGCCGGCGATGACCGATTTTATCTTCATGGTGCAAGACAGCTCCTACATGTTCGTCACGGGGCCCGAGGTCGTGAAAACCGTGACTCACGAAACGGTCACGCAGGAGGAATTGGGCGGCGCACGCACGCACACGGAGCGCTCAGGCGTTGCCGACTTGGCGTTTCCGAACGACGTCGAGGCCTTGCTGCAATTGCGGCGCTTCCTCGGGTTTCTCCCCTCCAACAACCGCGGGAAGCCGCCCACCCGCCCCACCGCCCACCCGGTCGACCGCCTCGAGCTCACGCTTGACACCCTGATACCGACCAATCCCAACAAGCCCTACGACATGCTGGAGCTGATCGAGAAAGTCGCGGACGAGGGAGAATTCTTCGAGCTGCAGCCCGAATTCGCCAAGAACATCTTGGTGGGCTTCGCGCGCCTGGGCGGTTCGCCGGTCGGCATCGTCGCCAATCAGCCGATGGTGCTGGCGGGTTGCCTCGACATCGACAGCGCGCGAAAAGGCGCGCGGTTCGTGCGTTTCTGCGACTGCTTCAATATTCCGATCGTGACTTTCGTCGATGTGCCGGGATTCCTTCCGGGGACAGCGCAGGAATACGGCGGCATCATCAAGCACGGCGCGAAGCTGCTCTTCGCTTATGCCGAGGCGACGGTGCCGAAGGTGACGGTGATCACGCGCAAGGCCTATGGCGGCGCCTATGACGTCATGAGCTCCAAGCACCTGCGCGGCGACCTCAATTATGCCTGGCCCTCGGCCGAGATTGCGGTGATGGGCCCAAAGGGCGCGGTCGAGATCATCTTCCGCGGCGATCTCGGCGACCCCGCCAAGATCGAGGCGCGCACCGAGGAGTACCGCGAGAAATTCGCCAATCCCTTCGTCGCGGGATCGCGCGGCTTCATCGACGACGTGATAACGCCGCACGGCACGCGGCGGCGGCTCTGCCGCGCGCTCGCCATGTTGGCGGAGAAGCGGTTGGAGAATCCCTGGAAAAAGCACGACAACATCCCGCTGTGACCGGCGCATGTTCAAGAAAATCCTGATCGCCAATCGCGGCGAGATCGCCTGCCGGGTGATCCGCACGGCACGGCGGATGGGGATCGCGACGGTCGCGGTCTACTCCGAAGCGGATGCGGGCGCGCGCCACGTGCGCGAAGCCGATGAAGCCGTCTTGATCGGCCCTGCCGCTTCGAGCGAGAGTTATCTCAAGATCGAGCGCATCGTCGAAGCTTGCCGCAAGACCGGAGCCGAGGCCGTGCATCCCGGCTACGGCTTTCTCTCGGAAAAGGCCGCGTTCGCCCAGGCGCTCGAAGCGGCCGGGATCGTCTTCATCGGTCCGCCACCGGCGGCGATCGCGGCGATGGGCGACAAGATCGAATCGAAAAAGCTTGCGCATCAAGCGAAGGTCTCGACCGTGCCGGGACATCTGGGCGTCATCCCCGACGCCGAGAGCGCGGTTACCATCGCCCGCTCCGTCGGGTACCCCGTGATGATCAAGGCCTCGGCCGGCGGCGGCGGCAAGGGCATGCGTATCGCGCGCAACGACACCGAGCTTAGGGAGGGTTTTCGCTCGGCCCAGAACGAGGCGCGATCGAGCTTCGCGGACGAGCGTGTCTTCATCGAGCGCTACGTCGAGACGCCGCGCCATATCGAAATACAGGTGCTGGCTGACGGCCATGGCACGGTGCTGCACCTGGGCGAGCGCGAATGCTCGATCCAGCGCCGGCATCAGAAGGTGATCGAGGAAGCGCCGAGCCCGTTTCTCGACCCAACGATGCGCGCGGCCATGGGAGCGCAGGCGGTGGCGCTTTCCAAGGCGGTCGGCTACCGATCGGCGGGTACCGTGGAGTTCATCGTCGATCCCAAGCGCAATTTTTATTTTCTGGAAATGAACACGCGGCTCCAGGTCGAGCATCCCGTAACCGAGTATGTGACCGGCCTCGATCTGGTGGAGTGGATGATTCGGATCGCCGCGGGTGAGCGGCTGCCTTTCGGTCAAGGCGAGGTTCATCTCGCCGGCCATGCGATCGAGGCGCGCCTTTACGCCGAGGACCCGAGCCGCGGATTCCTGCCGTCGATCGGCCGCTTGACGCGCTACATCGAGCCCAAGGGCGACGGCGTGAGGGTCGACAGCGGCGTCTATGAAGGCGCCGAGATCGGTATCCACTACGACCCCATGATCGCCAAGGTGATCGGTGCGGGAGCGGACCGAGAGCAGGCGCGCCTCAGGCTGCTCGATGCACTCGATGCCTTCGCTGTCCGCGGTCTCAATCACAACGGCGCGTTTCTGTCGGCGCTGCTCGCCCATGAGCGCTTCATCGCGGGGCGTTTCTCGACCGATTTCATCGCCGAGGAATTTCCGCACGGATACGGCTCAGCATCGCCGCCGGCGCGCGCCGCCGCGACCCTGACGACCGTGGCGGCGGTGGTCGCGCGGCGGATCGACGAAGCGGAAACCGGCATCGCGGGTCAGCTTCAGGGCCGCCCTGCCCAACCCCGTGAGGATTGGGCGGTTGTCCTGGGCAACAAGACGCACCTTCGGCGCATTGTGTCCGAAGGCCCTGGCTATCGTGCGCGGTCCGACGACATGTCAGCCTTGGTCACGACATCCTGGCTCCCGGGATATCCGCTGTTCCGCGGCACCTTGGACGCTGAACCACTCACGGTGCAGGTTGATCGAGACGGCCTTGCCCTTGGCCTCACGCATCGCGGCGTCACGATCACGGCGTTGGTGCTGCCGCCGCGCGGTGCCGAGCTGCTGGCGACGATGCCTGCCAAGCCCGAACCCGACCGCTCGCAGCATCTGCTTTCTCCCATGCCGGGGTTGCTGGTCTCGATTGCGGTTCACGAGGGTCAGCAAGTGAAGGCGGGCGAGGAGCTGGCGGTGGTCGAAGCGATGAAGATGGAAAACGTGCTGCGCGCCGAACGCGATGGCACAGTCGCGAAGCTTCGCGCCAAGCCCGGCGACAGCCTCGCGGTCGACCAGGTGATCCTGGAATTCGCGTGAGCCCATGGCCGACGCGATCCGCCTGGTCATCGAGGGACGCGTGCAGGGCGTGGGATTCCGAGCCTTTGTGTCGCGCCAGGCGCGTCGGCTCAGCTTGCGTGGCTGGGTCCGCAATCGCCGCGACGGCAGTGTAGAGGCGCTGCTGATCGGGACGTCGGACGCCCTTGACGCGGGCGAGGCTGCTTGCCGCCGCGGCCCATCGCTTGCGGTTGTGCGCGCAGTTGGGCGCCATCCTGCAGCGGACGACGGCAGCCCGGATTTCAGCGAGCGCGAGACGGTGCAGGTAACGCGCTGAATTTCCAAGTTTTTTACCACGGAGCAAAAGCCCCTTGACGGCTGGCATTCGCGAGATTATTTAAGTGAGTGATCGTTCACTCATTCCTTCTATGGCGCGCGAGGAAAACAAATCCCATGCGAGACGGCACCCCCACTCGCGAACGGATCGAGCGCAGCGCCATGCGGCTCTTCGTCGCCAAGGGCGTGAGCGACACGACCATTCGCGACATCGCGGGTTCGAGCGGCGTCGCTGAGGGCGCGCTCTATCGCCACTATCGCGGCAAGGACGAGCTCATCCACGCGCTGTTCGAGCGCCACTACCTCGCCTTTGCTCAGCGGCTGCGCACGCTTGCGGCGGAGCAGCCGGGCGTTCGCGCCAAGATCACCGCGATGGTCGAGGAATGCGCCCGCATTTTCGACGGCGATCCCGTGCTGTTCCAATTCCTGCTGCTGGTGCAGCACCACTCGATGCCGCGACTCACTCTCGTCAAGGGAACGCCGGTCGAGGTGGTGCGCCAGATCATCATGCAGGCGATGGACAATCGGGAAATCCCTCGGCGCGACCCCGACCTCGCGACAGCCTTCGTTTTCGGACTGATCCTGCAACCCGCGACTTTCATGGCCTATGGCCGTCTGCCGGGGCCATTGCTGCCGCTCGCACAAACCCTCGCCGATGCCTGCTGGCGCGCCCTCGCCAGTTAACATAGAGGACCATCATGGCCGAGACGCAACTGCATCTCCTTCAGAGCCGGCGCCTGCTGCCGTTGTTCATCACGCAGTTCCTGGGTGCGGTAAACGACAATCTGCTTAAGACGGCACTTGTAACCCTGGTGACCTACCGCGCCTTCGCGGACCCCGACGTCACCAAGGTCGTTGTCGCGATCGCGACGGCAATCTTCATCCTTCCCTATTTCCCATTCTCCGCAACCGCGGGCCAGGTCGCCGACAAGTTCGAGAAATCCGGACTCATACGATGGATCAAGGTCTGGGAAGTCGGCGTGATGGCGCTCGCCGCCCTGGGATTCGCCTTCGAGGGCATGACCTTCGTCGTCTTCGAGCTGACCGTGCTGTTGTTGCTGGGCGTGCAAGCGACTTTCTTCGGTCCGGTGAAATACGCGATCCTTCCCGATCATCTCGCGACCGAGGAGCTGATGGGCGGAAATGCGCTCATCGAAGCCGGCACCTTCCTCGCGATCTTGCTTGGCGTGATCGCCGGGGGCCTTCTGGTGACCTTGCCCCACGGCGAAGCGATCGTGGCGGCGGCGCTGCTTGTCGTTGCGCTCGGCGGTTTCGTCTCGGCATGCTTCATTCCCAAGGCGGGCCGCGCCGCGCCCGAACTGCGCATCAATCCGAATCCCTGGACCGAGACGCTGGCGATCCTGCGCCACGTCGGCGCGCGTCGCGACCTCAGGCTCACGATTATCGCGATTTCCTGGTTCTGGGCGGTGGGCGCCATCTTCCTCTCGCAGTTCCCGACCTTCGCCAAGGTGACGCTCGGCGCCGACGAGAGCGTGCAGACGCTGTTTCTCGCGACGTTTTCCATCGGGATCGGTGCCGGCGCCATTTTGTGCGGCCGGCTGTTGCGCGGCGAGGTGAGTGCGCGGCTTGCTCCGCTGGGTGCCGTCGGAATGACGCTCTTCATCATCGATCTTTTCTGGGCGAGCGAGCACGCGGCCCCGGCACCGGGTGGAACATTGATCGACGTCTGGGGCTTTCTTGCGTCCTCCAGCGGTTGGCACATCGTCGGCGACCTCTTCATGATCGCCGTCTCGGGCGGCCTCTTCACGGTTCCGCTCTACGCGCTTATCCAAGCGCGCGCCGAGGAGAGCCATCGCTCGCGCGTGGTGGCCGCCAACAACATCGTCAACGCACTGTTCATCGTGCTTTCGGCGGTCGTCAGCGCGCCGATGCTCTATTTCGGCCTCACGGTGCAGCAGGTGTTTCTGATCGTCGGCATCGCCAATGCCGCCGCCGCGGTCGTAGTCTTGCGGCTCTTGCCGGGGATGCTGCTCAAGGCGATCCTTTCGGTGTTGCTGCGGCTGCTCTACCGCGTCGAGGTCAAGGGCCTCGAGAACGTCGCGAAGGCGGGGCCGCGCGTCGTGATCGTGGCAAACCATCTCTCGTTCATCGACGGCGCGCTGCTCGCCACCTTCCTACCGGGCCGACCCGCCTTCGCGATCCACACCACGCAGGCACGAAACTGGTGGGTCAGGCCATTCCTCGGTCTCGTGGACGCGATCCCGATCGACCCGATGAAACCGCTCGCCACCAAAAGCCTGATCCGCGCCGTCGAGCAGGAGCGGCCGACCGTGATCTTTCCGGAAGGGCGACTCACGGTCACCGGCGCACTCATGAAGATCTACGAAGGCCCCGGCACGATCGCCGACAAAGCCAACGCCAAGATCCTGCCGGTCCGGCTGGATGGCCCGCAATACACCTACTTCTCGCGCCTCAGGGGCAAGCTGCGGCTCCATTGGTTTCCCAAGATCACCATCACCGTGCTGCCGCCCCGCTCGATCGAGGTGCCGCCCGAAATCAAGGGACGTCAGCGCCGCCGCGAAATCGGCCTCCGCCTCTATGACATCATGTCCACCATGATGTTCGAGACCGCCGAGACCGCGAAGACCCTGTTCGCGGCGGTGCTGGATGCGCGCGCGATCCATGGGGGCGACTGGCCGATCGTCGAGGATATCGAGCGGAAGCCGCTCACTTACGGCCGGCTCGTCGTGGCAAGCCAAGTACTGGGGCGCCGCCTGGCGCAGTCCACGGGCGCGCTCGAGAACGTGGGCGTCCTGCTGCCCAATGCGAATGCCACCGTCGCGACTTTGCTGGCGCTCGTGGCGTGCCGTCGCGTGCCGGCGATGCTCAATTACTCGACGGGCGCGCATCACATGCGCCTCGCCTGTGAAGTGGCGCAGGTCAGGACCATCATTACTTCGCGCCGCTTCATCGAGCGCGCGAAGCTCGATGCTGCGCTCGCCGAGATCGGCGCCGGCCGGCGAGTTCTTTACCTGGAGGATGTGCGCGCTGGAATCGGGCTAATCGCCCAACTGCGCGGGCTCATCGACGCCCGGTTCGCACGTTGGATGCACCGGCGCACGGGCGCGCGAAGCGAAGATCCAGCCGTCGTGCTGTTCACGTCAGGTTCCGAGGGAACACCCAAGGGCGTGGTGCTGAGCCACCGCAATATCATCGCCAATTGCCAGCAGATCGCCGCGCGCGTCGATTTCAGCCCCGCCGACATCGTCTTCAACGCGCTCCCCATGTTCCATTCATTCGGTCTCACCGGCGGCACCATCCTTCCGCTGATCTCAGGGGTGAAGGCCTTTCTCTATCCCTCCCCGTTGCACTATCGGATCGTCCCCGAGCTTTCCTACGACACGAACGCAACGATCCTCTTCGGCACCGACACCTTTCTCGCGGGCTATGCGCGGATGGGCAATCCCTACGACTTCTATAGCGTGCGGTATGTCTTCGCGGGCGCCGAGCGGGTGCGCGAGGAGACGCGGCGGCAATGGATGGAGCGCTTCGGCAAGCGCATCTTCGAGGGTTACGGCACCACCGAAACCGCTCCCATACTCGCCAGCAACACGCCCATGCATTACAAGCCCGGTACCGTCGGCCGGCTGCTCCCCGGCGTGACTGCGCGGCTCGACCCGGTTGACGGCATTGCCGAGGGCGGGAAGCTGGTGGTGCGCGGCCCCAACGTGATGCTGGGCTACCTCCGCACCGAGGTGCCCGGTGTGCTGCAGCCAACACCGGAGGGCTGGCACGATACAGGCGACATCGTCACCATCGATGGCGAGGGCTACGTCAGCATCAAGGGACGTGCCAAGCGCTTCGCCAAGATCGCCGGCGAGATGATTTCGCTCGCGGCCGTCGAGGCACAGGCGGCCCGGCTTTGGCCCGAGCACCACCACGCGGCACTCTCGCTCCCTGACACGCGCAAGGGCGAACAGGTGGTCCTGCTCACCGACAACCGCGATGCCAACGTCGACACCCTGCTCGCGGACGCCCGTGCGCACGGCATTGCCGAGGTGATGGTGCCGCGCATGCTCCTTGTCGTCGCCGCCATTCCGCTGCTCGGCACCGGCAAGACCGACTACCCCGCCGCACGGGCACTCGCCGAGCAGATGGCGGCCTCCCGCCAAGTGGCGCTATCGTGAACTGGACACACAGCAGCTAACAGGCCGCGACCAATTCGCGTTCCATTTTTTGATGTGTATGATAGAGTGTGTCTGTACACATCGGGAGCAATCATAGATGCGCACTAACATAGAAATCGACGCCGTGCTTATTGCCAAGGCGATCCGCGCTAGCGGCGCGAAAACCAAGCGAGCCGCTGTCGAGGCTGGGCTTCGACTCCTGGTTAAACTCAAGGAACAAGAGGATATCTTGCACCTGGCAGGGAAGGTTCGGTGGCGTGGCAATCTCGATCGGAGCCGCCTCGGGCGCAGTGGGCGATGATCGTTGTAGATACGTCGGTTTGGATTGATCATCTGAACGACAAAATTACTCAAAAGGTAATCGCACTGCGTTCGCTGATCGGCCATCAACCGGTTCTGGTCGGCGACATTATTCTTTGCGAGGTACTACAGGGTCTGCAGAGCGAACGGGAGGCGCGTGCGGTGGAGACGGCCTTGCGACGTTTCGAGATTGTCTCGATGCTAAATCCGCGCCTTGCCGTTCAGGCCGCGGCACACTTTCGCACCCTGCGGACTCGCGGCATTACCATCCGAAAGACCATTGATCTGATTATCGGTACATTTTGCATCGCCAACGATCACACACTTCTGCACGACGACCGTGATTTCAATCCGATGGCGCAGTATCTGGGTTTGAGGACGAGGTAAGCGCGATCGGTCAAGTCTCTGCGACACTCACTGTTCGTGCAGCGAGCCGATGATGTGATCGGCGATGAGCAAGTCGCCGTCGCGGAGATTGCGATAGAAGAAGTGATAAAACACGGGCGCGCGCGACTGCACGAGCATGTCGCGTGACCACTGATCGCCCACACGGGCGGTAACCGTCTTGGCGGGAAGGCCGCCCACGAACTCGATCTGAACCTCCGGCTCGCCGTCCGTCGGATTGAAACTGGGATCGGGTCCCAGATAGAGCCCAAGGATCGGGCGACCGCCGAGCGAGAAGTTGTAGAGCCGCGCCCCAGCGTCGATCTTACGTTCGCTGATCGTCACGCCCTCGGGCATGCTGAACGACACGCTCGGAAGCCCGTTCCCGGTATCCGGCAGCGGCGTGCGAGTCCCCTCGATCTCGTCCGCATCGTCGGCGCAAGCGGCGAGCAATATCGTCAGGCAAATTGCCAAAAATCCGCGGCGACCCCTTCGCGGCCCCGCCGAGCCCAAGCGTCGCTACGCCGCCTCGGCCTCACCCTCTTCCTCGGTCTCGACGGGTCCGGAATCCTTGCCCTTCGCGTCGACGTCGCGCTCGATCAGTTCGATCAGCGCCATCGACGCCGCGTCGCCATGGCGGAACCCCGCCTTGATGATGCGTGTGTAGCCGCCGGCGCGATCCTTGTAGCGCTCCGCCAAGGTGGTGAAGAGCTTCTCCACTACCTTTGTATCCTGCAGGGTCGCGAGCGCCTGGCGCCTGGCGTGCAGCCCGCCACGCTTGCCAAGCGTGATCAGCCGCTCCACGACCGGCCGCAAATCCTTGGCCTTGGGCAAGGTCGTGCGGATCTGCTCATGCTTGAGCAGCGCATGGCAGAGATTGTCGAACATCGCCTTGCGATGGGAGCTGGTGCGGCCGAGCTTGCGGCCGCCGACGCGATGGCGCATGGGAGCGGTCCCTTCCCGATCTCAGTAGGGCTCTTCGAGCCGCTTGGCGAGGTCCTCGATATTCTCCGGCGGCCAATTGGGGATTTCCATGCCGAGATGGAGCCCCATCTGCGCCAAGACCTCCTTGATCTCGTTCAAGGATTTGCGGCCAAAATTCGGGGTCCGCAGCATCTCCGCCTCGGTCTTCTGCACGAGATCGCCGATGTAAACGATGTTGTCATTCTTGAGGCAGTTGGCCGAACGCACCGAGAGCTCGAGCTCGTCGACCTTGCGCAGCAGGTTCTTGTTGAAGGGAAGCTCGCTCGGCACCTCGGTCTCGACCGCGGCGCGCGGCTCCTCGAAGTTGATGAAGAGCTGGAGCTGGTCCTGCAAGATGCGCGCGGCCAGCGCCACGGCATCCTCGGGTGCCACGGCCCCATTGGTTTCGATCCGCATCGAGAGCTTGTCGTAGTCGGTCACCTGGCCGACACGGGTGTTCTCGACCTTGTAGGCGACCTTGCGCACCGGACTGAACAGCGCATCGACCGGGATCAAGCCGATCGGCGCGTCCTCCGGCCGGTTCAGCGATGCCGGCACGTAACCCTTGCCGCTGTCGACCGAGAACTCGATCGCCATCTTGGCGCCCTTGTCGAGCGTGCAGATGAGCTGATCGGGATTCATGATCTCGATGTCGTGGCCGGTCTCGATCGCCGACGCTCGCACTTCGGTCGGGCCCTGGGCGCGCAGCCGCATGCGTTTCGGGCCTTCGCCGTGCATCCTCAGCGCGATGCCCTTGACGTTGAGGACGATGTCGGTCACGTCCTCGAGCACGCCGGGGATCGAAGAGAACTCGTGCAGCACGCCCTCGATCTGCATCGAGGTGATGGCGGCGCCGTGCAGCGACGACAGCAGCACGCGCCGGAGCGCATTGCCAAGCGTCAGTCCAAAGCCGCGTTCCAGCGGCTCGGCAACCACGGTCGCGACCCGTCTGGGATCGTCGCCGGGCTCCACCGCCAGCTGCTTCGGTTTGATGAGCGCTTGCCAATTCTTTTGGATGACCGGGCTGTTCTTCATGCGTCTAACGCGAGCCTCGCCAATGAGAGTGTGAAACCGGGAACGACCTTCGCCGGCAGCAACGCCGGACCGCGCGCCCTCCATTCCCGACTCGCGCGGGCTTGAGCCCGTCGCGAAAAATTGGTTATACCCGGCGCCGCTTGGGCGGCCGGCAGCCATTGTGCGGGATCGCCGTCACGTCGCGGATCGACGTCACGGTGAAACCCACGGTTTGCAAGGCCCGCAGCGCCGATTCGCGTCCCGAGCCAGGCCCCTTTACCTCCACTTCAAGCGTCCGCATGCCGTGCTCCATGGCCTTGCGTCCCGCATCCTCGGCCGCCATCTGCGCGGCGTAAGGCGTCGACTTGCGCGAACCCTTGAAGCCCATGCTGCCCGCCGACGACCAGGCGATGGTGTTGCCCTGGGCATCGGTGATGGTGATCATCGTGTTGTTAAAGGTGGCGTTCACATGTGCCACCCCCGATGTGATGTTTTTCCGCTCACGCCGACGCAAGCGCGGCGCGGTCCCCGCGGCGGCGCTGGTGCTGGCGGCGGCGGCAGGCTTTGTCGCCATGAGAATACCCTCGTCCTTCCGCTATTTCTTGACGACTGTCTTCTTGCCCGCGATGGGCCGCGCTGGGCCCTTGCGGGTGCGAGCGTTGGTGTGGGTACGTTGGCCGCGCACCGGCAGTCCCTTGCGGTGCCGAAGTCCCCGATAGCAGCCCAGGTCCATCAGGCGCTTGATGTTCATCGCCACCATGCGGCGCAGATCGCCTTCGACCTGGTAGTTCCGCTCAATCTGCTCGCGGATCCGCAGCACCTCGTCGTCGGTGAGTTCGTGCACGCGGCGCTGCGGGTCGATCCCCGTAGCCGCGCAGATTTTCTCCGCAGAGGTGCGGCCGATCCCGTGAATATAGGTTAATCCGATCGGGACCCGCTTCTGACTAGGAATGTTGACGCCGGCAATACGCGCCACCTGCGTATCTCCTTGAAGTTATTCGGTTTTTGGCATGACTCGACAAGACGCCGCCAGGGAGCCCAAGGGCGCGCATTATAGAAACAAAGTTTCAGAAGTCAACCACTCTTACCTCAATTATTAATGGTTAAGATCGTCTCAATCTCGCGCGTGACCTGATCGATATCCGCCATTCCGTCTACCTGGCGCAGCACGCCGCGCGCGCGGTAGTAGGGCAGTATCGGCGCGGTTTGATCGTGGTAGGCTTCGAGACGGGCGGCCACCGTTTCCGGATTGTCGTCCGCGCGGCGCACGAAGTTGCGGCTGCCGCAGACGTCGCACACGCCCTCGACCTTGGGCAGCTTGTAGCGGTCGTGATAGCTGGCGCCACAGCGACTGCAGGAAAACCGTCCGGTAATACGATCGATCAGGGCCGCATCGTCGACCGCGATTTCGATCACATGGTCGAGCTTGATGCCGCGCCGCGCCAGCATGGCGTCGAGCGCCTCGGCTTGACGCACAGTGCGCGGAAAGCCGTCGAGGATGAATCCCTTGGCGCAATCGGGAGCGGCAATCCGCTTCTCGATCATGGCGATCATGACGTCGTCGGAGACCAGGTGGCCACTGTCCATGATCGCCTGGACCTGACGGCCCAACTCGCTGCCGGAGTTGCGCTCGGCGCGCAGCATGTCGCCAGTCGAAAGCTGAACCAGCTCGTGCGCTTCCTCAAGACGCTTTGCCTGGGTCCCCTTTCCGGCGCCTGGGGGACCCAGCAATATCAAATTCACCCGCGTCTCCCACGCAGTTTGGCCTTCTTGATCAGGCCCTCGTACTGATGCGCGAGCAGATGCGAGTGGATCTGCGCCACCGTATCCATGGTGACGCTCACGACGATCAGCAGGCTGGTGCCGCCGAAGTAGAATGGGATGGTGAACTCGGAGATCAGGTACTCCGGCAGCAGGCAGACCGCCGTAAGGTAGAGCGCGCCGACCACGGTCAATCGCGTCAGCACATAGTCCAGATAGTCGGCAGTATTCTTGCCGGGCCGGATTCCCGGCACGAACCCGCCATACTTGCGCAGATTGTCCGCGGTCTCGGTCGGATTGAACACCACCGCCGTGTAGAAGAAGCAAAAGAAAATGATCAGCGCCGCATAGAGCACGAGGTAGAGCGGCTTGCCGCGTCCCAAATATGCCGCGATGTCGCTCAAGATGCCGCCGGAGCCCGCATTGAAATTGGCGATGGTGGCCGGCAGCAGCAGAAGCGAGGAGGCGAAGATCGGCGGGATGACGCCGGAGCTGTTGAGCTTCAGCGGCAGGTGCGAAGCCTCGCCGCCGAACATCTTGTTGCCCACCTGGCGCTTGGGATACTGCACGAGGATGCGGCGCTGCGCGCGCTCCATGAAGACGATGAAGGTGATCACCCCGATCGCCAAAACCAGGAAGAAGATGACGGTAAATCCCGAGAGCGAGCCGGTGCGGCTCAACTCCAGGAGCTGCGCCATGGCGGTTGGCAGGCGCGCAACGATGCCGGTAAAGATGATCAGCGAGATGCCGTTGCCGACGCCGCGCGCGGTGATTTGCTCGCCAAGCCACATCAAGAACACCGTGCCGCCCGTCAGCGTGATCATGCTGGTAAGCCGGAAGAACAAGCCGGGGTCTATCACCGGAGAGCCGAACTGGCTGCGCATCCCCTCAAGTCCCGCGGCAATCCCATAAGCCTGCAGCGCCGCGAGGCCCACGGTGCCGTAGCGCGTGTACTGGTTGAGCTTCTTGCGTCCGGCCTCGCCTTCCTTCTTGAGCGCCTCGAGCGTCGGCGAAACTGCCGTCATGAGCTGCACGATGATCGAGGAAGAGATGTACGGCATGATCGTGAGCGCGAAGATCGTCATGCGCCCGAGCGCCCCGCCCGAGAACATGTCGAACATGTCGAGGATGCCGCCCGAATTGCTTTTCATGATCTGGGCGAGAATCGAGGGATCGATGCCTGGAAGCGGGATATACGTCCCGAGCCGGTATACAACCAGCGCGCCCAAGGTGAACCAGATCCGTTTTTTGAGCTCGGTCGCCTTGGCGAAGGCGCCAAGATTGAAGTTGGATGCAAGTTGCTCGGCGGCAGAAGCCATCTAACCCATCCCTCGGGCTCGCCCGAGCCCGCCTCGTTTATGCCTTGGACCCGGTTCCCTTGGCCCCGGGTGCCTTGGCCTTGGGCTTCTTAGCCCCGGTTTCCTTGGCCTCGGGTGCTTTGGCATCGGGGGCCTTGGCGCCCTTTGCCTTTGCCTCGGGCTTCGCGTCAGGCTTGGGCGCCTTCTCCACCGCCGCATTAGCCTCGGGTGCCTTGGCACCCTTTGCCTTCGCCTCGGGTTTCGTCTCAGGCTTGGGCGGCGTCGTCACCACCACCTTGCCGCCCGCCTTCTCAACGGCCGCGATCGCCGCCTTGGATGCGCCAGCCACCTCGAGCGTCAGCGCCGATTTGATTTCCCCCTTGGCGAGGAGCCGCACGCCATCGCCTGCCCGGCGCAGCAAGCCCGCTTGGACAAGTGCCGCCGCATCGATCTTTTGATCACCCTTGAGCTTGCCCGCGTCGAGCGCACTCTGCAACCGATCCAAATTCACCACATAGTAAACGGGCCGAAATTCCACGCGGCGAAAGCCACGCTTGGGAATGCGGCGATGCAGCGGGGTCTGGCCGCCCTCGAAACCGTTGAGGGCAACGCCGGTGCGCGCGGTCTGGCCCTTGCCGCCGCGGGCACTGGTCTTGCCCTTGCCGGAGCCGATGCCACGGCCCAGCCGCTTGTAACGGTAATGGGCGCCCTCGTTATCCCGGATTTCGTTGAGCTTCATGATATGACCTGCCTCGCGCCTCCGGCCCGTCCCCTCTAGATAGGAACGACGCCGCGCCGGCTCAAGCGACCGACTCGACGCGGATAAGATGTTTTACCCGCTCGATCATGCCGCGAACGGCGGGTGTGTCCTCAAGCACGCGGCTGCGGTTCATCTTGTCGAGCCCCAATCCCTTCAGGGTCGCGCGCTGATAGGCGTAGCGGCCGGCGGGACTGCGAACCTGCGTCACCTTGACGGTCTTGGAGGGCGTCTTCTTGGGCGCCGCCCGAGTCGATTTCGCCTTGGGCTTGCTTGCCTTCTCGGCCATCGCCTCTACTCCCGGGCCTCATTGCTCTCGCGGCCGCGAATGATATCGCTGACCTTCTTGCCGCGGCGGGTCGCGACCGTGCGCGGACTGACCGAACGCGAGAGCGCATCAAAGGTGGCCTTGATCATGTTGTGCGGATTGGAGGTGCCGATCGATTTCGCGACCACGTCCTGAACGCCGAGCGCCTCGAAGATCGCCCGCATCGGACCGCCCGCGATGATGCCGGTGCCCTGCGGGGCCGCGCGCAGCACCACTTCACCGGCGCCGTAGTAGCCGATGATGTCATGATGGAGCGTCCGCCCCTCGCGCAGGGGCACGCGCACCATCGAGCGGCGGGCCTGATCGGTCGCCTTGCGGATCGCCTCTGGAACCTCGCGCGCCTTGCCGGAACCATAGCCGACACGCCCCTTGCTGTCCCCGACGACGACGATGGCCGCGAAGCCGAAACGGCGACCGCCCTTCACCACCTTGGCAACACGGTTGATGCCGACCAGCTTCTCGACGAATTCGCCCTCTTCGCGGTCGCGATCCCGGTCGCGCGGCTGGCGCTCACCATCACCGCGGCCGCGGCGCGACCTCTGACCGCCCTCGCGGGAACGTTGACCTGTCTCTGGAGCTGCCATGTCCCTAATTCCTAGAAGTTAAGTCCACCCTCGCGGGCCGCGTCGGCAAGAGCCTTGACCCGGCCGTGGAAAATATAACCGCCACGGTCGAAAACGACCGCCTCGACGCCGGCCGCCTTGGCGCGTTCCGCGACCAGCTTGCCCACCGCCGCCGCCGCCGCGATGTTGGCGCCGCTCTTCAGCGCCTCGCGCAGCTGCTTTTCGAGCGAGGATGCCGCCGCAAGGGTGCGGCCGCTTTCATCGTCGATCACCTGCGCGTAGATGTGCAGCGACGAGCGAAACACCGAAAGCCGCGGACGCCCGATCGCAACTGTGCCGATATCGTGTCTGACGCGCCGCTTGCGCCGCGCGAACAGTCGCTTTTCCCTGCTCTGCATCGCTCGTTGCCCCGTTACTTCTTCTTGCCTTCCTTACGACGGATCGTTTCGGTCGTGTATTTGATGCCCTTGCCCTTATAGGGCTCGGGCTTGCGGTACGCGCGAATTTTGGCCGCGACCTCGCCCACGCGCTGCCGGTCGCAACCGGCGATCAGAATCGCGGTCGGCTTCTCGCAGGTGATCTTGATGTCTTCCGGGATCGGAAAGACGACGTCGTGGCTGAACCCCAGCTGCAGGTTCAGGGTCTTGCCCTGCACCGCCGCCCGATATCCCACGCCGTTGATGTCGAGCGCAACCGAGAAGCCCTTGGAGACCCCCGCCACCATATTGTTGATGAGCGCGCGGGTCGTGCCCCACTGCATGCGGGCCCGTTTATGATCCGCCTTGGGCGTTACCACCACCTTGCCGTCCTTGACCGCGGCGCTTACGTCCTGGCCGACCGGCATTTTCAACGTGCCGAGCTTGCCCTTGGCGGTAACCTGGCCGCCCGCGACCTCGACGGTGACGCCTTGGGGAATGGAGATCGGATGCTTGCCGACGCGGGACATGGCTTGCCTCAGAACACGCGACAGAGCACTTCGCCACCGACATTGGCGGCGCGCGCTTCGTTGTCGGACATGACGCCACGCGGCGTCGACAGGATCGCGATGCCGAGCCCGTTGTAGACGCGTGGCAAGTCGGAGATTCGTGAATAGATTCGCCGGCCCGGCGTCGAGACGCGGGAGATCTCGCGAATGACCGGCTCGCCGTCCACGTATTTGAGCTCGATCGCGAGCTCCGAAATGCCCGGACGGACTTCCTCGCGGCTATAGCCGCGGATGTAGCCCTCGCGCTGCAGCACTTCGAGAACGTTGGCTCGGATCTTCGAGGCCGGCGAGCGCACGACCGGCTTGTGCGCGCGCTGCCCGTTACGGATGCGGCTCAGCATATCCCCAAGGGGATCGCTCATCGACATGCTCTCGTCTCCCTTACCAACTCGACTTGACCACGCCCGGCACTTGGCCTGACGAGGCGAGCTCGCGCAGTGCGATGCGCGACAACTTGAACTTCCGATAGACGCCGCGCGGCCGGCCGCTCAGCTCGCAGCGGTTGCGGACTCGGTTCGGCGATGAATTGCGCGGCAGCTCGGCGAGCTTCAGCCGCGCGGCGAACCGTTCCTCGCCGGCCAGCGTCTTGTCGTCGGCAATCGCCTTAAGGCGGCGACGCTTGGCGGCAAAGCGTTTGGCGAGCGCCTCGCGCTTGCGATTCTTGTCCACTGCACTTGTCTTTGCCATCAGTAGGCCTCGCTCGCGTCAGTTGACAAACGGCATCTGGAAGCCGGCCAGCAGCGACTTGGCTTCCTTGTCGGTACGTGCGGTAGTGACGATGATGATGTCCATGCCGCGCACCGCGTCCACCTGGTCATAGTCGATCTCCGGGAAGACCAACTGCTCCTTGAGGCCGAGGGCGTAGTTGCCGCGGCCATCGAAACTGCGCCCGGAGACGCCCCGGAAATCGCGCACGCGAGGCAGTGCGATGTTGATGAGCCGGTCCAGAAATTCGTACATCCGCTCGCGCCGCAGCGTCACTTTGCAGCCGATCGGCAGGTTCTCGCGGAGCTTGTAGGTAGCGATAGATTTCTTGGCACGGGTCACGACCGGCTTTTGCCCGGAGATGGCGGTCAGGTCGCGTACAGCCGCGTCGACCTTCTTCACGTCCTGCACCGCCTCGCCCACGCCCATGTTGATGATGATCTTGGAGAGGCGCGGCACTTCAAGCGCGTTCGCGTAGCTGAATTCCTTCATCAGCGACGGCCGAACCACCTTCTCATAATGCTCTTTGAGACGGGTCATGGTTCCTCGCATCAGGCGTCGATGATTTCGCCGGAGCGCTTGGCGAAGCGCACCTTGCGGCCGTCGGCCAAGGTCCGGTAGCCGACCCGGGTCGGACGTCCAGACTTCGGATCGACGAAAGCGACATTGGAGACGTCGATCGCGAGCTCCCGCTCGACGATACCGCCGGGATTGCCGGCGCTTGGCTTGGTGTGGCGCTTCACCGTACCGACGCCCTCGATGACGACGCGGTTCTCCGCCGGCAACACGCGCTTCACTTCGCCGCTCTTGCCCTTGTCACGGCCGGTGATGACCACGACCTTGTCACCCTTCTTGATCTTGAGCTTCGGCATGACTCAGAGCACCTCGGGCGCGAGCGACACGATCTTCATGAACTTGCGCGCGCGGAGCTCGCGCGTCACCGGTCCGAAGATGCGGGTGCCAATCGGCTCGCCCTGCTTGTTGATCAGCACCGCGGCGTTGCGGTCGAAGCGGATTGCAGTGCCGTCGACGCGACGAATCTCCTTGGCCGTCCGCACGATCACCGCTTGATGGACGTCGCCCTTCTTGACGGTACGGCGCGGGATCGCCTCCTTGACCGAGACCACGATCACGTCGCCGATGGTCGCGTATTTGCGCTTGGAGCCGCCCAGCACCTTGATGCACTGGACGCGCCGAGCGCCGGAATTGTCGGCCACATCGAGATTGGTCTGCATCTGGATCATGGCGCCTACTCCTTGGGGGCCGCCGTTTCGGCCGCGGGTGCTTTCGCCCGCCGGCGGGCAGGTCGCTCGAGTTGTGCCGCGCGCGCCGAGACCGGGCCCGCGACGGTCGCCAGCACCACCCAGCGCTTGGTCTTGGAGAGCGGTCGGCTCTCTTCGATGCGCACGACATCGCCCACCTTGAAGGCGTTCGCCTCATCATGCGCCGCGTACTTCTTGGAGCGCGTGATGTATTTCTTGTAGACGGGGTGCATCACACGCCGCTCGACGCGCACCACCACCGTTTTGTTCTGCACGTCGCTCACTACGACGCCCTGAAGGATTCGCTTCGGCATGGATCCTACCTCTCGCCCGCCGCCCGCTCGCGCTCGCCCAGCACCGTTTTGATGCGGGCGATGGTGCGGCGGACCTCGCGCACGCGCGCGGTGTTCTCGAGCTGACCGCTCGCCTTCTGGAAGCGCAGGTTGAATACTTCCTTGGAGAGCTGCTCCAACTCTGCGGCAAGCTCGTCCGTGGTCTTGCCTCTCACTTCGCTCGCGTTCATGGGCTCGCCTCCTCACCCAAGCGCCGCACGACCTTGGTCGCGATCGGCAGCTTTGCCGCCGCGAGCGCGAACGCCTCGTTGGCAACTTGTGTCGGAACGCCATCCATCTCGAACAAGATGCGACCCGGCTTCACGCGGCAGACCCAGAATTCGGGATTGCCCTTGCCCGATCCCATGCGGACCTCGGCGGGCTTCAAGGACACCGGCACGTCCGGAAAGATGCAGATCCAGATGCGGCCGACACGGCGGATATGGCGCGTGATCGCGCGGCGTGCGGCCTCGAGCTGGCGCGCCGTGACGCGGCCCGGCTCGAGCGCCTTCAAGCCGCAATTGCCGAAATTGAGCGACGTGCCGCCCTTGGACGCGCCATGAATGCGGCCCTTGTGCGCCTTACGGTACCTAGTGCGGGCGGGACTGAGCATAAAAGTCGAACCTTTTCCTTATTGGGTCATGCGCGCGCCGGTTGCGCCTCGAGCGCGCGCTTGTCCTGCGCCATCGGATCGTGCTGCATCACCTCGCCGCGGAACACCCAAACCTTGACGCCGCACGTGCCGTAAGTGGTCTTGGCGGTGCCGTAACCGAAATCCACGTCGGCGCGGAGCGTGTGCAGCGGCACGCGGCCCTCGCGGTACCATTCCATGCGCGCGATCTCGGCGCCGCCCAGCCGCCCGGAGCAGTTGATGCGGATGCCGAGCGCGCCGAGGCGCATCGCCGATTGCACGGCGCGCTTCATCGCGCGGCGGAAGGCGACGCGGCGCTCCAGTTGTTGCGCGATGTTCTCGGCAATCAGCTTCGCCTCGATCTCGGGCTTGCGGATTTCGATGATGTTGAGACTGACCTCGCTGTTGGTCATCTTGCCGAGGTCGACGCGCAGCTTCTCGATGTCGGCGCCTTTCTTGCCGATGACGACGCCAGGACGCGCGGAATGGATGGTGATGCGGGTCTTCTTGGCGGCGCGCTCGATCACGATCCGGCTGACGCCCGCTTGCGCCAGCCGCTCGGTCAGGAATTTCCTGAGCCGCAGATCCTCGTGCAGCAGCTTGCCGTAATCGCGGCGGGCGAACCAGCGCGAATCCCAGGTGCGGTTGATGCCGAGCCTCAGCCCGACGGGATTGACCTTCTGGCCCATCAGGCCTTCTCCTCTTGCTGCTCGCTCCGCTCTTCGACGATCACGGTCAAATTGCTGAAGTATTTTTCGATATGCGCCACCTTGCCGCGGCCACGGGTGTGAAAGCGGCTCAAGGTGAAGGCGCGCCCGACGCTCGCCTCCTTGACGAACAAGCGATCGACGTCGAGCTGGTGATTGTTTTCGGCGTTGGCAATCGCCGCCTGCAGCACCTTCCTCACGTCGCGCGCAATGCGCTTCCTGGAGAAGGTGAGCTCCGCCAGCGCGGCGTTCGCGGCCTTACCGCGGATCGTCTGTGCGACCAGGTTGAGCTTGCGCGCGCTGATCTTGAGGCCATGCAGATAAGCCTTGGCCTCGGTCTCGGCCAGCGCGCGCGGCGTTGCAGGCTTGCCCATTGGCCTATTCCTCCTTCTTGACCTTGCGGTCGGCGGAATGGCTCTGGAAGTGCCGCGTCGGCGCGAACTCCCCGAGCTTATGGCCGATCATGTTCTCGGTCACCAGCACCGGGATGAATTTGTGGCCGTTGTAAACGCCGAAGGTGAGGCCCACGAATTGCGGGAAAATGGTCGAGCGGCGCGACCAGGTCTTGATGACCTCGTTACGGCCGGAGCCGCGCGCTTTCTCGGCTTTCTTCAGCAAGTAGCCGTCGACGAACGGACCTTTCCAGACTGATCGTGCCACTCTCGCCTCTCCGCTATTTCTGGCGCCGGCGCCGCAGGATGTAGCGGTCCGTCGCCTTGTTGTGCCGCGTCTTGGTGCCCTTCGTGCCCTTGCCCCATGGTGTCACCGGATGACGGCCGCCCGAGCTCTTGCCTTCTCCGCCACCCAGGGGATGGTCGACCGGATTCATCGCCACGCCGCGCACCGAGGGACGGCGACCGAGCCAGCGATTGCGCCCGGCTTTGGCGATCACAATGTTCTGCTCGTCCGGATTGGAGACCGCGCCGATCGTCGCCATGCATTCGCCGCGCACCATGCGCACCTCGCCGGACGATAGGCGCAGCAGCGCATAGCCGGCATCGCGGCCCACGAGCTGCACGAAAGTTCCCGCGGCGCGCGCGAGTTGGCCGCCCTTGCCTGGCCGCATCTCGACGTTGTGAATGATGGTGCCGACGGGGATGTTTCGCATCGGCATTGCGTTGCCGGGTTTCACGTCAACGCGCTCGCCCGCCACGACCTTGTCGCCGGCCCTGAGCCGCTGCGGGGCCAGAATGTAGGCCTGCTCGCCATCCTCGTATTTGAGGAGCGCGATGAAGGCGCTCCGGTTGGGGTCGTATTCGATGCGCTCGACCTCAGCCGCCATGTCGCGCTTGGCCCGCTTGAAATCGATGATCCGGTAACGCCGCTTATGACCACCGCCGCGCCAGCGCACGGTGATGTGGCCGTGTTGGTTGCGTCCGCCCTGCTCGCGCTTGCCCTCGGTCAATTCCTTGACCGGCGGACCCTTCCACAGCTCGCTGCGATCGATGATGATGAGCTGGCGCTGCCCTGGCGTGCTCGGCTTGAAGCTCTTCAGTGCCATGGCGTCAGATCCCCGTGGTCACGTCGATCTTCGAACCCTCGGCGAGGGTGACGATCGCTTTCTTGGTGTCGGAGCGCCGCCCGACCATGCCCCGGAAGCGCTTGACCTTGCCCTTGACGCGCAGCGTGTTGACCGCGGTCACCTTGACCTTGAACAACCCCTCGACCGCCGCCTTCACCTCGAACTTGTTGGCGTCAAGCGGCACGCGAAAGGTGACCTGATTGTGCTCGGAGGCCATGGTCGCCTTCTCGGTGATCACCGGCCGCTGCACGATCTCGTACATGCGCTCGCGCGAGAGCTTGAGATCGCGGCGCGGAATGACGCGGAATCGGCTCATTTGAGGCGCGCCTCCAGATGCTGTACCGCCGCACGGGTCAAAACCAGGGTGTCCCGGCGCAAAATGTCGTAAACGTTGGCGCCCTGCTGCGGCAGCACGTCGACCTTGGGCAGGTTGCGCGCGGCGCGCGCGAATCCCTCATCGACCTCGGGACCGTCGATGATCAGCACCGAGCCCCAGCCGAGCTTCTTGAAGCGTTGCGCCAGCTCCTTGGTCTTGGCCGCCGGAAGGCTCGCGCTATCGAGCACCACCAGCTTGCCGTCCGCCTGCTTCGCCGAGAGCGCACTCAGCATGCCGAGCCGGCGCACTTTCTTTTGCAGGCCGAAGCCGTGATCACGCGGTATCGGTCCGAAGATCACCGCGCCGCCGCGGAATTGCGGCGACCGGAGGCTCCCTTGACGCGCGCGGCCGGTGCCCTTCTGGCGCCAGGGCTTCTTGGTGGTGCCCTGAATGTCGGAGATGCCCTTGGCCTTGTGCGTGCCGGCGCGCCGCTTGGCGAGCTGCCAGTTGACGACCCGCGCAAGGATATCGCGCCGCACCGTGGCGCCGAACACCTCGTCCGCGAGATCGATGTCGCCGACCCGCTCGGCATCGAGATTGGTGACGTTGACCTTCATCTCACTCGTCTCCGCCTTCGGCCGCCGCCGGCGTGGCCTTGCTTTTGAGCGCGGCTGGGAAGGGCAGCTTCATATCCTTGGGTGGTCGCCGCTTTGCGGCATCGCGCAGCAGCACGTAGCCGCCTTCGAAACCCGGCACGGCGCCGCGCAGCAGGATCAATCCGCGCTCGGTATCGGTCGAAACCACCGCGAGGTTCTGCGTGGTCACCCGCGCTGCCCCCATGTGGCCCGCCATGCGCTTGTTCTTGAAGACCTTGCCGGGGTCCTGGCGTTGCCCGGTCGAGCCGTGACTGCGGTGCGAGACCGAGACGCCGTGGCTCGCGCGCAGGCCACCGAAGTTGTGCCGTTTCATCACGCCCTGGAAGCCGCGCCCGATGCTGATGCCGATCACGTCGACGAATTGGCCGGGCAGGAAATGCTCTACCGACAGCTCCGCACCCACGTCCAGCAGCGCGTCCTTGGTGACCCTGAACTCCGCCAGCTTGCGCTTGGGTTCGACCTGCGCCTTGGCGAAGTGGCCACGTTGCGGCTTGGTGACGTTCTTGACGCGGCGCGTGCCGACGCCCAATTGCACGGCGCTGTAGCCGTCCTTCTCCTCGGTCCGGACAGCCACCACCTGGCAATTCTCGACTTTGAGCACGGTCACGGGCACGTGCGTGCCGTCCTCGGCGAACACTCGGGACATCCCGAGCTTCTGGGCGATGAGACCGGTGCGCATGGATCGCCTCAGTTGTTCAACTTGATGTCGACGTCGACGCCGGCGGCGAGATCGAGCTTCATCAGCGCGTCCACGGTCTGCGGCGTTGGCTCGATGATGTCGAGCACGCGCTTGTGGGTGCGAATCTCGAATTGCTCGCGCGACTTCTTGTCGATGTGCGGGGACCGTAGAACGGTGAAGCGCTCGATCCGGGTCGGCAGTGGAATGGGTCCGCGCACGCGCGCGCCCGTCCGCTTGGCGGTGTTGACGATCTCGCTGGTCGACTGATCGAGGACGCGGTGATCGTAGGCTCGCAGTCGAATGCGGATGTTTTGGTTATCCATTGCCTAGTTCCCTTGTTTCCGCGCGCATCGAGCCGCCACGCCAACCCTCGATGCTCGCGTCTGTCTCACTTTATGATGTCGGCGACGACGCCGGCGCCGACGGTCTTGCCGCCCTCGCGGATCGCGAAGCGCAGGCCCTTCTCCATGGCGATCG
>Ga0335079_10000243_pt1 | contig 64030 bp, 63 predicted proteins | sample Lox_Sample_33_FD_206719 | JGI IMG/M metagenome (GOLD analysis project Ga0335079, IMG submission 206719) | Soil microbial communities from Loxahatchee National Wildlife Refuge, Florida, United States - Lox_Sample_3.3 | ecosystem: Environmental > Terrestrial > Soil > Wetlands | place: USA...
CCGAGCCGTCGCAGGAAGGCCCGCCCGGGCTCGGAGGAGTGCCGGACAAGCCAGCGCTCGAGGGCTTTGTGACCGCGCCCGTCGCCGAGCAGCCGCCGGACCTGATCGGTGGACGCGTACCGCGCGGTTCCGAGGTACTCGAGCAGGCGAAGGACGTCCTCCTCCCGGCGCCGCGGTACCAGGAAACGACGCTTGCTCTCCCCGCGGGCCCGCCGCCAGCTCATCGGAGACCGCCGCGAGACGGGCCGCGGTGCGGGCGCCGACGGCTCTCGGTCGGGCGCGCCAGGCTCGGCATGTGCCCGTGCCATACGGGAGGCGCGAGGCCTCGTCAATACAGCCTCCGCGCCGTCGTCGCTCGCCGCGGAAGACCGACACTTCGGCGCCGCGGTCGGGTCGCGCCCCGGTCCCCCGGCCGCACCGCGGCCGGGGGACCGGGCTCCGACACCCTACATTCGCTGTGCCGGGTGCCTTCCTACGACGTCGTTGTGACCTCGCCACAGCGAGGCGGTGAGGATGACGAGGCCCACGAGGAACTGGTTCAGCGCGGCGGGCGTGGCGTCGAAGTGAAAGACGAAGGGAGAGAGGATGGCCCAGAAGCCCAGGGCGGTGTTGAACCGGCGCGCCCGGTTGATGCCCATGGCGAGGAACCCGCCCACGAAGGCTCCCAGGCCGACCAGGGACGAGTTCGCCCGCACCAACGGCTGCGCTGGGAGCAGCCAGGCAGAAATCGTGAGCCAAGCGGACGCCGTGACGGTCACCCATCTCGCCGGACTCATCACGCATCACCTCTCGCCGGACTCATCACGCATCAGATCCGCTCGCCCTCGACTGCCGGCGCCGCGGGCCTGCGTCAAGTACCGGTTGGGTTCGAGCGGGAAGTCGGGCGGGATGGGGCCTGGAACGGCGGCTCCCCGGCGGAGGCGAGCGCGCGAACCTCTCCGCCATGGCGCAGGGGCGACGCCGCTCGCCGGCGAGCGGCGAGGCCAGGCGCGCATGCTTCGGCAGCAGCCGGCAGCGCCCCGCCCGTCAACGGCAGTTGAGGGGCGGGCAGGGAAGGAGCGGGAAGAAGTACCGGATCGCGACGAAGGCGGCCGCGAGGACGACCAGACCTACGGCGATCTTGGCATTGGCTTTCATCGAGGCGTCCGAAGGGATCGAGAGGTGGCGCGGGGGATGCCAGAGATTGCAGCAGACGAGCGTCGACCGCAAGCGTCTTGTGCCGCGCGCGACCGGAGCCGGCCGGCGCGCGGGCGCGCCCGGGGGAAGCCGAGAGGAGCCCCACCTCCAGCCACCCGGGCTAGACTGCCGTCGGAGCCCACGTGAACTTCCTCCGCTACCTTCTCGGTCCCGACGCCACGCTCGCCGACGCCCTCCTCGCCGCGGTCGACGTGGCGGTCGTCGCCTACCTCTGTTACCGGGTCCTGCTCCTCATCCGCGGAACGCGAGCGGTGGCGATCCTCGCCGGCTTGCTCGTGGTCGGACTCGCCTACCTCGGTGCCGAATGGGTCGGGCTGCTCACGCTCTCCTGGCTCCTCGGCCACTTCCTCAGCTACTCGTTCATCTTTGGCGTCATCATCCTCTTCCTCCCCGACATCCGCCGGGCGCTCGCCGAGCTCGGACGCTCGTCCCGGCTGCTCACCAGCTTCGTCCACGGTGACCGGGATGCCCGGCTCGAAACGGTCGATGCCGTGGTTCGCGCCGCCATTGACTTGGCGCGCAGGCGCGTAGGCGCGCTCATCGTCCTCGAGCGGACCGCGACGCTCACGGACCTCGCCGATTCCGGCTTGCGCCTCGACGCGGCGGTCACTCCCGAGCTGCTGGTGTCGCTCTTCCTGCCCTCCGGTCCCATCCACGACGGGGCGGTGGTCGTCCAGGGCAACCGCCTCACCGCAGCCGGCTGCCTGTTGCCGCTGTCCACAGCGGCCGCCTCCGCCGAGCTCGGGACGCGCCATCGAGCGGCGCTGGGCCTCGCGGAGGAGCTCGACGCCGCAGTGGTGGTGGTCTCCGAGGAGCGCGGCGAAATCTCGGTGGCCCTCGACGGCGCTCTGCGTCGCCACCTGGACGAGAGCCGGCTGCGGAGCCTCCTGAACGGCCTCTTCCTAAATGCGCGCGGCAGGGAGCGAGAGCGGCCGGGGGCCGAGAAGGCGGGGCCGCCGTCGGCGGAGGAGGGGCACCCCCATGCGCCCGTCTAGGCTTCCGCTGCAGCTCCTGGCTCTCGGCATCGCCGTGTCCCTCTTCGTGCTGGTGCGAGGCGAGCGGCGCATCGCCCTCACCTACTCGGTTCCCTGCGAGGTGCGCCTGCCCCCCGGGCTCGCGGCTGCCTCGCTCCCGGCGGACGTGAGCGTTTCGGTCTCGGGGCCGTGGAGCCGCCTCCGTTCGCTCGACCCGGCGAGCCTGGGACCCATCCGGCTCGACCTGACCCGCGCCCATGCCGGCACCGCCTCGTGGAGCGTGCGTCCCGAGGTGCTCCACCTCCCGCGAGGCGTCCGCGTCGACTCGATCTTCCCGGCGCAGGGCACGGTTGACCTGCGCGCCGCGCCGCCGGGCTCATCCGAGCTCCGGTGACCTCCGCGGAGCGCTCCAGAAGCGGAGCGCCAGTGCGATGGTCAGGAGCTGCACCAGCGCCACCAGTGCCACACAGGCGGGCCAGCCGCCGGTGCGCCAGGCGAGCGCGGGGAAGACGCCCCCAGCGCTGCCGCCGAGGTAGTAGCTCGAGACGTAGACGCCCGAGGCGATGGCGTGCGCGCTGCCGGGCGCCGCTCGGTGCAGGAAGCTCGTCGAGGCCGACTGGCTCACGAACGCCGCGGAGCACGCCACCGCGAGGCCGACCACCACCACCCACAGGCGCGGGGAGAGGATGAGGAGGTTCGCGAGGAGGCCGCAGGCGGCGGCGACGGCCAGGGTGAGCCGGGAGCCCACCCGGTCGATCCACCGGCCGGCGATGGGGGTCACGAGCGCCCCCACCAGGTAGACGACGAAGATCCCGCCGAGGGCCACCGGGCCGAGCGAGAAGGGCGGTGCGGCGAGGTGGAAGGTGACGTAGGTGAACGTCGCCACCAGGACGAAGAGCACGTTGAAGCCCACGGCGTAGGTGGCGAGGAGGCGAGGCCGGACGACGTCGGAGAGGCGAGCGTCGGGGCGAAGCCGGAACCCGCCCGCGGCGGTACGCGCCTCCGGGAGCAGGCGGCGGACGGTCTCCGCTCCCGCGAGCGTCACCGCTCCCAGGCACAGGAAGGCCGCCCGCCAGCCGAGCTGCTCGGCGGCGAGGGCCGCCACCGTGCGCCCGAGAAAGCCGCCGACCACGTTGCTCGAGACGAGCGTCGAGAGCGCTAGGCCGACGTCGCGGCCGTGCCAGGCCTCGCTCACGTAGGCGATGGAAACGGCGTAGATACCGGGGACCACGAGGCCCTGCAGGAAACGCCAGACGACGAGGGCCCCGATGCCCCGCGCCGTGGCCGCGAGAGCGGTCGGCACCACGAGGAGGAACAGCGAGAGAACGATCACCCGCCGTCGGCCGACGCGGGCGGCGAGGGCTCCGACGAACGGCGAAACCAGGGCGACGGCGATGGGGGGCGCGCTCACCGTGAGCGCCGCTTGGCCCTTGCTGGCGCCGAAGGCCGCGGCGAAGAGCGGCAGCAGCGGCTGGGTGGCGTAGAAGTTGACGAAGGCGCAGATACCCGCCAGGCCGAGGGCGACGAGAACCTTCCGATCGCCGGCCGCGTTCGGCTTCCTCTGCGCGGCCGGGCGTGGGGATGCGCTCGTCATCGCCGGGCCGACAGTACCGTGGCGCCCCTCCCGGCTCCACCTGGCCCGCCGCTCCCCCTCCGGGTTCCTAGGACAGGGCCGCGAGAACTCGGGCGGCGGCCCGGTTGGCTCCGCCGAGATCGGCGGTTTCCGGAAGTGGGAGCCGGAGGACGCGGTCGATCGGGTCGGCCAGGCGACCGGCGCCGAGATCTTCTCTCGAGACGTAGGTGCACGCGAGGTAACGAGGCATCTCGCGCACCAGGATGGGATACTCGGGGAAGTCGCCGCGGTCGGTGTAGACGACGCGCGCCCGCGCGGCGATGGCGTCGCTCACGATCCCGTAGCCGGGCTTGGTGAGGACGACGTCCACCGCGCCCACCACGTCCGGATAACCGAGCCCCAGGCGGTCGAGGCGGGGTTCAAGGTCCGCGGGCCCGAGGAAGCGGAGCCCGGCGTTGCGGGACAGGAGGTCGGGGGTGAGTCCTGGCAGGCCGATCCCGCCGAAAGAGACGAGCACCGTCACCTCGGACCCGAGGCCGAGCGCACGGCGAGCCTCGGCGCGTCCGACCTTGGGCCGGCGCGCCACCAGCCCGACCCGCTCCCGCCTCGGGAAGGCGGCCAGGTCGCCGGAGAACGGCAGTTCCAGGAGGAGGTCGGCGGAGGCGTAGGCCCGGGCGGCGCGTTCGGCCGCCGCCGCGAGCGACGGCTGGCGGACCGCCAGGTGCCGGTAGATCCAGTCCCAGGAGAAATTGCCGAGCGCCAGGCTCGGGATCCCGGCTCGCGCGCTCGCCGCGAAGGCGAGCGGGGGGATGTCGCCGAGGACGAGCCGCGCGCCGCTCCGGCGCAGGAAGTCGGACTCGGCCGCGACGCGCTCCTCCCAGGTGGCGTCGAACTCCCGGCAGCGCTCGGCGGTCGCCTCCTCGTCGATCTCGAGGGCGCTCCTCTGCGCCAGGCCCACGTCGCACCGGAGGCGCCGGAAGGGAAGGTGCCCCGGCACCGCCCGGCGGACGAGCGCCTCCGGGAGCTCGCCGACCAGGGTGAGGGGGAGGGAGCGGTCGATCTCCCGGATGGCGCGGAGGACCTCGCCGAGTCGGGTCCAATGACCGTAGCCGTGACCGGAGACGTAGGCGACGAGCACGGCGCTCACTTTCGCGGCTTCAGCGAGCCGAGCAACTTCTTCGCGGCGGAGCGATCGAGGTGCGCGAACCCCGCGAACTCCTGGCCGGAGAAGAGCGCCTCTCCGCCGTCGACGGTCACCTGGTCCCCGGTCTGGTATGGGCTCGCCCCGCTCAGGAGGTAGGCGACGAGGTTGGTGAGCTCCCAGTGCTCGCCGAATCGCCGGGAGGGGATCCGCTCCCGCGCCTGCGCCTCCATCTCGGGCCCGGGCAGGAGGCGGCTGAAGGCACCCTCGGTGGGGAAGGGTCCCGGCGCCACCGCGTTGAGGCGGATGCCGTAGGTCGCCCACTCCACCGCCAGGGAGCGCACCAGTGCCAGCACCCCGGCCTTGGCACAGGCGGACGGGAGCACGAAGGCGGAGCCCGTCTCGGCGTAACTGGTGGTGATGGCGAGCACCTCGCCCGGCTGCCCACGCGCGATGAGTCGCCGGCCCAGCTCGAGCGTGCAGTGGAAGGCGCCGTAGAGGACGATCTGGACGACGGAGTGGAAGGCGTTCGCGGAGAGGTCCTCGGAGGCGGCGAGGAAGTTTCCGGCGGCGTTGTTGACGAGCTGGTTCACCGGCCCGAGCTCCGCCTCGGCCTGGTCGAAGGCGGCCTTCACCGCGGCCGGGTCGCGCACGTCGGCCGGCGTGGCACACGCCGCCCCTCCGGCCTGGCGGATGGCCTCCGCGGTCGCCTGCAGCGGCTCCGGCCGCCTCCCTACCACCGCCACCCGGGCGCCCAGGGCGGCGAGGCGCAGCGCCATGGAGCGCCCCAGGCCGGTCCCACCGCCGGTGATGACGGTGGTCTTGCCGCGGAGCAGGTCCGCGCGAAAAGGGTCGAACATGGTTCCCCTCCGGGGAGCGGTCGACGGCGGGGCGCCGCCGTCCGGCCGCCGATTTCATCACGGAGCGAGGGACCGGTCACCGCCCCGTTCAATGCGAGGCGCGGGGCCGCCTCTCCGCGGTCCGGGCGCCGGCGCCGGCGCCCGCTCCGGCGGCGGCTCCGAGCTGGCGCATGAGGCCAAGCGCGTCCCACTGGGTCCAGTTCTCCATCAGCTTTCCGCGGCGGAACCTCCCGATGGTGATTCCCTCGACGGTGCACTTCTTCCCGGTGGACGCGATCCCGAAGAGGGCCTGCTGGTGCGTTCCAGTCATGCGCCAGTGCGCGACGGCGGTGTCCCCCTCCGCGCAGCAGGCGAGCACGGTCGCCTTCAGGTCCGGGAAGGCCGCCCGGTACATGCGGCAGTTCTCCTTCGCCCGGGCGAGGCCGCAATCTCCTGCGACCGGGTCGTGGTCCCGGAAGCTCGGATCGCACAGTTCGTCGTACACGCCCACATCTCCCGTGCCGTAGGCCTCCTCCAGCATGCGGCGGATCGCTCGCTTCGTATCGATGGCCATGGCCTGCTCCTGTCTCCTTCTCCCGGTCCCTGGGGGGCCTCGGGGCAGCGTTCTTAGGTGGGAGGCCCGAGCCCGGCAGCGCCAAACGGACCGTGAACATCCGGTGACGAGCGGAAATTTGGGTGCCAACGCGCGCTTGGAGATGCCACCCGCCCACACCCAGCCGCCGCGAGCGCGCGGGGTGGAAGCACCCCATGGTCGTCGCGCACCCTCAACCTTTATGGGGATACGCCGCACGCACTTCCAACGAGTTCGGCGCGGGCCGGGCCTGGCACGGAATCCGCACTGCCAGACGGCGTGCGCGACGAAGAGAAGAGCCTGGCAGTGAGCCCACACCCGACCATGCTGGCCGCCCCCATCGAGCAGGACGGCGTGGCCGAGCACCGGAACCTCTTCTGCCCGAACTACGATCCGTGCCTCGACTTGGCGCTGGCCGAGCGCTGGCCCAGCTGGACGTGTGCGCGCTGCCCACTGTTCTCGCTCCGCCACGAGGCGGAGGAACTTGTCCGCTTCGGCGCCGCCCGGCTGAGCGACGGGACCGAGGCGGCGCTCGACTTCTAGCGAGCGCCCTCAGGGCTTGGTGAACCGATCGAGGAAGCGGAGCACGGCGTCGTGCCACTGGACGCTGTTCAGCGGCTTTAGCACCCAGTGGTTCTCGTCCGGGAAGTAGAGGAACTCGCTCGGGACGCCGAGGCGCTGCGCCGCGGTGAACCCGGCGATGCCCTCGGTCTCGACCACCCGGTAGTCCTTCCCGCCGTGAATGAAGAGGATGGGAGTCTTCCAGTTCTTCACCAAGTTGACGGGGTTGTGCTTCTGGTAGTTCTCGGGCACGCGCCAGGGAACGCCGCGGTACTCGCGCTCCGGGAACCACAGCTCCTCGGTGTCGAAGTAGGCGTGGAACTCGTCCAGGTCGCCGTCGTGGCTCACCAGGCACCGGAAGCGGTCGGGCCATGCGCCGGCGATCCAGTCGACGAGGTAGCCGCCGAAGGAGGCCCCCAGGGCCGCGACGCGGTTCTCGTCCAGGAAGGGGTAGCGAGCCAAGGCGGCGGCCAGCCCCTTCTTCAGGTCCTCGAGCGGCTTGCCGCCCCAGTCGCCCTGGATGGAGTCGGTGAAGCGCTGGCCGTACCCGGTCGAGCCGTGGAAGTCGACCATCAGCGCGGCGTATCCGGCAGCGGCGTAGATCTGTGGATTCCACCTATAGTGGAATTCGTCGAGCCAGGAACCCTGCGGGCCGCCGTGCACGAGGAGGGCCACCGGGACTTTCTTCGCGGCGTCGAGCCCAGACGGCCGGACGAGCCAGGCGTGGACCGGCTCCCCGCCGGCACCCGGAAAGCTGAACTCCTCCGAGACGCCCATGGCGACCTCCGAGAGCGCGCGGGCGTTCACGTGCGTGATCTGCTTCACCCCCGTCCCGTCGAGCCGCGCCAGGTACAGGTCGGCGGGTGAGCCCAGATCCTCGCGCTGGTACACCAGGGCTCCCGAGGTGACCGCGGCACCCTTGACCGTGCCGCCCTGGATCGCCACCCGGGCCGACCCCGTGGCCACGTCGAGGGCGAAGAGGGAATGGCGCCCGGCGTCGTCGGCCGCGGCGTAGAGGGTCCTGGAGTCCGGCGACCAGAGGAGCGGTCCCTCCGGAGACCGGTCCCAGCCGCTCGCCACTTCTCGCTCCTTTCCGTCCGGCCAGGGGCGGACCATGACGCGAAAGCGATCGGCCTCGTAGCCCGGCACTGACATGGCGAGCCAGGCGAGTTGCTTCCCGTCCGGCGAGAAGGAGGGGGCCGCGTCCCAGGCGGCGTTGCCCGGCGTCAGGTTGCGGGGCGGAGACGACCCGTCGGCGGGGACGAGGAAGAGATCGAAGTTGGTGGACCAGGCCTCCTCGCGCCCGGCGTCCTTGGCGGAGAAGACGACGGCGGTGCCGTCGGGGGTGAAGGTGTAGTCCTCGGGGCCGCCGAACGGCCTCGACGGGCAGTCCGCGTCCATGCTGCTCATCAGGTCGACGGGCGCCTTCTCCGGGCCCGGCAGGAGGAAGAGGTGGGAGCGCCGCCCGTCGAGCCACTCGTCCCAGTGCCGGACCGGCAGTTGGCGGTAGAGGTGCCCACTCGCCTTCGACTTCGCCCGCTCCTCGAGCCGCTTGGCGGTGCAGGCGACGGGGCCCTCAGGCCGGCCGGCGCAGTCGGGGAACACCTGGGCGGAGACGAGAAGGGCCACGCCGTCCCTGGCCACGGCGAAGGTCCCCACGGCGATCGGCAGGGAGGTCACCTTCTCCGACTCGCCGCCGTCCATGCGCAGCCGCCACACCTGCTGGGAGCCGGATCGCCCCGCCAGGAAGTAGAGGGCCCTGCCGTCGGGCGAGAAGCGCGGGCTCGACTCGCTGTCCGGGCCCGAGGTGAGCGGCCGAAGGCCGGTTCCGTCCGCGTTCACGATCCAGACGTGGGTGCGGCCGCGGTTCGCCTCGAGGTCGGTGGTGCGCACGACGAACGCCACCTGCCTTCCGTCCGGCGACAGCTGGGCGTCGGAGACGCGCTCGAGCATCACCAGGTCGCGAATCCCCAAGGGGTGCGGGCCCGCGAGGGCGCTCGCCGGCAGGAAGCCGGCGAGGAGCGCCGAGGCGGACAGTGCTCGAAGGCGGGCGAGGGCGGAGGGCATGACGGTTTGGCTCCCGGCGGTGGACGCCCTTTGGGTGCGTGGCGCAACAGACCACGGGTCCTAGCCTCCTGTCGACGTCGCGCCCGTTCGAGGTGGCGGCGGACCCGGAAATATGCTGTGTTCCCACCCCCAAGATCCCGCCGGGGATGTCGGAGGAGTCGGATGAAGCTGCTCGAGACACTCGCGTCGCTCAAGGTCGCCGTCGTTCTCCTCGTGGCGCTGCTGCTGGGGCTCGCTGCCGGGACCATCATCGAGTCCTCGAGTGGCACCGACGCCGCCGGAAGGCTCGTCTACTACTCCTGGTGGTTCCTGGCCCTGCAGGCAGCCTTCGCGGTGAACGTCCTCGCGTCCATCGTGGTCCTCTTCCCCTGGGGCAAGCAGCGGATAGGCTTCCTCGTCACCCACTCGGCCGCCATCCTCATCCTGGCGGGGGCCCTGGTCTCGTTCTTCTTCAAGTCGGAGGGTCAGCTCAGCCTGTGGGAGGGCGAGACGGGGAGCCGCATCGTCAACACCGACCGGCAAGGACGGGTCCTCGACGAGTCCACCCTGCCGTTCTCCGTCCGGCTCATGCAGTTCCGCATCGACCACTACCCCGGCACGATGCGGCCCTCCGGCTTCCGCAGCGAGGTCCTCATCATCGAGGACGGCAAGGCCCGCCCCGCCTCCGTCTGGATGAACCACGAGCTGGAGGTCCAGGGCTGGCGCCTCTTCCAGTCGAGCTACCGCCAGACGGGCGGCCGCCAGATGACCGTCCTCTCCGCCTCCAAGGACCCCGGTCAGCCCATCGTCTTCCTCGGGTACGGACTCCTCGTCCTCGGGATGTGCATCGTGCTCGCGACCCGCATCTCGCAGGCGCGCGCGCGGGCGGAGCGGGACGCCGCCATCGGCGCCAAGGCGGCCAAGGGAGCCGCCGCGGTCGCGCTGCTCCTCGCGTCGGCGGCGCTCACGGGGCCGGCCCGGGCCGACGACCTCGTCGACGCTATCGCCCGGCTGCCGGTGCAGCACGACGGGCGGGTGATGCCGTTCGACACCGTCGCGCGCGAGTCGGTGTGGCAGGTCACCGGATCCCGCTCCTGGGAGGGCATGGATCCGGTGGCGCTCGCCACCGCCTGGACCTTCAATCCGTCCGCGACGGCGAACGCCCCCGTCGTGGCCCTCGGGGGCTCCGACCTCGCCCGGACCGCGGGGTTTCCAGAGGGGACGAGGCACGCCTCCTTCAACCAGATCGTGAACAACCCGCGGGCGATGGCGCTCATCGACGAGGCGCGGCGCCTCGAGGCGCAGGACCAGCCGCGCCACGGGGTCCTCTCCGACGCCGAGAAGCTCGAGCAGAGGCTCCTCGCCCTGCAGCGCTTCCTGCAGCGGGAGGAGATCCGCTCGGTGCCCGACCCGGCCGACCCGAAGGGAAGGTGGGGCGTGCCGGAGCTCACCACCCCCGCCGCCCTGGCCGCCCTGTCGAGGGGCCCAAGGCCCGAGGGGTGGCCCTCGGCGGCGGCGATAGAGCGCGAGATCACCTACAACGCCGTTCGGCCCACCCGGATCGCCTGGATCATCCTCGGCGCGTCCTTCCTCCTGTCGGTCGTGGCCTTCGGGCGAAGGAACAAGCTCCTCGACGTGCTCGCGTTCGTGGGGCTCCTCGGAGGGCTCGCGGTGATGACGTGGGGGATCGGTACCCGCTGGGCGATCGCCGATCGGTTCCCCGCCGCCAACATGTACGAGTCCCTGCTCTTCCTGGCGTGGGGCGTGGGGCTCTTCGCGGTGGTGGCCTTCGCCGTCATGCGGAACCGCGTGGTGGTGCTGAACGCTTGCGCCATGGCGGCGCTCACTATGGCCCTCACCGACCTGTTGCCCATCGACGGCTTCATCCACCCAGTGCCGCCGGTGCTCGCCGGGACGCCCTGGCTCGCCATCCACGTGCCCATCATCATGGTGAGCTATTCGGTCCTGGCGCTCGGGGTGGTCGTCGCCCATATGCAGATCGGCTTCACCATCTTCGCGCCGCGCAAGCAGGAGACCATCGAGCGCATGGCCGACCTGCTCTACTGGTACATGTTCGTCGGCTCCATCCTCCTTATCACCGGGATTCTCACCGGGTCGATCTGGGCCGCCTCCTCCTGGGGGCGCTACTGGGGCTGGGATCCCAAGGAGGTCTGGTCGCTCGTGGCGTTCCTGGCCTATGCCGCCATCATCCACGCGCGCTGGGAGAAGATGATCGGCTCCTTCGGCGTGGCGGCGATTAGCATCGTCGCGTTCCAGACCATCCTCATGACCTACCTGGGCGTAAACTTCGTCCTGGGGATCGGACTCCACGCCTACGGCTTCGGCGACTCCCCGGTCCTCATGTGGATGATCGTCGTCGCCGTCGTCGAGGCCGCGTTCCTCGCCCTCGGCTGGGCGGCGCACCGCAAGCAGGCGGCAGCCGCGTAGGGCCCCGAGCCCTCCCGGGCCTCGACGCTAAGGAGCGGAACGGTCGAGGCGGTCCGCCTCGCGCACCCCCGCTTCCCAGGCGTCCGCTTGCGTCCCGAAGCTCCCCGGCACGGGGCCATCGTCCACGGCCACCGTCCAGCGCCCCTCCATCACCATCGACACCTTGACGAGGTGCCTCCCGATCTCGAAGCTCGTGGGAAAGCGGGCGACGGGCGTCGGAGTCTGCCGGGTCATGCCTTCATCCTAAGCCTGTGCGACCGAGCGTGCCTCTTCCCCTGCCGCCAGCCCCGGGGGCTCGGCGCGCCTCTCCCGCCTTTTCCCTAGACCCGTGCGGGACTTACGATCGCCTCCCATGGCAGAACCCACTGATCTTGCTATGGTGTTTCGACGCGCCCGCAGCGGCCCCATCAGGCTTTCGAGCGCGGCAAGGTAACCCGCCCGGGATGCGACGGAGAGTATGCTCCGTCGCGGGAGGAACTCGCATGTCCGAGTCCGGAAGCCTCTTCGACGTAGCGCGGCAGGTCTCGGCCCGGTTCGCCATGTCGAGGCTGCCGCCGCGCGGCGGCAAGCGGTTCGCGAGCGCCTTCCGGCACGGATCCTTGCAGGTGGAGATCTTCGCGCCGCGCGGTCGCGACGCTCAGCGACCCCACGTGAGGGACGAGGTCTACGTCGTCGTCCAGGGGACCGGCTTCTACGTGAACGGGTCCCAGCGCTTCGCCTTCCGCGCGGGCGACTTGATGTTCGCCGCCGCCGGCGAGGAGCACCACTTCGAGGACTTCTCCGAGGACTTCTTCACCTGGGTCCTCTTCTACGGTCCGGACGGCGGGGAGAGGCCGAAGCGGTGATCTCGCCGCCTCCGGGCGGCGGGCCCTCGAGCGGGATCTCAAAGGGAGCGCCCAGGGAGGGCTTCGGTTAGGATACGGCACCCGCGCCGCAGGGCGGAGCGGGGATGGAAGCGACGACGTGAGGCGCGTGGCCCTCATCCCGGCGCGGCTCGGCGCCACACGGTTCCCCCGCAAGCTCCTCGCCGAGCTCGGCGGCAAGACCGTGATCCGCCGCACCTACGAGGCCGTCCGCGGGACCGGGCTCTTCACGTCCGTACAGGTCGTCACCGACAGCCCGGAGATCGCTCGCGAGATCGCGGAGGCGGGCGGGCAGGCGGTGATGTCGCAGCGCTCCCACGAGAGCGGCACGGACCGGATCGCCGAAGTGGCCGAGGCGGTCGACGCCGACCTCTTCGTCAACGTGCAGGGAGACGAGCCGTTCACTCGCAGCGGACCGCTCGAGCGCCTCCTCGCTCTCTTCGACGGGCCGGGGGCCGAGAGGGTCCAGGTGGCCTCCCTTATGCAAGCGCTCGGCGACCCCGCCCTGGTCCGCGACCCCAACTACGTGAAGGTGGCGGTGGACCTCTCGGGCAACGCGCTCTTCTTCTCCCGCTCGCCGATCCCCTTTCTCCGCGACCGATCCGTGCACCCCACCTTCTGGGAGCACATCGGCGTGTACGCCTTCCGGCGCGAGGCGCTCCTCGCCTTCACCCGCCTGACGCCGGGGCCGCTGGAGCGGGCGGAGAAGGTGGAGTGCCTCAGGTTCCTGGAGCACGGGATCGGCATCCGCATGGCGTCGACGGAGTACATGGGGGTGGAGATCGACACTCCCGAGGACCTCGTGCGGGCGGAGCGCCTGCTTGCCGAGGGAAAAGCCGGGCCGCAGGCCGTGGCGCAGGAGCGACAGTCATGAGCGTTCACAAGAACCTCACCCTGGTGGGAGCGGTCACTTTCGGGCGAGGCGCTTTCGGCCAGGTGGAAGGCATCCTCGAGCGGCAGCGGCGGGCCTCGTCGCCCTTCGTCTTCCTTGTCGACCACGTCTTCAAGGACCGGTCCGACTTCCTCGGCCGCATTCCCCTGCGCGGCAAGGACCGGCTCTACTTCGCCGACGTCTCCCACGAGCCCACCACCGGCGACGTGGACGGCCTGCGCGACCGGATCCGCGACGAGTTTGGGGAGGTCTCCGGCATCGTCGGCGTGGGCGGGGGCTCCACCATGGACCTCGCCAAGGCCGTCTCCCTCATGCTCACCAACCCCGGCTCCTCGACCGAGTACCAGGGCTGGGACCTCCTCAAGTTCCCGGGCGTGTTCAAGGTGGGCGTTCCCACCCTGTCCGGGACCGGCGCCGAGGTTTCGCGGACGGCGGTGCTCATTGGCCCCACCAAGAAACTCGGGCTGAACTCCGACTTCACCCCCTTCGACCAGGTGGTGCTCGACCCCGACCTCGTCGCCGGGGTACCGGCGCGGCAGCGCTTCTTCACCGGGATGGACTGCTACATCCACAACGTCGAGTCGCTTCACGGACGGGCGATGAACGCCTACGCGCGCGTGCACGCCGAGAAGTCCATGGAGCTGTGCCGGGAGATCTTCTTGGAGAAGGGACTCTGGGACCCAGACGCCGACGAGAAGCTGATGATGGCGTCCTGGCTGGGTGGAATGAGCATCGCCTACTCCCAGGTCGGCGCCGCCCACGCCATGTCCTACGGGCTCGCCTACGTCCTCGGCACCCGGCACGGCGAGGGCAACTGCATCGCCATGCAGGCCCTGGGGGAGTTCTACCCCGAGGGGGTGCGCGACTTCCGCCGGATGGCCGAGAAGGCCGGGGTCGAGATCCCCCAGGGGCTCACCCGCGGGCTCGCGCCCGAGCGGCTCGACAAGATGGTGGACGTCTCGCTGGGGATGGCACCCCTGTGGGCGAACGTGCTCGGCGAGGACTGGCAGAAGAAGATGACCCGGGAGCGCCTCCGGGCGCTCTACCAAAGGCTGTAGGAGGGCGAAAATGCCGGGCTACGAGCTCTGGGGTGCCGAGGAGCGCCGCGAGGTAGAGGAGGTCCTCGAGACCGGGATCCTGATGCGCTACGGCTTCGACGGCCCGCGGGCAGGGCGGTGGAAGGCAAAGGAGCTCGAGGCCGAGCTGTGCCGCCGCACCGGCGCACGCCACGCCCAGGTGGTCTCGAGCGGCACCGCGGCCCTCACCACCGGCCTGGCCGCGCTCGGCGTGGGCGCCGGCGACGAGGTGGTGATGCCGACCTTCACCTTCGTTGCCAGCTTCGAAGCGGTGCTCTCCGTCGGCGCCGTCCCGGTGCTGGCGGACGTGGACGACACCCTCACCCTCTCGCCCGCGGCGGCGCGCGCCGCGCTCACGCCGCGCACCAAGGTGGTGATGCCCGTCCACATGTGCGGTGCCATGGCCGACGTGGGGTCGCTCCAAGCGCTCTGCGACGAGAAGGGGCTCTGGCTCTTCGAGGACGCGTGCCAGGCGGTGGGAGGCAGCTATCGCGGCCGCGCCCTCGGTACCATCGGCAAGGCCGGCTGCTTCTCCTTCGACTTCGTGAAGACCATCACTTGTGGCGAGGGGGGCGCGGTGGTCACCTCCGACGAGGAGGTGTGGCGGCGCTGCGACCAGTTTAGCGACCACGGGCACGACCACCTGGGGGCGGACCGCGGTGCCGACCTGCACCCCATCCTCGGGTACAATTTCCGCATCTCCGAGCTGCACGCCGCCGTGGGCCTGGCCCAGGTGCGCCGGCTCCCGGAGTTCGTGGCCGCCCAGCGGCGGCACAAGGAGACCCTGCGCGCAGCCCTGGCCCGGGTGGCGGGGGTGACCTTCCGGCGCCTGCCCGATCCCGACGGAGACAGCGCCTCCTTCCTCTCCTTCTTCCTTCCCGACGAGGCGCGGGCGCGCGCGGCGGCGGCTGCCCTCAAGGCCGCCGGGCTCCCGGCCATGTACTGGTACGACAACAACTGGCACTACGTGAGACGCTGGGACCACCTCAAGAAGGGGGCCACGCTGGCGCGCTGGCCGGAGGAGATGCGCCGCGCCCTCGCCCCACTCGCGTCCCGGTCCTTCCCGGCCTCCGACTCGGTGATGAGCCGCGCCATCTCCACCCCGGTCCAACTGGCCTGGAGCGACGCGCAGCTCGCCGATCGAGCCGAGAAGCTCGCGCGCGCGGTCCGGTCCGTCCTCTGATCCGGGCGGCCTAAGGCGGGCGCGGCGCCAACATGCCGAGCGCCGCCTCCGCCACTGCGCCCGAGGCGAGGTCGACCATGCAGCGGTGATGCCCCTGCGGGCATCGCCTCCCGCCGTGGTTGGAGCAGGGGGCGCAGGGAAGCGGCAGCGAGAGCGCCCGTCCGGGAGGGGCCGGGCCCCAGCGCCGGGCGGAGGTGGGCCCGAAGATGGCGAGCACCCGCGTGCCCACCGCGGAGGCGAGGTGCACGGGGCCGGAATCGCAGGCCACGAGCAGGTCGACGTCCGCCAGGGCGGCGGCGAGGGAATCGACGCCGAGGGCGGTAAGGTCCGCCGAGAGAGGGACCCGGCAGGCGCGGCGGAACCCCTCGAGCGCCGCCCCGTCGGAAGGCCCGCCGGCGAGCACCACGCTCGCGCCCGCCCGGGCGAGCGCCCCCGCGACCTCGGCGAACCGATCTGGGGCCCACCGCTTCGTCGCCTGGCTGGCGCCCGGCGAGAGCGCCACGCGGGGGCGGCCTGCACCCGCGAGGGCGCGGGCGGCAGAGGCCCGGGCCGCCTCGGAGAGGTGGATCTGCATCCGGCCGGGCCCTTTCACCCCGAGCGGGCGAAGCGCCTTGGCGTAGAGCTCGGTGGCGTGCGGCCCGTTCTGGGGAGGGTCGAACCCGAACAGCGATAGCGCGGCCCGAGCCGGGGTGCGGCGCCGAAAGCCGATCCGATGCGCGGCGGCGGCTCGGGCGACCACCGCGCTCTTCACCTTGTTCTGCAGGTCGATGGCGAGGTCGAAACGGCCGCGCAGGGAGCGGGCGAGGTCCGTCGCCCCCCGAATCCCCGTCCCGGTCAGGCGGTGGACGGCGGCAAGGCCGGGGAGCCCCTCGAGAAGCGGGGCGTAGGCAGGCGAGGTCACCCACTCGATGCGAGCCGAGGGGAAGCGCTCTCGGAGAGGCTCGAGCACGGAGGTGGCGAGGACCACGTCCCCGAGTGCGCTGTAGCGGATGACGAGGATGGAGTCCACGGGCGGTCGGGGCCGGCATCATAGCGGCCCCGCGCCGGCCGGCGCCACCGCGGAGGCGCCCCGGCGCTCCTCGCCGCCACCGCCCGTCGCCTGCACGAACCAGGCGCTCCGCTCGAGAGCCGGGACCAAGGGGAGCCGAGCCGCCCTGTCCAGGGGCCGCCCTCGCCGCAAACGCGTCGCCGGGGCCAGCCTGGGAGACGGCGAACCGCCGAAGGCGCGGATGCAGCGAGGGGCGGCCCCCTCGCGCTCTGGGAGGCCCCTCCGCCTAACCACCGTGGGCGTCGCCCGGCGGCCCGTTCCTCGCCCGGTGCGGAGGGCGGAGAGTGCGCCGATCCGCGCGCAAGCTCGGGGTCGAGGCTCCGGGTCCCCCGTTGCGCTTCGGTCCCCCTGGGCGCAAAGGGCATCGTTTCGACGAGCGAGATAGGATTGGCCTATCGTGAGAGCCACTCCGCATCCGTTCACGCTCCGCCAGCTCCAGTACGCCCTGGCGGTGGCGGAGCTCAAGTCCTTTCGCCGCGCCGCTGAGCGCTGCCACGTCTCGCAGCCGTCCCTCTCCGCCCAGGTGATGCAGCTCGAGGACCACCTCGGGCTCCGCCTCTTCGAGCGGGGCGGGAGGAGGGTGCTCGTGACCGTGGCCGGGGAGGCGGTGCTGGCGCGGCTGCGCCGCCTGCTGATCGAGGCCGACGACCTCGCCGACTCGGCGCGCCAGCTCGGCAACCCGCTCTCCGGGACCCTGCGGGTGGGGGTCATCCCCACCATCTCGCCCTACCTCCTCCCCGATGTGGTCCCGGCGTTGCGGGAGAACCATCCCGACCTCTCCGCGGTGTGGGTGGAGGACAAGACCGAGAACCTCGTCGCTTCCCTCCGGGAGGGGAAGCTCGATGCGGCACTCCTGGCGCTCGAGGCGCCGGTGGGAGACGTCGAGAAGGAGGTGGTGGCGGAGGACCCCTTCGTCCTGGCCGCCCCCCCCGGCCACGCCCTGGCGCGGGGCCGCGCCCCGGCGACGCCCCAGGAGCTGCGCGGCGCCGGCTTCCTCCTGCTCGACGACGGCCACTGCTTCCGCGAGCAGGCGCTCGCCTACTGCTCGAGCGCCCGCGCCCGGGAGCTCGACTTCCGCGCCACGAGCCTCGCCACCCTCTCGCAGATGGTGGCCGGCGGCGCGGGCGTGACGCTCCTGCCCCGGATCGCCTTGCCGGTGGAGAACCGCCGTTCCGAGCTGGTGGTCCGGCGCCTCAGCCCCGAGCCCCACCGCACCCTCGCCCTGGTGTGGCGGCCGCGATCCCCTCTCGGGCCGGCGCTGCGGCAGCTCGCCCACACGCTCCGGGAAGCCTGCGAGCGGAGCGAGCCCCGCCTGAGGCGCCTGGTGGAGCCGGACGAGGCCCAGCGGGGGCAGGGTTCGGCCGCCTCCCGGACCGAGCGCAAGCGCGCCCCCCGTGGGCAGCGAGGCTAGCGCAGCGAACCCCCCCGATGCCCCCGCGGCGGGTGGTGAGTCCGGAGGGCGCGATCGCTTACCATGCGTGCATGTCGCCCCTCTACGGGATCTACTTGGCGAGCCGGTGGATCATCCGCGTCATCATGCTGTTCTACGTGCCCCAGCGCCGGTCTCCCAACGCGGCCCGGGCGTGGCTCCTGCTCATCTTCGTCGAGCCCTACCTGGGGCTGCTGTTCTACTCGATGCTGGGGCGCCCGTACCTGCCGAGGCAGCGCCGGATCCGCCAGCAGGAAGCTTCGCGCTTCGTCCGCGAGACGCCGGCAGTGCAGGGGGCGCAGGCGATCGCGGCCGGTGGGCCGGAGCCGGAGGCGGCCGCGCGGCTGGCGCGGACCCTGGGCGACTTCCCGGTGGTGCGGGGGAACCGGGTCGAGCTCCTGCCCACCTACGGCGGAGCGGTGGACCGGCTGGTCGGCGACATCGACGCGGCGCGCTCCACCGTCCACCTCCTCTACTACATCGTGGAGCCGGACGAGACCGGCTGGAAGGTGGGCGAGGCGGTGGTCCGCGCGGCTCGGCGCGGCGTCGCCTGCCGGGTGCTGATGGACGGCATGGCCTCGAAACCCGGCCTGAAGCGCATGGCTCCGCGCCTGCGCGAGGCGGGTGCCGAGGTGATCGCCCTCTTGCCCCCCGGCCTGCGCGGGACGCGCCGGGATCTCCGCAACCACCGGAAGATTGCGGTCGTGGACGGACAGGTCGGGTACGCCGGGTCCCAGAACCTGGTGAACGCCTACGACTACAAGGGGCGCGGGCTCACCTACGAGGAACTCGTCCTCCGCATCGAGGGAGCGGCGGTCGCCCAGCTGCAAGCCGTCTTCCTCACGGACTACTTCCTCGAAACCGGCCGCCGCCCCGAGTTCGGGCCCCTCTTCCCGCCCCCGCAGGCGATCGGGTCGGTGCGGGCGCAGCTGCTCCCGAGCGGCCCCACCTACCGGGCCGAGAACAACCAGAGGGTCTTCCTCCAGCTCCTGTACGAGTCTCGCGCGCGCGTCGTGGTCACCTCCCCCTACTTCGTCCCCGACGCCGCCTTCGTGGAGGCGATGCAGGCGGCGGCCCAGCGCGGCGTGGCCGTTCACCTCGTCACCCCCAGGCAAGCGGACCAGCTCCTCGTCCGGCTCGCACAGGAGTCCTTCTACGACGGGCTCCTCGAGGCGGGCGTGCGGGTCCACCTGTACCGGCCCGGCTTCCTCCACGCGAAGCACATCTCGGTGGACGGCGAGGTCGCGGTCGTCGGCTCCTCCAACATGGACCTCCGCTCGTTCGAGCTCAACGAGGAGGTGATGGTGCTCTGCTACGACCGCGACGTGGCCGACCGCCTGGCGGCCGAGGAGGAGCGCTACTTCCGGAACTCGGACGAGCTCGCGCTCACGGTGTGGCGGGCGCGCCCCCTCTACCGCAGCACCGCGCAGCAGCTGGCGCGGCTCGTCGATTCCTTGCTCTAGTCGCCGAAGGAGATGCCGATGTCCTTGCAGGTCAGGACGGTCTCGGAGTTCGGGGCCACGGTCTTCGTCCCCTGCAGGACGTCGGCGAGCGGCACCGCCACCATGTCCGGAGGCCGGAGCGCCACCATCACGTCCCTCAGGCCGTCGGCGATGAAGCGCACCGCCGCGGCGCCGAAGCGCAGCGCCAGGAGCCGGTCGAAGGGAGTTGGCCAGCCGCCGCGCTGGAGGTGGCCGAGCACGAGCGACCGCGTCTCCTTCTCGGTGCGCTTCGCGATCTCCGTCGCCACCCAATCGCCGATGCCGCCGAGGAGGACCTCGGAGCGACCGATGGAGTTGGTGGGCTTCGTGAGCATCTCTCCGCCCACGCACTTCGCTCCCTCGGCCACCACCACGATGGCGTAGCGCTTGCCGTGGCGCTCGTTCTCCTGGATCCGCTCGCACACCTTCTCGATGTCGAAGGGGATCTCGGGGATGAGGATCACGTCGGCCGACCCGGCCGCGCCGCTGTGGAGGGCGATCCAGCCGGCGTAGCGCCCCATCACCTCCACCACGAAGACCCGCTCGTGCGCGCTGGCCGTCGAGTGCAGCTTGTCGATGGCCTCGGTGGCGGTGGTGACGGCGGTGTCGAAGCCGAAGGTCGACAGCGTCGCCGAGAGGTCGTTGTCGATCGTCTTCGGCACCCCGATCACCGGCAACCCCCGCTCCGAGAGCTGGTGGGCGAGCGAGAGGCTCCCGTCCCCGCCCACGGCGACGAGGACATCGAGGCCGAAGCGACGGAAGTTCTGCACCAGCCGCTCGGAAACGTCCACGTACTCGATTTGCCCAGCCGCGTTCCGGATCGGCAGCCGGAAGGGGTCCCCGCGGTTCGTCGTGCCGAGGATGGTGCCGCCGTGCGGGGCGATCCCCTCCACCCGCTCCGGGGTGAGCGCGATGATCTTGGTGGTGTCGAGCAGGCCGGCATACCCGGTCGGGATGCCGTAGACCTCCCAGCCACGCCCGGTGGCCGCCATGGTGACGGCGTAGATGACGGCGTTCAATCCGGGGGCGTCGCCGCCGCCGGTGTTGATTGCGAGCCGCATTTTCCTGCTCAAGCGGACACCTCGGGGGCGTGGGTCATCCTCACCCGACCCTAGCAGGCAAGCGGAGGCCGGCAAAGTTCGCCGCCGGCCGGCCGGTTGCCCGCCGGGCTCGGGGGTTTCCTCTGCCGATCCGGGAGGTTCTTCGAGAGAAACCCCGCGGCTCCCGCGCCGCGCATCCCCCCTCGGAGGATGGCACCTACAATGTGGGATGGAAGTTCGACATCGGCCGATTTCCGATCCACTCTCGCCGAGGCGGCGGGTGCGAACGGAGGCGAGCCATGGGCGGCGGGCGACGAGACGACTTGGAGCGGGCGCTCGATCTCCTCTTCGGTGCCAATCGGCCGGAGTGCGACGGAGGCGAAGCCTGGCGCCGCGAGGTGCGCGAGGCGTTTCGCAAGCGCGCCTTGGAAACCCATCCTGATCGCGCGGCGGCCCTCGGCCGGAGCGAATCGAGCCTGGCGGGCGAGTTCCGCCAGCTCTTCGAGGCCTACCAGGTCCTCTCGCGCTCGGAGGCGGCACGGGCCCCGCGACGCCCTCCGGAGGCGAGGCCAGCCCGGGAGCCGAAGGACCACGTCCTCCGCGGCCAGCTTCCGCGCCGCACGCTCCTCTTCGCCGAGTTCCTCTACTACTCCGGCCGCGTCTCGTGGCGGAACCTGGTCGAGGCCGTGGCCTGGCAGCGCCGCCAGCGCCCCGCCATCGGCCGGATCGCGGTCGAGTGGGGCCACCTGTCCGAGCAGGAGGTGCGCGAGATCCTGGAGCGCCGCCGCCGGGAGGGGTCGGGGGCCGAGCCGTTCGGCGAGTACGCCCGCCGCCAGGGCTTCCTCACCTCCGCGCAGCTGCTCGCGCTCCTCGGCCGCCAGCGGCGGCTCCAGCGGCGCATCGGGGAGTTCTTTGTCGAGGCCGGTCTCCTGCGGGAGGGCGAGATCCCGGAGCTCGACCACGACCTGGGCCGCCACAACTCCCGCTACTGCCGGGCTTAGCCCGGACGGGTGCCCAGGGCGGGACCCGGGGACCGGTGCCGTGCACCGGCGCTACAATGGCGTCACCCACGCGCGTTCCGAGGAGGCACCATGGCGACCAGGGCCGAGTGGTTCCGCTACCACGCCGAGCGCTCGGGGCCGAAGAAGCCGAAGCAGCCGAAGAAGGAGAAGCCCGGCCCGAAGCCCCACAACCTCTCGGAGAAGGGCAAGAAGGCGCTCTACGCCTTCGAGGACCACGCCCCCGGGACGCGCCCCTCGCGGAAATCCTCCCGCAAGGCCTCGAACCGACAGAAGACGGACGCCAAGTTCCGCCTGACCCGGGAGGCGCAGGAGATGGTGCCGAGGCGCCCCGCCCTCCGCGCCGCCGGGAAGCGCCGCTAGCGGAGTCGCTCCGGGCTCGGTCATGCTTCACGCGGGGCCTCCCAGACTCGGCCGGACCGGGGCAGCGCTCGCCGGTATCACGGTTGCGGCCCTCGCCGCGGCGAGCTGCACCTCCTCCACGACGGTGAGCTGTCCCCCGGGGCAGACGGCCTGCGGGTCGAGCTGCCGGGACCTGCAGACCGATCCCTCCCACTGCGGGGCGTGCAACGTTTCCTGCTACTCCGGCGCCCTGTGCGTGAGCGGCACCTGCACCTGCCCCGTGGGGCAGGAGTTCTGCGGTAACGCCTGCGTCGACGTTGGCACCGACCCCAACCACTGCGGCTCTTGCGGGCGGGGTTGCGGGCTCGGCACCTGCGCCGGAGGGCTCTGCACCTGCAGCGCCCCGCCGGTGGAGCTCTGCCCCGCTGACCCCGCCACCGGGTCGTGCATCAACACGAACACCAGCACCTCGAACTGCGGGAGCTGCGGCTACTCCTGCACCGCGCAAGCCGGATCGGGGTTCACCTGCAGCATTGGGACGTGCGGCTGCCTCTTCACGCAGTGCCCCACCGGAGGGCTGCCGGCTTGCGTGAACACCTCGACCGATCCGAGGAACTGCGGGGGCTGCGGGCTCGCCTGCCCGGCCGGCCAGGTCTGCGCCTCGGGGCGGTGCGGGTGCACGGGCGGCCTCACGCTCTGCGGCTCGACCTGCGTGAACACCGGCACGAGCAACGCCAACTGCGGCCGTTGCGGCAACGCCTGTCCCCAGGGACAGTCCTGCAGCGGAGGCGTCTGCGGCTCCAGCTGCAGCGGCCTGACCTGCGGCTCCCTCTGCTGCCAGGGGACCGCTTGCTGCGCCGGCCAGACCTGCCAGGTCGAGCATAACAACGGCGTCGGGAACACCTTCTTCGACTGCATTGCGCTGCCGCCCCCCTATACCCAGCAGCTCGCGACCGATGCCGCCACCGCCTGGGCGGCGAACGGCACTTCTGGCCCCGCCGTCTGCCCGGGCTGCGTTGTCTGGCAGGTGACCTCCGCATGCGGCGTCTGGTGCTACGCTGTCGGGGTCTCGACCGCCGGGACGGTCAACGTGAACACGGTCGACAACACCTGCATCTGCCCGAACCCGGGGAGCGCGACCTGGCAGTGAGGGCGAGAGGCTAGTCGTCCCCGGCGAAGAGGGCGCTGCGGTTCGCGAAGATGGCGTCGTGCATCTCCCAGAACTTCCCCTGCTCCCCGGCGCACTCCGCGGCGATCGCGGCCGCCGGGGCGTGGGGGTGGATGGAGAGCGGGAAGTTCTTGAAGACAAGGCGGACCTCCCCGGGGTAGAGCTGCAGAAGCTGCTCCAGGGTGGGCTCGGCCGCGGCGCAGAAGGGGCACTCGTAGTCGGCGAACTCGACGAGCGTCACCCAGGCGTCGCTCGGTCCGCGCACCCAGGCGTCGGAGGTCACCGGTGGAGCGGTCGAGTTCGTGGCGCTCGCGAGCTGGGCGTAGTACTGGGACGCCGGGACGCCGCTTTGGGTCGCGGCCGCGAGCGCGTCGCCCACCGCCGTCTGGAAGTCGGAGAGCGGCGCCGCCCCGACCACCGCGGCGCCGTTCACGAACGTGGTGGGCGTGCCGGCGACGCCGAACTGTTCGCCGAGAGCGACGTCGTTCCCGATGCGGGCGAGCGGGGAGGCCGACCCGCGGCAGGCCTGCCAGGTCGTCACGTCGAGCCCCACCTGCTGCGCCAGCGACGTGATGGTGGACTCGAAGCCGGCGGAGTCGCCTCCGCACCCCGCGAGGGCCAGGAGCGAGCAGGCGGCGGCGGCGCGCGTTCCTCGCATGGGGACCGATGATCGTCGGGCCCCCTCCCGCGGTCAACGCTTCTTCGCCTTCCTCGCCCTCCACCCCGGCGCGGGCGCCCTCGGCCTCCCGGGCTTCGCGAGCTCCTCGAGGAGGTAGACCGCGGCGAGGATGCCGCGGTGGTAGTTGTCGAGGTCGAGCCGCTCGTTCGGGGCATGGCTGTTCTCGTCGGGGAGCCCGAACCCCATCAGGATGACCGGCACCCCGAGCGCCGCCTGGATGGTGGCGGTGAAGGGGATGGAGCCGCCCTCGCGGATGAGCACCGGCCTCCTCCCGAAGGCTCGCTCCAGCGCTCGCTCGGTAGCCTGGAACTCCGGCGCCTCGGTGGGGCAGAGGAACGCCGCGCCCCCGTGCAAGGCGCGCACCGTCACCCGGACGTCCTTCGGCGCGATGCGCTTCACGTAGGCGGTGAACTTGCGCTCGACCTCCTCGGGCGTCTGGTCCGGGACGATGCGCATCGAGATCTTCGCCCCGGCCTTCGAGGGGATGATGGTCTTCGCGCCCTCCCCCTGGTAGCCGCCCCAGATCCCGTTCACCTCCAGGGTGGGACGGGCCCAGATCCGTTCCAGCACGTGGAACTGGGGCTCCCCCCATTCCCGGGGCGGGCTCCCGGCGCTCTCGAGCCATTCCTTGCGGTGGAAGGGGAGTCGCCGGATCTCCCGGCGCTCGCGTGCGGTGAGCCTCCTCACCTTCTCGTAGAAGCCGGGGACGAGCACCTTGCCCTTCTCGTCCTTCAGCCGGGCAATGATGTGCGCGAGCGCGTTCGCCGGGTTGTTCACGGCTCCGCCGAAGCTCCCGGAGTGCAGGTCCACGCCCGGGCCCTCCACCTCCACCTGCATGTAGGCGAGGCCGCGCAGCCCGTAGCAGATGGAGGGGATCCCCTTGCCGAACATGGGCGAATCGGAGACGACGACGGCGTCGGCCCGCAGGCGCTCCTTCTCCTGCGCCAGGAACGGCCCCAGGTTCTGGCTGCCGATCTCCTCCTCTCCCTCGAAGATCATCTTCACGTTGACCGGCGGGCCCCCGGCCCTCTGCCAGGCCTCGAAGGCCTTGAGGTGCAGCCACACCTGACCCTTGTCGTCGACCGCGCCCCGGGCGTAGAGGGCGCCGTCGCGGACCGAGGGCTCGAAGGGCGGCGACCTCCACAGGTCGAGCGGGTCCACCGGCTGGACGTCGTAGTGGCCGTAGACGAGGACCGTAGGCCTCTCCGGGCCGGCGCCCAGCCACTCCCCGTAGACCACCGGGTGGCCGGCGGTGGGGAAGACCCTGGAGGTGACGCCCAACCTCTCCATCTCCGCGCGCAGGAACTCGGCGGCGCGCGCCACGTCCTCCTTGTTCTCCGAGCGGGACGAGATGGAGGGAATGCGTAGGAACGAGACGAGCTCGTCGAGGTAACGCTGGCGGTTCTCGTTCACGAAGGCGGTGAGGTCCACGCGGCTCCTTTCGCCGCACCGGAAAGGGCGCGGCAAGCCGAAAAAGCTACTCCGGGTCGCCTCCCCCGTCCCCGAAAAAGGAGGATCCCGGGAGAGAGAGGACCCGGGAGGGGGAGAGGCAGCGGAACCGAGGCCTCGCCGACCTTAAGAAGCGGGAGTGCCGAATTACATCGCCTTTGCGGTCCCCTTCTTCTTCCTCTTCATCGGGATGGAGATCTGGGCCGCCCGCCGCAAGGGACTGCCGGTCTACCGCGCCAACGACGCGGTGGTCGACATCTCGACCGGGATGACCCAGCAGATCGCGCTCATCTTCTTCAAGAAGGCAGCGCTCTTCGCCGCCTACCTGGCCGTCTACCACCACCGGCTCGTGGGGCTCCCGTTGAAGAGCCCCCTCACCTGGGCCCTGGGCTTCGTCCTCATCGACCTCGCCTACTACTGGTGGCACCGGCTCTCTCATGAGGTGAGCCTGCTCTGGGCCGCCCACGTCGTGCACCATTCGAGCGAGGACTACAACCTGGCGGTGGCGCTGCGGCAGAGCGTCCTCACCCCCTGGACCATCGTGCCGTTCCACCTCCCCCTCGCGCTCCTGGGCGTGCCGCCGGTCGTGATGGTAGCGGTGGATTCCTTCAACACGCTCTACCAGTTCTGGATCCACACCCCGCTCGTCGGCCCGCTGGGAGCGGTGGAGCGCTGGCTCAACACGCCCTCCCTCCACCGGGTGCACCACGCCATCAACCCGGTCTACCTCGACAAGAACTTCGGCGGCACCTTCATGGTGTGGGATCGCGTCTTCGGGACCTACCAGCCCGAGACCGAGCCTCCCGTCTACGGGACCGTGAAGCCACTGCGGAGCTTCGACCCCTTCGTGGCCCAGTTCCACTACTGGGCCGAGCTTCGGGACCGCGTCCGCGCCGCGCCCGCGCTCGCCGACAAGCTGGGAGTGCTCCTACGTGGCCCGGCCTGGACGCCGCGGGGCGTCGCCCATTCGCCGCCGCCCGAGGTCCGCCCCGAGACCTTCGTCAAGTACGACCCCGCGCTCGCCCCGGCGCTCCGGCGCTACGTCCTCGTCCAGGTGGCCCTGGTGGTGGCGGGAGCGACCGGCCTCATGTTCTACGAGAACGCGCTCGCGCCCCTCCCGCTCGCCCTGGGGGCGGCGCTGGTGCTCCTCGGCCCGCTCGCCTGGGGCGGGTTCCTGGAGCGCCGCCCCTGGGCCTTCCCGGTGGAGGCGGCCCGGCTCGCGCTCCTCGCCCTCGCGGGCGCGGTGGCGGCCTGGGCCCGCCCCGGGCCACCCGCGGCGGCCGTGGCCGCGGGGGTCGCCGCGGCGGGGATGGCAGCCTGGCTGGCGCGGCTGTGGCAATCGAGCCCTAGTCGCGAGCCTTTTCCTCCGCGAGCGGCTGAACCGGCCCGCCGTCCTCCACGTCCTCGCCCAGGCTGAGCGCCACCCGCTCGGAGCCCTCGAGCCCCTCCAGCACCCGGACGCGCGTCCCGTCGTGGTCGAAGAGCTTCACCGGGCGGAAGCGGACGTGGTTGTCGGGTGTCACCACGGCCACGAAGGTCTTCGTCCCGCGGAGCACGAGCGCCTGGGCGGGAACGTCCACCAAGGTCGGTCCCGGGACTCTCAGGGTGACCTCCACGAAGCTGCCCGGAACGATGAGGTGCTTGCGATTGTCGAGGTCCACCTCCACCAGCATGGTGCGCGTCCGGGCGTCGAGCTCGTTGGCGCGGCGGGTGACCACCCCCGGGAAGGTGGTGCCAGGGCGCTCCGGGATCGAGACCTGGGCGGCGGTCCCGTCCGCCACTAAGGCGGCCTCGCGCTGGTCCACGTAGGCGTAGATGCGCAGCCGGTCGATGTCGGCGATGGTGACCACCGGGAGGGCGGTGGTCTGGGAACTCGTGGCCGCCTGGAGGAGGGCCCCGTCGTCGGCGAAGCGGGCGGTGACGGTGCCGTCGAAAGGGGAACGCAGGATCTCGTAGCTCTGCTGCTCGGTGAGGGACTTGAGGGTCGCCTCGGCCACCTCGGATCCGGCGATGGCCGAGTCGAAGTCCTGCTGCGAGACGACCCCCGACCCCACCAGGGCGCGGGCCCGCTTCGCCATCACCTCCTTGTTGAGGGCGTCGGCGCGGGCGCCCCGGACCTGCTGGTCGAGTTCGGGGGACTCGAGCACCGCGATCACCTGGTCCTTTCGGACGCGGTCGCCCTTGTCGACCTTGATGGAGCGCAGGTACCCGGAGATCTTGGCGTACAGGGTGACGCTGGCGTAGGGCTGGGCTTCGGCCTGGAGGCGGAGGTCGCGCGTTCCCTGGGCGGCGCGGACGGAGGCGACCTGCACGTGCGGACCGCGCTCGGCCGCTCGGATGCGCGCCGCCGTCTCCGCGCGGGCCCGGGACGAGGAGGTGAGGGCGAGCCCCACCACCGCGGCCACGGCCGCAGCGGCGGCGCCGATGCCCGCGAGGTAGTACGCGGTGCGGTAGCGCGGCGAGCTCAAACGGCCTCCCCGTCGGGCGGGAGCCCCTTCTCCTCCGCCAGGAAGCGCTGCTCCATCCGATGCTTGGTCGGCAGCTCGGTGCGGAGGAGGGAATAGACCACCGGCACGACGAACAGGGTGACGAGGGTGGCGACGAGGAGGCCGCCGATCACGGCGCGCCCGAGCGGCGCGTTCTGCTCGCCACCCTCTCCCAGGGCGAGCGCCATGGGGACCATCCCGATGATCATCGCCAGGGCTGTCATGATGACCGGGCGCAACCGCGTCTTGCCCGCCTCCAGGGCCGCTGCCGACGGCGAGAGCGCCGGGTCCTCGACGCGGGCGTCGTTGGCGAAGTTCACGAGCAGGATGGAGTTCGAAACCGCGATGCCGATGGCCATGATGGCGCCCATGAGGGACTCGACGTTGAGGGTGGTGCCGGTGGCGGCGAGCATCCACAGCACGCCCACGAGCGCACCCGGCACCGCCACCATGATGATGAACGGATCGAGCCAGGACTGGTAGAGGACCACCATCAGGCAGTAGACGAGGAGGCCGGCGAGGACGAGCCCCAGCCCCAGGCTGCGGAAGGAGGCCGTCATCACCTCGTTCTGGCCGCGGAGCGAGACGCGCGTGCCCGGGGGAAGTGGGCCGAGCCCGCGAATCTTCCCCTGGATGTCGGAGGCCACCGCCCCGAGATCCCGTCCCTCCACGCTCGCCTGGATGTCGATCACCCGCTGCACCGTGTAGTGGTTGATCTGGCTCGGGCTGTTCCGCGGGTAGACCTGGGCGATGTTGCTCAGCATCACCGTCGGGGCCCGGGGCGGGAGCGAGGGCGGGGCCCCGGTGGGGTTCTGCAGGAGCGCCCCCTGGCTGGGCGAGGTGACGGGGGTGGCGAGCAGCGCCGGGACCGAGTCGAGCTCGGTGAGCGGCGTCTTCACCACCACCGTGTAGTTCACGTTGTTGACGGGGTTGAGGAAGTAGGAGGGGGCGATGAGCGCGCTCGAGGAGAGCGAGGTGATGAGGCTATTCGCCACGTCCACCTGCGCCAACCCCAACTGCGCGGCCCGCTCCCGGTCGACGTCCACCTGGAGCGACGGGTAGTCGAGCAGTTGGGCGATGTGGACGTCGGCGGTGCCGGAAACGGTGCGGATCTGGTTGCGGAGCGTGCGCGCCAGCGCGAAGCTCTGCCCGAGGTCGGCCCCCTCCACCTGGACGTCGATGGGGGCGGCCAGGCCGAAGTTGAGGACCTGGCTGATGATGTCGGCGGGCTGGAAGAAGGCGCTGCAGCCCGGGAAGTCCTCCTCCAAAGCCGCGCGGATGGCCCGCTGGTAGCCGGCGGTGGGGTGGTGCTCGGGGCGGAGCGCGATCCGGATCTCGGCGTCCATGCCGCCCACGTTGTCGGTGGGGACGAAGCCCAGGTTGTAGTAGGGCGGGACGCCGATCATGTCGTTCACGGTCTCGAGCTCGTCCGCCGGGATGATCTGGCGGATGCGCTCCTCCGCGCGCAGGACGAGCTGCTCGGTCACCTCGATGCGCGTCCCGGCGGGCGCCCGGAAGTGGAGCTTCATCAGGCCGGCGTCGACCGCGGGGAAGAAGTCGGTGCCGATGACGGCCGGCAGGGCGAGCGAGGCGAGGCCGACGACGCCCGCGACGGCCAGGGTGAACGGACGGTGCGAGAGGACGAGCCGCAACAGGCCGGCGTACCCCTCCTGGAAGCGGGCGAAGGCCCGATCCCGCCGCTCGTTCAGGTCGCTCGCCAGCCGGCCAAACCGGCTGTGCGGCTCGCCGTGGTGCTCGCTCGCCATGAGCAGGCGCGCCAGGGTGGGCACCAAGGTGCGCGACAGGAGGTAGGAGGCGAGCATGGCGAGGACGACCGCCAGGGCCAGCGGGACGAAGAGGTACTTGGCCGGCCCGCGCAGCAGCACCACCGGGAAGAAGACGATGCAGATGGCGAGTGTGGCGACGATGGCCGGGACGGCGATCTGCTGCGCTCCGTCGAGGATGGCGCGGGTGAGTGGCTTCCCCAGCATCCGGTTGCGGTGGATGTTCTCCACCTCCACCGTGGCGTCGTCGACGAGCATCCCGATCGCCAACGCCAGCCCCCCCAGGGTCATGATGTTGACCGTCTGGCCGAAGAGGAACAGGCCGATGATCGAACAACCGATGGCGAGCGGGATGGAGGTGGAGACGATCACCATGCTCCTCCAGCTGCCCAGGAACATGGCGATCATGAGCGACACCAGGATCGACGACAGCACCGCCTCGCGCAGCACGCCGGCGATGGCGGCGCGCACGAAGACCGACTGGTCGAAGTCGATCTTGAGCTCCAGCCCCTGCGGGGCGACCGCCTTGATCCCGGGGAGCGCGTCGCGCGCCGCGTCCACCACCGCGAGCGTGGACGCCTCGGCGTGCTTGAGGATGGCGAGATAGGTGGAGCGCTGGCCGTTGATGTGGACGATGTTCGTCTGGTCGGCGTAGGAGTCAGAGATGCGGGCCACGTCGCCGAGCGTCACCAGCCGGCCGCTCACCACCCGCAGAGGGAGGTTGCGGAACTGGTCCACCCGCGTCGGGCTGGAGTTGAGGAAGATGTTGTACTCGCGTCCGCCGATGCGCGAGGTCCCCGCCGGCAGGATGACGTTCGAGGTCTGGAGCGCGGCCACCACGTCGGAGGGGGAGAGTCCCTTCGCTGCCAGGGCCTTCACGTCGAGGTCGACGTTGATCTGCCGGTTCTTGCCCCCGTAGGGGGCGGGAGTGGCGAGCCCGGGGATGGTGAACAGGCGCACGCGGATGAAGTTGAGCCCGTAGTCGAAGATCTGCTCCTCGGGCAGGGTCTTGCTGAAGGCGGTGAGCTGAGCCACCGGAACGTTCGAGGCGTTGAATTGCAAAATGCTCGGGGGCGTCATCCCCGGCGGGAAGATCCGCAGGATGGTGCTCGAGACCGCGGCGATTTGGGCGATGGCCGCCCCGACGTCCGTGCCGGGCTGGAAGTAGACCTTGAGCAGCCCGATCCCCGGCGTCGACTGCGACTCGATGCGCTCGATCCCGTTCACCGTCGTGGACATGGCGCGCTCGGTGATGAGGACCACGCGCCTCTCCATGTCCTCGGAGGAGAGCCCCGGATAGTTCCAGAGAATGACGACGACCGGGATGTCGATGGTGGGGAAGATGTCGACCACCATGCGAGACACCGAGAGGATCCCCATCACCAAGATGAGGATCGACATGATGGCGATGGTGTAGGGGCGCCGTAAGGCGAGGCGCACGATCCACATAGGAACCGTCCCCGGTCGCGCGAGCCGTTCTCGGCCGTTCTCTCCGCACCCAGGCTGCGGCGCGAGCGTGGTCGATAATGGTGTCGCGGGGGGGAGTCAACTGGCGGGGCGAGCGCCGGCCGAGGCCCCGGCTCTGCCGGCCGCGCGAGCGGAAGAGAGGACCCGCTCGGGCGCTCGCGGCGCGGGGCGGGACTCGCCGGCCGGGGAAGGACGGGCGGTGCTGCTCGCGGCCGAGCCCCGGCCACTCCGCTCATGGCGGCTTCGCCCGGGCCGAGGGGGGAAGTGGCGGTCGAGGGGGGCACCCGGACGGCGCTTCGGCGCCGATGTGGTGCCACGCGGGGGAGTCCCCGACATCTCCGGGTGCAGCCGGACCCTGCGAGCCCGCCGCGGATTTCCGTCACTGGCCGCTATCGGGTAGATCTCGAAGACGGGATGGTGCCGTGATCCACTGGAAAAGGAAGCTCGCTCCCGTTCGCGCGTTCGTGCCCCGGCTCGCACCGGCGCGGGCGGCGCACGTGCTCTTCTCCTGGCCGTGGGGCTCGACGGGAGGGCGCAGGCTCGTCCTCGGAGTCGGCTGCACGGTGGGGGGTCGGGGCGAGCTCACCTGGACGCCCGACGCCCCCGAGCCCGAGGAAGGCATGCGGGCGCGCTTGGCGGCGGCACTCGACGAGGCGATGCAGTCCCTCGGCCTCTCCGGGAGCCCGATCCGGGGGTGCCCCGCCTTCCTGCCCACGCTGAAGCTGCCGAGGCGCGGTGCCCTCGAGATCGTGGAGTGCGCCGTCCTCCTGGAGGGGAGCGAGAGCGCCGACCTGGTCCAGGTGCGCATCCGAACCGGGGACGGCGGGCAGCGCACCTGCGCGGTCGCACGCCGGGTGGCGAAGGGCGAGTACGAGGTGAGCCTGTCCGCCGGGATCGATCCGGTCCAGGCGAGCGCGCTTCCCCTCGTGGCGCTGCGGCGCGGGATGCGCTGGCCGCAGACGGCGGTGCTGCGCGAGGCGCCCCCGCGCGAGGGGGAGCGGTTCGTACTCGTCCCCGCCGATCCGCTCGCCGGAGGTTGACCTCCCCCTGGCGGGCGTCCGAGCGCGAAGGCGTCGGCTCCCGTCCGCAGTGGCTCCGCGCCCGAGACTAGCTTCGCCGCGATCTGCCCTCGGTAGGCGGGAGCGATAGGCCGAGCCGGGCCAGGTCGGAGGGGTCGTTCGCGTTCTCGAAGGATCGGCCGTCGGGGTCGACCTCGCGCCAGGTGGCCGCCGGCACGATGCGGGCCCCGACGGCCTCGGCGATGGCGCGCAGCGAGGGGTCTCCGCCCGCGAGGAGCCGCTCGACCACGGGGAGGCAGGCGCGCGACCAGAAGGCGTGCAGCCCCTCGAAGCCGCGCTCCCACTCCACCGCCACCGCCCGGGCTTCACCCCGGCGCTCCCACAGAAACCGGATGGCTTCGGCGGAGAGCGAGGGCATGTCGCACCCGACCACGAACGCCCACGTCGTCCGGGAGGCGGCGAGCGCCGCGTGCAGGCCCCCCGGCGCCCCCTTGCCCGGAATCGCGTCGGCGACGACCGGCACGCCGAGGGGAGGGTACGCCTCCGGCGCGTTGGCGACGAGGAGCGTCTCGGCGAAGAGCTCGCCGAAGAGCGCGACCGAGCGCGCCACGACCGTCGTCCCGCCCGCGCGCACCAGCCCCTTCGCGACGCCTCCGAGCCGCGTCGCCTTGCCTCCGGCGAGGATGACGCCGGTGCAGTCGGGGATCCGTTCCACCGGGAGCGAGCTTAACCCGGCTCGCCCCGGCCGCGCGTCCCCGGTCTCGGGCGTAGAAACGCAGCGGGCCGTCTGGTAGAAGTCCGCCCGTGACTCCCGAAGAGCGACTGGCCGCCTTTCGCAGGTTTCTGGAGAGGAGCCCCGACGATCCCTTCGCCCGCTATTCGCTGGCGATGGGCCACCGCGCCGCCGGACAGCCCGGCGACGCGGTGCGGGAGTTCGACGAACTGGCGCGCCGCCGGCCCGACTACGTCGCCACCTATCTCATGTGGGGACAGACGCTCGAGACCATGGGGCGAGTCGAGGAAGCCGCCTCGGTTTACGACCGGGGCATCGAGGCCGCGCGACGCGCGGGGAACCATCACGCCCTCTCCGAACTCGGCCAGGCCCGCGACGGCCTCCGCCGGCTGAAGGGGCTGTAGGGCCGGGCTCGCCCGGCGGAAGGGAAGTCATGAACGGATTGATGCAAGGGAAGCGAGCGGTGATCACCGGGGTCGCCAACGACCGCAGCATCGCCTGGCACATCGCCGAGCAGTTCCGGGCGCAGGGTGCCGAGCTCGTCTTCACCTATCCGGGCGAGGCGATGGGCAAGCGCGTGCTCCCGCTCGTCGAGCCCACCCACCCGGCCGCGGTCATCGACCTCGACGTCTCGAAGGACGAGGAGATCGACCGTGCCGTCTCCGAGGTTCGCAAGGTCTGGGACTCGGTGGACGTGCTCGTGCACTCCATCGGCTACGCCCCGCGCGAGGCGCTCGACGGCCGGTTCACCGACGTCACCACCCGGGAGGCGTGGCGGATCACGCTCGATGTCTCCGCCTACTCGCTCATCGCGCTGACGCGGGCCTTCCGGCCCATGATGAGGTCCGGGGCGTCGGTCCTGACCCTCACCTACTACGGCGGCGAGAAGGTGGTGACGAACTACAACGTCATGGGGGTCGCCAAGGCGGCGCTGGAGGCCTCGGTGCGCTACTTGGCGGAGGACCTGGGCCGCGACGGCGTCCGCGTCAACGCCATCAGCGCCGGGCCCCTCAAGACGCTGGCCGCCGCCGGCATCAAGGGAATGCGCACGATGCTGAGCGAGAACGCCGAGAGGACGCCGCTCCGCCGCAACATCGAGCACGAGGAGGTCGGGAAGGCGGCGCTCTTCCTCTGCTCGGGCATGGCATCGGGGGTGACGGGCGAGGTCCTCTACGTCGACGCCGGCCAGAACATCATGGGCGTCGTGCAGATGGGCGAGAGCAAGGGCTAGGGGCTCCTACATGAACCGGCCGCGGGGGGCGTTCTCCCCCACGAACGGGTTCGCGAGCCGCTCCTCCCCGAGCGTCCCCGCCGGGCCGTGCCCCGGGTAGAAGCGGACGTCGTCGCCGAGGGGGAAGAGCCGCTCGCGGATGGAGTCCACCAGGACGGCTCCGTCGCCCCCCGGCAGGTCCGTCCGGCCCACCGAGCCACGAAAGAGCGTGTCACCGGTGAAGAGCGCCCGGGCGCCCGGGAACCAAAGGCTCACCGATCCGGGGCTGTGGCCGGGGGTGTGGAGGACCTTCCCCTCGTGCGATCCCACCCGGACCGGTTCGCCGTCGGCGAGGGTGCCCGCGACCTCCGGGGAGCGGGTGGTCCCGAAGCCGAAGGCGGCGGCCTGGGAGGGGAGGGCGCGCACGAAGGGCAGTTCGGCCGCGTGGATGTGGAAGGGCGCCCCGGTGCGCTCCCGCAGCTCCTCGGCTCCGGCGATGTGATCGACGTGACCGTGCGTCGCGAGGATGCGGCGGATCTCGAAGTCGCCGGGGTGGGCGAGCCCCAGGACCCGGAAGATCTCGCCTCCCGGATCGAGGACCAAGGCGTCGCTCGTCTCGGAGTCCGCGACGAGCCAGGTGTTCTCGGCGAAAGGTCCGACGACGGCCTGGCGGACGACGAGCACCCCTGCGACCTCCCCGGACCCTCGAAGAGGCGGGGCGCGACTACGGCGTGAAGGAGGACCCGCAGCCGCAGGTGTTGCGGGCGTTCGGGTTGTTGAACTTGAAGCCGGCGCCCTGCAGCCCGGTGACGTAGTCGATGGTCACTCCCTGCAGGTACATGGAGCTCATCGGGTCGACGTATACCTTGAGGCCGTCCTGGTCGACGACGAAGTCCCCGTCGCGGGCGGCGTTCTCGAAGTCCATCGAGTATTGAAAGCCAGAGCAGCCGCCGCCGACGACGCCGATCCGGATGCCGTGTCCCTGCAGGTTCTCTTGTTCGATGGCCGCTCTCACCATCTCCACGGCCTTTCCAGTCAGGCTCACGAAGGCAGGCGCCTCGGTGGTGGGAGTCGCGGTCGGGTTCAGCGTGGCGGTTTCCATTCTGGCTCCTCTGCGCTCGACGGAGGGGTCCTCCCTCCAACAGGACACAACATAACCGACGGGTTCCCCTGGGGCAACGAGAGGTCGCGCGCGATCGGCGAGGCGACCTTACTCGCGCCGCGCCAGGTGGCGCCCCCCGTCCACCGGCAAGACCGCCCCGGTGACGAAGGGGGAGTCGGCGAGGAAGCGGATCGCGCGCGCCACGTCGTCCGGGGAGCCGACCCTCCGGAGCGGGATACGGCTCGCCAGCCGACGCCGAACCTTGGCGGTGTAGCTCTCCGGCCAGAGGACGGTGCCGGGCGCCACCGCGTTCACCCGAACCTCGGGCGCGAGCTCGACCGCGAGGGCCTCGGTGATGGCGCGGAGCGCCGCCTTGGACGCCCCGTAGGCCGAGTACCCGGACCAGGGGACGAGCGCGCCGCCCACGTCGAGCACGTTCACCACCGACCCTCGCGAGCGGCGCAAGAGCGGGAGGAGCGCGCGCACGAGGAGGAGCGGCGCCCGGGCGTTCACGGCGAGCTGGGCGTCGAAGAGGGCGGCGCCGGTGTCCTCGAGGGGGCGGCGCTCGAAGAGGGCGGCGCTGTTCACGAGCAGGTCGAGCCGATCGAAGCGCTGCCGCAAGGCGCGCGCCAGCCCGAGCGGCCCCTCGGGCGTGGAGAGGTCGGCGCGGATGGCGAGCAGGGAGCGCGGGGGCCGGTGGCTCCGGAAGTGGGCCACCACCCGGTAGCCGTTCCGAGCCAGGTCGAGGGCCAGGGCCCGCCCGACCCGCGTCCCCGCCCCGGTGACCAGGGCCACCCTGCGCGCCGCGGCCACGCTAGCTTCCCGAGCCGGGGGAAGGCGGGTGCCAGGGGACGTCGGGGACGCCTGCGCGCCGGTTGGCGATCCGCGCCGCCACGAAGAGGAAGTCGGAGAGGCGGTTCAGGTAGGTGAGGATGTGCGGGTCGACCTCCGCGGTTCGGCCGAGCGCCACCACCCGCCGCTCGGCGCGGCGGCCGGCGGCGCGGGCGACGTGCAGGGCGCAGGCGATGCGGGCTCCGGCGGGCAGCACGAAGGCGCGCAGCGGCGGTAGCTCCTCCTCCCACCGGTCGATGGCCTGCTCGAGCTCCTCAACGCCCGCCGCTCCGACGCCGGGCACCGATCGGCGCCCCCGGCTCTCGCGAGGGCTCGCGAGCTCCGCCCCCAGGGAGAAGAGCTCGCCCTGCACCCGGGAAAGGTGCCGGTCGAGGTCTGGATCGGGGGAGAGAGAGCGCACGGCGCCGATGAGCGCGTTGAGCTCGTCCACGGTGCCGTAGGCCTCCACCCGGGCATCGTCCTTGGGGACGCGGGCGCCCCCGAGGAGACTGGTCTCGCCGCCGTCGCCGGTCTTCGTGTAGATCTTCATCCACAGGACTCGTTATCAGTCGCCGCCATGACCCGCAACGCTCCCTTCGATCCCGAAGCGCTCGCCCAGGTCGGGCGGGCGGCGGCCCGTCTCGCCTGGGACGGAGGCATGAGCGTCCTGAAGCCCGACGGGCAGGTCGTCCCCATTCCCCTGGTGGCGGAGCCCGAGGTCTACACGCGCGACGAGCTCGCCTGGGTGGCCGCGGAGTCGAGGGCGATCCTCTCCGGCGCGGTGAAGGTCGCCCGGGTCCTCCTCGAGCGAGGCGACGCGCGCGACGTCGAGGCGCTCTCCGGCCCGTTCGAGGGGCTCGAGGCCGAGGCCATGTCTCGGCTCTTCGAGGAAGCCCCTTGCCCGGCGGTCGTGGCCCGGGTGGACTTCCTCGTCCCCAGGGACGGGGGAAGGCCGCGGGCGCTCGAGCTCAACGCCACCATCCCTGCCATGCCGGCCTACGCCGACCTGGCGGCCCACTCCTGGCTCCGGGCAGCGGCCCGGGCGCGCGGGTTCACCCCGCGCGCGGAACGGGAGCTCGTCGCGCTCTGCGGCAGTCACATGGAATCCTTGCGCGAGACCCTCCTCGCCTACTACCGCTTTCGCGGCGGGAACCGGGAGCGGCCGTCGATCGCCATCGTCGCCCGTCCGGGCGACGCGCAGATCGGGGAGCTGCGCCGGCTGGCCGAGCACTTCCGGCAGATGGGCCACCGGGCCGAGAACCTGGTCCCCATGGAGACGGACCCGGATCGGTACGACCTCCTCTATCGACACGTGTGGGCGCACCGGACCCCGCCCGAGTCCCCGTTCGCCCGAGCGCTGCGCGCGCCGGCGCGCTGGGTCCTCGCGAACCCCGTGAACGGGCTGCTCGAGGCGAAGGCGCTCTTCGCCCGCCTTTCGGAGGCGGCCGAGGACCGGGCGCTGTGCGAGAGGGCCGGACTCGACGGGCGCGAGCGCGAGGCTGCCGAGCGCCTCCCCTTCACCCGCCTTCACTCGGAGGCGCTGGTGGGAAGGCTCCTCGCCGAGCGCGAGGGCTTCGTCTTGAAGCGCAGCTGGGACTACGGCGGAAAGAGCGTTTACCTGGGCGCCGAGATGGAGCCGGCGGCCTGGGAGAAGGTGGTGCGGGAGGCCGCCTCCGACCGGCGCGGGGGCGGGTTCGTGGCCCAGGAGCGCATCTTCGCGGTGCGACGGACCGCGACCCGCATCGCCCCGGAGGGGATATCGGCCGGGGATCTCGTCCGCGACATCTCCACCTACAGTGGCCTGCTCCCGGTCCACCCGGCGGGGAGCGTGGTGCGAGCCGCCGCCTCGCCCATCGTCAACATCCTCGGAGGTGGAGGGCTCGCGCCGGTCCTACCCGAGGACGTGTACGCGAAGCTCCTCTAGAGTTCTGCCGCGCTCGGGGGCCGGAAGGAGCCCTGGACCGAAATTGGAGCCCCGGAGCTCTTCCCTGCTAGGCTTTGGCCGAGTGCCGGGAAAAGCCAAGATCCTCGTCGTCGACGACTCGCGTTCCCAGCTCGAGTGGATCACCAAGATCCTGACGGGCGACGGCTACCGGGTGACCACGGCCGCCGACGGCCGCGAGGCTCTGCGCAAGTGGCACGCCGAGCGGCCGGACCTGGTGCTGCTCGACATGATCCTTCCCGACATGGACGGGCTCCAGGTGCTGAGGTTCTTCAAGCAGCGGCAGCAAAAGGAGGAGGACGAGGTCTTCGTGCCGGTGATTCTCCTCTCGGTCAAGGCCGACCTCGACTCGCGCGTGAAGGGGCTGCAGATCGGCGCCGACGACTTCCTCGCCAAGCCCTTCGCCGACGCCGAGGTGCTGGCGCGCGCCGCCGCCATGCTTCGCATCAAGGCCCTGCAGGACCAGCTTCGCGACGCCAAGAAGCAGCTGGAGAAGCTCTCCATCGAGGACGGGCTCACCAAGCTCTTCAACCATCGCCACTTCCAGGAAGAGTTGCGCCGCGAGTTCGGGCGCGCCGCGCGCTACAACGACCCCCTGTCGCTCATCATGATCGACCTCGATCACTTCAAGACGGTGAACGACAACCACGGTCACCCGTTCGGCGACAAGGTGCTGCGGGAGTCGGCGGCGCGGATCCGAGGCAGCGTGCGCGACACGGACATCTGCGCGCGCTACGGCGGAGAGGAGTTCGTCGTCATCCTGCCGAAGACCCCGCTGTCCGGCGCGCTCAAGGTGGCCACCCGCATCCACGAGTCGTTCCGCGAGAACCCGTTCGTGAACGACACCCGGCTCGCACCGCGGGACGGGGGACCGCCGGCCAGCGTCACCGTCACCACCTCGCTCGGCGTCGCCTCCTATCCGTCCCCGCAGACGAACAGCGCCGAGGCGCTGGTCAAGTCGGCCGACGAGGCGCTCTACCGGGCGAAGAAGACCCGCGACGCCATCGCGATATCGCACGCGGTCGGCTATGCCTTCGACGCCAAGCCGCAGTAGCCCTTGTCGAACTCCCGGGGCCTGAGCGCCCCACCCACCCTGTGCGATGGAGTCATCCTTGACCCGGGTACGCGGATACCCGTAGTCTGCGCCCCCTAATCCACCGAAATCACGGGACCCCGGGTCTCTCTAACCTGGACCGGTGCATGCAGAATTCGAAATCGGCCATGGAGCCGAACGTAGAGACCATGCCTGAAGTCGCGATCTCCCGGGAGGCGACCCTGCTCCTCGTGGACGACGACGAGCACGTCCGCCGGGCGCTGCGGCGGGTCCTGCGCCGGACTCCGTGCACGGTCCTCGACGCCGCGGACGGCCCCTCAGCCCTCGAGATCCTGGCGAGCGAGCCGGTGCACGTGGTGGTGTCCGACTACCGCATGCCGGGGATGAACGGCGTGGAACTCCTGCGCATCGTGAAGGAGCGCTTCCCGCGGGTCCAGCGCGTGCTCCTCACCGGCCAGGCCGATAGCGCCGCCATCGAGGAAGCGGTGAACCAGTCGGAGATCTTCCGCTTCATCTGGAAGCCCTGGGACGACGGACATCTCCTCCTCACCATCCAGGACGCCGTCGACCAGTACTGGGTCGCCGACGAGAACCTGCGGCTCCAGGCGCTGCTCACCGCCCGCTCGGCGGACCTGGAGCGCCTGAACCGGGAGCTCGACGCCAAGCTCGAGGCGCGCACCGAGGCGCTGCGGCAGGCCGCCGACGAGTGGCGCACTTGTTTCGATGCCATCGGGGACCCGCTCGCCATCATTCGCAACGGATGCGAGGTGGTCCGCGCCAACAGCGCCTTCGCCCGGCGCGCCGGCGTCACCCTGAACGGGCTGCCCGGCCTCCGCTGCCAGGGGCACGCCTTCGGGGAGCTGCCCTGCCCGAAGCTCTTCCTCGCCGACGCCGCGGAGCGCGAGATCGTGCACGGCAACCGCTCCTGGCTCCTGCGCGGGTTCCCCTTCGGGAGCGTGGCCCTGGTGGTGGTCTACAAGGACGTGACCCAGGAGCGCGAGGTCACGCGCCGCCTCTTCCAGGCGGAGAAGATGGCCGCGCTCGGCCAGCTCGCCGGGGGCGTGGCGCACGAGATCAACAACCCGCTCGGCGGCATCATGGCCTTCGCCCAGATCATGAGCCAGGACGAGCGCCCGCCCGACGACCTCGAGCACCTGCGCCTCATCAGCGACGCGGCCATGCGCGCGAAGAAGATCGTGGAGTCCTTGCTGCGCTTCTCGCGTATCCCCAAGGAGCACGAGCGCGGCGAGGTCGACCTGCGCAAGGTCGTCGAGGACGCCCTCGTCCTCCTGCAGTCGCAGATCCGCGGCAAGGTCGAGGTGTCGCGCTCCCTCGAGCCCGCGAAGACGCTGGGGAATGCCAACCAGCTGCAGCAGATTGCGGTCAACCTCGTCGTGAATGCATCCCAGGCGATGGGGGGCAAGGGGCGCATCCAGGTTGCCACCGGTCCGGGCGCACCCGGGCGGGTGCGCATGGCGGTGTCCGACAACGGACCGGGGGTACCGCAGGAGCTCGCCGAGCGCATCTTCGAGCCGTTCTTCACCACCAAGCCGGAGGGGCAGGGCACCGGGCTCGGCCTCTCCATCTGTTACCGGATCGCCGAGGAGCACGGCGGCAGCATTCGACTCGAGAAGGGACCGGAGGGCGGCGCCTGCTTCGTCGTCGACCTGCCGGCGGGAGCTGGGGAATGAGCGGAGGACCTCCGATGGAAGAGACCGTGAAGTCTGCTCGGGTGCTGGTCGTGGACGATGAGCCCAGCCTCCTCAAGGCGCTGGAAGCGCTCCTGCGCAAGAAGGGGCACGACGTCATCGCGCTCGACTCCCCCATCACCGCCACCCAGCGGCTGGCCCAGGAGGACTTCGACGTGGCCATGCTCGACATCAAGATGCCCGAGCTCTCGGGCATCGAGCTCCTGAACGCCGTGAAGCATCGGCGCCCGGAGGTCGAGGTGGTGATGATGACCGGCCACGCCACCGTCGAGACGGCGCTCGCCGCCATGAAGGCCGGCGCCTACGACTACCTCACCAAGCCCTTCGAGGACGTGGAGCGGGTGGCGCACGTCGTCGCCCGCGCCGCCGAGCGCAAGCGGCTGTGCGACCGGAACCGGGAGCTCGAGACCCGGCTCGAGGCGCTCGAGGGCGCACAGGGGCTTGTCGGCAACTCCGGCGCCATGCGCGACGTGATGCGCATGATCGAGGCGGTCGCCTACAGCGCCGCCACCGTCCTCGTGAACGGGGAGAGCGGCACCGGCAAGGAGCTCGTGGCCCGGGCCCTTCACGCGCGCAGCCCGCGCCGCGCCCAGGCCTTCGTGGCTCTCAACTGCGGTGCGCTCACCGAGACCCTGCTCGAGAGCGAGCTCTTCGGGCACGTGAAGGGGGCCTTCACCGGCGCCAACCGCGACCAGAAGGGGCTCTTCGAGGCCGCCAACGGCGGGACCATCTTCCTCGACGAAATCGGCGACATCCCCCTCTCCACCCAGGTCCGGCTGCTGCGGGTCCTGCAGGAGGGAGAGATCAAGCGGGTCGGCTCGGCCGACTCGGTGAAGGTGGACGTGCGGGTCATCGCCGCCACCCACCGCGACCTCCCCAAGCTCGTGCGGGCGGGGCGCTTCCGCGAGGACCTCTTCTACCGGCTCAACGTCATCGCCATCCCGCTGCCCCCGCTGCGGGACCGGCTCGACGACGTGGCGCTGCTCGCTCACCACTTCGTGCGCCGCTACAACGACCGGCTGGGGAAGAAGGTGCGAACGCTGGCGGCGGAGGCCATCGAGCTCCTCTGCAGCTACCGCTGGCCCGGCAACGTCCGCGAGCTGGAGAACGCCATCGAGCGCGCAGTGGTTCTGTGCCGCGGCGAAACCATCCTGCCGGCCGACCTGCCGCCCTCCATCAGCGGTCGCACCGCCCCGGTCCTGCGCGACGTGTCCGGCGGCGCCGACGAGACCGAGCTCCTCGGGCTCAGCTACGCCTCGGCGAAGGACGCGGCGCTGCGCCGTTTCGAGAAGCGCTACGTCGAGGCGCTCATGAAGGCCTGCGACAACAACATCTCCGCGGCCGCGCGCAAGGCGGGGATGGACCGCTCCAACTTCAAGCGGGTGCTGAGGAAGTACCGCAGCGACGTGGAGGCGGACGACGGCGACTCCGGACCGGAGGCGCCCCAGGCGACGGCCTGAGAGGGCGGGCCGCCGCCGTTCCTGCGCTCACGCGCCCGTGAGGGGGCGCAGGAACTCGCGTGCCTCCCGGAAGCTGAGGTCGATCGACTGGGCGAGCTCGTGGGCGTCGTCCACCTTCAGGAGCCTCGCGCCCGGCGTCCGCTCCACGAACGCCTCCACGTCGGCGAGCGCCACCATCTCGTCCCGGACGCCGGCGATGGCGAGCGACGGGACCGTCACCGCCGGGAAGGGCGGGAGACGGGCGGCGTCCTCGAAGAAGGCCCATCCGATGCGCCGCTCCCGGTTGGAGGCGTGGTGGAACACTTCCCGGCTCCCGCGGGCGCGCCAGCGCTCGAGCTCGGAGCGGCCGAGCCGGGCACTCCATCGCTCGTAGAGGCGGAAGGCGGGGGCGAGCAGGAAGAGGCGCGCGACCGAGGGGTTGCGCGCGGCGGCGAGGGCGGCGAGATAGCCCCCGAGCGAGCTGCCGATGAGGGCGTGCGGGCCGGTGCGGGCGCCGAGTGCGGCCTCGGCGATGGCCAGCATCGACGAGGGGGTCGAGAGCTCGAAGCCGTCGGGACCCGGCGTGAGATCGGGGCAGTGGACCTCGACCCCGAGCTCCCGAAAGCGGTCCCGGAAGGCGGTCGCCTTGTGCGAGTTCGGGCCCGACGCGAATCCGTGCAGGTAGAGGATCACTTGCCTACTTCGCTCCCGCGCGGCTATACCCAGGTGACGGCCGCGGCTCGGCGGGGGCACCCGCTGCCGCCGGGGCGGGACGAGCGAGTCTCCGGGAGGACACCATGGACCTCAAGACCCCCCTTGCCACGGTCCTCGCCCACAAGGGCAAGCCGGGCACCGCCCTCTCGGTGGCGCCGACGGTGACAGTAGCCGCGGCCGTGGATCTCATCAACCAGAACAAGGTGGGCTCGGTCCTGGTCATGGATCAGGGAAGGCTGGTGGGCATCTTCACCGAGCGCGACGTGCTCCGTCGGGTGGTGGGCGAGCGGCGCGACCCCGAGAAGGCGCGGGTGGCGGACGTGATGACCCGCGAACTGGTGGTGATGCGCCCCACCTCCACTGTCCAGGATGCGATGCAGGTGATATCGGAGCGCCGCATTCGCCACCTGCCGGTGATCGAGGGGGGGCAGGTCATCGGTGTCATCTCGCAGGGGGACCTGAACCACTGGCTGGTGCGCGACCGCGAGGTCGAGATCCAGACGCTGGTCGAGTACGTGACCGGCAAGTACCCCGGGTAGCGCCTGCGCCGGGCACCTCTCAGCCCGGCTTCGCCTTCTCTCGCAACTCGGAGAGCCGCGTCGCGAGCTCCTTCTCGCGGCCGCTTTCCGACAGCCGGACGATGCGCTCGCCCCGGATCTCGTCGGGAAGGTACTCCTCCGCCACGTAGTGCCCGTCGAAGTTGTGAGGGTATCGGTAGCCCCCGCCGTAGCCCATCGACTCCATGAGCCGGGTCGGGGCGTTGCGGAGCTTGAGCGGCACCGGCAGGGCCCCCTTCTCCTGCACCAGCTTTCGCGCCAGGGCGTAGGAGGCGATGGCGGTGTTCGACTTCGGCGCCAGCGCCAAGTAGATGGCCGCCTGCGACATCGGCAGGACCCCCTCCGGCAGCCCGACGAGCTCGACCGCCTCCAGCGCCGCGACCGCGAGCTGGAGGGCCTGCGGATCGGCGTTGCCCACGTCCTCGCTCGCGAAGATCACCATCCGACGCAGGACGAAGCGCGGGTCCTCGCCGCCCTCGAGCATCCGGACCATGTAGTAGAGGGCGGCGTCCGGGTCGGAGCCGCGCAGCGACTTGATGAAGGCGCTGACGACGTTGTAGTGCTCCTCGCCCGCCTTGTCGTAAAGGAGGGTCTTCTGCTGCAGTGCCTCCTCGGCATCCGCGGCCGAGATGTCCTCTCGGCCGGCGAGCTCGACCGAGCCGGCCGCTGCCTCCAGGGCCACGAGCGCCCTTCGGGCGTCCCCGTAGGCGCTGCGGGCGATCGCCTCGCGCGCCTCGGCGGTGAGCCGCACCCGGCCCGAGAGCCCGAGAGGAGACGAGACGGCCCGCTCGAGGAGGACCCCCACCTCCTCGTCGGTGAGCGGTCGCAGGGTCACCACCCGGCAGCGCGACAGCAGGGCGGCGTTGATCTCGAAGGAGGGGTTCTCGGTGGTGGCCCCGATGAGGGTGAGGGTCCCGGCCTCGACGTGCGGCAGAAAGGCGTCCTGCTGGTTGCGGGTGAAGCGGTGGATCTCGTCCACGAACAGGATGGTGCGCTGGCGGTGGAGCTTGCGCCGCTCGCGCGCCGCCTCCACGATCTCGCGGATCTCCTTCACCCCCCCGAGCACCGCCGAGAAGGGCACGAAGACTGCGCCGGTGCGCTCGGCCACGATGCGGGCGAGCGTGGTCTTGCCGGTGCCCGGGGGGCCCCAGAGGATGAGCGAGGGGACCTGGTCGGCCTCGATGGCGCGCCGCAGCGCGCTCGCCGGGCCGAGCACGTGCTCCTGGCCGACGAAGTCCTCGAGCCGGCGCGGGCGCATCCGCTCCGGCATGGGCTTTGACGCGTCGTCCTTCTCTAGGGCTCGGTCGAAGAGGTCCATTCGCGATCCGCAATATAATGCGACGGATGGAAACCCTGCCCTGCCCCATCCCGCGCCGGGTCGGCGTGGTGGCGAAGCGGATCTCGGCCGAGGCGACCGAGACGGTCCATTACGTGGAGCGCTTCCTCAGGGGGAAGGGGCTCGAGGTGCTCCTCGACGAGGCCGAGGTGGGCCGAAACGCCGACCTGGTCGTGGTGCTGGGCGGCGACGGGACCATCATCCACGCGGCCCGGCTCCTCGGGTCCCGCGCCGTCCCCATCCTCGGGATCAACATGGGCAGCCTGGGGTTCATGACCGAGGTGCCCCAGAGCGAGCTCTACCCGGCCCTGGAGCTGGTCCTCGCGGGCAGGGCCGCCGTCTCCTCGCGCATGAAGTTCCGGGTGCACCTGCACCGCGGCGGCCGGGACGAGGGGCCGGAGCTCGACGCCGACGTCCTGAACGACGCGGTCATCGCCAAGGGTGCCCTCTCCCCCATGGCGGAGCTCGACACCTCCTTTGACGGCTCCTACGTGACCACCTACAAGGCCGACGGCGTGATCGTGGCGACCCCGACGGGGTCCACCGCCTACTCGCTGGCGGCGAACGGGCCCATCGTCTTTCCCACCATGCGCGGGGTGATCATCACCCCCATCTGCCCGCACACGCTCACCCAGCGCCCCATCGTCGTGCCCGACGACAAGGTCACGAACATCGTTCTCTTGAACAACGCCAACGTCTACCTCTCCCTCGACGGGCAGACCGGCGTCCCCCTGAGCCGCGGAGACCGGGTGCAGGTGAAGCAGTCCCCGAACCGCGTCCTCCTCGTCCGGAACCCGCAGATCGACTTCTTCGGCATCCTGCGCGCCAAGCTCCGCTGGGGAGAGCGCTAGGGCGCGGGAGGTCCCGCCCCGCCCCCTTCAGGTCGGGACGCGCACCAGCCCGTCGGCGAGCGGGGTGAGCTTCTCGCCACCCGCGCGCGTCACCGCCCAGGTGTTCTCCACCCCCACCGCTCCGCGACCGGGGAAGACGAACTTGGGCTCGAGCGCCACCACCTGCCCCTCCTCGAGCGGCTCGTCGAAGCCCGGCGCTAGCACCGGAAACTCGTCGAGCTCCATGCCGATCCCGTGGCCGACGAAGCGCGAGGCGTCGTCGCCGACGCCCATGAAGTACGGGGCGAGCCCGGCGGCCTCGGCCCGGTCGGCGGCGAGGTCGTAGAGTTCCGCCGGCACCTCGCCGGGGACGAGCCGCGGGACGATCTCCTCCTGGATGGCGAGCGAGACCTCGATCGCCCGGGTGAGCTCGGCCTCGAGCGTCCCCACCACGAAGACCCGGGCCATGTCGAGGAGGTACCCGCCGAAGAGGGCGGTGTAGTCCACCAGCACGGCGTCGCCGGTGCGGATGACCCGCTCCGACGGGCCCACCGGCTGGGCCGCGGAGAGCCCGCGGCCGACCACCGGGCCGTCGAACGCCCCCGTCTCGGCTCCCGCCTCCCCGGAAACCACGAGCCCAGTGAAGAGCTCCAGGTTCGGGGATCGCAGCCTGGGGCTGCCCTCGTTGCCGGCCCGCCGCAGGCGGACCTCGATCTCGGCCGCGATGTCGAGCTCCCGCATCCCGGCGCGGAGAAAGGAGGGGATCTCGCCGATGACGGCGGCGAGCTTCCGGCCCCCGAGGCGCATCTGCTCGAGCTCCGCCGGGGATTTTCGCGAGCGCAGGCCCCGGAGCTGCGCCGAGATGTCCACGAACTCGTGTCCCGGGAGGTGCTTGCGCCACCAATCGAGCTGGGAGACGCGCGTGACGTCGAAGCACACGCCGATGCGGGGGCAACGGGAGAGGAGCGAGCTGAGCTCGCGACCGGGTGGGAAGGGGCGCACCCCGGCGAGCGGGCTCTCGGCCCGTGCCCGCTGGAAGCTCTTGCGCACGAGGAGCGCCGCCTCGCCGGAGGCCGGGACCCAGAGAGCCCCGTTCTGGCGGGTGCCGGAGTGGTAGAGCAGATCGACGGCGTGCAGGAGCAAGGCCCCGTCGATCCCGGAGGCGCGAAGCACTGCCTTGAGCCGCTCGATCCGCGCCGGGATTTCCCGGCGCAGCCCCTCGGTGACGTCGGTCATTCCGTCCTCCCTCCAATGGAGCCTGCCCCTCGCGGCCCCCGGCTGCTACCTGAACATCGAAACCACTGAATACTTGCACAGTGTCAGGCCGCGGTGGCAAGCTGACGGGCATGCTCACGACGCTGCGAATCTCGGGGTTTGCGGTGGTGGACCAGGCCGAGGTGCGCCTCGGGCCCGGGCTCAACGTGCTCACCGGGGAGACGGGCACGGGGAAGTCGCTCCTCATCAACGCGCTCCACCTCGTGCTCGGTGGGAGGATGGGGGGCGAGGTGCTGCGCGAGGGGGCCGACGAGGCGGTGGTGGAGGCCCTTTTCGAGCTGCCGATCGGCCACCCGGCCCTCGGCCGGGTCGCGGCCGCTGGCCTCCCGGTTCCGGAGCCCGGAGTGGAGGGAGCAGTCGAGCTCTTGGTGCGAAGGGTGGTGCCCCGGAGCGGGCGCGGCCGGGTGTTCGTGAACGGGGCCCTCTGCACCGTCGCGATCCTGGAGGCGGTGATGCGCGGGGTGGTGGACATCACCGGGCAGCACGAGCACGTTTCCCTGCTGGACGGAGGAACGCACCTGCCGCTCCTCGACGCCTTCGCCGGAGTGGCCGGGCCGGGCGGCCTTGGGGAGCGCTACCGCGCCGCCTTCGACTCCCTCTCGGCCGCGGTGCGGGAGGAGAGGGCGCTCGCGCGCGACGAGGGCGAGCGCTCCCGGAGGGCCGACTACCTGGCCTTCCAGCTGCGCGAGCTCGACGAGGCGGATCCGCAACCGGGCGAGGAGCTGGCGCTCGAGCGCGAGCGCCGGGTTCTCGCCCATTCGCTGCGGCTCGCGAAGGCGGCCCGCGCCGCCGAGGCGCTCCTCTCCGGGGAGGAGGGAAGCGCCGTCGAGGGCATGGGGCGCGCCTCGAGGGCGCTCGCCGAGGCCGCAACGCTCGACCCTAGGCTCGAGTCTTCCCTCGCCCTCCTGCGTTCCGCCGCCGCCGAGGCCGAGGAGGCGGGCCGGCAGCTCGGCCGGTACGCCGCCGGGCTCGAGGGAGATCCCGAGCGCCTCGAGGTCCTGGACGACCGGCTGCACGAGCTCAAGGCACTCGCCCGGAAGCACGGAGGGACCCTGGACCAAGCGCTCGCGCACCGCGAGGAAATGCGCCTCGAGCTCGCCCGGCTCGAAGGCTCGGGCGAGCGCCGAGCCGGCCTCGCGGGCGAGGTGGCGACTCGCCTGGCCGAGGCCGTCCGGCTCGCCGAGGAGCTCACCCGCGGCCGCGAGAAGGGGGCGCGGGCCTTCTGCCGCGCCGTGGCCGCGAACCTGGCGACCCTCGCCATGGCCCGCTGCCGGGTCGAGGTGAATTTCCGGCCCGCGGAGGGGGCCCTGGAGGAGGGAGGCCACAGGCTCGGGCCGAGCGGCGCCGAGACCGCCGAGATGCTCATCGCTCCCAACCCGGGGGAGCCTCCCCGTCCCCTCGCCAAGGTTGCCTCGGGGGGAGAGCTCTCCCGGGTGCTCCTGGCGGTGAAGCGGGCCCTCTCGCGAGCCGACCCGGTGTCCTGCTACGTGTTCGACGAGGTGGACGCCGGGATTGGCGGGGCGGTGGCGGAGGCGGTGGGGCGGGCACTCGCGGAGGTGGCGCGCGACCGGCAGGTGCTCTGCGTCACCCACCTGCCGCAGGTGGCGGTGTTTGCCTCCCGGCACTGCCGGGTGGAGAAGAAGGTCGCGGCCGGGCGGACGGCGACGACCGTGGTGTCGCTCGAGGGAGCGGACGAGCGCCGCTCGGAGGTGGCGCGCATGCTGGCCGGCCACATCGTGACCCCGTCGGCCCTCGAGCACGCGCGCGCTCTCTTCGCCGCGGCGAGGGGTGGCGACGACCATTCGGAGCCCGCGCGGCCCAGGGGTGCGGCCGCCCGTCCTGCCCCGCGCGGGGCGGCGGCGGCCTGACCATGGCGGCGGCCCGTCGCCGCGGCGTTGACCGAGCCCGGAAGCCAGGGATAGCATGCGCGCCTTCCGTGCCCGGCCAGAGTCGACTGCAGATCTCCGCCCGTGGGGTGACCGACGTCGGGCGCCGCCGCGACCACAACGAGGACGCCTTCCTCGTCGACGCGGATCTGGGCCTCTTCGTGGTCGCCGACGGCATGGGCGGCCACGCCGGCGGTGGGACCGCCTCGGCCCTCGCCGTCGAGACCATCCGCGCCAGGATGAGAGCCGCCTGCGAGGCGGCCCCGGCCCTCTTCGCCGATCCCGGGGCCCCCGGGTCGAGCCGCCTCCCGGAACTGCTCCGGCAGGCGGTCGAGGAGGCTTGCCGCAGCATCTACCACGCGGCCCAGGAGGACCCGAGCCTGGCGGGCATGGGGACCACCGTCACCGCCGCTCTCCTGGTCAAGGACTCGGGCTTCGTCGCCCACGTCGGGGACAGCCGCTGTTACCTCGCCCGCGGGGAGCAGATCTTCCAGATCTCCGAGGACCACTCCCTCGTGAACGAGCAGCTCAAGGCTGGCGCTATCACCGAGGAGGAGGCGCGCTCGAGCCGCTTCCGGAACATCATCACCCGTTCGGTCGGCTTCGAGGAGGAGGTCCTCGTCGACGTGATGGGTCTCGAGGTGAAGACCGGGGACACGCTCGTCCTCTGCTGTGACGGGCTCTCCAACCTGGTCGCCGACGACGAGATCTGCCGGATCGCGACGGACGGCCCGCTCGCCGAGGCGCCCGAGAAGCTGGTGGCGCTCGCGAACGAGCGCGGGGGCGACGACAACATCACCGTGATCGTGGTCAAGATCGACGGCGAGGCGAAGGCGTAGCGCCCGCGCCTCGCGGTCCGGGCCCGCCTTTCACCCCGCGCGAGTCCCGGTGGGCGTAGGGAACGGGCTCGACGCGGGCGCTCGCCGTGGAGCGAAGCCCCTCGAAGAGCACCTCGATGAAGCGCGGGAAGTCGCGGCCGGCATCCACGCACAGCGTCGAGAATTCGGGGCGCCCTCCGGCGTGTCCTCCGGCGTTGCCATCCGACAAGTGGCGCAGTATATTACGCCACATGGCGCCAGCCACCGCAGCCGCCCGAATCTCCGAGATCCAGAGCGTTGCCGCGCTTCTCGGCGGTCGGAAGGCCCTCGGCGCTGACCTGACCAGCGAGGCTGACTTCATCGCACTCGTCCGACAGGGGATGCCCCTGCCCGCCTTCGAGGCGGTCAGAAGCAAACTGCAACTCACGCTAGGCCAGATCGAGCAGGCGCTCGGCATCAGCCCGCGCTCGCTACTCAGGAGGAAGAAAGGCCGGCGGCTCAACAAGACGGAGTCCGAGCTCTTGCTCCGCCTAGCACGCGTTGTGGCCCGTGCCGAGCACGTGCTCGGAGCCAGGGACGCGGCGCTAGAGTGGCTTGCCACGCCCAACCGCGCACTCCGCGGGGACAAGCCCTTCGACCTGCTCGATACCGAACTCGGCGCCAAACGCGTCCTCGACCTGCTGGGGCGTATCGAGTTCGGCGTCTACACCTGATGCGGCTCTGGCGCCTCTCGCGGTTCCGCGAACCCGGCAGGACGTTTAGCGGCGACGGAGCGCGCGCCTTCCCTGGGCGGTGGAACGAACTGGGGACCCCCGCCGTGTATGCAAGCGAGCACCTCTCGCTGGCCGTGCTCGAACTACTGGTCCACATGATGCCGACGCAGATGCGGGTGCTTCACCATGCCTTCCCCGTTGACGTCCCCGACGATCTCGTTGAGACGCTTTCGGGAGCGGACCTGCCGGCAGATTGGGACGCCGCTGATTCTCCGCCTTCAACCCAGGCGCTGGGGTCGACATGGGCGAAGTCCGGTCGCTCGTTGGCCTTGCTTGTGCCGTCAGCAGTTCTGCCCGTCGAGAGAAACGCCGTGCTGAACCCGGCCCACCTTCGGTTCGATGAGGTGAAGATCGGAGCGCCGCAGCCATACTCGTTCGACCCGCGGTTCCTCAAGGTGGCGCCGAGGTAGCTCGCGTGACCGGCAGCTCGATGCCCGTGGGGAGGCGGAGGGCCGGATCGAAATGCCTCGATGTGGTCGGACCAGCCGGCATCGGAGGCTCTGCTCACGCCTTCCAATCGACCGCCCGCGTTCGCTCTGCTCGGGCAACCGTAGGCTCGGGGAAGAGGCGGCATCTGTCGCCGCTCCCCCGCCGTTACCCACTCGTTACCCAGGAACGGCTGCATAGGAGCCCCCAGGAGCCTTCCCAGAGGCCCGTCCGTACGGGGGTAGCGGCAGGCGTACCCTATACGTCCAGCATCACCGTCATCGTGGTGAAGATCGAGGCCGCCCAGGCCTCCTGAGGTGGCGCCGCGGAGAGCGCCGGCGCCTCATTCACCTTATGTGCATGACGGTCCGCGGGTCGGGCTTCCGGAATGCCGACCTTCCCCCACTTAGGTGGCACCTGTGGTGTGCGCGCGCACCTTAATGCGTTGACACGCCTGGCGAGCCTCTGCTACCCGTTCCACCGGATTGGTACGGGGCCCTCGTTGGCGGGGTCCGTGGCCTCTCTCTTGCACAGCTACGGTACCGCCTAGAGCCATGCGTCCTGTTACAGACAACAGGCAGTACACCGTCATCGTGGTCAGCGATCACTCGCAGGCGGTGCGGAAGTTCCGCCTGCCCCGCCGGTGGGTGCGCCACGGCCTCGCCGGCGGCGCCGCCGTGGCGCTCGTCGGAATTCTCACGGTGGGCCACTACTTTACCCTCCTCACCTCGGCGGCCGAGAACCGCGTGCTGAAGGAGGAGAACGCCCAGCTCAGGTCGCAAATCCTGCTCGTCCAGGAGAAGGTGGCGCACATCCAGTCCACCTTGGACCGCGTGGAGCGATTCGACGCCAAGCTCCGGACCGCCGTGACGCATCTCCAGGATCCCGAGCGGAACCTAGCGATCGGCCCGGTGGGCTCGCCCGACGGGGAGGCGGCGGCCATCGGGTCCACCCCGGCGGCCCAGGAGAACCTGGCGGCCCTGCCGGGGCGGCTGCACTCGCTCGACACCGAGGCGGTGCGCCAGGAGTCGAGCCTGCGGGAACTCCAGGAGTACTTCGACGACCAGAAGTCGCTGCTCGCCTCGACGCCCTCGATCTGGCCGACGCAGGGGTGGGTGACGAGTGACTTCGGGGTGCGGCTCGACCCATACAGCGCCGATCGGACCATGCACCAGGGCCTCGACATCGCGACGCCGTATGGACAGAGCGTCATGTCGCCTTCCGACGGCACCGTGGTGTTCAACGCCACCGAGGGCGGGTACGGCAAGGTGCTCGTCATCGACCACGGCTATGGAGTGAAGACGCGATACGGCCACCTCTCCGAGATCTTCGTCCACCTGGGCGAGCGGGTGGCCAGGGGCCAGAAGGTAGCCGCCGTCGGCAACACCGGGCGATCGACCGGCCCCCACCTGCACTACGAGGTGCGGGTGAACGGGATTGCCGAGAATCCCCGCAAGTTCATCCTGGAATAGCGGCGCCGCTGCCCCGCGCGCGCCCGCCGGTTTGCTTTTGGCTGGCGCGGTGTTACCTCAAACGGTAGCCTCCGGTTGCCTGTCGGCGCGGGCCCCTTGGCCCCGGCCGCAAGCGCCTTCGTCTAGGCCCCGCCGGTCGCCCCGAGGACAAAGATGCTGAACTGGGTACTCCGCAAAGCCGTCGGCACCAAGAACGAGCGCGAGCTCAAGCGCATGCGCCCGATCATGGGGCGCGTGGGGGAGCTCGAGCCGCGGATGAAGGCCCTGCGACCGGAGGAGATGGTTCGCCTCACCGCCGAATGGAAGGAGCAGGTCCACAAGGGCCGGCCCCTCGAGGACGTGATGCCGGAGGCGTTCGCGCTGGTGCGCGAAGCGGGAGTGCGGGCGCTCGGGATGCGCCACTTCGACGTCCAGCTCATCGGCGGCATGGTGCTCCACGAGGGCAAGATCGCCGAGATGAAGACCGGCGAGGGCAAGACGCTCGTCGCCACGCTCCCCTGCTACCTGAACGCGCTCGCCGGGCGCGGCGTCCACGTGGTGACAGTGAACGACTACCTGGCCCGCCGGGACGCGGAGTGGATGGGGCGCCTCTACCGCATGCTCGGCATGCGCACCGGCATCATCGTCCACGGGCTCACCGATCGGGAGCGCCAGGAGTCCTACGCGGCCGACATCACCTACGGCCAGAACAACGAGTTCGGCTTCGACTACCTGCGCGACAACATGAAGTTCCGCTTGCAGGACTACGTCCAGCGCGAGCTCAACTTCGCCATCGTCGACGAGGTGGACTCGATCCTCATCGACGAGGCGCGCACCCCGCTCATCATCTCGGGCCCGAGCGACGAGTCGAGCGAGAAGTACTACCAGGTGAACCGGGTCATCCCCTCGATGATCCGCGACGTCGACTTCACCGTGGACGAGAAGACCAAGACCGTCGTGATGACCGACGCCGGCGTGGAGAAGATGGAGCAGAAACTCGGCATCCGGAACCTCTACGACCCGGAGCAGATCGAGTGGCTCCACCACGTCGAGCAGGCGCTGCGGGCGCACCACCTCTACAAGAACGAGGTGGAGTACGTGGTCAAGGAAGGCGAGGTGATCATCGTCGACGAGTTCACCGGACGGCTCATGCCGGGGCGCCGGTGGTCCGACGGGCTGCACCAGGCGGTGGAGGCCAAGGAGGGCGTGAAGATCGAGGCGGAGAACCAGACGCTCGCCACCATCTCCTTCCAGAACTACTTCCGCATGTACTCGAAGCTCGCCGGCATGACGGGCACCGCCGAGACCGAGGCCGAGGAGTTTGCCAAGATCTACGACCTCGACGTGGTGGTCGTTCCCACCAACCAGAGGATGGTCCGCAAGGACGCCGAGGACGTCGTCTACAAGACGGAGCGCGAGAAGTTCACCGCCGTCTGCGACGAGATCGTGAAGCGACACCAGGCGGGTCAGCCCATCCTGGTGGGAACCGTGTCGGTGGCGAAGAGCGAGGTGGTCTCCTCGCTCCTCAAGAAGCGGGGCATTGCCCACAACGTCCTCAACGCCAAGAACCACGGGCGCGAGGCGGAGATCGTTGCCCAGGCGGGGCGCAAGGGAGCGGTGACCATCTCCACCAACATGGCCGGCCGGGGCACCGACATCCTGCTCGGCGGCAACCCCGAGATGATGGCCAAGCACGAGGTGGGGCTCGAGCCCGACGCGCCCATGGAGGGGGAGGAGGGGCCGGCGTTCCAGCAGCGACGCGACGCCTGGGCGAAGCGCCTGGAGGAGCGCACCGCGGCCCTGCGCGGCCAGACCGCCAAGGAGCACGACGAGGTGGTGGCGATGGGAGGCCTACACATCGTCGGCACCGAGCGGCACGAGTCGCGCCGCATCGACAACCAGCTGCGCGGGCGCGCCGGCCGCCAGGGCGACCCGGGCTCGTCGATCTTCTTCCTGTCCCTGGAAGACGACCTGATGCGCATCTTCGGGTCCGAGCGCATCTCCGGGATGATGGAGAAGCTCGGGATGAAGGAGGGGGAGCAGATCGAGCATCGCTGGCTGACCAAGGCCATCGAGAACGCCCAGCGCAAGGTGGAGGCCCACAACTTCGACATCCGCAAGAACCTGCTCGACTACGACGACGTCATGAATCAGCAGCGGAAGTCGGTCTACCGGCTGCGGCGGATGGTGTTGGGCTTCGGGGCGGGCGTCCCGGTGGTCGAGTACGACGACGACCCCAAGACGCGCAAGAAGACCCGGCACGAGAAGGTGTGGACCTGGGCGGACGCCCGCGAGCACCTCCTCGACCTCTTCGAGGACCTGATCCGCGAGATGGTGGCGGACTGCTGCCCCGAGCAGCGCAAGAACTGGGACCTCGACGCGCTCAGCGCGCGCGTGAGGGAGCAGTTCAATTGCGAAATGCGCTTCTCCGATCCCTCGGTCTCCCGGGTGACAGAAGCCCGCGCGCTCCTGGAGGAGCAGATCTACCAGGTGGTGGAGAAGGGCTTCCGCCAGAAGGAGGACCTTTTCGGCATCGACGGGGAGGGCGTGCCACTCCTGCGCCGCTACGAGCAGTACCTCTACCTGCAGGCCATCGACGCGCTCTGGAAGGACCACCTGCTGCAGATGGACCACCTCCGCCAGGGGATCGGCCTGCGCGGCTACGGCCAGCGCGACCCGAAGCAGGAGTACAAGAAGGAAGGGTACGACATGTTCCTGCGCATGACCTGGAACGTCCGCTCCAGCGTCGTGGGGAACGCCCTGCGGCTCGTGCCGGCGCGCCAGGAGACGGCGGAGGAGATCGAGCAGAAGCGGCTCGCCCTCGGCAGGCGCCAGCGCCTGGTGGAGAGCCACGCCGCTGCCGACTCCGCCGAGCGGGAGAAGCCGAAGCAGGAGACGGTGGTCCGGACCCAGCCCAAGGTGGGGCGCAACGACCCCTGTCCCTGCGGCTCCGGGAAGAAGTACAAGAAGTGCCACGGGGCGACCGAGGCCGCCGCCTAGCGCCCCGGGCGATCGCCCCGGCGACGGTCCTTCGCCTAGGCACCGTCCGGCTGGCGCGGGATGGCGAGGCAAGGCTCGGAGGGGAGGTTCAGGAGTTCCTCCGGGCACAGCTCGCAGATGAAGTCGATGACGTCGCGCGCCGAAACCATCCCGGTCGGAACCCCGGCCCCGTCGACCACCGGGACGTGCCGGTAGCGGCTCACCGACATCTTGTTCACCGCGTAGGCGACGCTGTCCTTGGCGCGAAGCGCCTCCGGGTCGCGCGTCATGAGCTTCTTCACGGGTGTCCGGGCGATGCCGCGGGTGGAGAGCGACTTCTCCATGAAGTCGCGCTCGGTGAAGATGCCGACGAGCCTCTTCGGCTTCTTCTTGTCGACCACCAAGATCGCGGACACCTTCTTCTTCCGCATCAGCTCGACTACCTTGCCAATGGTCGCGTCGGGCCCTACCGTGACCGCGGCCGACTCCTGCTTGAGCTCCCCGATGCGGGTGTGAAGGAGCTGCCGTCCCACGTCGGCGTGGCGCCCCACCTCGTTCTCGCCCTCGTCCCCTTCCAGGACCCCGACTTCCTCGATGCTGGTGTCGACCATATGAGCCATCCTCCTGCGCTGCGGGCCGCGCCCCTCACTCCATTCGGCGCCCGCGCACTCGGAGGGGCAACGCCCCGGAGGGGTGCCTGATGCGCGTCCCCCTGCCGTTCGACCTGGAGCGGGTGGTCCGCAGTCACGGGTGGTACGACCTCGCACCCTGGCGCTGGGATCCGGCCCGGAGGACGCTCGACCGCCCCCTCGCCCTGTCGTCGGGCCGGGCGGTGTGGGTCCGGGTGAGGGCCCGCGGCGCGCGCTCGCTCTCGGTTCGCGTCGACGCCGGGGAGAGGCTCGACCGGGCCTGGGCCAAGGAGGCGCGCGCACAGATGAGGACCTGCCTCTCCCTCGACGAGGACCTGGAGCCGTTCCGGCGGCGGGTGGAGGAGCTCTCCGGGCGAGGGGAGGCACGGTCCGTCCGGGCCGCCCTGGAGCGGGGGGCGGGGCGCCTCCTGCGCTCCCCCACCGTCTTCGAGGACGCGGTGAAGACCCTGTGCACCACCAACTGCTCCTGGGCGCTCACGCGGACCATGGTGTCGAGGCTCGTCGAGGAGCTCGGCCTACCCGCCCCCGGCGGGGGACGCACCTTCCCGTCTGCGAGGGAGATGGCGTCCCGCCCGGAGGGGTTCTACCGGAGCCGCATCCGGGCCGGCTATCGCGCGCCCTTCCTCCGCGAGCTCGCCCGCCGGGCGGCCTCCCGGCAGCCCGACCTGGAAGCGTGGCGCGAGAGCTCGCTCGCCACCCCGGAGCTGGAGGAGCAAATCCGCAGCCTCCCCGGATTCGGCCCCTACGCCTCCCAACACCTCCTCCGCCTGCTCGGCCGCCACCCCGGGCTCGCCCTCGACTCCTGGAGCCGCAAGAAGCTCGCCCGGGTGCGGGGCCGCCGCCACCCGCCTTCCGACCGGACGCTCGAGCGCTGGTTCGCGCCCTGGAAGGAATTCGCCGGCCTGGCGATGTGGCTCGAGGTGACGGCGGACTGGCACGGGGACGACCCCACTTGGCCGTGATAGAGAGGGAGGATGAAATTCGCTTTCGTCCTGGTGAAGTGCGAGCACGGCCGCCTCGACGAGGTGGCGAACGCGGTGATGGAGATCGACGGAGTCTCCGAGGTCCACTCGGTGACCGGGCCCTTCGACCTGCTCGTGAAACTCTACGCGCCGGCCTACGACGATTTCGGGGACGTCATTCCCGGTCGGCTCCAGAAGATCCCGGGGATCCGCGAGACCGAGACCCTGCTCGCCTTCCGCGCCTTCAAGCCCGTGGGCTAGGGGAGCCGCCGCGGAGGCCCCTAGGAGAAGGCGTCGAGGCCGGTCGCGGCCTTGCCGAGCGACAGGGTGTGGATGTCGTGCGTCCCCTCGTAGGTGTAGACGGACTCGAGGTTCATGAGATGGCGCATCACCGGGTGGTCGTCGACCACGCCGCTCGCGCCCAGCACCTCTCGCGCCAGGCGCGCCGCGTCGCGTGCCATGCGGACGTTGGCCCTCTTGCCCATCGACACCTGCACGTGGGAGAGGCGCCCCTCGTCGGCGAGTTCTCCGAGCCGGAGCGCCAAGAGCTGCCCCAGCACGATGCCCTGCCAGATCTCCACCAGCTTCTCCTGCACGAGTTGGAACGACCCGATGGGCCGGCCGAACTGCACCCGGTCCACCGCGTGCCGGCGGGCTGCCTCGTAGCAGGCGGTCGCCGCGCCCACCGCCCCCCAGGCGATCCCGTAGCGCGCCTTGGTGAGGCAGGCGAGCGGCGCCCGCAAGCCCGCTCCCGCCGTGCCGGGGAGCAGGCTCGCGGCCGGGACGCGGACCTCGTCGAGGTGGAGCTCCGCCGTCGCCGAGGCGCGCAGAGACAGCTTGCCCCCGATCTCTCGCGACGTGAACCCTGCCCAGCCCCGCTCCACCAGGAAGCCCCGGATGGAGCGGGAATCGCCTTCCCCGACCTTGGCCCACACGAGCGCCACGTCCGCGATCGTCCCGTTCGTGATCCAGGCCTTCGTCCCGCTGAGGAGAAAGCCATCCCCGTCCGGCCGGGCGCGCGTGCGCATCCCGCCCGGGTCGGAGCCGAAGTCCGGCTCGGTGAGGCCGAAGCACCCGATCGCCTCGCCGCGAGCCATGCGGGGGAGCCAGCGGGCCCGCTGCTCGTCCGAGCCGAAGGCGTGGATGGGCCACATGCAGAGGGATCCCTGCACGGAGGCGAAGCTGCGGAGTCCCGAATCTCCCCGCTCGAGCTCCTGCATGCAGGCGCCGTGGGCCGTCTCCGACAGGCCGGCGCAGCCGTACCCGTGGAGGTTCATGCCGAAGAGGCCAAGCGCTGCCATCTCCGGCACCACTTCCATGGGGAACGAGCCAGCCCGGAAGTGCTCGCGGATGAGCGGGAGGAAGCGCTCGTCCACGAAGCGGGCCACCGACTGGCGCGCCAGGCGCGCCTCCTCCGGCAGGCGCGAGGCGAGGTCGAGCAGGTCGACAGGCGCGGGGGCGGCGGTCACTGCTCGCTCCAGGTCTCGACCACCGCCACCAGGAGGGCGACCACGAGCGGCCCGGCCACCAGGCCCACCGGCCCGAAGGCGGCGAGGCCGCCCAGCAGGGCGAAGAAGACCACCCCCACCGGAAAGTCGACGCCGCGGCGCATGAGGAGCGGCTTCACCACGTTGTCCACCGTTCCGACCACCGCTGCGCCCCACACGGCGAGAAAGGCGGCGGCGGCGAGGTGGCCGTTGGAGAGGCGGAGCAGCGCGAGCGGGACCCACACGAGCGCCGTTCCCACCACCGGAATGAGCGAGGCGAAGAAGGTGGCGACGCCGAAGAAGACGGCGTACGGCACGCCCGCGACGAGGTAGCCGACGAACGCCAGCGCCGCCTGCACCCCGGAGGTGGCGAGCGTCGAAACCAGGACGGAGACCGTCACCCGGCGGAGGTAGCCGAGGAGCACGGCCGCCTTCCCTGCCGGCAGCGGGACGGTTTCCTTGAGCCACTCCACCAGCCGACCGCCGTCGGAGAGGAGAAAGAAGAGGGCGACGAAGAAGAGCAGGAGGTCGCTCAGCACCTCGCCCGTCGCCTGCAGGACCCCGCCCACGGTGGATACCGCGCCCCCGCCGAGCTCCCTGGTGACGAGGGCCTCGAGCTCCTTCGCCCCGTGAGGAAGGCGGTCGAGCGCATCCTGGGCCGGCCCGCGGAGCCACTCCGGGAGGTTCCCCGCCAGGGCGGCGAGCCCCTGTCCGCCGAGCGCCTGGACCAGCCAGCGGGCGCCTTCGATCGCCTGGCGGACCACCACCGCGCCGATGGCCGCGAGCGGTCCCATCACCGCGAGCAGCGCGAGCAAGGTGACGAGCGCCGCCGAGAACGCGCGGCCGAGCCCGAGGCGCGTCTCGAGCCGCCCCTGCAGCGGGCCCAACGCCACCGCCACCACCGCCGCCATGAAGAGCACCGAGGCGAACGGTCTCGCCACCATCCAAGCGAGCCAGAGGGAGAGGGCGGTCAGCAGCGCGAGGAAGTACCGCGAGTCGAGCCGCTGGCGCATGGCTAGAAGTTGACGTGCACCCGTTCGGGGGGCACGCCTGCGTCCTTCAAGGTGGCCTTCACCTCGTTCACCATAGCGCTCATCCCACAGGCGAAGGCGACCCCGTCCTCCGGCGGGGACCCGCCGAACGCCAGCGAACGGGCCACCTCCTGCACTCGGCCGCGAACCCCCTGCCAGGCGTCGTCGGCGCCAGAGGGGCAGAGGATCACCCGGACCCCATGTCGCTCCCAGTCGAGGTGCTCGCTGCGGTAGGCGAAGTCGCCGCCCTTGCGCTGGCCGTAGAAGAGGGTGATGCGCCCGTGACGCTGCCTCCTGGAGATGAGGTACTGGGTGAGCGCCCGGATGGGGGCGATGCCCGAGCCGGCCGCGAAGAGCAGGACGTCTCGCCCGACGGCCTCCTCGACGGGGAAGCCCTTTCCGAAGGGGGCCGAGATCCCGAGCGATGCCCCCGGGAGGGCGGCGGCGACGACCTCGTCGGCGATGCGACCGCCGCGCTTCACGAGCAGATCGGCGCGGCCGCCACGCGAGGGAGCGCTCGCGAGGGCGAAATATGCCTCGCCCGCGCTCGATCGGACCTTCACCACTTGGCCAGGTGAGGCGTGGCGGCCCGCGAGGGGGCCGAGCGACATCCGGATGGCGCGCAGGGTCTCGGTCTCGTCCCAGGAGTCGAGGACCGGGACCCGCTCGTAAGCGGTGACCTGTGACGCCATCGCAGGCAGAACCTATCACCAACGCCGGTCCCATCCCACGGCGGAGTCGGACGGCCAGTCGCGGACGCGGACGCACCCCCGGCGCAGGGCCTCGAGCGGGTAGGCGGTCCCCCGCCAGACCACCTGCCCACGCCAGGTGGCGAGCGCCGCGCTCGCCAAGACCGCCAGGCCGAGCGCCGGTGCGGCGACCGGAGCGAGGAGGGCCTCTGCCCCGCTGCCACCGCCGATGCGGCGGACCGCCGCGCCGACGGTGGCGGTCGAGAGGACGAGCCCGCCGATCCCGGCCACCCGAGCGGCGCCCCCGCCGGCCACCGCGGCCGCCAGCGGACCGAGCGCGGCCACTCCCAGGCCCAGAGCCGCGCCGAGCGCCAAGGGCCAGCGGTACTCGGTCGCGGCGAAGGCGTTCTTGAGCAGGCCGCGCCAGGTGGCGAGGAAGCCGTGGTTCCAGCGCACCGAGACGAGGGCACCGGCGCGGATGGCGCCCTGGCGGACGCCGCTCCGCCGCAGGACCATGCCGAGCTTCGCGTCGTCGATTGCCTCGAACCTCACCCGCTCGTGGCCGCCCACCCGGCGGTACTCGTCGCGGCGCACCAGGTTGAAGGCCCCGATGCCCACGAAGCCGGCGGTTCCCGGGTCGCGCAGCTCCCAGGTGCGGAACCCCACATTGGCGTGGGCGGCGAAGGTGGCGACGAAGGCTTTCTCCAGGACCCCCGGGGCGAGGAGGCGCGGGAGCGCCGCCAGGTGGCCGAGGTGGCGGGACTCGGCGTAGGCGACCGCCCGCCTCAGCGCGCTTGGCGCGAAGACCACGTCCCCGTCGGTGAAGAGGATCCAGCGGCTCGCCCCGACCTCCGCCCCCTGCGCGCAGGCGTGGTTCTTGCCGAGCCAACCCTCGGGGAGCCGCCGCAGGTGGCGAACCGCGAGGCGCGCCGATTCGGCCGCCAGGCGGTCGAGGATCTCGGCGGTGCCGTCGCTGGAGCGATCGTCGATCGCCACCACCGTGAGCTCCGGGTAGTCCTGGCCGAGGAGGGATCGCACCGCCCTCTCGGCGCCCCTCGCCTCGTCGCGGGCCGCCACGATGACCGAGAGGCCCGGCCAGCCCCCTGGCGGCGGTTCGGGCGCGACCTCCTCGAGCGCGTCCAGCCGGCGATCGGCGCGCAGGCCGGCCCAGGCCACCCGGGCCCACCAGAGCGTGGCCCAGAGCGCCGCGGCGAGGAGGAGGAGGCTCACCATCGGCGGGCTCACCGTGACGGGCGGGAGCGCTGGGCCTCGGCCCGGACGCGCAGCCCGTCGAAGTCGTCGAGCGCGAGGTGCATGCCGTCCCGCGCCGCCAGCGCCGGCACCCCGGTGCGTTCGCTGATCTCCCGCGCCCGGTCCTCGGGAGCGCTCCGGATGACCGGCACGCCGAAGTGAGTGAGGACGGCGGCCCGCGGGCGGACGGCCCCGAGGAGCCGCTCGGCGTCGTCCCAGCCGAGGTGCAGGAGGCTCGGGTCCCCTCCCTTCAGGCGGGTCGCATTCACCACCAGGAGGTCGACGTCGCGGTAGGCCTCGGGAAGCGCGTCCATCCAGAGCGTGTCCGTCACGTGGGCGACGGTGAGCTCCCGGGACCTGAGCCGGTAGCCGTAGGTCTCGACGCCGTGGTGGTGGTGGACGGGAACGGAGAGGGTGAGGCCGGGGGCGAGCTCGACCTCGCCCCCCTCCGCGAGCACCACCCGTCGCGCCGCGAAGGACTGTGCGTAGCGCTGGACCACCGGCTCCACCTCGAGAGCGTCTCGGGGCGCGAGGAGAGTCCCGCGCCGCGCCTTCCCACCCTCGGTCATCGCCTCCAGCACGGCCGTGGCGTCGCCGGAGTGGTCGAGGTGCCGGTGGGAGACGAGCAGGGCGTCCACCTTGCGGGGCTCCACGCTGGGGCGGGAGGCGAGGGCGCGCACGAGCGCCCCCGGTCCCGGGTCGACCCAGAGGGTGGCTCCCCCGAGCCGCCAGATGAGCCCGCCCGAGTGACGCAGCTGCGTGGAGACGGCAAACCGCGCGCCCGCGGTGCCGAGGAACTTGAGGCTCGGGGAGCCCGGGTCGCCGGCCATGATGTTCCCGTAGGGACGGCCCAGGCACGGCGCAAGCGGATGCGCTAGAAGGTCACGAGCGCCTGGACCTTGGAAGGGCCGATCCGACGCGCCCCGTGGAGGAAGGAGAGCTCGACCACGAAGGCGTAGCCGGCCAGGTCACCGCCCTGGCGGGCCACCAGCCGGCCCACCGCCCCGGCGGTGCCGCCAGTGGCGAGCAGGTCGTCCACGATGAGGACGCGCTCACCCGGGCCGACGGCGTCGATGTGCAGCTCGAGTCCGTCCTCCCCGTACTCGAGGTCGTAGACCTCCTTGATGGTCTGAAAGGGGAGCTTGCCCGGCTTGCGGGCGATGGCGAGGCCCGCCCCCAGCGCGTAGGCGAGGGGGGCGGCGAAGATGAACCCGCGCGACTCGATGCCCACCACCTTGTCGATGCGCTCCTTCTCCCACCGGGACTTGAGGGAGTCGACGACGCGGCGATAGAGGGCGGCGTCCGCCAGGACGGGGGTGATGTCCTTGAAGACGATCCCTTTCTTGGGGAAGTCGGGGATGTCGCGGATCGTCTGCCGGAGGGCTGCTTCGATGGCGTCCATGGTGTGCGCCGGCAGGGCCGGCCTCCTTGCGGAAGGGCGGCAGTGTATCAGGGCAGGAACAGGAGCGGATCGCGCGGCTTCGTCCCCTCGCGCACCTCGAAGTGGAGGTGCGGGCCGGTGGTCCGCCCCGACTGGCCGACGCGGGCGATGGGGGTCCCGGCCTCCACCCGGTCGCCTTCCTTCACCATCACCGCGCTGTTGTGGGCGTAGACGGTGAGGAGGCTCGGGGCGTGGCGCAGGATGACGATGACTCCGTAGCCGGACTGTCGGCCGGTGTAGACGACCTCGCCGCCGGCGGCGGCGAGCACTGGGGTCCCCTCCGGGGCCGCGAGGTCGATGCCGTCGTGCCGCTGCCCCTGCCTCACCCCGAAGCCCTGGCGCAATATCCCCATGCCCTTCTGGAGCGGCCAGTGCATCTTGCCGTTGCCGTGGACGAGCGACGCCTGAGCGGGGACCGCCGGGGCGGGTGGAACGGGCTCCACCACCCCGGCGGGGAGGGGCGGCACCTCGAGCGCCCGGGGCGCCCCCGGGATGAAGAGCTCCATGCCGGGCTGGAGCGCCCTGGGGTCGGTGAGGCCGTTCACCTCCATGAGCTCCCGCGCATCGAGGCCGTAGGTCTTGGCGATCCGGTAGACGGTCTCACCCCGCTGGACGACGTGGGTCGAACCGACGATGTCGAGCTCGGCGTGCGGTTCGTCCGCGCCGTAGGAGAGCGGGGGGTGGGCCACCGGCGGTGGCTTCGCGTCCGGCGCGGTCGCGTTCCCATCGGGCCGGTGCTGCGGAGCGGCGCAGGCGGCGAGGGCGAGCATGGCACCGGCGAGGCCGGCGCGACGTCTCACGGGGTCGACTCCTTGCGGTAGCCCGGCAGGGTCCAGTTCCGCAGCTCCTGGAGCATGGCGTCGTGCGTGAGGTCGAGGTGCAGCGGGGTGACCGCCGCGAACCCGTCGTGGAAGACCGTGTTGCAGTCGGAGTGGGGGATGTCGCGGTAGCTCGCCTCGCTCCCGATCCAGAAGTACTTGCGCCCGCGCGGGTCGGTCTTCTCCACCACCGCGTTCCCGTAGGTCCGGTGGCCGAGGCGGGCGAAGCGGAATCCCCTCACCGGGCCGGGCGGGACGTTCACGTTGAAGAGGGTGGGTGCCGGGGGCTGGTTCTCGAACACACGCCGGGCGAAGGCCGCCGCGAAGGAAGCGGCGTGGACGAAGTCGTGCGGAGGCTGCGAGGCCAGGGACATGGCGATGGCGTTCACCCCGAGCAGCGCCCCCTCCATCGCCGCCGCCACCGTCCCCGAGTAAAGCACGTCGCTGCCGAGGTTGGGCCCGTGGTTGATCCCGGAGAGGACCAGGTCCGGTCGCTGATCCTTGAGCACCAGGTTCAAGCCCATGTAGACGGCGTCGGTCGGCGTGCCGTCCACGGCGAAGCGACGCGGCCCCACCTGGTGGAGCCGAAGGGGGCGGTGCAGCGAGATGGCGTGGCTCGAGGCCGACTGCTCCCGGTCGGGAGCCACGACCCAGACCTCGTCCTCCGGGAAGGCCGCGGCCAGCGCCGCCAGGCCCGGCGCGTGAACCCCGTCGTCGTTGGAGAGCAGGACCCGCACGGCGGGCCCAATCTACCAGCGGACACCCGCACCTGCCAGGAAGGCGAAATCGAGAGTCCCGGAGCGGCGCGGGGCCACCCACTCGCAGGGACGCCCCGGCATC
>Ga0335079_10000244_pt1 | contig 64024 bp, 59 predicted proteins | sample Lox_Sample_33_FD_206719 | JGI IMG/M metagenome (GOLD analysis project Ga0335079, IMG submission 206719) | Soil microbial communities from Loxahatchee National Wildlife Refuge, Florida, United States - Lox_Sample_3.3 | ecosystem: Environmental > Terrestrial > Soil > Wetlands | place: USA...
GCAACGTCCATCAAGCGGCTCTGTTGTTGCAGCGCCACCAGGCCGCCCGGAGGATAATAACCAGTGTTGGCCGCCTGAACCAAGCGGTCCGGTTCAGGATACGGCAGGGGACGGATGAGCACCGCGCTCAGGATGTTGAACATGGCGGCATTGCCGCCGATGCCCAGCGCCAGGGAGAGGACGGCCAGCGCGGTGAAGCCCGGATTCTTTCGAAACATGCGCGCGGCATAGCGGAGATCCTGCCAGAGGTCCGCGATCCGATTCCGGCCCGGCGCTCTGCCTGGAACGACGGGCTCCGGACATACCCTCCGCTCGACGGAGCGCAGCCCCTCGGCGAGCAATTGGCGATCGCTGAGACCCGTAATCGCCTGGTCGATCGCCTCGGCCTCGCTTGCCCCGGAGGCGACGGCTCTCGCATAGTCGTCTTCGAGGTGTTGGGCCAGTTCCTCGATGATTTCGGCTTCGCGAGCGGGCGGCAGCGCGAGCCCTGCGAGGCGGCGCCTGATTTCTGCGTGCCAGCGGGAGCTCTTGATATATCTCATAGCAATATATTGCCTTGCCAACTATTGTAGAGCAAAGAGTCCCCGGGCGGGGCGCCGCCTGAATCCGTGGCCTACGCGACTCGAAACTGGCTTGTGCCCGGCGCCAGCTCGCGCTTCGTGCCGCGCCACTCGAACGTGCCGGCGACGCCCGCGGGCAGGCTGACCTTCACCGCGCCGCCCGCTTCGATTCGCGCATCGACGCTGCCTTTCGGATGCGGCACGCTGCCTTCGACATAAGCCAGCTTACCCAGGTGCGGCCGGATCGCGACCCGCGCGAAGCCAGGCGCGGCGGAATCGACACCCAGCACCGTGCGCAGCATTTCAATATCGGGGCTCGCGCTCCAGGCATGGCAATCGCTACGGGAGGCGCCGTTGGGGCGATCCATGGTCTCCGCGAACGTGGTCAAGCCCCTGGCGAGCATCGTGCGCCAGTCGTCCAGCAGGTCCAGGTAGTGATCGCCCTCGCCCACCTTTGCCAGCGCCTGGTGCAGGTAGAACTTGAAGTAGAGCGCCGCCTTCGCCAGCCCGGGCACGCCGAGGATGCGCAGCATCAGGTCGTGAGCCGCCTGTCCGGCAGCCACATCGGCGAGCACCGCGAGCGTATTGGTGTGCTGGGAAAACTTCTGCTTCGCGGGCGTGTCGGCATACATCTGGCGGCCGGCATCCCAGTAGAGCTGCTGCGCGGTCTGGCGCAACTGGCGTTCCCGGTCGCCGTACACCCCGGCGAGCTGCTTCAGACCCAGCGCATTTTCGAGCTCGCCGGCCCAGCGCCAGGCCATCAGAAGGTGCAGGTCGAACAACGCGGCGCCTCCGTCCGCTTCCTGCGGCGCGTCGCCGTTGGGCCACTCCGGCACCCAATCGAAATAGCGCCACCACGGCAGCGGGCCGAGTGACCCGTTCTCTTTCTGATACTGCTCGAAAAAGCTGAGCACGCTGCGCACGCCGGGCAGCATGCGACGCACGAAAGCGGCCTCGCCGACATACCACCAGTAGTCGTGCACCATCCCAATCCACCACAGCGCAAATCCGGGAATGTACTGCTCCAGGCGCGTCGGGTAACGGCTCATGGTGCAACCATCGCTCTGGCGCGAGTCGTTCAGCAGGTCGATGGCGTTGCGCATCAGGCGCGCGTCGCCGGTCTGAAAGAGGGAGACCAGGCATTGCACGCGCGTGTCGCCGGCGTACTGGAGCTGCTCGTAATAGGGGCAGTCCATGTAGGTCTCGTGGGCGCAGAGGCGGGCCGTGTGCCAGCCGACGTCGAGAATGCGGTTCAGCTCCGGCACGCCGGCGTCGAACTTCGCGCGGCGTACGAATGGATAACCGACGTAGGTGCCGTTCAGGCCATCGACTGTGAGCGGCTCGGCCCTGGTTTCGATCTCCAGTTGCAGGTACCGCCACGTGCGCCACCACAGCGGGCGAAACGTGCGGCGAGATCCGCCGTCGGTGAGGATCTCGTCGTAATTGCCCAGGACCCGCTTGCCTTCGATGTCGTCGCGATTGCCTTTCGGCGCGAGCGCCTCGGCGTAGCGCAGGCGAATCACCGCATCCTTTCCGCCGGAGACGATGAGTTCGGGATGCCCTGTCGTCAAATAGCCCTGGTCGAAGAGCACTGTGATTTTCGAGTTCGCGGGCACGGCGCCGGTCCAGGATGCCGCGCCTTCCACGCGGCGAACCTTCATGGGCGGTTCGGCGCGCTCCTCCATTGCGGGGATGGTGCGCGGCACCAGCATCCAGCGCGAATGGACGTCGCGGGCTTCCCGTCCGGCAGCCGGGCCGATCACACCGGCGGCGGGCCAGCGCGAATCGTCGAACGACGGCGACTCCCAGCCCCACGGATGGGCGCTCGCGTTGATGCGGTCGCCGGGACCGACCACGTAATAGGCGCGGATGCCGAAGCTGGTCACCGGCGAGTATGACTCATCACGCAGACAGCGCCAGTTGGGGCCGGTATCGATGACGCGCTCGGCCTCGGTGTCGCCCTGGAGCACGAACCCGGTCTGCAGGGTGACCTGCGCTTCCGGGGCGAGATCGCCGAAATTCCACACCACCGCCGCGATCACGTTGCGGCCGGCCGTGAGGTGCGGCGCGAGGTCGATGGTTTCGTAGCGCCAGTGGAAGAGGTCGCCGCGCGCCGGCCCCCAGGCAACGCGGCGGCCGTTGACGAAAAGCTGATAGCGATTGTCGCCGCTGGCGTGCACGGTGAAGTGTTCGGGCCTGGCAGCGAGGTCGAACGTCCGGCGGAAGTGGTACACGCCGTACTCCGTGGCCGGAGATTTGGGAACGGTGATCCAACGCGCGCTCCAGGCTCGGCGCAGGAGCGATTGCGGGCGGAGCAGCTGGGCGGCGCCGGCTGCCAGCAGGAGGGAGCGCCTTGAGAGACTCATGAGAACTCCACCTTCTCGATTCGGCCTACACCTAACACAAATGTCGCTGCGCCCGCCAGCGCGAAGCACCCGGCCACGAGAAAGGCCACATAGAACTGGCCGGTCTCGTCGACCACCCGCCCGGTGAGCCAGGGGGCCAGCACGCCGGCCAGGTTGCCGAAGCCGTTCTGGAAGCTGGTCCACTTGCCGGCGGCGTGAGGACCGGCCAGCGCCTGCGTGATGGCAAACAGGTTCGAGGTGTACATGCCGAAGGCCAGGCACGCGAGGGTCAGGATGGCCATGGCCGCCGCGTCTCCGTGCACGATGGCGACGCCGATCAAGATGGTGGCGAGCGCCAGTCCCATGGCGGCGAAGCCCTTGCGGACGAGGGTGGGCGATTTGCCCGCGGCGATGAGACGGTCGGAGATCCAGCCTGAAACCACGCAGGAGGCGGCGATCGCGAGAAAAGGGAACCAGCCGAAGATCGCCATCTTCTGCTTCGGAAAGTGGCGCTCTTTTTCCAGGTAGGCCGGAAGCCAGGTGATCAGAAAATACCAGTAGTAGTTGCCGCAGAAAAGACCGAACGCAGTGAACCACGCCGAGCGCTGTCGAAGGATAGCGCCGACCGAGGGAACGTGCGTCGAGTCTTCACGGGCGGCGCTGATGCCGCGCGGCATGAAGCGGATCCAGGGAAGCAGCCAGAGCAGGCTCAGGCTGCCCAGCGCGAAGAAGAAGACGCGCCAGCCGAGTTCCGCGACCAGCAGACCTCCTACCAGCACTCCGAGCGCGGGCCCGCTCTTGGTGCCGGCGTCGATCAGCGCGTTGGCGAAGCCGCGGTGGTGCTCGGGATATTCGCCTGCCAGGATTCTGGAGTAGGTCGGATAGGATACTGATTCGCCGATGCCCAAAAGGATACGCAGACCGAAAATGACCCCAAAGGCCGGGGCGATGCCGGTGAGCGCGGTCGCTCCGGACCACAGAAGATAGCCCGCGGCCAGCACCCAGCCCACGTGGAAACGGCCCACTACCCAGCCGGCGAAGAAGCTGAGCTGGCAGATGGCATATGCGCCGAAGAAGGCCGAGTGCAGCGCGCCGATATCGGTGTTGTTGATATGCAACTCCCGTTGGATATCGACAGCCGACACCGAGAGCGTGGTGCGGTCGATGTAATTGATAAATGCGGAAATGACGAGGAGGACCAGAACGACCCACTCGCTGCGCGACAGGGCTGCATTTTTCACTTGGAGTTATTCTATCCCGTGGGAGCTATGTTCCGTCTCGCTCTCTTCGCATTGGCGGCCACGAGCGGCTGCGCTCAGCCTCTGTACGAGCTCTCCGGGCAGATTCTTCCGGAAGGCACGGCGTCGGTCACGCTCTTTGGCGCCACGCATCCCTTCACGACATCCACCCTGACGGACGAGTCGGGACGATTCACGATCAAGAAGCTGCCTGCCGCAAGCTACACCATTTCGGTTTTCCTGCCCGGACAGGGCGAGGCGCGGCAGACCGTCGAGGTGGGTCCAGGCGCGGCCGACTCGCGGCGGCGCGTACGCCTCACCCTGCGGCTGAAAGCCTCCGATTTCGACCGCGCCGCTTTGGCGCGGCAGCACGCGGTCTCCCGCCGGGAATTGACCATCCCCGAGAAGGCGTTCCGCGAATACACCGACGCGCAGAAGGACCTGGAGCGGCGCGACACCGAGGCCGCGGAGAAACACCTGGAGCGCGCGGTAGAGCTTGCGCCGCAGTTCGCCCTCGCATGGAACAACCTGGGGACCATCGCGTACCAGACTCAGCGCTTCCCGCTGGCCGAAAAGCGGTTTCGAGAGGCGCTCAAGCAGGACCCGGCGGGGTACGAGCCGCTGGTGAACCTCGGCGGCGTGCTGATCAACCTCCGGAAGCTCGATGAAGCGCTGGAGGTAAATGTGCATGCCACGCTGGTGCGCCCCAACGACGCGCTGGCGCACTCGCAGCTCGGCATGGCGTACTTTGAGATCGGAAGGTACGACGATGCGTTGAAGCACCTGGAGCGCGCGCGGGAGCTCGACCCGGCCCACTTTTCGCATCCGCAGCTCTACCTGGCAGAGATCCATTTGCGGCGCGGGGAGAAACTCGCAGCAGCGGATGCACTGGAGGATTTCGTCCGGCACCACCCGGATTACCCGCAGGCGGATGCCATGCGGAGGAAGATCGCGGAATTGCGACAATAACACTTGCGCCTGCCGATCGATCCGCTGATTCCGGAGATCCTCTCTCATCTGCGCGAGGCCAATACCCTGGTTCTGGAAGCGCCGCCCGGCGCCGGGAAGACCACGCGCGTGCCGCCGGCGCTGCTCGATCTCGACCCGCGCGAGGTGCTGGTGCTGGAGCCGCGCCGCCTGGCGGCACGGCTGGCGGCGCGGTTCGTGTCAGCGGAGCGCGGGGAAGCGCCAGGCGGCACGGTGGGCTACCAGGTGCGGTTCGAAGAGGTGGCCGGGCCGCGCACCCGCCTGCGGTTTCTCACCGAAGGCGTGCTGACACGGCGGATGCTGAACGACCCGGCTCTGGAGCGCGCGAGTTGCGTGGTGCTGGACGAGTTCCACGAGCGCCACCTCGAGGGCGATCTCGCCCTGGCCCTGCTGCGCCGGCTGCAACGCACGCGCCGGCCGGATCTGAGGCTGGTAGTGATGAGCGCGACGCTGGACGCCGCGCCTATCGCGGCTTTCCTCGGTGGCGCGCGCGTCTTGCGGAGCGAAGGGCGCCGGCACCCGCTGGAGATCGAGTACACGCCGCATTCGGCCGCGCCGCTGGAAGAACAGGTGGCCTTGGCGCTGGACCGGCTGAACCCGGCGGGGCACGTTCTGGTCTTTCTGCCGGGGGCAGCCGAGATCCGGCGCGCGCAGACGGCGTGCTCGTCACTTGCACGCCGCAAGGACTGGACGATCCTGCCGCTCCACGGCGATCAATCGCCCCAGGAGCAGGATCGCGCGGTGGCGCCGTGCGTCCAAACCAATATCATTCTCTCCACCAACGTCGCGGAAAGCTCGATCACCATCGAAGGCGTGGCCGCGGTGGTCGACAGCGGACTGGCGCGCGTGGCCGGGCATTCGCCCTGGTCGGGCCTGCCCACCTTGCAGGTGGCTCGCATCAGCCAGGCCAGCGCGAATCAGCGCGCGGGACGCGCCGGGCGGACCGGCCCCGGACGCGCGATCCGGCTGTATCCCCTGGAGGATTTCGTGAGGCGTCCCGCGCAGGACGTGCCCCAGATTCTGCGCGAGGATCTCGCCCCCACGGCCCTGCTACTTGACGCGATGGGCATGCGTCTGGCCGATTTGGAGTGGCTGGACGCGCCCCCAGCCGCCGCGATCGAGCATGCCGAGGATCTGCTGCGCCAGCTTGGCGCCACCGGCGCCATCGCACGCGATATGGCGCGCTATCCGCTGCACCCGCGCCTCTCGCGGCTGGCTGTCGAGGCGTGCCGCCGCGGTGTGGAGCGTGAAGGATGCGCCATCGCGGCCTTACTCAGCGCCGGCGAGCGGTTGCCCGAGCGAAGCAGCCACGCCACGCGCAGCGACCTGCTGGTGCTGGCGGAATCCAAATGGTCGCCGCGGGCGGCGCAATTCGTGAGGCAGCTCCGTGGCGCGTTCAGCCGGTCCAAAACGTTCGAAGAGGATGCGCTCCTGATCAGCGTGCTGACAGCGTTTCCCGATCGCGTGGCGCGCCGGCGATCGGGAGCGGATCTGCAACTGGCGAACGGCGGAGCCGCGCAGCTCGCGCCCAACAGCACCGTGACCGAAGCCGAGCTGTTGGTCGCGGTGGAAGCCGAAGACCGCAAGGACCAGCGCGCCCCGCTGGTGCGCCTGGCGAGCGCGATCGAGCCGGAATGGCTGCTCGACCTGTTCCCGGAGCGCCTGCGCGAGGTTGCCGAGCTGCAGTGGAACCGCGAGGGCGAGCGCGTGGAGGCGGTATCGCGCCTGATGTTCGACGAAATCGCGATCGAGACGCGACGCGCGGCACCATCTGCCGAGGCGGCCAGCGCGATGCTGGCCCACAAGGCGGTGGAAGCCGGGCTGGCGCGGTTTGCGGACGTGGAAGAGGTCGAGGCTTTCCTGCGGCGCATAGACTTCGCGGCGGGCCACGCGAAGATCGAACGCCCGGATGCTAAGGCGGCGCTGCGCGCGCTGACGGCGGGGATGCGGAGCTTTGCGGAACTGGAAGCCGCATCGTGCGGCGGCGGCCTGCTGCGGGCCATGGAACAACAGCTTGGGCCTCGCGAACGACACCTGCTGGATGATGTCGCACCGGCGCGTATTCGCCTGGCGCGCGGGCGAGAAATCAAGGTCCATTATGAGCAGGACCAGCCGCCATGGGTCGCGTCACGCCTGCAGGATTTCTTCGGCATGCGGCAGACACCTGCCGTAGCGCGCGGTACGGTGCCGGTCGTGGTGCGACTGCTGGCGCCGAATCAGCGTCCGGTACAGATGACGTCGGACCTGGCGGGCTTCTGGCAGCGGCTGTATCCCCAACTGCGGAAGGAGCTGGCGCGGCGGTATCCCAAACATGCATGGCCGGAGAATCCGCTTGCCTGAGCGCCGGCGCGTTTTGATATAACTGTTTATCTGTCCCGGAACATCATGGCTCACTCTTGCGTTCCCGCCCATTCACATCGACAGCGCACTGTATATCAATCCGTGCCGGTCCGCCCGCTGGCTCGGCCCACGCACGTCGAAATCGCACGACTCGCTTATTCCTATTGGGAGGCGCGCGGGCGCCAGGGAGGATCGGCGCTGGAAGACTGGCTGCGGGCCGAGAGGGAACTGTTGCGAATGGAGCGTCGTTAGCGGACCCGGCGTTTATCGCCGTCCGGTCATGCTACCTTGATTAGCGAACCGCTGTCCTTGGCGGGTTCGTCCGACTTGCCGGATTGGGACCCATTTTCTATTGCCACATAGCCGCGCAGCTTGCTGTTCATGCGCTCCCGCACGAGATCCCTCCTGCGCTTCCAGCGCATTAGGGCAATGAGTGCCATAAAGAGCGTGATTCCGAACAGGCCGATCGTGGCAGCCATAGGTATCCTCTCGTTCCTATTGAATCCCATTTCGCAACCCGGAGCGAGTTGGACTCGTACCACCCGGGTACCGGCACACCCCTAATACTGGATATTAGGATTCTCCCTGTTATCGTATGATTGCATTGGTAGTAAGTTAAATTGCGGGGCCGGTGCCAAGCCGATGACTGAAGACCACGGCGTAATCGCGGCCGCGGTGACGCCGCGGGGCAGGAACGGGGACATCGACTTCGGGGCCACGTTCGAACTGATCGATCATTTCTGCCGCGCGGGCCTGCGCGGCATCGCGTTGTTTACCGAGTCGGGCGAATACCCGGCGTTCGGCATCGAAGAGCGCGCCCGGTTGGTGCACCTGGCCGCCAAGCGAAGCCGCCTTCCCGTGTTCGCCGGAGCCGGCGCCATGTCGCTGGACGACTCGGTACACCTGGCACGGGAGGCCTGGTCGGCTGGGGCCGAGGCAGTGTTGCTGCCGCCGCTGCACTTCTATCGTTACGCGCAGGACGAGATTCGCGATTTCTATCTCGAATTCAGCGGACAGATGCCGAAAGACAGCGTCATCTTTATTGCCAATACCCCGGCGGTCACCACGCCCATCGAGCCCGCAACCCTGGTGTCGCTGTTGGAGGGCGGCCGGTTCGCGGGCGTACAAGACCCCGGTACGGAAGAGAACGGGTTCTTTGCCGGTGGCCGCATCGCGTGGCTTGCCGGCGATGACGCCGCTGCAGCGCGCGCTCGATCGGCCGGAGCGTGCGGCGTCGTATCGGCTGCCGCCAACGCCGTTCCGGAGCTGGTGCAGGCGCTCGACTGCGCCGTGCGCAGCCGCAACAGTGCGGAAGCCGCGCGACTCGACGGTTTGTTACAGGAATTCCATTCGCGGGCGCGGAGATTCGCGCAACCTGTGATACTGAAGGTAGCCGCTGGGATGCGGGGCATCAAAGTGGGACCGCCGCCGGTGCCTGTCTCAGCGGAGCGTCAGCGGATGTTGGACGAATTTCGCGAGTGGTTCCGAGGCTGGCTCCCGGCCGTGACGAAATCGAAGGCGCATGCCTAGATGGATCGGTTGCGTGCTCTTGTTCCATGGCGCTGCTGCGCTCTTGGCCCAACCAGCGGCGCTCTCCTACCGCTCCACCGTTGACAACTCCGAGCAACCCTACGCTGTGTACCTGCCCAGGCCCCTGGATCCGGCGCGCAGATATCCACTGGTGATCGGACTCCACGAGGAGGAATCGAACCACGTGATGGAGCTGCGTCACCTATTCGGCATCATCGGCCGTTTCGGCGAGACCGGGCTCCAGGCTCTGACCGTGTTCCCCCAGGTGCGCGACGTCGAGTTCATCGTGGCCTGCCCGTTCGGCCGCGGCACCATGGGCTACCAGGGCATCGCCGAACAGGACGTCTACGACGTGCTCGCCGAGGTCAAGCGGCGCTACCCGGTGGACGACGATCGTGTCTACCTGACGGGGTCGTCGATGGGCGGCGGAGGCGCCCTGTGGATGGCGCTCACGCGCCCCGACGTCTGGGCCGCGGTGGCGCCGGTTTGCGCGGCGACCATCCCGGGCAGCGAAGAATTGGCGGGCAACGCGGCCGATCTACCCATTCGGTTGTTTCAGGGCGAACAGGATCCCGCAGTGCCTGCCGAGAGCTCGCGGAAGTGGCAGAAAAGATTTCTGGAGGCCGGAGTGACGGCCGACTATATCGAATATCCCGGCGTGCGGCACAATGCCTGGGACCCTGCCTACCGCAACGCATCGATCTTCGAATGGTTCGGAAAATTGAAGCGCGAACGGGATCCCGGCCACGTGCATTTTTCCACACGGAGCGAGCGCTACCCTTCCGCATACTGGGTGCGCATCGACGCCTTTCCCTCGGGTGCGTTGGCGAGCATCAACGCCGTGCGGTCCGGCGGAGATGTTCGCGTGCAGACCAACGACGTCGACGCATTCACCCTGACCTCTACCGCGCGTGCCGTCACAATCGACGGAGCGGCGGTGCGGCTGCGGCCGGGCAAAGCGCTGAGTTTTGCCAGGACGGGCAGGCAATGGGCGCAGGCGGCGCCTCCGCCGGCGTCGCAGCCGCGGGGGCCGATCGTCGAGGCCGTCAACGCGCGCCATATCTATGTCTATGGCGAAGGCGATGAGCAGGGGCGCCGCCACGCGCAGGACGCGGCGGGGTGGTCGACCATGCGCGTGCACATCAATCTCAGCCTGCCCGTGAAATCCGACCGGGAGGTGACCGGCGACGATCTGGCATCGTCGAACCTCGTGCTGTTCGGGAATGCGCGCACCAACCGGCTGATCGCGCGATTCGCGCCCCAGTTTCCAATGGAGCTCAGCCTGGGCGCAGCGGACTATGGCCTGCTCTTCGTGGCGACCGTCGGGCAGCACTACGTGCTGGTCAGCTCCGGTCTGCCCTGGTGGACGGGCGCGGAGGAAGCCAACCGCGGCGGGTACCAGTTCGCGCCGGCGCCTTACCGGCTGCTGAGCACATTCGGCGATTATGTTCTGTTCAAAGGGAATCTCTCCAACGTGCTGGCCGAAGGACGGTTCGACCGCGAAGGGAAAGTGCCGCAGGGCGCCGAGGCGAAGCTCACTGCCACAGGCACTGTGATCCTCAGCCGCTAGGCCAACGTACAATCTGAAGATGCAGCCCAACTACGCCCCCGCGGGGGAGGATTACCTGGCGCGGCGCAAGCTGCGGCGGCATGCGCGCGTGCCGCACCTGTGGGCTATGGGCGTGGGCGCGGTGATTTCGGGCGACTTCTTCGGCTGGAACTTCGGTCTGGCCGCGGGCGGTTTCGGCGGGATGCTGTTGGCCGTGCTCGTGATGACCGCGATGTACATGGGCCTGTGCTTCTCGATCGCCGAAATGTCGCCCGCCCTGCCGCACGCGGGAGGCGCGTATTCGTTCGCGCGGACAGCCATGGGTCCGTGGGCGGGATACATCACTGGCCTGGCGGAAAATATGGAGTACATCCTTACACCGGCGGTGATCGTGGTAGGAATCGGAGGCTACCTGGGCGCCGTGTTCGGGACGCCGGGCGCGTGGGAACCCGCATGGTGGCTGCTGGCCTACGGGCTGTTCGTCGCGCTCAACGTGTGGGGCGTGGAGATGACCTTTCACGTCTCCGTGATCGTCACGCTGGCGGCACTCGCCGTGCTCGCCGTGTTTTGGCTGGGCGCGGTGCCGCATTTCGATCCCGCGCGATGGGCGGCACCGTACTTCCCTTCGGGGCGTTCGATTGGCGCCTCGGCGTTGGTGGAACTGCCGTTCGCTCTCTGGCTGTACCTGGGGATCGAACAGTTGCCGCTGGCCGCGGAAGAGAGCCACGACCCGCGCGAAGACATGCCGCGGGGCATCCTCTATGGCCTGGTAACGCTGATCGGAGTCTCGTTCCTGACGGTGGTCCTGAGCGCGGGCATTGCACCCGGAGCAGCCAAGGTGGCGTCCTCCAACGAGCCGTTATTCCTGGGATTCCAGACCATCTTCGGCCACGGATTGAAAACGCGCGTGCTCGCGCTGGTGGCGTGCACCGGACTGATCGCCAGCTTCCACACCATCATCTTTGCATACGGCCGCCAAATCTATTCGCTCTCGCGCGCGGGATACTTTCCGACCTGGCTCTCGGTGACGCACGGTACTCGCAAGACGCCGCAGCGGGCGCTCGTGGCAGGCAGCGCGCTGGGGTTCGCGGCAGCGCTGGCCATTCGCCTGACGCCGCAAGGGAGCCCGGTGGGCGCGGTCCTGCTGAATATGGCGGTGTTCGGTGCGGTGCTGGCTTACATGCTGCAGATGGTTTCGTTCCTGGTGCTGCGCGCGCGGTTTCAGCACATCGAGCGGCCGTATCGCAGCCCGCTCGGAATGTGCGGAGCGGCGCTCGCACTTCTCATCGCGGGCGTCACCCTGGTGGTGTTGTTCCGGAATCCGGACTACAACAAGGGCGTCATCGGCGCAGCGGTGTGGTTTGTGCTGGGTCTCGGCTACCACGCGGTGTACGGGCGCCACCGGCTGGTGCTGGCGCCGGAAGAAGCCGCGGCCATCGAGCACCGGAAGAAAGAGGGGAGGCCGTGACCCTGCGGGAGCTGCTGGCCAAAGCGTCTCCCGCGCGCAGCGGCGATGAGCTGGCAGGAATCGCGGCGCAGACCGCCGAAGAGCGTGCGCGGGCCCAGATGGCCCTCGCGGACGTGCCGCTGAAGCGCTTCCTGGCGGAGCCGATCATCTCTTACGAGGCCGACGAGGTGACCCGCCTGATCTGCGATTCGCACGACGCGCAGGCGTTTGGGCCGGTCGCGCACCTGACCGTTGGCGAGTTTCGCGACTGGCTGCTCGGCGAACAGGCCACGGTCGATCGTCTCGCAGCCCTAGCGCCCGGCCTCACGCCGGAGATGGCCGCCGCCGTGAGCAAAATCATGCGCGTCCAGGATTTGATCGCCGCTGCTGCGAAATGCCGCGTGGTGACACGATTTCGTTCCACCATCGGGTTGCCGGGACGCCTCTCCACGCGCCTGCAACCCAATCATCCGGCCGACGATCTGAAGGGCGTCGCCGCCAGCGTGCTCGATGGCCTCAGCTACGGCAACGGAGATGCCGTGATCGGCGTGAACCCGGCGTCGGACAATGTGCGCACCGTGGAAGCGCTGCTCAACATGCTCGACGCAATCCGCGAGCGCTACTCGATTCCCACACAGATCTGCGTGCTCGCGCACGTCACCACGCAGATGCAGGCGATGCGCAACCGAGCGCCGGTGGACCTGGTCTTCCAGTCGATCGCGGGCACGGAAGCCGCCAACACGGCTTTCGGCATCACCATCGCCATGCTGGATGAAGCGTGCGAGGCGGCGCGCGCCCTGGGCCGCGGCGAGCACGTCATGTATTTCGAGACCGGCCAGGGCAGCGCGCTCTCCGCCAATGCGCATCACGGCGTGGACCAGCAGACCTGCGAAGCGCGCGCCTACGCGGTGGCCCGGCGTTACCGGCCGCTGCTGGTGAACACCGTGGTCGGCTTCATCGGGCCGGAGTACCTGTACAACGGCAAGCAGATCGTCCGCGCCGGCCTCGAAGACCACTTCTGCGGCAAGCTGCTCGGCCTGCCGATGGGATGCGACGTCTGTTACACCAATCACGCCGAGGCGGACCAGGACGACATGGATACTCTGCTCACACTACTTGGCGTGGCAGGCTGCAACTACATTATGGGCGTGCCCGGCGCAGACGATGTGATGCTGCACTACCAGAGCACGAGCTTCCACGACGCGCTGTACGTGCGCGGCGTGCTGGGACTCAAGCCGGCGCCCGAGTTCGAAGCATGGCTGGAGCGGCGGCCCGAGCTGGCGGCCTCATGGTTATTGACCTGAAACAATTCACACCTGCGCGCGTGGCGTTGGGACGCGCCGGCCACAGCCTGCCCACCGGCGAGCTGCTGCGGTTCCAGCTCGATCACGCGCGGGCGCGGGACGCGGTGTATGAAGCGTTGGAACCGGGGACACTCGGGCTGGAGCACGTGCTGGTGCGGAGCCAGGCGCGCGATCGCGGCGAGTTCCTGCGCCGGCCGGAGTTGGGGAGGCGGCTGAGCAGCGATTCGCGGGAGCTGCTCGCCAGGGGCGATTTCGATGTCGCGATCGTGATCGCGGACGGCCTCAGTGCGCCGGCGGTGCATCGCCACGCAGCGGCGTTGATCGCGGCCCTGATGCCGCTGCTCGAAGGGTGGAGGCTGGCGCCGCTGACGGTAGCCTTGCAGGCACGCGTGGCGCTGGGCGACGAGATTGGCTCGGCGCTCGGCGCGCGCATGGTGGCGATGATGATCGGCGAGCGGCCAGGGTTGACCAGCCCCGACAGCCTGGGGATTTATTTGACCTGGGAGCCCCGCGTGGGCCGGACGGACGCCGAGCGGAATTGCATTTCGAACGTGCGCGCCGAGGGGATTTCGTACGACCTCGCCGCGCGAAAGCTGCACTTCCTGATGGGCGAGGCGCGGCGGAGAAAGATCTCTGGGGTGGCGCTCAAAGAAGAGTACCGGGCACTGTGGTAGACTGTCTACCAAAGCAAACCCGGAGGTGCTCCATGTGGAGGCGGCGTCGCGAGGAGGAGCTCGCAGAAGAGCTCCAGGCCCACATCGAAATTGAAACCCGGCGGCTGATGGAGGGCGGCATGAGCCGCGAGGAAGCCGCCGCCAGAGCCAGGCGAACCTTCGGCAGCCGCGCATTAGTGGCCGAACTGACGCGCGAAGCGTGGGGCGCTGCATGGGTCTCCGCGCTCTGGCAGGATCTGCGGTATGGGTTCCGCTCGGCGGCCCGGAGTCCGCGGTTCAGCCTCGCGGCTGTCCTGTCGCTTGCACTGGGAATCGGAGCCGCGACAACCGTGTTCAGCGTGGCCGACATGGTTTATCTGCGGCCGCTGCCGTACGACACTCCGGAGGACCTGATGTTCGTGGCGATGCGCTTGTTCGGCGCCGAGTTTGTCCTTTCGCCGGATTACGTGGCATGGCGCCGTGACAATTCGGCGTTCCAGGAATTCGCCGCCATGCAGTACCACGGCGGGCAGGCTGCGATCCTCGGAACCGCCAATCCCGCCGAGGTCCACACCACACGCGTCTCGTGGAACTTCCTGCCGGCGCTGGGCGTTCGTCCCGTCATGGGCCGCAACTTCCAGGCGCGGGACGAATTGCCGAACTCGCCTCGAACCGCGATTCTGACGAACTCCGTGTGGCGCAATCACTTCGAGGCACGACGCGACATCGTCGGGTCGGAGGTCGCCTTGGACGGTGTCGTGCATCGCGTGATCGGCGTGCTGCCCGCGTCGTTCAACATGCCCATGGAGGTGCCTAGCGACATTCTCACAACCTTGCCGACCTCTCCGGCGCTGAGCCATCACGACCGTGGACTTGCGACCTGGACCGTGATCGCTCGCTTGAAGCCCGGCGTGACGCAGGCCCAGGCCCTGGCCAACCTGCAAACACTCTTCGCAGCGAGCAAGGCCGACGCGCCGGAGATCTTCCGGAGTGACACTTCCGTGATGATCGAGCCACTGCAGCAGCGCATGACCGGCAACGCGCGAACGCTGGTGCTGGTACTGGCAGGCGCAGTCGGGTGCCTGCTGCTGATCGCCTGCGCGAATGTGGCGAACCTACTGCTGGCCCGCTGGTCCGCGCGGTCGCGCGAACTGGCGGTGAGAGCCGCAATCGGCGCCGGCAGAACGCGGATCGTACGCCAGTTGGTTACCGAGACGGCGGTGCTCTGTGCCGCGGGGTGCTTGCTCGGGATGGCGCTGGTGGCCACCGGCCTGCGCGGCTTCGTCTACTTTGGGGCGGGCACGCTGCCCCGCCTGAACGAGCTGAGGGCGGACGGGCGCGTGTTCGCGATTGCGGTCGGGGTCTCCATCGCCACCATGCTTCTGTTCGGCGTTTTACCCGCCCTGCGCGCCGGCCAGGTGGATGTTCAGACCGCGCTCCAGCAGGCCGCCCGTCCCAGGATTAGCGGAGGACATCGTGCGGCGTGGCGCACGTTGGTGGTGGCCGAAGTGGCACTCTCGGTAGTGCTGCTCTCGGGTGCCGCCCTGCTCCTGGAGACGTTGTATCGGATGCAGCACCGGCATCTGGGGTTTGCTCCCGAGCACGTCACAACCGTGAGCATGCCGCTGCGGGGCGCCAAAGTGGAGAACGCGAACCGGCGCGCGCTGACCAGTGAGATGCTGGCATACCTTCAAAGGCTGCCCGGTACGATTGCAGCCTCCTGGGCGGAGTGCACGCCGCTGACCGGAGGGTCCGTGGGAACCACTTTCAGCAGGTCGGACCGGCTCCTGCCGAAACCATGGGACCGCGGCGACACGGTCGCAGGCTGCGCGGCGGGCCCGGAGTACTTCCAGGCAGCAGGGGTGCGGCTGATTCGCGGGCGCGCGTTCTCCGAAGCCGACTACGATCATCCGCAAACACTGGCGATCGTCACCGAGTCGCTCGCGCGCCGGTACTTTCCGGGTGAGGACCCGATCGGGCACCAGATCGACGGGCGTAGGAACGGCGGCTGGAAGACAGTGATCGGCGTGGCGGCGGATACCAAGAACCAGGGTCTGAACCAGCCGCCCGTGCCGCAGATGTTTGTCAACGACGTGGCGCTCTATCCGGGATCGGATATGGCATTCGTGGTGCGGCACGTGGGCACGGAGCGAATGCTGATGGAGGCCGTGCGCGACAAGCTGCGTGGCATGGACCCGGGAATGATCGCCAAATTCGAAACCCTGGACGCGGCGATCGGACGCATGTCGGCGGCGTCGCGATTCAACGGCGCCCTGGTGGCGAGCTTCGCCGCGGTGGCGTTCCTGATGGCCGTGGTCGGAGTGTACGGCGTGCTGGCATTCGCCGTGGCACAGCGCACGCAGGAGATCGGGATCCGCGTAGCCCTCGGTGCCGTCCCGCTGCAGGTGCAGGGGATGGTGCTGCGGGAAGGCACGTTTCTGCTGGCGGCGGGCATTCTTGCGGGCTTGGCAGGTTCGCTCCTGGCCGCGCGTTACTTGAAGACTCTGCTCTACGACATCAGCGCTACGGATTTGGGCACCTACGTGTCGGTTGCGGGAACAATCGCAATTGCGGCGACGCTGGCCGCCTGGATTCCGGCGCGGCGGGCGTCCGCGGTGGACCCGATGGTGGCCTTGCGCAGCGAGTAGCTCAATTTTGCCTACGTGCTTCTGCTGCGGGCGTACCCATGCGTTGCGTCAGGAAACCGATGATCGCTCCCACGACGAATCCGGGCAGCATGATCTCCAGGTAATGCGCGTTCTGCATCGCCGCCACCAGGAAGGCGAACAGCAGACCGAGCACGGACCCGACCACGATCCCCTTGCCCGTGGACTGCACCTTGCGCGCGTACCACCCGCTCAGCAGTCCTACCAGCATTCCTTTAAAGGACGAGCCGACCATAATTCCCGTCATCATCGACCGGACTTCGGGATAGAACCACGCGGTGGCACCGTCGAGCGCGCCCAAAATCAATCCGAACACCAGTCCGACAACGATCTTGTTCATGGCTTTCATTAACCCCTTTCACTTGCCTATTCCACGTGCACCGGAGTTCCTTTAGCGGCTCCGCAAGAAAAACAGAAAAAACTTCACCGTAACGAAGGCCGCAAGCAGCCAGAGCAGGACCGCACTCCGGCGCGCGTACCGCAGCCCGGTTTCCCAGGGCGATTCCGGGTATGCCTCGACCGCGAACCCATTCTGAAACCGCTCGATCTCCGCCAGCAGGCTGGTCGCATCCGGGTAACGCGCCGCCGGGTTCGGGGTCATTGCCTTAGCCGCGATCGCTCGAAGCTGTGGTACCGGCTTGAGGCGGTCCACCGCGACCTGGAGCAGCGCCCCCAGCGAATAGATATCCGACCGCGTGTCGCAAGCCCCTTCCGGCGCCCGGAACGCCGGCGTCCCAGCGACGGCTTCAACGCCCCAGTCCATAACGTAGACCTCACCGAATGTGCCCGTCATCACGTTCTGCGGTTTCAAGTCGCGGTGCAGTACGCCCCGCGAGTGCGCAAAGGCGAGCGCTTCGCCAACGCGCTGGATCACTCGCAGCCGCTCGGCGAGCGAAGCGTCCGACTCGAGGAAGGCGTCCAGCCGTACGCCGCTCACCAGCTTCATCGCATAAAACACGCGTCCGTCGGGCAGCATCCCGGTTTCGTACACAGGCACGATCGCGGGATGCTCCAGCCGCGCCATGAGCCGAGGCTCGCCGCAAAGCGCGGCGTCCATGACCTTGAGCGCCACCCGTCGATCCAGTTCGCGGTCGCACGCAGCATAGACCACGCCCATGCCTCCGCGGCCGATCTCGCGCTCCAGATCGTAGCGCGTGCCGGTCAGATCGGGCCGGTCGGCCACCTCGCGCAAATGCGCGACCACCGCGTCGCTCAGCTCCACAGCGACCTCATCTCCTGTCGCAGTTCGCGTTCTCCGGCTGTGACCCCGCGCAATCGCACCTCCACGAAACCCCGCAGCATCCGGCGCGCCCAGGCGAGGTAATTGGTGACGGAGGTCTCGGCGATGCCGTACCGCGCGGCAATCCCGGCGTAGGATCGCCGGGCATCGTCGGCGAGATCGTAGGCTTCGAACACTTGCCATTGGATGTCCTTCCCCGCGGACTCGCAGTGCGCGCGAAGGTCCTCCACCGCAAGGGCAAACACCTGCCGCCTCCACTCGCGCTCAAAGATCTCCTCGGGCGGAGCAGACGGCCGTTGTTCCTCGTCCGCCTTATCGATCGGTTCGAAGTTCGCTCCCCCTCCGCGCTTCAGCCGGCCCGCAGCCAGGTGCTCGTTGGCTGCGAACCGCTCCACCGCCATCCGCAGGTACGTACGGAAACTGGCGCGCGAGGGGTCGAACCGCCGGAAAAAATCGCGTTCGAGCGCGGTGGCGAAGAACTCCTGGGTGAGGTCCTCGGCTTCCTCGTTCTGCTTGCCGAACTTCAGCCGAACAAAGCGGTACACCGGCTTCCAGTACAGAGCCGCCACGCGCTCCAGGGCCTGGTTCGGCACCGCTCCCGGGCCGGATACGGCTTCCAGTAGCGACAACTGCGTGGATGGAAACACGCCACCCTACTCTACAAGAAACACGCTGATCTGGCCGGGCCCATGCACGCCGCGCACCAGGATCTGTTCGATATCGGCGGTGCGGCTGGGGCCGGTGATCAGCACCATGGAGCTGGTCTGGTCCGCCGGACGCGGGAGGACGGTGAACAACTCGTCCAGGCCCGTCAGAATTCGATCGCAGGGCACTACGGCGATGTGTGCCGGCGGCAGCAGCGAAACCAGCCGCGCTTCCGCCGGGCTGGCGATCATGACCAGCGTGCCGGTGTCGCCCAGTGCATAATCGGCGCTGGTGATCCCGACGTCGGCTTTCTCGCAGGCATCGCGCAGCTCGTTCACGTCGCGAATGCCGCTCCGCACGCCGGGCAGCGAGGTGATCCCGCACTCGGCGAGGTAGGGCGAGTTCGAGGCCACGGCGGTCCTGCCCGCAATAGCCGCAGCCACGAGATCCCGCGCCGCGGATTGCGACGGCACCCGCTGCGCGTGCCCGGCAAGCGCTTCCAGGCGGGCGATGAAACTGGAGACACGGAGATCGCGCGGAACTTCGGGAACTCGCAGGCGGACGGGCGGAGGCGGCGCCGGCTCCTGTCCCGCGCTGCGGCCGAGCGCGGTGCGGACGCGATGGAGAATATGATCGCGCGACATCAGCGGCCTCCCCGCTTGCGCCACATTTCGCGGAAACTCATCGAAGGTGACGGCGGTAAATCGCGCTGGCTCAGCCAAGCCTGCGCGGGTCCGATATTCATCGGCGGAGGGACGTTGCGGATCCAGCCGCCATCGGGCGATGGAGCCATCGAGGCCGCCATCCTGCCGGCCATTTCGTAGACACGCGGGTGCGACATGACCCACGCGAACACGCGAAACGCCACCTTCTCGATGCGATTCTGCCCTTCGCGCGCCTCGGCTTTCTTGACGTCGCTGCGCAGCTCCAGCAGCACGCGCGGGATATCGATCTTGACCGGGCACACCTCGGCGCAGGCGCCGCAAAGGCTGGAGGCGAACGGCAATCCGGGCTCGTGGGTTACGCCCATAAATTGCGGCGTGATGATGGCGCCGATCGGCCCCGAGTACACCCATGGGAAACTGTGCCCGCCGATCTTGCGGTACACCGGGCACGTATTGAGGCACGCTCCGCAGCGGATGCAGTACAGCGACTGCCGCTTGGCGCGGTCGGGCAGCAGCCTGCTGCGGCCGTTGTCCACCAGCACCACGTAGAACTCTTCCGGCCCGTCGACCTCGCCCGGCCGCCGCGGTCCGCTCAGAAAAGAGGAGTAGACCGAGAGAAGCTGGCCGGTGGCGCTGCGCGCCAATAGCTTCAGGAACGTGGCCACATCCTGCGCGCGCGGAATCAGCTTCTCGATCCCGGCCACCGCGATGTGGACCTTCGGCGCGCTGGTGGTGAGGCGCGCGTTGCCTTCGTTTTCGATGATCACCACCGCGCCCGAGTCCGCCACCAGGAAGTTCGCGCCGCTGATGCCCATATCGGCCGCCAGGAATTTCTGGCGCAGCACCGCCCGTGCGATGGCGGTCTGCTTTTCGATCACCACTTCGTTGGGTACGTTGAGGCGTTTGGTGAAGATCTCGGCCACGTCGTAGCGCGTCTTGTGCAGCGCCGGGGCCACAATGTGATAGGGCTTCTCGTGAGCGAGCTGGAGGATGTACTCGCCGAGATCGGTCTCCACGGATTCGAGGCCGTGATGCTCCAGGCGCTCGTTGAGGTCAACCTCCTCGGTGGTCATCGACTTCGACTTTACGATCAGCCGCGCCCCGCGCTGCTTGGCCAGCCCCAGCACGAAATCCGCGACCTCGGTAGCGTCCTTGCAGTAGACCACCTTGCTGCCGTGCGCCGTCACGTTGCGCTCGAACTCCTCGAGGTAATGGTCCAGGTTCTCGATGGTGTGCTTCTTGATGGCGTTGGCGTGTGAGCGGAGTTCCTGGTAATCCGGAAGGATGTCGCTCGCCACCGCCTCGATCCGCTTCTCTTTGAGCCGGCCGGTGGCGGTGTAAATGGCAAGCTGGAGGTTGGCGTCGGCCAGCGTGTCGTGAATTTTGTGATGGAATTCGACGGACATGGAGTTAGCGGCTGGCCAGGACCTCGGCCAGGTGCATGGTGCGGATGGGCGAACCGGCACGCGAGAGCGCTCCCTGGATCTGCATGAGACAGCTCGGATCCAGCGAGACCACGGTGTCCGCGCCGGTGCGCTCGATGGCCTCCAGCTTGGTGCGCGCCATGGCCCCGGAAAGCTCCGCGAACTTGACGGAGAACGTGCCGCCGAAGCCGCAGCACTCCTCGGCCGGCGTCATCTCGCGCAGTTCCAGTCCGCGCACGTGGGCCAGCAGGCGCCGGGGAGCGGCCTTGATGCCGAGCTCGCGCAGCGCATGGCAGCCGTCGTGAAAAGTGGCCACGGCATCCATTCGCGCGCCGACGTCTTCCACGCCCGCAACCGCGGTGAGAAACGTGGAGAATTCGTAGACGCGCTTCTCCAGCGCGTGCACGCGGGCCAGCGTCTCCGGGTCTTTCTGAAAGAGCTCCGCGAAGTGGTGGATGACCATCGACGTGCAGGAGCCGGAGGGCGCCACGATGGTCTCGCAGGCTTCGAAAGTCTTGAGAAAATGGCGCGCCACAATGCGCGCCTCCGCGCGATAGCCGCTATTGAACGCGGGCTGGCCGCAGCAGGTCTGTTCTTCGGGAAAATCGACCTGATACCCCAGCCGTTCCAGCACCTCTGCCATCGCCATTCCAACTTTCGGAAAAAGCTGATCGACGATGCAGGTAACGAACAGCGAGACGCGGTTACCCATGTGTGAAGAAGAATTGTATCAGTTTACGCTGAGCTACTCTTCCATCACGTCGGCCAGGGGAATCACGATGTCCGTGTCCGGGATGCGCAGCGTCTTATCGGCGAGTTGCTCGACGCCGCCGGCGGTGCGCACTTCGCTTTCGAGCGTGTTCGGGTCGATGATCCATACATAGGGGACGCCGAGTGCTACCAGCTCGTTGGCTTTGTTCCAGACGTCGATCATACGGTCGTCCTGGGATAGGATTTCGATCCAGAGCAGCGGTGGGGTAGTTGGGTAGCGGGTTTCGAAACCGGGAAGCACGTAGATACACACATCCGGGATCGGATACCAATCCTCGCGCATCCTTACTCGGAGTTCCGGGTATACGCGAATGTTCCATTGTTTGCGCCGCCGATTCAGGTACGAGACCAACAGACCCTGCAACAACGAGTGCGCTTTGTCACCCACGTTTCGCTCCAGGAGCACGCCATCCCGATATTCCCTGTCGGGAGAATATGACGTGTTCAAATAGTCGTCCACGGAGAGCAGCGTCTCGACGCCCATATCAATTAACATACCGATTGCTTAGTGGCTGCACAAGCACACGCGCTCGCCGCTAGTGACAAGTGTGCCGCCGATCCACGCGCGCACGGCCTGTGCGACTGTCAGGTGCTGAGTGGTTACGAGCGGCGCGATGCCTGCTGCGGAGAGCGAAACCGCGGCGCCCTCCCCGATGCCGCCGCAGATCACCGCGTCACAGCCGGTCAGCATGTCGACGAACGTGGTGTGATTACCGCATTCCGTTGTGGCTCTGGTCCGGACGGTGCGCGAAAGCACCTCGCCGTTGTGGATCTCCAGGACAACGTAGGCCTTGCTGCGGGCCAGGTGATCGCAAACGTGGAAGCCATCGCAGGTCGCGATGGCCAGTCTGGTGAAGGTCATGCAAGCCTACGGTAACACGGGGACCGGCTGAAGCCTGTCCCACGCTACTTGCGGTCCGTGATGGTGTAGCCGCTGGGCACCTGGAACAGATAGACGGCCGGGTCGCCGCGCTGGATGTTGGTCAGACGGAAGGTCTCGTCGCCGGTGCGCGGGTCGCTGTGCTTCGACATGACCAGAGTCTGCAATTCCGAAGAATACCAGCGCTCGCCGGTCACCTGGATCGGACGGTCGTTGCCGATCGTGCCGGTTTCGATCGTGGTAACATTCCGTGTGCCCTCCGCCTCGACACCCTCGACCATCTGCTTGCCGAGCGGTTCGCCCTTGGGTGGACGCGCGATCTTCGTGAACTGCTCCATGGCCGGCTTCGCCTCACCCGCGAGCATGCCGGCATCCAGCATCGCGCCATTGACGGTCACAGTGTGAGAACCGTTGGCCTTGGCTTCTGCGATCAGCTTCTCTACGGTCTTGGGGTCGAGCGTCTGGCCGTTGACGGTTACCGTGGGAGGCCCGCCTTCGCTGCTGGTGTGGACAGAAAACGTTGTACCCTTGAAAACTGTCGGCTCGGTATCCCAACTGAATGTCTTTACCGCATCGACCTTATCCTGCCGCAGATAGGCGAATCCGGCGTGGGGCATGTTCAACTTCGACCCGGTCATAGACTTCGGATTCAGCATGTAGGTGACGCCGGCCACCGGGTCGCTGATGATGATGCTGTCAGGCGTCTCGCGGCGGGTGCGGCCTTCGCTGTCGCGGTACACGGTGGCGCGCGTTTCGCGATGGATGCGCGTTCCGTCGGCCAGCATCTGGTCGGTCTGGTTCAATTCCTCGCCGGAGTACGGCGCGCCCTTGACCACGGTCCCTGCGACGGCACCGACCATCTTCAACTGAATCTGGGCAGCCAGCCCGTCTTTTTCCGCTTTGAGCTTGGCCACATCCATAGGATCCTGAGCGGCGGCTCCGAGGGCAAACAGGATTGCGATTGGCAGCAGCTTTTTCACGATCGATTCTCCTTAGAAATCTCTTTGGGTCCCCTTCACCAGCCGGATGGCGCGCGCGCGCCCGTCCGGCGAAAATACGATGTCGGCCGGGGCGCTGCCCGGCACTGTGACGCGCATGATGATGCCGCTTTCGATCGGCTCGTCGTCAAGCGCCAGGAAAGGTTCGGGCCGCGGAACGGCGCGGCTGGGCTTACGGACCACGGTGCGGGCAGCGACCGGCGCCTGCACTTCCATTACGGCCGGCAGCTTGGGCGGACGCTCCTGCGAAACCGCCACGGGCCCGAGCACGGCGGCCGGTGCGGGCCTCCGCACGGCGGGCTTGGGTACAAGTACCGTCGCAATCGCGAGTCCTGCTGCGACTGCCACTGCAGCCGCAGTCCAACGCCAGGAGCCCGCCTGCCGAACCCACAGCGGCCGCGGCGCGGGCACTTCCGCGAGCGAACTCATCAATCCGGCGACTTGGCCGGCACGGGCCGACAACTCCAAGTGCGCACGTTCGCATGCGGCGCACTCGTTCAAATGGGCCGCCACCGTCCGCATCTCGTCCGGTGACAGTTCGCCATCGAGATACGCGCGCAGCGCGCCTTCCGGCCAACATTGGTTCATACCGATTCTCCAAAACGAGCCCGAAATCTGCGTTCGAACTCCGCTTCTGCCCGCGCCAACAGGGTGCCGACCGAGCCTGGCTCGACGCCCAACGTGCAGGCGAGCTCCCGGTACGCCAAGCCGCTGGAGCGCAGGAGTAGAAGCTGAGCATCGCGAGGTTTGAGCGATGTCAGCACCGACCGGACCCGCGAGGCGCGCTCGGCGGCGAGTAACTGATCCAGCGCTGTCGGCTGCCCTGCGAGACGGAGGGTACCTGCCGCGGCCTCCTCTTCATACCGGCGGCGCCGGGCATCGGCGCGCAGTGCGTCCACGCCGGCATTTGTGGCTACCCGATAGATCCAGGCGGCCAGATCGTCGCCCGAAGCGAGCAGCGCGGGGCGCTGCGAGAGCTTGTGAAACACGTCGCTGGCGATCTCTTCGCTCCGAGCCCGATCCCCGGTAAGCCGCGCAAGCATTCCGACAATGCGCCCATAGTGTTCGCGAAACAGGGATTCCACCCTTTGCGCGGCCCGGTAGTGGCCGGCGGCGCGGGCGGTGGCCGGGTCGAGTGCGATCTCCTCGGGCTGCACAACTCTTAATACGACGCCCAACTCACGATTGTGACAGCAATCCAGTGGGGTGGACGATCGTTTTTCGTCGTCCGCCCAAGCCGTGGTGCTACTTCGGTTGGGGCTGCGACTGCTGCCGCAGCGGGTTCATCATTTGGAGCAGCTCTTCCACGGGTGCGTCCTTGTAATCGGAGGGCACACCGAATACCGAATCGGGAATCGTGTCGGTAGAGAGTTCCACCAGATCGGTGGTCATTTCGGTGAAGGGCTCTTCCGGATTGGCCGCACCCATCATTTTGGCGGAACCGGGCATGATCATCTTCATCTGCGTGCGCAATACAGCCTGCGAGGTCCCCTTCATCATTTGCTCCAGCAGGGGCTTCAATTTGTCCGCGAACCCCGGAATCTGCGCGAACATCTTCGCCATACCCGAGGCCGAGTCGGAGCTGGCCAATTGTTGCGCCGTGTATGCCGCCACCTCCCTGAGCGCGGGGAGCCGCTCCAGCTCTTGTGCAGCAGCAGTCCACAGGTGCATCTCGACTCGCATGGCCATCATCGCCGCCATGGGACCCGGCACGTCCAGAGTGATCGTCACCAGCGTCTCCTCGGCCTTGATGTTCCGGATTGTGTCGCTATTTCCGGTCTTGTCGCTCTTGACGTCGATCTTCATGTTCTCGAACATCTGCCTGGCTTCCGGCGGCATGTTCGGCATCAGGCTTTTGAGCTTCTCGCCGTACTCCGCGAGGGCGCAGGTGGCATAGCGCTTGCCTTTGGGATCGAGCAGCGTCACGGTGCCTTTTTCCCGGTCGGTGATCACCTGGAGCGCGCCCGAATTCGCCATGGCGCGCTGCCCCTTGATACGTACTACGACGCCGTTGGCCACAGTCTCGCCCAGTTGCTTGTTCATGGCTTCCGCCGCAGCGGGCGGCAGGAAGCTGGCCAGTTTGTAGTCGAGCTTGCTACGCATAGTCACATCCGCATGCGCGGTGTGGCCGAACAGCAGCGTGACAACAAGAGAGGGAAGGAATGCAGACTTCATAGGTGCGAGTCTAGCGCACGGCGCGAATGGCCGCACCCGCTGGTTCTGCTCGTGGCAGCGTCGCACTACCGCCGCAGCAGGTTGTCAAGCGTAGCCTTTAGTTGCGGGTACTCGAAGAAAGGCAGGGGCTGGCGCACGCCGTGGATCGCCAGCACGATGGTGGGCGTGCGCGTGAGCTGATCGGCACGGCCCTGCGCAATGTCGGCCAGGACACTGTCGTCCAGGTGCGGGTCGCTGTGCACCAGGTCGCGTATCCTGGCCATCGCATCGGGCGGGATGACCTGTGCCAGTTGCGTCTCGATATCGCCGGTGAGTGCCCAGGAAGACTGGGTTTGAAAAAGCTGCTGGACGGCGACCTCGTATTGTCCGGCCACCCCGGCCGCATTGGCATAGCGCGCGGCCAGGCGGGCGTACTGGTGCTGGGTGAGAGGATAGTCGCGGTGGAGCAGGCGCACTTTGCCGGTCACGACATACTCGGCGCGAAGCTCCGGGACAACTTCCGCGTACAATCTGGCGCAGGCCGGGCACTCGTAATCGGTGTAAATCTCGCATTGGATCGGCGCCGAAGGGGAGCCGCTGAGCTTGAAATCGGCCGTTGCTGTTGCGGGAGCCGGCCTGGGCGGGGGCGCTGGAGCCGCTGCGGTTCGAGGCGCGGACGGGGCGGGCACCACAGCCGCCGAGGGAGCAGGCGCCGGCGGCGGCACCGTTCCGCCGTCCTCGCCCGGAAACACCGACTTCCAGAGCCGCTCGGCCAGGTTGTCGGTGCGAACCTTGCACGTGGCCGCCTGGCATCCGGGCAACACGAACAGGCTGGATGCGATCGCCAGGCCGGCAGCCGCGGTAATTCCCCATCGGCGCCGGCGCGCCCGCATGACCCTTTCAAGCACCCGGACACCGGTCAGCGCACGGTCCACATCGGGACGCCACGCGGCGGGGGGATCGAGCGGCGCAAGGCGATCGTTCACCCATTGATTCGAATTCCTGTCACCGTTCTCCATAGCGCTGGACGTACTCCTTTCTGAAGGCTTGGTGCGCGCGGCTGAGCAGGGTTCCCACAGATGCCGGATTCAGCTCGAGAGCCGTGGCGAGTTCCTCGTAGCTCAGGCCGCTGGCGCGGAGCAGAATCAGTTCCGCCTGCCGCGATTCCATGGCCGCCAGGATCTCACGCACCTGGTGCTGAGCTTCGGCGGCGGCATGCAACTCCTCCGGATCCTTGGGTCGCTCGCCGAGCGGCAGCAGATGTGCGAAACGATCCCGGCGGCCCTGGCGGCGCAGTTCGTAGAGGCCGGCGCGCACCGCGCTCCTGTACAGCCAGCCGCCCGCCGAATTCCCCAGGGCCTTCGGATTGCGCGAGAGTCGCCAGAAGACTTCGACTGCAAGCTCCTCCGCGCGGCCGGGGTCCCGTACCAGGCGGGCGATAAGGCGGGCGACGCGGGCGTAGTATTGCCGGAAGACCTGCTCGAATCCTCTCGAGTGGATTTCCGTCACCACGTCCCCAACCGCCCGGCTGTCCGCGTACACACCTAATTAATGCTACGGCAATGCGAATTGTGACAGCTCACGTGCAGCTACTGCGATCCTGTCTTGGCCTGCACCGTGCGCGTGGCCGGCACCTGTATACCTTCGCCGTAATTCGCCTGGCCCGGAATTGACACCGGAAGATGGCCGCGGATGGCGATCTCGCCGAATAACGCCTCGACGGCCGCCACCTCGCTGGGAGGCACGCTGCTGAACGTTGCCAGGTAAGCGGCAACACTGGAAAAATTCCGCAGCAGATACGGATTGCCGAGCGCCACCAGCGCCACCGGCTTGCCGGACGCCGTCAGCAATTCCATGGCATGCGCAAGTTCACCGGAAAGAGTTCCCACCACTCCCCGATAAGCCGCCGCGCTCGTGAACGCGGCCACGACGTACGTTTCGCAGTTCCCCAGACGAGCGAATCCATCGTCGATCTGCTGGCGCGTGACCGACGGATCCCAGCTCACGATAGAGGCGCGCGGCACGCGGTGCCTTACCTCCTGGGTGAACGCCTGCCCCTCGGACGTGAAACGGCTCTCCGGCATGACCACGTAACAGGCTTTTTCGGGTTGCGCCAGCGGGAACAGGTTTCCGCCGTTGCGTACCAGCGTCACCCCACGATTGGCGACTTCCTGCGCCTTTTCGTTGGATTCCGGCGAGTCGACGATGTCGCTGATCGCTTCGAGATCGACGAAGCGCTTCTTATCTAGCCCGACGCGCTCCTTGGCGGATAGAATCTTGATCACGCTCTCCTGAATGCGCTGCCGCGTGAGGCGTCCACTCTGCACCGCCGCCATGACGGCTTTCACGGCGGCGTCGGGATCGGGCGGCATCAGGAGGACGTCGGCGCCGGCTTCCAGCGCCCGCACTGCGGCTTCGCCCGTGGAAAAACCTTTGGCGATGCCCCCCATCTCCAGGGCATCGGTGACCACGATGCCTTTGAATCCCAGGTCTTTGCGCAGCAGGGTGGTGAGGATCGCGGGCGAAAGCGTGGCGGGAAGATCCGCCGGCGCGAGTGCCGGCACGGCAATGTGCGCCGTCATCACCGCGTCCACACCGTCGTCGATGGCAGCTTTGAACGGCACCAGTTCGAGGCGATCCAGGCGGGCACGGTCCGCGTTGATAGTCGCCAGGTTCATGTGGGTATCCACCGCCGTGTCGCCGTGGCCCGGAAAATGTTTCACTGCCGTGAGTACGAAGTTCTTCCTGTCGGAGTGAGCGCCTTCGATGAATGCTTTCACCTGCGCGGCCACGGCTTCCGGATTCTCGCCGAAAGAGCGGATGTTGATCACCGGGTTGTCCGGGTTGTTGTTCACATCGGCAACCGGATAATAAACCCAGTGGACGCCCAGCGCGCGCGCCTCGCGGGCGGTGACCTCGCCTTCGTAGCGCGTGAGTTCGGGGTCGCCAGCGGCGCCGAATGCCATGGCGTGCGGAAAAACCGTGACCCCTTCCACCCGCATGCTGGCGCCGCGCTCGAAATCGCCCGCGACCAGCAGCGGAGTGCGTGCCAGGCGCTGCATGCGGTTGAGAAACGCGGCCACCGCGTACGGCTCCGCCTTCTGGATGACTCGACCGTTCGACCAGTTGACCAGGATGAGGCCGCCCACCTTGACCTCGCGGATCATGCGCATGAAGGTGCGGTACTCACGAGTACGGGAGTTTGGTGCGGCACCGTGGAAGCTGATGAATACGAGCTGTGCCACCTCGTCGCGGAGAGTCATCCCGCGCATCCACCGCTTTACCGCCGCCGACGCCTTGGGCGCGGGCGAGGATTTGGCCGTCGTCCTCTCGACGGATTTCTTGGCGGCCGGCACTGGCCCGGCAGGGGCAATGGCGGCACACAGCGCCAACGCGGCTACGGCCGCGGGCAGGCGGAATCGGAAACCGGGAGAACTCACGATCTCAGTGTGACAGATTTCAGCGAACAGCCGCGCCCGCGGGCCGGCGGGCCCTCTGCGAGAGGATGGGCTTGCGGAGGGACCGACTGTTTACCAGGCGTTTCACCGAGCGCACCAATTGCGATGGCTCATGTGCGCTCTTGGCCAGTACTACGTCTGCGCCCGTATTGTCCACAGTCAGGCCAAGCGGGTCGACGAAGCCGCTCAGCAGCACCACTCGCACGTCGGGGTTGATCACCCGCAGCTGTTGGATCAGTTCTACTCCGTTCATCCGCGGCATGCGGTAATCGGTAACCACCACGTCGAACAAGTTGGCTGCATAGGCCTTGAGGGCCTCGTCTCCGTTGATGGCGATCTGAACACGATATCCGACCTCTTCCAGGAGCGACTTGCGAACCAGCAAGCCGTCCTGGTTGTCGTCCACAATCAGGATGTGCGGCGTGTCGGGAGAAGGGGTTTTCATGTGGAAGCGAGTGCGAGAGTAACAGAGCCGTAACCACCCTGTCAACGGTTTTGCATCGTGCTGGAAATTCGTGAGATTGAGTTCTTGACAAAAATCGCAAGCCGTAGCACGTACGCGCTGCGCGGAGGTTGGCGGAGAATCATTCCACCGAGCGCGGAGCTTTGTAGCCGGATTTTGCAACAATTTGGTATTTGATCGGCTTGCCCTTCTCGTCCTTAACGGGCAGCGGCTCGTTGGTCGCGGGATTGACCAAATCCACTTTGACCTTGCGGAAGGCTCCATCGTGTTTGGTATTACTAGGCTGGTAGGTAATGACGTACTGGTTGCGCAAGGCCTGGTGAAGAGCCCCGAACACCTGGCCGTATTCGCCTTCGAACTTCGGAAAATACGCCGCACCGCCCGTCTCGCGCGCGAAGGTGCGGAGCTCGTTATCCGCCTGCAGGAACTCCATGCGCTGCGGACCGCTCATGTAGGCATCGGCCATTTCGCGCTGCATCTGCATCAGGCCGATCGAATAGATGGGGACCCCGGACTCCTGTAGCTTCTTACGGGTCTGGTCGTAGGTGAGCTTGCTGAAAGTGTCGATGCCGCTGGCGATCAGGAGAATGGCCTTGCGCCCTTCGATGCCGCTCATCCGGTCGGCGGTGTCGGTGATGGCGTCGAACATATTTGCTTCGGAGAACGCCGCGATCTTGAGACGGTCTAGCGCCTCGTGAACCTTCATCCTGTCCGTGGTGAAATCGCACAGGATCTCCGACCGCATGTCGTAAGCAATGATGGCCACGTAGTCTTCCGGTTTCAACGTGGAGGCAAATCCCCAGGAGAGCTGCAAGGTCTGGAACCACGCCCAACTGTAGAGGCGCTGAAAACGATTGCTGAACTCGATCACCATGGCAATCGTCATGGGCGCTTCGCCCATTTCCACTTTGCGGACCTGCTGCGGAACGTTGTCCTCGAGGACCCGGAAGTTGCCGGCCGGAATGCCGGGAATGAAGTGTCCCTTGTTATCGACCACGGCCACATCGAGGGTGACGATGTCCACATCGCTCTTGAACTGCGTGACGTCGGCGCCTTCAGTCTTCGCGGGATCCTTTTTGAGTTTGGAAGGAATCTTGGGCAGGTCTTCGTCGGTCTTCGGAGTGTCACTGTCGCCGGAGGGCTTCTTCTTGGCCACCGTTGCCCCGGGCGACTTCAACGGCCCTTCCTGCTGAGCGGTGACGATACCAGCTACCACGACCAGCGCGGCAGCGCACGGCAAAAAGGTTTTCAGGGAAAGCATAGAGGCCTCGGCTTCAGACGACAGGCTTTAGCTACAAGACTGCTCCTGGGCTAACTATATCAAAGGACGAGGAAGGCGGCGGAGAGGTTGCGTCAAAGACACAGAGTTTAACGCTCCGAAAGTTTCCACAGGATCTGGCGTAGCATTCCCATCAGGACCGGCGCGTCGCGCGCGGGGATCTCCAGCCGGCGTATCAGCCGTCGGACCTTCTCGCCGGTCGAGCCGGCGGTACGCGGATTGACGTACCCGCTCCTGGTGAGCGCTTCGAGCAGCATGGCCGTCACCTGTTCGTTATCGGCGGCCGCAGCGCGCCGGATCCGCTCGGGGTGCGCGCCCGCAGCCTTGGAATCGCGCGCCATTTCGTACAGGCACAGTGCGACCGCCTGGCCGAGGTTCATCGAGAGGTCCCGGCTCACGGTGGGAATCCGTATCAGCCAGTGACAGTGGCTCATGTCGTCGTTCGAGAGCCCGAATTTCTCGCTGCCGAACATCAGTGCCACGGACTGCGCAGGGAGCGCTCTCCGGATCAGGCGCGCGCCATACTCGAGTCGGCGGACTGGATGTTGCAACTCGCGGTGCCCGACACTCGTCGTGCCGACTACCAGGCGGCAATCGGCTACTGCATCGGCCACGCTCGTGAACTGCTCCGCGTTCTGAAGCAGGGACGCCGCGCCCACCGCGGACCGCGCCTCCCGGAACGCCACGTCGTATGGGTTCACCACGCGCAGACGCCTGAATCCGAAGTTGGCCATGGCGCGCGCCGCAGCGCCGATGTTTAGCGGGTTGCGCGTGGATACCAGGACCACTCGCAGATTCTGCCTGGAGGAGGCACCCGCACCTTCCCGCCCGCCTACCCCACTTTGAAGCCCTCCCATCGGGCCACTACCGCACTCGCCAAGCAGTTGCCTAACACGTTGATCGAGGTGCGAGCCATATCCAGCAGAGCGTCTACCCCCAGCAACACGGCTACACCTTCCATGGGCAATTGGAACGTGGCCAGCGTCCCCGCCAGGATCACCAGGGCGGCGCGCGGAACACCGGCCACCCCCTTGCTGGTCAGCATGAGGGTCAGCATCATTACAAGCTGCTCGCCGATCGACATGTGCCGGCTCGCCGCCTGCGCCACGAACACCGACGCCAGCGACAGGTACAGTGCGCTGCCAACCAGGTTGAAGCTGTAGCCGGTGGGGATCACAAATCCGACAATGTGCTTGGGAACACCGAACAGCTCCATGTTTTCCAGGGCCAGAGGGAGCGCCGCCTCGCTGCTCGCAGTGGAAAACCCGATAAGAAACGGCTCGCGCACGGCCTTGTAAAAAGATCCCAGCGGGATGCCGAAAAGCGGGAGCGCGGGCAAAAGCACCAGCAGAATGCACAGCACGCTCGAAACGTACATCGTCAGAATCAATGTGCCGAGGCCGAAGAGGACTCCGATGCCTTTGCTTCCGACCGTGACCGCGATCGCCGCACCAACCCCTAGCGGGGCCAGCTGCATCACGTAGCGAGTGAAGCGGAACATCACCTCGGCCAGCGATCCGCAGAAAACGATCACCGGCTCGGCCTTAGCGCCGATGGCTGCGCAAGCCGCGCCGAACAGGAACGCGAACACCACGATCTGCAGGGCATCGTTGCGCGCCAGGGCGTCGATGATGCTGGTCGGAAAGATGTGTTCCAGGATGGTGGCGAAGCTGGCCTGGCCCTGCGGTAGAGCCGCCTCGGCCGCGGTCTGGCGAATCGGCACGCCTTCGCCCGGGCGGACCAGGTTGACCGCCGTCAGCCCGAGGAACAACGCCAGGGTGGTGACGATTTCGAAATAGATCAGGGCCTTGCCGCCGATCCGGCCCATGCGTTTCATATCGCCGCCGCCGGCGATCCCCGCCACCAGCGTCGAGAACAGCAGCGGCGCGATAATACACCGGATCAATCGCAGAAAAACGTTGCTGACGGGTGCAAGCTGCTTGGCCACGGCCGGCTGCAGAATGCCCACCGCCACCCCGGCGGCCATTCCAATGAAAATCCAGGTGGTGAGGGAAATTCGCTTCATCGTTCTCCCCATTTCAGCTTCTGGCGCAGCACGTCGAAGAACATCATCCGCGGCGGCCGGATGAGGCGCAGGCTGTGATCGGAGCTGCGGCACACGACTACGTCGTTCTCGCGGATCGGCGTGCCCACCTGGCCGTCGATCGTGAGGTACACGCTCTCGTCGGGGCCGTGTGAAGTCACGCGGATGACGCTTGTCTCCGGCACCAGCACCGGCCGGTTGGTCAGCATGTGCGGACAGATCGGCGTAATGCAGAGCGTGGGCACGCTGGGGAAAATGATTGGGCCGCCGGCAGAGAGCGAGTACGCGGTAGAGCCCGTCGGCGTGGCTACAATCAGGCCGTCGGCCTTGTACGCACAGACGAACTGATCATCGACGTAAGTGTCCAGGTCGATCATGCGAGCCAGGTCGCTCTTGGCAAGCACCGAATCGTTCAGCGCCTCGTAGCTCGACACCACGGCGCCTTCCCGAACTACCTCGGTGATCATCAGCCTTCGTTTGGCCACGCGGTGCTCACCGCGCAGGGCGCGTTCCAGCTCAGGGTACAGCTCGTCCACCGTGATCGCCGTCAGAAAACCCAGGCCACCGACATTCACCGGAAACAGCGGTATCTCGCGGCGGCCGATGGCACGGGCGGCGGACAGCAGCGTGCCGTCGCCGCCGAGCACGATCATGAGGTCGCAGCCTTCGGGAACATCCTTGCGCGGGATGCCGGTGGTCCCCATGTAGCCGGCGGTTTCCAGGTCCATCCGCGCAGCGATGGAGCGCTGGCGCAACCAGTCGTTCAGCGCTGGAACGATTTGCTCGGCGATCCTGGAGTTGGGCTTGGAAATGATGCCCGCGGTCTTAATGATGGGCATAGAGCAGGAACTCCTTGTTTCCTTCGGCGCCGCGGATGGGACTCTCGATGATGGCGGTCTGAAATCCGAATTCTCGCACGGCCTGCTCCACCCTGTGGCACGCGGCCCTGTGCAACTCGGGTTCGCGCACGATCCCGCCCTTGCCCACCTGGCCCTTGCCCGCTTCGAACTGCGGTTTGATCAGTATAACCATTTGCCCGTCCGGCTGTAGCACGGGCATTATCGCCGGCAACACCAGCGTGACCGAAATGAAGCTGAGGTCGCAGCACATGAAATCGGCCCGCTCGCCAATCTCGTGCGGAAGCAACTCGCGCGCGTTGATGCCCTCGTGTACCAGGACCCGCGGATCGGTGCGCAGCTTCCAGTCGAGCTGGCCCACGCCTACATCCACCGCGTGCACGCGGGCGGCGCCGGATTGCAGCATCGCGTCGGTGAAGCCCCCCGTGGAGGAGCCGATGTCCACGCAAATCTTCCCGGCGAGACCGATGCCGAAGTGCTTCAGTGCGCCGGCCAGCTTGAATCCGCCGCGGCTCACATAGGGAGGCCGGTTCAGGACATCTACAGTGACACCGTCATCCACCGGCTGTCCCGGCTTGCCGGCTTTCTGGCCGTTGATGCGTACCTCTCCGGCCATGATCAGGGCCTGGGCTTTTTCGCGGGATTCGGCAAGACCGCGGTCCACCATCAGCCGGTCCAGCCTGGTCTTCATGATTTGCGCTGAACGATCAGGTCCGCCAGGTCGTGCAGACGGCGCGCGCGTCCGCCGAACGGCCCCAGCACGCTGTGGGCGCGCCCGCATTCTTCCTGGGCCATCCGGCGCGATTCCTCGAGCCCGTACACCGCGGGGAACGTGATCTTATGCTGCGCGGCATCCTTGCCCGCGGTCTTGCCGAGCGCCTCGCTGGGCTCCTCCACGTCGAGAATGTCGTCGACGATCTGAAACGCCAGCCCGACGTGCTCGCCATAGCGCGACAGCGCGTCATACTGCGCGTCCGTGGCGCCCGCGTAGATGGCTCCCATCCGGAGGCTGGCGCGGAGGAGGGCCCCGGTCTTGGCGCGATGTATGGTTGCCAGCAACTCGGCATCAGGTGGTTTGCCTTCGCCTTCCAGGTCCGCCACCTGCCCCGCGATCATTCCGCCCACCGTGCCGCTCGCCACCGAAAGCTCGGTAATCAGCCCCGTCTTCCGGTCATCGGGCGCATCGAGCTGGGCGAGCACCTGAAACGCCAGCGTGAGCAGGGAATCCCCGGCAAGAATGGCCATCGCCTCCCCGAACACCTTATGGTTGGTGAGCTTGCCGCGGCGGTAATCGTCGTTGTCCAGCGCCGGGAGATCGTCGTGGATCAGCGAATAGGTGTGAATCAACTCCAGCGTACACGCGGCGGAAACTACACCTTCGCAGCCATCCGCGACCGTGCGCGCGGCCTCCATGCAGAGAATCGGCCGCAGGCGCTTGCCGCCCGCAAAAAGGCTGTAGCGCATCGCGCGGTGGATCGTGTCGGGCTGCGCCGTTTCGGGCGGAACCAGGCGGTCCAGAGAGGCGTCCACAAGTTTCTGCTGGCTTGCAAGGTATTCGCGCATGTCCATAACACTCACTTTTCGGGACGGAAGGGCTCTGCGGTGAGCTTCCCTTCCCTCCGCGTGAGCATTTCGACACGCGTCTCTGCCGATTCGAGCTGTTTGCGGCACGATTCGCTGAGGCCCATGCCGCGCTCGAAGAGTTCGATCGACCGCTCCAGCGGGAGATCCCCCGCCTCCAGTTCCTTGACTACTTTTTCGAGCTCGTCGAGGCAGGACTCGAAGCTCTCGACTGGTTTGGCATCGCTGCCGTTTTCCGCCATCGGTTCATTTTAACCGAGTGTGGCGGACGATCGTCTTTATTGTCGTCCGCCCATGGCGAAACCCTGGCTATTTCGGTGATTCGCAGGATGGAGACACCGTGTTGATTGATTCCGGTTTGAAGACTCTGTTGGACCCCTGGGTGGTCATCGTGCCGGTCAACGTCACCGTCTGATTAACGAACTTGTCGAGCTGCTGCGGCCCCTCGAAGGGCAGTTTCTCACCGGTTTTTTGATCGGTGATCGTGTACGTGGTGCCCGCACTCTTCGCTAGGCAACCGGTCACACTGACTTTTGGCGAGTCAGTTTGTGGTGGAGACTGCTGATCCTGGCCCGTTGCCTGCCCGTACGCAAGGCTACCCAGTCCCAGGAACGCGAATAAAACGAGGGATGCGATAACTTTCATAGCCGGTCGTCGAGCAATGATCGGGCCATCCCGACTTCCCAGGCGCGCTGGGGCATCCCAGCGCGCGAATGATCACGAAAACGGCTGTGCGGCGGGAAAAGTATGCGGGTAGGATTTACACGCCGGGCCCGAGACTCCTCATGCTATCTTTTCCTCAATGGCACCCACCAATCCCTTTGAGGATCCGCTCCGCTTCGAACGCCAGGTGCCCCCGTGCGCAATCGTGATCTTCGGTGCGAACGGCGACCTGACCAAACGGAAGCTCCTGCCCGCGCTGTATCGCCTGGCCTACGATCGCCGGCTGGCCGCCGGATTCGCCATCGTCGGCATCTCGCGCACGCCGCTCTCCGACGACCAGTTCCGCGAAAAGATGCGCGAAAGCGTGCAACAGTTCTCCGAAGACACGCCGCTCGATCCTGCCGTGTGGAACGACTTCGCGCGCGGGCTACACTACGTGGCGGGCGATATCGGCGACAACGGCCTCTACCGGACACTTGCCGCCAGGCTCGCGGAAATCGAATCCTCCTCGCACACCGGCGGCAACGCGCTCTTCTATCTTTCGACGCAGCCCAGCCAGTATGCTCCTATCGCCCGCGGAATCGGCGCCGCGGGCATGGGCAAAGGCAACGGATGGCGGCGGCTGGTTGTGGAGAAGCCCTTCGGCCACGACCTGGCCAGTTCCCGGGATCTTTCCAGTGACCTGCACGAGGTCTTTGACGAGACCGAGGTCTATCGTATCGATCACTACCTGGGCAAGGAGACGGTGCAGAACATCCTGGCTTTCCGCTTCGGCAACGGCATCTTCGAGCCGCTGTGGAACCGCCGCTATGTAAATCATGTGCAGATCACTGGCGCCGAATCGATCGGCGTCGAAGGCCGCGGCGCCTATTACCAGGAGGCCGGTGCGCTCGACGACATGATCCAGAACCACCTGCTTCAGGTGATGGCCACGATCGCCATGGAGCCCAGTGCGAGCTTTCGCGCAACCTCGGTGCGCGACGAGCGATCCAAGCTGCTCCGCTCGATTCGCCCCATGTCTCCGGACGAGGTGCGCAAGAATACGGTTCCGGGCCAATATGGACCCGCGCGCATTGGCGGCAAGGATGTGCCGGGCTTCCGCCAGGAAACCGGGGTCAACCCCGGCTCGCAGACCAACACCTATGCCGCCGTCACCTTCTTCGTCGACAACTGGCGCTGGGCCGGCGTGCCTTTCTACGTGCGTACCGGAAAGCGCCTGGCCAAGCGCGTGAGCGAGATCTCCATCCAGTTCAATTCCGCGCCGCTGCACATCTTCAACCAGGATGGCGCGGGCGATTCGCCCAACCTGCTCATCTTGCGCATTCAGCCCGAGGAAGGCATCTCCATGAAATTCCTCTCCAAGCGTCCCGGATCCGGAATGACGCTACGTCCGGTATCGATGGACTTCAATTACGGCTCCAGCTTCGGTGAGCGTTCGCCCAGCGCCTACGAGACCCTCCTGCTCGACGCCATCATCGGTGACGCGACCCTCTATACCCGACAGGACATGGTGGAGGCGAGTTGGAGCGTCGTCGAGCCCATCCAGAACGTCTGGCGCGACACCAGGTTCGATCTCCCCAACTATCCCGCCGGAAGCTGGGGACCCGCCGCCGCCGACGAGATGCTCGCGCAACGCGGCCACGTCTGGAGGAAACCCTGATGAGTGCGACCATATCTCCCGACGCTATCTTGAAACAGCTCGCGGATCTCTGGACGGCCGAAGGCAAGCGGGGCGATGCCGGCGTGTTGCGGGCCTGCTCGATGACCCTGGTGATCCTGGCGGAGGCGGCGGACGATCCCTCGGCACTCGGCGAGACCGTTGCGGCGCTCATGCCCGAGCATCCCGCTCGGGCCATTCTGGTGCGCCTCAGCGGAGACGGCGAACGTGCGCTTGCCGAGCGCGTCTACGAGCAGTGTTGGATGCCCTTTGGCCAACGCCGCCAGATCTGCTGCGAGCAGATCGAGATCACCGTCAGCGACGCTGCCCTGGCCGATCTTCCCAGCGTGCTGCTGCCCCTCGCCGTGCCCGATCTTCCGGTGATTCTCTGGTGCCGGAGCGCGCGCCTCACGGGAATGCCCGAACGCCGCGATATCGCCAGCATCGCTACCAAGGCGATCTTCGATTCCGCCGCCGTGCCCGATGACCCCGCTGACGCGCTCCAGCGGCTCTCCGCCCTGCGCCAGACCGGGTTACTGGTCGGCGATCTCGCCTGGACCCGCCTCACCCGATGGCGAGAATCTCTGGCCCGGTTTTTCGAGAACCGCGATTACCTCGCCCGGCTGTCCGCGATTCGGACCGTCCGCGTAGCCTTCCCGATTGACCTTGCCACCTCGGGCTGGTATCTGGCGGCCTGGGCCGGCAATGCGCTGGGATCTCTGCCATCGGTCGAAGCGGGAGCGCCCGCCCTGCGGCTGGACCTATCGTCGCCGGATTTCAGCGTCTCGCTCACGCGCGAAGACGACAGGCTCATCACCACCGTGGACGGCAAGTCCACCTGTGCCAGTCTGTCCGCCCCGACCGCCTATCTGCTGATGCGGGAGGAACTCGGTATCGTCCGGAGCGACCCAGTGTTCGATAAGACCCTGGCGTCGGCCGCCCGCCTTGCGGTACATTCCTCATCAGAACAATGAGCGTTCACTGGTATACACTTCCCGATCCGGACGCCGCCGCCGCAGCCTGCGCGCACCACTTGATCGGCCTGCTGGAAGAGGTTCTGGCGGGCCAGGACTTCGTCTCTCTGGCGGTATCGGGCGGCACCACGCCGAAGCTGTTGTTTCCCAAGCTCGCGGATACGCCTTTCCGCTGGGACAAGGTCTTCCTCTTCTGGGTGGACGAACGCTGTGTCCCGCCCACCGACGACGCCAGCAACTACAAGCTCGCCGACGAGTATCTGATCCGCCCGGCGCATATCCCGAGCCGCAACATCCACCGAATTCACGGAGAGATCAGCCCTGAGGTGGCAGCCAAACGCTACGCGGAGGAGATCCGTGAGTTCTTCGCGCTCGAAGACGGGCAGATGCCGCGATTCGACGTGATCCACCGCGGCATGGGACCGGACGCTCACTCGGCCAGCCTCTTCCCGGGCGATTCCCTGATCGACGATCGCGAGGGCATCGCGGCCGCCGTGTACGTGGAGAAGTTCCACCAGTGGCGCGTGACCTTGCTGCCGGGAGTGCTGCTCGCCGCCAAACACAACGTCTTCATGGTCTGCGGCGAGGACAAGCAGGAGGCGGTGCGGGCCGTTTTCAACGAAGAGTACGATCCCAAAAAATACCCCGCCCAGATCGCCTCGCATCATGGGCGGGGCGTGACTTGGTTCCTGGATCAGGCCGCCGCCCGCCTGATGGAGTAGTGGGGCAGGTTCCCGACCTGCCCACGCGCCGCAGGCGCGCTTACCGCACCGCCGCGTGAGCCGCGCCGGCCTGGTCCTTCAGCACTTCCGCCTTGTCCGTGGCTTCCCATGAGAACGTCTCTTCGTTACGCCCGAAATGCCCGAAGGCCGCTGTCTTGCGATAAATCGGCCGCCGCAGCTTCAACGTCTCGATGATCCCCCGCGGAGTCAACTGGAAATTGTTCCGCACCAGATCCGTGAATCTCTCGTCCTCGATCTTGCCGGTGCCGAACGTGTTCACCATGACCGACACCGGCTCCGCCACGCCGATCGCATACGCGAGCTGCACTTCGCAGCGGCTGGCAAGCTTCGCCGCCACCAGGTTCTTTGCGATGTAGCGCGCCATGTAGCAGGCCGAACGGTCCACCTTCGTCGGATCCTTGCCGCTGAAAGCCCCGCCGCCGTGCCGCCCCATACCGCCGTAGGTATCGACGATGATCTTGCGGCCGGTGAGACCGGTGTCTCCGTGCGGGCCGCCAACCACGAAGCGCCCCGTCGGGTTGATGTGATACTTGGTCTGCGAATCCACCATGTTCGACGGCACCACCGCGTCGATGATGTGCTTCTTGACCTCGGCGCGCAGGCATTCGGTGCTGACGTCGTCGGAATGTTGCGTCGAAATCACCACCGCCTCGATGCGCTTCGGCGCGCCGTTCGTGTACTCTACCGAAACCTGGCTCTTGCCGTCCGGGCGGAGAAAATCCAGCTCACCCTGCCGGCGGGCATCGCTCAGCCTCTGGCACAGTTTGTGCGCCATCATAATGGGCATCGGCATCAGCTCGGCGGTCTCCTCGCAGGCGTAGCCGAACATCAGGCCCTGGTCGCCGGCGCCGCCGGTATCCACGCCCATCGAGATATCCGGCGATTGCGATTGAATCAGGTTGTGCACCCCGCAGGTGTGGGCATCGAAACCGTAGGTGGCGTCGTTGTAACCCACGTAGTCGATCGTGCCGCGAGCGATTCGCGGCACGTCCACGTACGTCTTCGTGGTGATCTCGCCCGCCACGATGCACGTGCCGGTGGTGACCAGTACTTCGCAGGCGACGCGCCCCATCGGGTCGTCGGCCATTACCGCGTCCAGCACCGCGTCCGAGATCTGGTCGGCAATCTTGTCCGGATGGCCTTCGGTTACCGATTCCGATGTGAAAATGTGTTTCTGCATGTCAGCCAAGGTTCTTTCTCCTAGTGAAATTCGCGCTAGTACCGGTAGTGGTCCGCCTTGTACGGCCCTTCGACCGGCACCCCCAGATAATCCGCCTGCTTCTTCGTGAGTGTAGTCAGCTTCACCCCGATCTTCTCCAAGTGCAGCCGCGCCACTTCTTCATCCAACCGCTTGGGCAGTGTGTACACGCCCACTTTGTACAAATCCTTATTCTTCCATAGATCCAACTGCGCCAGCGTCTGGTTGGAGAAGCTGTTGCTCATCACAAAACTCGGGTGCCCGGTGGCGCAGCCGAGGTTTACCAGCCGGCCTTCGGCGAGCACAAAAATACTGCTGCCGCCGGGGAAAGTGTACATGTCCACCTGCGGCTTAATGTTGGTCCGCGTGGCGCCGCTCTCGTTGAGCCGATCCATCTGGATCTCGTTGTCGAAGTGGCCGATGTTGCAAACGATCGCCTGGTCCTTCATCTGCTGCATGTGCTCCAGCGTGATGATGTCGCAATTGCCCGTGCACGTGACATAGATATCGCCGCGGCCCAGCGTGTCCTCGATCGTGGTCACTTCGAAGCCCTCCATCGCGGCCTGCAACGCATTGATGGGGTCGATCTCGGTCACGATCACGCGTGCGCCCATGCCGCGCAGAGAATGCGCCGACCCCTTACCCACATCGCCGTAACCGCAGATGACCGCGACCTTGCCGGCCACCATGACGTCGGTGGCCCGCTTGATGCCGTCCGCCAGCGACTCACGGCAGCCGTAGAGATTGTCGAACTTGCTCTTCGTCACCGAGTCGTTGACATTGATCGCCGGCACGAGCAGTTTGCAGGCTTCCTGCATCTTGTAGAGACGGTGCACGCCTGTGGTGGTCTCTTCGCTCACCCCGCGCCATTCCTTCACGATCTGGTGCCAGCGCTGCGGGTTCTCCGCCTGGACGTGCTTCAGAAGATCCTTGATGACCTTCTCTTCGTGGCTTCCGGAAGGCGTGTTGACCCAATCGCTGCCTTCTTCCAGCTCGTATCCTTTATGGATCAGGAGAGTGACGTCGCCGCCGTCGTCCACCACGAGTTGCGGGCCCTTCCCGCCGGCATGGCTGATGGCCTGGTACGTACACCACCAGTAATCGTCCAGCGACTCGCCCTTCCAGGCGAAGACCGGCACGCCCGAAGCCGCGATGGCGGCCGCCGCGTGGTCCTGCGTGGAAAAGATGTTGCAGCTTGCCCAGCGAACCGTCGCGCCGAGATCCACCAGTGTCTCGATCAGCACGGCGGTCTGGATGGTCATGTGCAGCGAACCGGTGACGCGGACGCCGGCCAACGGCTTGTCCTTGGCGTACTTGCGGCGGATGGCCATGAGGCCTGGCATCTCCTGCTCGGCGATGGTGATTTCCTTGCGGCCCCAATCGGCCAGCGAAAGGTCGGCAACCTTGAATTCGGCAGCGGTCAGATTTTCTGTTGCGGAAGCCATTCTTCTATATCCTCATATCAAGAAATCTTGATAGATTGATATTAGCTGCTCTCGACCCATGGCGTCAATCCTGAAATCCCTTCGCCTGGCGGCTGACCCAAACCGCCTCCGCATCCTCCTGCTGCTCCAGCAGGAAGAGTTATCGGTCGCTGAGCTCCAGGAGGTTCTGGCGCGCGGCCAGAGCCAGATTTCCACCCACCTCGCGCAGCTCAAACAAGCCGGCCTGGTGGATGACCGCCGCATGGGCAAGAATGCGTTCTACCGCTTGACCGCACCACCGGAATTGATGGGACTGCTCCGGGAGGCCGCTGCCGAGGTCCGTGAAGTAGCACACGATCTAGAGGCTCTGCGGCTCGCACTTCGCCGCCGCCAGGACCACATGCGCCGTTACTTCGACGAACTGGCCGGCAAGTTCGGTCGCCAGTACGTCCCCGGCCGTTCCTGGAAGGGCATCGCGGAGGCGTTGCTCAAGCTGATGCCGCCCATGGTGATCGCCGATCTTGGCGCCGGCGAGGGCACGATTTCGCAGCTCATGGCGCAGAGCGCAAAGCAGGTGATCGCCATCGACAATTCCGAGAAGATGGTCGAGTTCGGCTCGGAGCTGGCGAAGAAGCACGGCATCGCCAACCTCGAATACCGGCTCGGCGACCTGGAGGACGTGCCCCTCCGCAGCGGAACGGTCGACCTTGCGTTCCTGAGCCAGGCTCTGCACCATGCCGCCCATCCCGAGCGCGCGCTCGCCGAGGCGCATCGCATTCTGAAACGCGGCGGCCGTATCGCCATCCTGGACCTCAACCGCCACCACTTCGAGGAAGCCCGCGAGATGTACGCCGACCTCTGGCTCGGCTTCACCGAGCTGGAGTTGGACCGCTACATGAAGGGCGCAGGCTTCAAGAACATCGATACCGCTATCGTGCACCGCGAAGCGGAGGCGCCGTATTTCGAGACGGTCCTGGTGACGGGAGAGAAGTAGTTTGCCGGAATACGACGCCGGAGCAACTGCGCCGGGAGTTCGGGCTTGAACGCGAGCGGTGAGTACCACAGCAGCAGCGCGCCGATCGCGACCGCAGTGCCGGTGTGAGATCCCGTCTCGCGCGCCACGTCAGCGCTTATATCCGATCATGCGCAGGAACCCGCGCCGCTTCTCGGCGTCCTCCGCGCCTTCCACGCCCTTGGGCGGAAATCCGTCGATGACGCCGAGCACGCCGCGACCCTGCTCGCTCTCCGCAATCACCGCCTGCACGGGATTGGCGGTGGCGCAGATAATCGAGCACACCTCGGGCACGTCCTTGATCCGCCCGAGAACGTTGATCGGGTAACCCTCGCGCATCACGACCACGAAAGTATGGCCGGCCGCAAGCGCGGAGGCGTTCTTCGCGGCAAGAGCCTTTAGTGTGTCGTCGTTGCCATCTACGCGCGTCAGGCACGGCCCCGAAGCCTCGTTGAATGCGACGCCGAATTTCATCTGCGGCACAGTGTTGACGATGGCCTCGTAAATGTCCTCCACGGACTTGATGAAATGCGTCTGCCCGAGGATCAGGTTGCCGCCTTCGGGAACTTCGAGTGAAACGAGTTTCAGACCGAGCATGGCGTTACTGGAATACCTCACTGATGGGCTTGACGACGATATCCTCGGCGCGCAGGTCAAGCGGCCACTTCTCCACGATTTTGTCTTCCTCGGTAATCTGTGCCGGCTTCGGTGAGTTGTATTTCATAGGCGACGCGTCGGCACTAACAAGCTGGCGCTTGAAGTCCTCGCCGCCTTTGGTCACCACAGCGATCACCGCCCGGTCGGTGTGGATGTAGCGTTGGATCACGCGGTTCACGTCGGCTGGAGTCAGTCTTGCCAGCTCGGTCTTCAGATAGTCGTTGTACTGGGGGATGCCGTAGAAATCGCTGTCGATGGCGTACCCCAACTCGGCGCGCTTGGTGCGGGTGAGAACGTTCACATACTTGCTTAGAAATCCGCGCGAGCTTTCGAACTCCGCCTGTGACATGCCTCTTCTGCGCAGCTTATCCAGCTCGAACATCGCCAGCCGCAGAGCGAACTTCGCCGTGGGCGGTTCCACAGGACGGATCCACACCTGGAAAATCTGAGTATGGCGTGCCAGGTTCGGATCAGGCTCCATCAGGAACATGCCCCTGGGAAAGTATTCGACGTAAGCGTAATCCCCGTAATTCAAACCTCGCGACTCGCGCATGCGCTGATACAACACCCCGCTACTCATCCGATGCTGGCCCAGGTAGCTGGAAACCAGCAGCAGCGCCGCGTAGTCCTTCGATCCCCGCAGCACATCGATCGGATAGCCGATCGAAAAGGTTACGCTCCGCGTGTCCTTGTCCACGATCACCACGTGCGTCTTAGCGATCTGTGCGGCGCTCTTCACCACGAGCCGTGACGATGTCCCCTCGGGCAGCGTTCGAAAGTCTCTCTTCACGGCCTCCAGGAACTGCGGCGAATAGCCGCCCGCGATCCCCAGCACCAGGTTGGCCTGCGTGTACTGGCTCTTGTAGAACGCCTTCAAGTCATCCAGCGTGAGTTTCTCCAGCGACGAAACTGTTCCACCGTTATACCGGGCATACGGCGAATTCTGATAGATGCTCTCGTATAGCACCTCCTTGCCGAGCTCTTCGTCGTTGTTTCCGCGCAGCCCGACCTTGATCGCATTGATCGCGGCGTCCTTTACCCGCCGGAAATCGTCGTCGCGCCAACCCGGCTGGAGCAGCATGTCGCGCAGGAGCTTGTAATACGCGTCCAGGTTGTCGATGTGGGTCGCACCGGAGAAAGTGGTCATTTCTTTGTCCACCTGCACGCCGACCCCCGCCGCCATCGGAAACAGCGCATCCACCACTTCCTTGTACATCAGGTCGCGTGTGCCCGCATCGCCGATCATTTGCGCCGTGAGATAAGCCAACCCCGGCTTATCGGCGGGATCCAGCGCGGCGCCCGTGGTGAACACGATGCGGAAGGTCACCAGCGGCGATCGGCTCGGCAGCGCGATCGTCTTGAGCGGCGGACCGGACGGACCGGGAAGCGTGACCACGTTCTGCGCGAACACGCTGCTCATGAAGAACAGGACTGCAGCTGCAATTCTCATTGCGCCCCCCCCGGACCGGTCAATGTCACCGTGGTGCTCGCCTTCTCAACCAGGTACTTTCGTGCGGCCTGCTGTACGTCCTCAGGCGTTAGTCGCTGGTACTGCTCGAACAGCGCATTGAGCGTTTCCGGCGTCCGGCGCAGCGCCACGTAATAAGAAAGAATGGCCGCGATCGTATCGGAGTTGTCCATACTGAGAGCCAGCTCGTACCGTAACCGATTGCGCACACGGTCCAGACGCACAGCCTCCACGGGCTTATCCTGAAACGCCTTCACCGTCTCCAGAATCCGCTGGCGCACGTAAACCAGGTCCTGGGCCTTCTTCACCCGCGCCGTGATGCTGAAGAGCCCGGGATCTACGTCCTGAGGCGAATCGCCTCCGATGGAATCCGCCTTCTGCTCTTGCACCACCAGCCGCTGGTAGAGTTCTGAATTCTGCGAAAACGCCAGCTCTGCTAGCGCGTCCAGAGCTGCGGTGTCCAGAGTGGTGTCGCTGTACGCCGGCGCCTTGTATGCGATGGTGATCAGGGGCAGCGTCTGCGTCGGCCAAGGAACATGGGCCGTGCGCGCCTCCTCCTGCGCCGGTTCGGTGGGAACATCCGGATGGTAGCTCCCGCGCTGCCACTCGCTCCAGTATTTGTCCGCCAACGCGCGCACGGGCTTGGGCTGCACGTCTCCTACCACGATGACGGTCGTGTACTCGGGCCGGTAGTAGCGGTCGAAAAACTTCAGACTGTAATCGTAATGGCTCGGCATGTCCTGAATGTCCTTCAGGAATCCCATGGTGGTGTGCCGGTACGTGTGGCTCTGATACGCCGCCTCGTGCAGAGCCTCGTTCAGCTTCCGGCCTGGCGACGAGCTGTTCTTGTTGTACTCGCCGAGCACGGCCAGGCTCTCGGTTTTGAACTCAGGCTCGGCAAATTTCAGGTGCTGGAAGCGGTCGGCTTCCATCATCATCACAGTATCCAGGTCTTCCTTGGAGAAAGTCGTGTGGTAAACCGTGAAGTCGTTCGACGTCGAAGCGTTCGATGCCGCGCCGATCCGGTTCAGCGTCTGGTTGTATTGCTCGGGCGAAATCTTCGGCGTGCCTCGGAACATCAGGTGCTCAAACAGGTGAGCAAAGCCCGTAAGCCCGGGCTCCACCTCGTTGCGCGACCCGGTCTGCACCACGATATATACGGCGACGATATTGGCGTAATCCGTGGGCACCGTAATCAGTCGCAACCCGTTCTCCAGATCCTCCTGTACGTACTCGTAGGGGAAGATTTTGCGGGCAGGCTGGGCGCACAGAGCCAGCGCCGCACAGCCTAAAACCAGCGGCAATTTCAGAGACATCGGTTCTATTCTACGATTCCTTGCCAGACTCCGCGCGCCTCTTCCAGCCGGATCGCCAGTTCGAGCAGCAGTTCGTCTTCGTACGGCCGACCGATCAACTGTACGCCGATGGGCAGTCCCTCGCTGGAAAGCGCCATTGGCAGAGTGACAGCGGGCAGGCCGAGGACGTTCGCTACCACTACGGGCATGGCCGCCTGGAAGAAGCCGATGTCCCGGCCTTCCACGTCAAAACGCGTCTCACCGTGACGATAGGCGGTCACGCCAAATACGGGCGCCGCCAGGGCCGCGATCGCCTCTGCTTCTAGCTGCCGCAGGAATGCGGCGCGCATCCGGTCCCGCGCGGCCAGGTTGGTCAGTACCTGCGCAGCCGTGGTGTCCCCAGGCTGGTTCGGCCATTGGCTGAACAGAAACGCCCACACGTTGGGCGCGCGCTCGATTCCCCGCGGCTCGAAGCCCTCCACCGTAAAGCCTTGCGCCTCAAGCATGGCTACCGAGCGCGCCACCGCTTGCTTGATCTCCGGGTGCACAGGAACGGCGTAGAACTGCTCCCAGACTCCGATACGCATCTGCGCGAGCCGCGGCTCGCGCAGCGGCGCCGGCACGCTGAACGGATCCTGCGGGTCGTAGCCCGCCAGCGCCGAGAACAGCAGGCGCAGGTCTTTGGCACTGCGCGCCATAGGTCCGACCCCGGTCATCAGTCCGGCTGGGTGGCCCAGGCAGGGAATATGGCCGGTGCCGGGAATGCGCCCGGGAGTCGGTTTGAATCCCGCAATTCCACAGAAATGCGCCGGGATCCGGATCGACCCGCCGCCGTCGCTCCCGATCCCCCCCGGCGAGCAGTAGGCCGCGATCGCCGCAGCTTCGCCTCCGCTCGATCCCCCGGGCGTGCGCCCCAGGTTCCAGGGATTATTGGTGCGGCCCGTGATTGCGTTGTCGGTGTCGTAGCTGGAGAGCATCTCCGGCGTGTTGGTACGGCCCAGAATGATCGCACCCGCCCGGCGCAGGCGCGCGACCACCGTGGCGTCCTCGGCGGCCGGCGTTTCCGGCCGCGAGAGGGAGCCCACTCGGGTCGGCATCCCGGCGATGTCGAAGCTGTCCTTGACGGTCACCGGCACACCGTAGAGCAGGCCGCGGGCATCCCCGCGGTCGAGAGCACGCGCCTCCTCGACGGCTTTCTCCCCGCGCACCGCGACGAACGCGTTGACTGCGGGATTGCGCCGTTCGATTTGCCGCAGGTGCTCCTCCACGAGCTCTGTGGGAGTGATCGCGCCGTCCCGGACAAGCGAGGCCATCAGGCACAGACTCGATCTGGAGATCACGAGGCCAGTGTAGCGTGGCGCGCGCCATCACAGGACTTCAGGCCTGTCTTCTTAGAGCCGTGGAACCGGCTTCGGACGGTCCTTTACTGCACCGGCAGCATGACCGTGTTGCTGTCTACGCCGTTCACCGTGACCTTGAAGGTCGCGATGGTGCCGGTCGGAGCGCCATCGCCGAGCCGGAACTGCACCGCGTCGATGCCTTGCCTGCCGGGCGCGGCGAAGGCTTTCTCCGTATTAATCGCCGAGCTGCCCACCTGCACGGTGGCGGTGTCCACGATCAGGTAATCGGGCGACGTCGGAATTGGGAATCCCTCAGGCCGCGGAGTGCTCGTGGGGCCGAAGCCCGTGCCGTAAACCGTGATCAGCTCGCCGTGCACGGCGGGCGAATCGGTGTTGATCGGCGAGCCGTCCTCGTGAGTGGCCATCGCAAATACCTGGCCGTTGCCTTGGAGCGGGAAAAGGCCGGGCGCGTTCCGAACTACCGTGAATGTCGCGCGAACGTCGCTTTGGCCCGGCGGGCTGACCGTCATCACCTGGTCCCCGGCCTGCGCATCATCCGGCAGTAACGCGTTGATCTGCGTCGGCGACGTGAATACCAGCGGCAGGAAGCGGTCGCTGGCACGCGCCACCACTCCGCCCAAAGTCTGCGGCAACATCCCGTCGGGAGCGACGGTGGTGTTATTTGCCAGGTTGGCGCCGAAGATCGAAATCATGCTGCCCGCCGCGACTCCCTTCTGGGGCGTCACGCCGGCCGCGTTCATCACGCCGGCGGGCGATATATAAGGTACCGGGTCCAGGAGGCCGGTGACGCTTCGCGGAGCGCTCATCGCCAACACGCCGGAAGGGATGGCGCCGCTCAGGTCGCCGGTCCAGCCGCGGAACTTGTATCCGGGCTGAGCAGTGAGGCTGATCGCCACCGAACTTGTGGCGTCGTAGAAGTTGTCGGCGGACGACGGCGTGACCGTGTAAACCGCGCCGTTCGGGGGATTGGCCAGAGCCGTCAGGCGGTTCATCAGATGGTAAGTCGCGACGACTCTCTGGTCGCTGTTGCCCACCAGCACCGTGTAGCTCGTGCCTCCGTTCGGCCAGCCGTTGAAGTCCTGCCGGGAGCCGTCCCCTTGCGCTACGCTGGCCGGCACGGTGATCGCCACCTGCGCGCCCGCCGCGCGCAGCACGTCGCAAGGCGTCGTGCAGCCTGCGCCATCCACCGTCACATTCAGCCCGGTCAGCGAGCTGTCGACAGTCAACTTAGTAAGTGATGAATAAGTCGCCGTCAATCGAATGCCGCCCGTCAGGTCTGCGTTGGACGGCACCGTGAAGTCCTGCACTGCTGGACCACCGTCGCTCCACGACTGGAATTGCCAGGTCTTGCCCTGCGCGTCCGTCTGCTGTGCGGGAGCCTCGATGTGGTGGGTTTCGTTAACACCCCAGGTGTAGAAGTTAGGATTCAGGATGTTGCCGTACACGCCGTCCACTTTGATCTTCAGTCCCTGCGGCTGCGTCAGAATCGTCACCGGCACGGCCGGCATGTATGTCGCGGTAATCGTATCCGGCATATTCGATTCGGCCACCGTGTACGCATGATTGACCGCGCCGTTGTCGCTCCAGGATTGAAATACCCAGTATTTGCCCTGGTTGTCCTGCTGCGGCGTCACCGGGCCGATCGTGTGTACCGTATCCCAGCCCCAGTCGAGTATGGTCCCCGCGATCACCGGCGTGTGGTCCGCCAATATCTTCAGGCCATCGGGAACCGTCGCGATGTTGATGTGCCTCGCGATTTGGAACTTGGGATACACCTGGGTTGGCGAAGTCAGAGTGACGATGTCCTGGAATCCCGCAATCGCCTGGTTCGGGCCCGGCTGCCATCCCACAAACACGTATCCCGGGTTGGGAATCGCCATAAGCGTTATCGCACTGCCGGGGCTCATGAAAACGTCCTGGCTGGAGGTCACCGGGGCGTTGTTCACCAGGATCGTTCCCGGGCTCGGACAGTTGAGTGGGTCCGAACAGGTGAAGAAAACCAGTGATAAGGCGTATTGCACATCGAACACCGCCTGATACTCGGAAATCGAAGGCGACGCGGTCACTGCGAACGGGTTCGCCGTAACGTTGCTCCCGTTCACCAGCCAGTGATCGAATGTATAAGATGTCTTGAAGTTGTTGCCCGGCGTATACTGCAGTGCCGTGGGTACCGAAAGAATGTGTTTGCTGCCCGTCGGCCATACGTTGCTGACCGCGTGCGAATAGCTGACCCCGTCCACCTGAAACAGAGCTCCATCGGGAACCGGTGTTACCCGGGTTATGCTGCCCTGATCCTGGGCGCGAAACACGGGCGCCAGCAGCACGCTCAGCGCGAATGCAGCCAGTATCGGCAGAGTAGTCCAATCGGGTTTTTTCAAGGCCGAACGCATGGGTTCTCCACGCGTGCAGTATATTGCTAAACCCACGGAAATACACGGCTAACTTTGGTAATGCGGCGCTTACTAGCCATTTCGATCATTGATTCCAGCACTGCCCGGGTACTGTAATCGAAAAGGTCGAAAACCTACCTATGCGCTGGAACGGTTGTTTCATCTCCATTGCGCTGGCGGCTCTATTGAGCGGCGCCGCGCCCTGCGATGCCGCCACCTTCGGAACCGTCGTTCCGATCGGCGGCCACGCCTCGGATATCGCCCTGGATGAATCCAGAGGTCTGCTCTATATCGCCAACTTCACCGCGAACCGGATCGAAGTGATGTCGACAGCGGATTACTCCATCCACTCTTCGATGAACGTCGCGGCCCAGCCCGGAGCTCTGGCGCTCTCCGCAGACTCCAAATATCTTTTGGTAGCTCACTACGGGAATCTCACTCCTCCCGACCCGAGCCGCAACGCAGTCACGCTGATCAACCTCAGCGACAACACGCGCCAGACCTTTACCACCGGTGATCCGCCTCTCGGCGTTGCGTTTCTCGCCGATGGCCGCGGGGTCATTGTGACCACCACCAGTTTGGTATCGTTTGACCCAATTTCGGGAGCGATGAGCCAGATTGCCTCCTTCGCCAGCCTCGGCACTGCAATTCCTGTGAATCTGGCGACATTCCCCACCCAGGTGATCCTGGCCTCCGTGGCCACCAACCCGGACAAAACCGTGCTGTACGCTTTGACGGATGACGGCACATTCCAGGGCTTTCTGAGGATGGACATCCGCCCTGGCGGTACCCTGGTCGGTTTTGGCGTTTCAGCGGTTCCGAAGCCCCTTCCCCGCGTGAGCGTCTCCGCGGACGGCAGCCGCGCGATCATGAACCAGTATCTGGTCGACGGCTACGCCAATGACTTGGCGCAGTTCCCCAATTCCCTCGCTTCCACCAACACCGGCGCGGCCGCCATCGATTCCCGTACCGGCAACATCTGGGGTCAGATCCTGACCGGAAAGACGACCACTACCACGAACGCGCTGGGAATCAGCAACACAACCACCACCTACGACCCGCCGGTTCTTTCCCTGATGGACGGCGAGAATCTGAGCGTGATCGAGAAGTTCGCTCTTCCCGAGAATTTGACCGGCCGGGCCCTCCTTACAGCCGCGAACGACGTGCTCTACGCGGTAAGCGACAGCGGCGTTATGGTCTTCCCCGTGGGCCGGCTGAACCAGCAGCACCGGATCAAAGCCAACGCCAGCGACATAGTAGCCCGCGGCACCTTCTGCAATCGCAGCGTAATCAGCCAGACCATCACCATTACCGATCCGGGCGGCGGCAACACGGATTTCGTCCTCTCGCCCGCGTCCAACACGACGGGCGTGACCATATCGCCGTCCCTGGGAATCACCCCCGCGCAGGTGCAGGTGCTCGTCGACCCGACGGCATTCCAGAACCAGCAGGGCACTCTGGCTTTGACCATCAATATCAACTCGAGTGGCGCGGTGAACATTCCGCCGCCCATGCGGCTGCTGATCAACAATCGCAATCCCGACCAGCGCGGTACCTTCGTCAATATTCCCGGCGTACTCACCGATCTGCTTGCGGATCCCGTGCGCAACCGGTTTTATGTTGTGCAGCAGGACCAGGATCAGGTTTTGGTGTTCGACAGCACGACTTATCAGCAGGTTGCCGCGCTGAAGACGTCGGCTACACCCACCCAGATCGCCATCACGTTCGACCGGAAGTACCTGATCATCGGACATGACAACGCCCAGCAGGCCTGGGTCTACGATCTGGATTCCCTCCAGCGACAACAACCCATCCAGTTGCCTCCGGGACATTATCCCCGCTCCATCGCCGAATCCGGCAACGCGCTCCTCGCTCTCTCACGCAATGCGGGACAAGGCGGGCCAGGCATGATCGACCGCATCGATTTTGCGGCCCGTCGCGCATCTTCGCTGCCCAGCCTGGGAATCTACAACAACAGCGTGAACCCGGCCGGGGTGCTCGCGCCGTCGCCCAACGGCGGGTCGGTGCTGATCGCAATGCCCGACGGCAACGTCATGCTGTACGACGCCAACGCGGATACCTTCAGCGTTTCCCGTAAGGACTACCAGGCGCTCGGCGGCTCCTACGCCGCATCCAGCTTCAATACCTACGTGGTAGGCAACAATGTTCTGAACGCATCGCTGGTGCCGGCGGGCACTCTGGAGACGTCGTCCGGTTCCCCCGCGGGGTTTGCGTTCGTCGACCAGGGCGGCTACCGCACCACCATGTCCGCGGCGTCGGCTCCCGGCGTGATCGAGCGCTACACGTCCGGCCAGGGTACCGGAAGCTCGACCCGCATGGCGGAAGCGCCGCTCACGCCGACCGGCATCATGAGCTTCATGCGTTCCCTCGCGCCCCTCTACGACCGCAGCGCCATCATCGCCCTGACCGTTTCCGGGTTTACCGTGCTGCCGTGGAACTACGACGCCGCCGTCGCACCTCCCAAGATCACCGCAGTGGTCAACGCCGCCGACGGCACCAAGCCCGTAGCGCCGGGCGGGCTAATCAGTGTCTACGGCACGCAGATGGCGCCGGTCAACCTGGCGACCAACCAGATCCCGCTGCCGACGGCCCTCGCTGATTCCTGTCTCACCGTCAACGGTGTCGCGGTTCCGGTCCTGTTTGTAAGCAGCACGCAGATCAACGGACAGCTTCCGTTCAACGTCGACGGCAATGCGCAGATGACGCTGCGCACGCCCGGCGGCATCAGCGACAATTTCAACTTCTCCATCCTGCCCGCAGCGCCCAGCATTTTCCGTACGGGAACCGCGGGACCGGAAACCGGCCTAGCGACCATTACCCGCTCCGACAATGGGCAACTGGTTACGCCGACCAACCCGGTTCACTATGGAGACGCTATCACGATCTGGGCTACCGGCCTCGGCCGCACGAACCCGCCGATCGATTCCGGCATGGCCGCCCCCTCCGACCCGCTGCCATCGGCGGTCATCGTGCCGGCTCTCACGCTCGGCGGCATGACCCTGCCGGTGTCGTATGCCGGCCTGGTGCCCGGCGCGGTCGGGCTCTATCAAATCAACGCCACGGTGCCCAGCGGGGTGCCGCAGGGCCTTGACATTCCGCTCGTCATCAACCAGGGGGGCAGTACGACCACCCTCAGCCTGCGCGTCGTCAAGTAAAGGAGCGGCGCGCCGGCAACGTGATCTGAAGGAGACCGCAATGAAACCTTTTGGACGTTTAATGCTACTCGCGGCCACCGCTGCCACGCTGTCCTTCGCCCAGCAATGGGAATTCGGCGGCGTAGCCGGCGGCGGCTTCCTCAACACCGTCAACGCCTCGAACTCGTTCGGCACGGCGACCGCAGGCTTTGCCAATGGCCCCGCGTTCGGCGGCTACGTGGCGTTCAACCAGTACAAGCACATCGGAGGAGAAATCCGGTACGCTTATCTGAACACCGATCTCCAGCTCTCCAGCGGCGGCTCCAGCTCGACTTTCAACGGCCAGCAGCACGTTCTCCACTACGATGTGATCTTTCACACCAGCGGTAACAAGAAAAGCCAGTTCTTCGCGGCAGTCGGCGGCGGCATGAAGATCTTCCGTGGAACCGGCGCAGAGGCCGCCTACCAGCCGCTGTATCAATATGGATACTTCACGAAGACCCAGCAGTTGCTGCCCATGGGCAGCGTCGGCGGCGGCATGAAGATCGCGCTCTCGCGCAAGATCTACCTCCGGACGGAATTCCGCGACTACATCTCGGCCTTCCCCAAACAGGTCATCGCTCCGCCGCCCGGCACGAAGTATGGATCGATTCTCCACAACTTCGTCCCCATGGTAGGCCTCGGATTTGCAATGTAAGGCAGACACGGGGTTGTCTCTCCTCCAGCCCGGCCGACGCACGACATCGTGCCGCGGCCGGTTTTTTTTTGGAGAAGCATTCAATGGCCGGGAGCGAAGTTGACGGTGACCGTGGTGAGGACTCCGACCGCTTCGCCATTTAACAGGGTCGGCTGGTATACCCACTGCTTAACCGCCTCAAGGGCCGCGCGGATCAGGGGAGGCGGGCCGCCGATCACACGGATGTCCTGTACTCTTCCGGCCGGGCCGATTACGATTCTCAATTGCACCGCTCCACTGATGCCTGCCTCCTTCGCATCCTGAGGATAGACAGGCTCGGCCTGGCTCACCAACTTCTGTGCCTGAATGGCAGGCTCGACGCGAATCGCCCACGGCGTGGATCCATCGAGTGCGTCCTGAACCGGAGGCGGCGGCGGTGGCGGAGGTGGCGGCGGCGGAGCCGGGACCATCGTCATGGAGGACGGCTGCGGATGCTGGGCCTGGGCACGCTTGGCGGCCAAGGCCTTGTCCACCCAGGAATCCGCCTTGGCGATGTAGTCCTTGTACTGTGCGTCGGTATCGGAGATGCCGGCCTCGATCCGGTACAGCAGATTCATGTAGGCCATGGCATCGGAGTATTCGGGGTCGAGTTGCACTGCCGTCTCGAGCATCCGGAAACCGTCCTGAAGCTGGGCCTCGTGCTCGGAGCGAACTTTCTGGCGGAGACCGGGGTCCGCAATGATGCCTGGGTCCCAAGGCTTCATCCCGGCGGCCGTACGGGCCGCGCCATAATCCGGGTAGGTCATGGCCCAGTCCACAAATCCGGCGGTGTAATAGGCGGTCTTGTCGGTGGCATCCGCCTGAATGGCCTTGACCGCCCACTCGTGCGCGTCGGCGAACTGCTTGGTGTTCGTGAGGAGCACCATCATGCCCTGCATGGCGAGCGGGTTGCGCGGGTCCTGGGCCAGCACGTCCAGATACTGTTGCCGGGCGCGAGTCACCAGGGGCAAGCCGGGGTCCGTGCCCGGGACGTAGGCCCGCAGCAGGGCATTCGCCAGCAGCAGCTTGGCCTTGAGATCGAACGGCGTCAACCGGACCGCGTTTTCGAGTTGTGCGATCGTGCTTTGCGCGTCTACCCCGCCCTGTGCGCGCGCCGTGAAAGCCACGCTCGACGCGATCACGGCGCAAACGGCCAGCGCCGAAAGCCCGGCGGCCAGCAACAGCCGGGCCCGCTTCAGGCTTGTCGACGGCCGCTCTACCAGCCGCTTGATTCGCTCTTCGAGAATGTCGCCGTCGAAGACACCGAGCGAGTATCCGGGAGATGGTACCGCGGTCATGCCCGCGGCAATGCGAACGATGGACTGCGCGTAGACCCGCGCGTCCAGCAGGCGCTGGGTGACCAGCTCGTCGCACGCAACTTCGCGCGTGCGCTCGATCTCGCGGCGGATCAGCCAGGCCGCGGGATGGAAGCTCACCGGCAGGTGCAGCACTTCATATAGGATGTTGCCGGCGAAATCGCGGCGCGCGATGTGCGCCATCTCGTGCCCGATGGCGGTGGTGAGCACGTCTTCCGAAGTCTCTTCGAGCAGGGAGTCCGGCAGGATGATCGCCGGCCCTGCCGCCACGGGGCCGGAGATCTGCGCTGAGAAGAGCAGCTCCGCGCCCGGAGTTCCACAGGCTTCGGCGCAGCGCAGGGCCACGCGCCGGAGCGGCTCGGGAATGGCAACGGCCCGCGCGGACTGGCGGATCTGCGCCGTGCGCAGGGCGGCTCGCGCCAGGAGCACGAGCCGGCAAAGAACGAACAACAGGTACACGGCGAGCAACGCTCCAGCAGTGGTCGCGGCCAAGGAGACGGTTCGCGCCGCGGGCGCCGGAGCGGACCGTGCCTGAACAGCGGCGTGCGCCGAGGGCGTCCCGGCGGCCGCGGCGAGAGAAGGGTCGAACTGCAGCCTGGGGCCGCTATCACCGCGGCGCACGCTGGCAAGCGGCAGCAGGATCGCCGCGATCAGCGCCGCCACCCACACCATGTGGCGGTGGCGCGCGGGCCCGTTGCGCATGAACCGGCAGGCCAGGGCCGCCACGGCCGCGGCCAGCGGAACCTGCCAGAGTGAGTTGAGCAAAAACGTCAGAAGATTACGACTAATCGTTTCCATGGGGCTCCTCCGGCTGGCGCTCCAGCAGCTTTTGAATTTGGGCGAGTTTCTCCGGGGTCAGATGCCGGGTTTCCACCAGGCTCAGCACAAGGCTGTCGGCGGAGCCTCCGAAGAAGCGCTCCAGCATGTCACCGATCGCCTGACCGACAGCCTTCTGGCGGCTGAGGACCGGCCGGTAGACGTAGGCGCGGTCCTTCAACTGGCGGCGGACCTTGCCCTTGCGGTGCAGAATATTCAGCATCGTCTGCACGGTCGTATAGGCGAGCTCGCGTCCCTTGAGGCGAGACTGAACGGCCTGCACGCCGGCCGGCCCGGTCTCCCAGAGCACGTTCATGATTTCCAGCTCGAGAGGCGTAAGCACCTGTTCGGGTGTTTTATAGCGGGGCAAATCGACCTCCTAAACAATTAGGAGTATGTGACGGAAAAACGGTGTTGTCAACTAAAACTTTAGGAGTGAAGGCTGGGGCGATCGATCACAGTGGCGCTCCCGGTGCTTGGAGGGACACGAGGGGCAGAGATTCGACGTCGTACCTGGATCCGGATCGCAGTGGCATTGGCGGTGGTGGTGGTTGCGCTGACCGTCACGGCGGTGGTTGTCATCCGGCGGGCGGGGCCGATCCTGAAGGGCCGCATCACGGAGACGCTCAGCGCGCGCTTCCAGGCCCGCGTGGAGCTGGGCGACCTGGATGTGTTCGTGCTGCGCGGGCTCGAGGTTTCGGGAGACCGGCTTCTGGTCTACGCGCCCGGGGCGAGCGAGCCGCTGATCACGGTGGACCATTTCAGTTTTCACTCGGGGCTGCCGGGGTTGTTCAAACGGCCCACGCACGTGGGCACGGTGCAAGTTACGGGGCTGCGGATCTACATTCCGCCGCGAGAGGCACAGCAGGAGCGGCCGGCAATACGCGCCGGCAGCATCAAGATGGTTGTGGACGAAATCGTCTGCCAGGACTCGCTGCTGGTGATCGGCACATCTAAGCCCGACAAGGACCCGAAGCGGTTCGAGCTGAAGCACATCGAGCTGCACGATGTAGGGCCGAACGCTCCCTGGCGGTACGACGCCCGGCTCACGAACGCCATTCCGCGAGGCGAGATCCATGCCGCCGGCACGTTCGGACCCTGGCAGAACGAAAGCCCGGGAGACTCCGCGGTGACGGGACACTACACGTTCGACCATGCGGACCTGAATACGATCCGCGGCGTCGGCGGGATGCTCTCGTCCACCGGGGACTTTCAAGGGCAGCTCGACCGGATCGTGGTCGATGGGACGACCGAGACGCCGGACTTTTCGCTGGATACGGCCAACCGCCCGGTTCCGCTGCACACGCGGTTTCACGCGATCGTGGACGGGATCACCGGCGACACGTATCTGCAACCCGTGAGTGCCACTCTGCGCGGCTCGAGCTTTACGACCAGCGGGGCGGTAGTCAACCACAAGGGGCGGGGCCACACGATCGACCTGGATATCGACATCCCGCGGGGCCGCATTCAGGATTTTCTCGAGCTGGCGGTGAACACGCGGCCGCCGGTGCTTACGGGCGCGGTCAAGATGCGGGCGAAGCTGCACATCCCGCCGGGCAAGGAGCGGGTGGCGGAGAAGCTGAGCGTGCGCGGGAAATTCGGGCTCACGGAGATTCACTTTTCGAATCCGCAGGTGCAGGACAAAGTGGATATGCTGAGCCTGCGCGCACGGGGCGAACCGAAAATGGCCAAGCCGGGAGCGGAGGACGTCAACTCGCGGATGAAGGGAGACTTTTCGCTGGATCGCGGCGAGATCCAGTTCGGCGGCCTGAATTACGACATGCCGGGCGCGCAAGTCAGCCTGAACGGCAACTACTCGCTGGACGGCGAGCAGTTCGATTTTCGCGGGAAGATCGACACGGATGCGTCGCTCTCGCAGATGGTGGATTCGCGCTGGCTGTCGGTGGTTCTGAAGCTGGTCCCGCTGTTCCATAAGAAGGGCGGCGGGGCGGAGATCCCGGTATCCATCACGGGCACCAAGTCGGAGCCGAAATTCGGGTTGGACGTGTTGCACCGCCATGCGGACCGCGAGGAGCAGATGCGGGTGGCGCGGTAGCATAAAGGCATGTGGCGCGCCGCCGTGCTGGGTCTTCTGCTGGTTTCCAGCGCGGGCGCGGCCTGCAAATGTCAGTTGACGCTCTCGGCGTGCCGCGAGGCTGCGTCCAGCGAAGTGATCTTCATCGGCACGGTGCAGAGCATCGAGCCCACGTTCCTCGACCTGTGGAATCCGTCCCAGCCCTCTTCGCTGGCGCAGCTCAACCAGGAGTACGAGCGCGCACAGGACGCCAAGGACGGCGAGGGGTTCGGCCCGCTGCGCGACGCCTACCTGAAGGTCTTCCCGGACCTGCCGGCGGAGCACAAGAAGCGCCTCCAGACGGCGGCGTCGAGGCAGGAGCTGACCACGCTCTTCTACTGGATCCTGGACCACGGCAAGCGGGTGCGCCTGCGCGTGAAGACCCTTTACCGCAACGGGGACGACGATGCCGACGACGATGCGCCCAAGACGATGGAAGTCTGGACGGCGTTCGGCGAGTGCGGCGTACACTTCCAGGTGGGCGAGACGTACCTGGTCTACGCCGATGCCGACGAGGAATCGGACGTGATCACGACCGATGCCTGCTCGCGCACGCGGCGCCTCAGCGATGCCGGCGACGACCTTGCCTACCTTTATTACTGGAAGAACTTCGGCGACGACGCGGCGCGGCTGGAGGGTTTCGTCACGAGCGACCTGCTCTACCAGCGCGGCCTCGACCTCACGCATTACAGCGACCGCATCGGAGCGCCGGCCCCCGGCATCGTGGTGCAGTTGAAGGGGCCCGACCGCACGCGATACGCGGAGACCGACGAGCGCGGACGTTTCGTGTTCGACGGTTTGCCCGAAGCGACCTACACGCTGACGGGCTTTGCGGCCGGGTACCCCGCGGTGCAGAAGGCGGCGACCGCGCCGAAGGAGGTCCGCATGGAAAAGAAGGCCTGCGCTTCCGAAGTGCTGATCGCGCCGAAGGGCGGCGGGCAGCCCTGAGTTACGGGGCGGCGCCGGCTGGCGGAGGCGGATGGGGAGCGGGGGCAATTGTGTTTCCCGGGATCCCGGGGGCCCTCCGGGTGGGGCGCGGTGCTCGAATCATTCGCAACCCTGATCACGGCGCCGGCCTCCATGTTGGTGCCCCTCCCCGACGGCCTCAGCTTCGAGGATGGCGCATGCCTGGCTGTGGCTGGGCTGACTGCCGGAGGCCTTGCCCGTGTTTGGCCATTGAGAGGACACTCTGCCGTAGTGTGGGGCGCCGCGCGGCTGTCTGATCAACTATGGTGAGTTGTCCGGCCCCGTGCCCGATGTCAACGTCCACGCACTGTTTCCGGGGTCGCTCTTCGTCACCAAGTTCAATGGGATGGCTGGGTGGAAGGGCTCGACGAATTCGCCGTTCTGATTGGCGAGGGGCTCGCGTTAGCGGCCAGACGGCTTGCGGTTATCAGTGACATCGCGGACCGGTTTCCACTCGACCGTGCAGCCGACGCCTACCGGCTGCTGGAATCCGGGGCGAGCGGCAAAGTGCTTGTGCAGCCCAACAGGTAAGCTAACGCGCGCGTCTCGTCACCTTACCCGGAACGACGCGTTTCCGCGGGGAGTCGCCTTTCGCAGTCATGTACAGTTCGCGTTAGAATCTGGTGTGCTCCCCGGCTCCGCAGCGATCTCAATTCGTCGATTGACGAAACGCTATGGCAGACTCGTCGCTGTAAATCATCTTGACCTGGAGGTCCAGCGTAGTGAAATTTTTGGATTCCTCGGGTTGAACGGCGCCGGCAAGACGACCACCATAAGAATCCTGCTCGACCTGCTGCGCCCCACCGCGGGCAACGCCGCCATCTTCGGGCATGATTGCCAGTCAGACAACTTGAAGACCCGCTCCGCAGTGGGGTTCTTGCCAGGCGAATTGGGAATTTATTCCGATTTGACTGGATATGAATTGCTGGCATTGCTGGAGCGCATCGAAGGACGAACGGTTTCCAGAGAGCATCGAAACAACCTGGCGGAACGGTTCGAGCTAAGCGATCGCGATCTGTCGAGAAGGCTGCGCGGGTACAGCACCGGTATGAAGCGAAAGCTCGGCCTCATTCAAGCCTTTCAAGCCGACCCGCCCCTGTTGATTCTGGACGAGCCCACGGAAGGCCTCGATCCACTCATGCAGGAAGCCTTCTATGAATTGCTGGCCGATGCGCGCAATCGTGGCCGCACTGTTTTCATGTCCTCGCATGTGCTGCCGGAAGTAGAGCGGATTTGCGACCGAATCGCCATGTTGCGCAAAGGCGAGGTCGTATTGCTCTCTTCCGTCGAGGACGCGCGGAAACTCGCATGCAGGCGCGTGAGCGTCTCATTCCGGCAGGATGTTGCCGTTCCCGCTTCGCTGCCGCAGGGTTACGAGATGACAGTCGCGAAGCCCCGCACCTGGATTCTTCGCGTGACGGGGCCGCTGGGCGCTCTGCCTTCATTTCTCGCGACACTTCCCGTAGCCGACCTCGCGATAGAAGAAGCGAGACTCGAAGATGTTCTGGTCAAGTACTACAGGGAGGGCGCCGAATGACCGTGCTCGCCGCGCTGGTCGTTCAGTTGCTTCGCCGTGTACGAAAACTTCTTCTGTCGACCGGGGTGTTGCTCGCGGGGTTTCAGGTTGTCCTTATTCTCCAGGCCAATTCGATTCAAGCGTCCAATGCATTCGCGAAAATGGGCGACCTGGTCCCTTCATTCGCGCGAGACTTGATGGGACCTTCATTTGTGGCGTTTCTTTCGTTCCGAGGCATCGTGTGCCTGGGATATTTCCATCCTGTCATTATGGGGGCGCTGGTTTCGGTCTCGGTGACGATTGCGACGATTCCGGTTATGGAGATTGAGACCGGATTCATCGATCTTGTGCTGGCCCGGCCCGTAGCCAGGCACTGGATCGTGACCCGGTCCATTCTAGTGTCGGTGATCTCTACCGTCTATCTTCTCGCCATGCTGACCCTCGGCACCTGGATCGGCCTAAATGGTTTCGCCGTGAAGAATGCCGCCTGGCCTTCGGTTGGGCTGGTTGCTTCGCTTGCAATGAACCTGGGATTCCTGATGCTCTGCTGGGCGGCGATTGCGATGGCGATCGGCTGCGCCTGCGGACGGAGGGGTTCCGCCGGAGCCATCGCCGGTTTGCTGGCGCTGACGGCCTACCTGACCGACTATATCGGCAGGGCCTGGAAACCGGCGGAAGCGGTTGCGTGGCTATCGCCCTTTCGGTACTACGCGCCATTTGAACTGGTGATGGGCGCGGCCTTGTCGATAAAGGGCCTCTCCGTACTTGGAGGAATCGCAGCCACAGGGTTTGCTCTGGCGTACCTGTTCTATTCGCGCCGAGATATTTCGCACTGACACAGGTTTCGAGAGTCGTTTCGGCGAAACCAGGGATTCAAGAAAGGTGGTGGGATGAGAAGGCTTACGCGGAGATCGCAAAGAGCGTTCCGATCGGCCGCGCCGGGAGGCCGGAGGAAATCGCTTCGGCCGTCCTGTGGCTGTGCAGTCCCGGGGCGAGCTACGTGGTGGGACACGCATTGACTGCGGACGGCGGAATGACAGTCGTTTAGCAACAGGAGATTACGAATGAGAGGAACAGTTTTGTACGGACCGGGCGACATCCGGTTCGAAGACCGCGAGGACCCGAAGATCATGGAGCCAACCGACGCGGTGATCCGGATGGCCGCTACGTGCGTTTGCGGATCGGACCTCTGGCCGTACCGAGGGCTGCAACCGATCAACGGTCCGACGCCTATGGGGCATGAATACTGCGGCTTCGTCGAGGAGGTCGGAAGCGCGGTCAAATCCGTGAAGCCCGGCCAGTTCGTCGTTGGCTCGTTCGCCACGTCGGACAACGTATGTCCGCATTGCCGGAATGGGTACCAGTCGTTGGCTGACGGGACGCTCGTGCCGACAGGGGAAAGAGGGAACAGCATCAATGCAGATATTCAGCGACAGCAAGACGGTTGCGCCGGCCCTGGACAAGTACGCGCAGGGAACCCTGGCCGGACTATGGAAACGCCCCGATCTGAAGCCGCGAGACCGGAGCATCGTGACGCTCGCCGCCCTGATCGCGCGTAACCAGACCATCGAGATGGCGGCGTATATGAGTCTCGCGCTCGACAATGGCGTCAGGGCGCGGGAAATTTCCGAGGTTATCACACACCTCGCGTTTTACGCCGGATGGGCGAACGCCGTATCGGCGGTCGCCGTGGCCAACGTTGTGTTCGCGGCGCGCAAGATCGGCGCCGATCAGCTTCCGGCGGCTTCACCGCAGCAGCTTCTTCCGCTGAACGAAGAGGCCGAGGAGAGCCGCGCGGCGGGCGTTCAGCAGCAGTACGGCGCGGTGGCTCCCGGCATCGTGCAATACACGACCGACGTTCTGTTCCGGGACCTTTGGCTCCGTCCTGACCTGGCGGCGCGCGACCGGAGTCTGGTGACTGTGAGCGCCCTGATCGCCAATGGCCAGGCAGCGCAGGTGGGCTACCACCTCAACAGGGCGATGGATAACGGACTTACCCAGGCGGAAGCAGCAGAAGCGGTTACGCATTTGGCCTTTTACGTTGGTTGGCCGAACGTGTTCTCGGCGCTGCCGGTAGTGAAAGATGTCTTTGAAAAGCGAGCGCGGTGATCGACACGACGGGCAAGCTGCGGATCTCGTACGTGGTTTCAGGAGAGCGTGGGATCGACCTCATGCGGGCGGTGAACGCGTTGGGCGAGCATTTTGGCATACGCCGCCTGAGAGCTCCGGTTGGCGCGCCGCTCGCACCCGAGCAGCGCGCCATGGCCGAGAGAGTTTTCCGCACGGGACTGCAGGCTCCAGTTGGCTACCGGCCGGAGCCCGCCATCGAGTTAGTAGCTCACATCGGGCATCCTGCGGCGGACGACTACTTCGACGACCGAAGCCAGGCTGGCGCCCTTTGCATTGAGCCTGGCCGCCGCTTCCCGTCCCAGCATCTGCGCGGGGACGGGTCCCGCCTCCATCGTCGCGATTTTGTCCGCGTAGATTACCATCGTCCGATCGCGGGTGTTCGCGCCCGGCCCTCTCCGGGACACGCTGTATCCGGCGATCTTCCCCGCGGCTTTCGCTTTGGCGTACAACGGCATGATATCTGCCTTGAGGAAGTTTTCGTAATCCTGGTTCTTCCCAGCTTCTACGCGGTACCGTACCGACGTCCAAACAGCCGGGAGTGACTTCGGCATCGAAGTGAGTTCCTCCACACGCGTGCTCACGAACAAAGCCTGGCTTTCGATGCATCGCCTCGTCTTTGCCTGAAGCCGCGCGGCGCCCTCCTTACCCAAGGCTTTGACAATCGGGCTGTCCGCATCCAATTCGGAATAGGTTCCGAATGGCATGAGGCTCACGTATTCATACGGATTGCCGAGCACGGTCTCCAGCATTGTGCGGCTGGCAACGCCCGCTTTCTTTAACGCGGGATTCACCTCGTTCTTTTGAAGGGCCAGCCACTCGCTGGCCATTTCAGGTTTAACCTGGGTGATTCTAACCAGCGATCGAGGATTGGCCGGCGCCCCGCTTTGCGCCGGAATTTGGCCCAGTGCGGAAAGCACCAGGCAGACAGAGCCCACGTTACGCAGCAGTGATCCCATAGATCACCTCCTAGGCACGCAATTATATGCGAGCTTATAGTGTGGGGAAAGAACCAATCTAACAAACGCGAATTGTCCCCGCGGCACTAACCCGACGAGGACGCCTAGCACCAGCGGTAGCAAGCTCCCAGCGGTTGCAGCCCCCAGTAACGTGCTGATTCGACGTGCAGCGACCAGACGGAAGCGGTCTTCTAGTAGTTTGGGTACGACCTGATATGGCTAGGAGCTATGAAGCTGCACGCTTCGGACTTGCCGCAGATCTTACCCTTGGGCAGAATCTTCTTAGGGTGGCCTCCAATTGGATGTGCAGCCGCCGGCCGCTCCCTGCGCCGACCCGCGGGGCCTATGCCGGTTCCTAGGCTAGAGTTTTGCACATTTATGCCAGTCCTTTCGCCCATTCCACAAGGGGTTGAAGTATTTTTCGCGTGTGCGCATCCAGGGCGGGATCGCTGAAAATCCT
>Ga0335079_10000245_pt1 | contig 63631 bp, 42 predicted proteins | sample Lox_Sample_33_FD_206719 | JGI IMG/M metagenome (GOLD analysis project Ga0335079, IMG submission 206719) | Soil microbial communities from Loxahatchee National Wildlife Refuge, Florida, United States - Lox_Sample_3.3 | ecosystem: Environmental > Terrestrial > Soil > Wetlands | place: USA...
GCGGGCGAGGTCGCCGGTTTTGTAGAGACGGTCTCCGGGGACATCACTAAAGGGGTTGGGGATGAACTTCTCCGCCGTCAGTTCCGGCCGCCTCCAGTACCCCCGCGCCAGCTGCACGCCTCCGATGTGCAGCTCTCCCAATACCCCTGGTGGCACCGGCTGCAGAGACTCATCCAAAAGGTAGATCTGCGTATTGGCGATGGGACGTCCGATGGGAACCACTTTGGACTCGCCCTTCCTTTGGCACTCCCAGGAGGCCACGTCGATGGCCGCTTCGGTTGGTCCGTACAGATTGTCCAGCCGGGCGCCCGATCGCGCGAAGAAGAGTTCCTGCAGTTCGTAGCTCAGCGCCTCGCCGCTACAAATCACCTGACGGATACTCCCGCACTCCTCGACGCCATCCTGCTCTAAGAATGCTTGGAGCATCGAGGGCACAAAGTGAAGGACCGTGATTTGCTGGCTTTCGATCACCTCGAGCAGATATCGGCTGTCCTGGTGGCCTCCCGGGCGCGCAACCACGAGTTCTGCTCCTGCCATGAGCGGCCAAAAGAATTCCCAAACGGAGACATCGAAACTGAATGGCGTCTTCTGCAAAACCCGATCCGCCGGACTCAACTGGTACGCCTGCTGCATCCACAGCAGTCTGTTCGTCAACCCCCGATGATGGTTCATGGCTGCCTTGGGAGTTCCGGTCGATCCGGAGGTGTACATCACATAGGCCAGATTCTCCGGCGTGGCTCGGTTCTCGGGATCTGCCGGGCTTTCCTCCCCAATCGCCGCCTCATCCGCATCGACACACACCAACTCGGCCCTGTGCTGGGGCAAACTCTCCTTCAACCGTTCCTGCGTCAGCAGCACTCCCACTTGCGCATCCTCGAGCATGAAGGCCAGCCGCTGGGGAGGATAGTCGGGATCGAGCGGAACGTAGGCACCTCCGGCCTTGAGGATTGCGAGCAGGCCCACGACCAGTTCCAGTGAGCGCTGCATGCAGATGCCCACCAGGACGTCGGGTCCGACGCCGCGCTTGCGGAGGTAATGAGCCAGTTGGTTGGCCCTGCGGTTGAGCTGGCCGTAGGTGAGTTGCTGCCCTTCAAACACCACTGCGACCTCATCGGCCGCCTGTTCCGCCTGCGCCTCAAATAGTTGATGGATGCACGACTCCCGTGCGTACTCGCGTCTCGTGCTGTTCCATTCGACTTGCAATCGGTGTTGCTCGACCTCATCGATCATTCGCAGTTGCGAAACGCGCTGGTCGGGGTCAGCGACGGCTGCTTCTAACAGCACCCGGTATTGCGCCGCCAAGCGTTCGATCGTCTGCCCGTCAAACAGGTCCGTGCTGTAGACGAATCGGCCTTCGGTCGCTTCGCCGGTTTCCCACAGATGTACTTCCAGATCAAATCGAGTCGTACTTACTTCCCAAGGCAGCAGACTCAATCCCGGCAGATCGGCGGCGGCCGACGGCGCATTCTGCAGAACGAACATCAGCTGCGCGAGTGGATTTCCGCCCGCGTTTCGCTCCGGACGCAATTCGTCCACGAGTTTCTCGAAGGGCAGGTCCTGATGCGCATATGCTCCGAGCGCCGTTTCTCGCACGCGACGCACAAGTTCCCGAAAAGTTGGGTCCCCCGACAGACTGGTACGCATCACCAGGGCGTTCACGAAGAACCCAATCAGCCCCTGGATTTCGGATCGGTTGCGGTTCGCAACCGCCGACAGAACACCGATGTCTTCCTGACCCGTCAAGCGATGTAGCAGCGCGTCAAAGGCTGCCAGCAACACCATAAAAAATGTGGCGCCCTCTTGGCGGCCGAGTTCCTTTAACCCTGTGCTCACTTGTTTGCTGAGCGTCAGCCGCTGCTCCGCGCCGCGAAAGCTCTGCACCGGTGGCTGCGGGCGGTCTGTCGCTAATGGCAGAACGGGCATTCCCGCCAGTTGCCTTTTCCAGTATCCCAGTTGTTCCTCGAGCACGGGCCCTTGCAGCCAGCCGCGCTGCCACTCTGCGAAGTCTGCGTACTCAATCGGGAGCGGCGGCAGGGGCGACGGCTTGCCAGATGAAAAGGCTCGGTAAAGCGTGGTGAATTCCCCTAGGAAGATGCCAAAAGACCACCAGTCTGTGACGATGTGGTGCATGGTGATCAGCAGGACGTGTTCTTGCTGGGACAATTGCACCAGAGTGGTGCGCAGCAGGGGACCTTTTGATAGGTCGAAGGGCCGCTGCATTTCGTCACCAGCAAATCGTTCTAATTCCGTTGCCCGTTCAACCGCGCCCAGCCCGGCCAAATCCATCACAGGCAGCTGGGCTTGTGCGTCGGTAACTTGCTGTACTGGCGAGCCGTCCACCACAACAACTCGCGACCGGAGAACTGCGTGGCGATGGACGATCTCCACTACGCTGCGGCGCAATGCATCGATGTCCAGCACGCCCCGAAGGAGTACCCTCATCGGACAGTTGTAGAATGCGCTGGTCGGCTGCAATTGGTTGAGCAGCCACAGCCGCTCCTGCGCGAACGAGAGCTTTCGCGGGCCAGATGTCGCTGCGCGCACCAGTGGAGGCCCGTCCGGAGAAGGGCCCTTGCTTTGCTTCAGAAGCAGGTCGAACAGCGCCCGTCTTTTCTCTGAGATGCGGCTAAAACGCGCTGTGCTGGTCTCGGGATTCAAATTCGTCTCTTACCCATCTGCGGATGCGGATTGTTTCGCACGGGACTTTACGAGGCAGACCGCCTCAGTCGAAATCGACGGTCGAGCGCCGGATGGGCGATGAGCCTATCCTTGAAATCAAGAGGATTGCGTTGTCCTTTCAATGGCACCCGACATCCGGGACCCGAGCTCCTTCTCCACGTCTTCTTCCGATAGCGACGCAATCTGGTCCAGCAGCTCCGTGACGCGCGGGTCGAGCGGAAGCTCGCCTTGCTCCATGGCATCGACGAGCTTCGCAATTGTGGGGAAGTCAAAGATCGCTTTGACCGGAAGCTCGCAGCCGGTCGCATCGCGCAACTTTAGAATCAGTTGGACCGCCAGAATCGATTGGCCTCCCAAGGCGAAAAAGTTGTCTTGGGTGCTTACCTTGCTCATCCCGAATGTTTCGCACCACAGATTTACCAGGAGGTCTTCAACAAACGGTCGCCAGTAGGGTGACGATTTCGTCAGCCTGGTTTGCGGTTGTGCGGGTGGCCGGCTCGAGAAGTTTTTGGGAGTCGTGTCCGACATGGGGTTCTATCCTTGATTTACTCCGTTCTGTTCTGACGGAGTGCGTGTGACACAGGAGGAGTTTTCGGGCCGCAGGACCTTCTGGACAGGGATTCGGCGCTACGCATTCAAAACATTCCCCCAGCGCACTTTGGCCCCGAGGCGATTCAATGATCGGCTGTAGATGCCTATCCGTTTCTGCTCCAGTGCGGCATCGTAGTGAATTTTCCGCGATACGCTATAGCCTTGTCGAATGCCCATCTTTCGGCACATCGCGAGCGTGCGAGCGTCGAAATCGGCCATCGGGTATGCGATGGAATCGCAAGGTTGCCGCGTCAATCGCTCGAGGTACCTTTGATTTTCAGAAACTTGGCGAAAGGCTTCGGCTTCATCGCACTTTGTCAGCAGGGGATGGTCGACCGTATGGGCGCCAATCGAGAACAGCGGATTTCTTGCCAGGGTTTCGATCTGGTCCGGGGTCATGCCGGCGCAGTGGTCGATCAACTCGTCGGCACTCACGAAATCCTCTATCGGTGGCAACTCTTGCTCGATCACTTCATACATCGCGCTTGGATGTGGTCTGAGTTCGGTCAGAAAGGCCCGCAATCCCGCCACCGTGGAGTGCCGCCGCACAGGCGACATGTCCATGAATCTTCCACGGAAGGTGAACCCATTCGAGCGAAAACGCTTCTCTAGCATTTCCAGATAGCTCCACCAAAGGTACTTGTGATCGGCGCTGTGCCGCGTGGTGATGAAAAAGAGAGCCGGTATTCGATGTTTTCGCAAAAGCGGAGCAACCAATTCGGCGTTGTTGCGAAAGCCATCGTCAAAGGTAAGAAGCACACAACTTCCGCGAAAACCACCTCGGCTGCGGGTAGCATCCGCGGGATGGATGAATCTGAAATTGGCCTTGAGAAATACAAGCTGACGCTCAAACGAATCTGCATCCAGCCTGTCGCCTTCGGATCGGCGCGGTACGCCGTGATAGAGCAGCACAACCGAATGGCGCGCTGTAAGGATAGCCTTGCCGGGAGTTCGCCAGGCGACTGCCGCAGCTATGCTTTTCAGTTTTTCGATTGCCCACGGGCTCTCGCGGCTAGGCATACGTAAGTTCAGGCGAGTTCGCTACCTTCGTTCCGGCATGCCGGAACCGATGGGCTACACAGCGGCCCATTTTTTCTGCGGCGTTTGCAATGTCTTTGGACTGGCTGGGGCCGCGAAAGTCGCCTGCTGTGGATCATTGTCTATAAGGTTGCTGGCCCAACTGCCCAGCGAATGCAACCTGGGTGATATTTCATCCGACAAGAATTTGGCGTTACTGTACTTGGGGTCCAGGTAGTCCTTGACCTTGCCGCTTGTGATGACCTCGATAATTTCAACGACACCGTCTTCGATCGTGAACTGTGGAACGAATCCGATGGTCCCGCGAATTTTGTCGAAATTGACGCGGTAGTTGCGACGATCTTCAGCGAAGGGATTGATAACCAGCTTTGCCGCGGGCACGGATCGATGAATGATCTCGCCGACTTCCCGAATGGTGTAGTTCTCCTGGCTCGAGCCGACGTTGAAGATGTCCCCCCGGACAGCTGCCAGAGGCGCGGTTAATGTCTGCAGAATCGCGAGCCCCGCGTCTTGCACGTGCAGAAAAGGACGCGATTGCTCACCGCCCGAGACGGTAATGACCCCCTCGAAAACCGCCCGCGCTGTCATGACATTGACCGCAAGATCGAACCTTGTCCGGCGCGATAGCCCGTAGAGCGTTGCAAGGCGCAGGCAGGTCGGCGCAAAGTGTTCGTTCGCCATGGCCAGCAGCACGCGTTCGGAGGCGATCTTGCTGCGGGCGTAGAGCGAAATGGGATTCAACTCGGAACGTTCATCGAGCAGTTTATCGCTCGCGCCGTACACCGAGCAGGTACTCGCAAACACCAGTCGTCCCACGCGGCAACCCTTGGCCACTTCAGCAATCATTCGGGTGGCCATGAGATTGATTTCGACCGTCAACTCTTTGTCCAGTGCACAAGCAGAATCGCCGACAAGGGCCCCCAAGTGAACGACGGCGTCAATATCCGCCATCGCCTCCACAACCTTGTCCACTTGCCGAAAGTCCGCCTCCACAATTTCTACCCGAGGATGGGTCGAGAAGTGCTCGATCGATTCTCGGCCGTATAGCAGTAGGTCCAATATTCGGACGTTGTAGCCGTTCTCGATGAGTCGGGGGACCAACAGCGAGCCAATGTACCCCGCGCCACCAATGACCAAGATGTTGCGGACTTCGTCGCGATGTGCGATTCCCAGTTGAGTCTCCATGCGTGTGACTTTCTGCCACATTCGAGCCCACAGCCGCGACGCCAGCAGCACCGAGACCGTGGAAATCCAAGCTAGAATCCAGGTACCGACGCCCGGAAACAGTTGCCTACCCAGTCCATAAGACGCCACGGCGAACAGCAAGTACCCGAAACTCACCGCTTGCGTGATCACGGCGGCCTTATAGCGCCCGCGATAGAGCCGCCCGTAGGAGTAGAAACCACTCACGCTGAACACAGCTAGGCACAGCGCCGTAAGCCACACGGCATTGCTGGCGTACACATGGATGTAGCTCCGTGCCAGGTGCACGGACTGAGCGGCCGGTTGGTTCTCTAGGTCGGGTCTCGTCAGGCGATGCAAGAAACTGATGCCCAGTGCCAAACAGACAGCGGCGTTGAGCATGACCGCGTCGGCGGCCATGCGCAAATAGACCCGTAGATAGGCTCGGCTTGCGTAACTCTTCAGGACGAATCGTTTCATTTGTGATTCAAAGTCAGGAAGACTACATCGCAGCGACTAGCAGAGATTCTCCGCGGCAATCTGCTGCACCGTGCCGATGGTGTCCTGCACATCGACTGGGCTCATGCCCGGATAAATGGGCAACGACACGATTCGGTCGTAGAGCGTCTCCGCATTGGGGAGATCACCTCTCTTGCACCCAAAGTGTTGCTGGTAAAACGGATGAAGATGCACAGGAATAAAGTGGACGCTGGCTCCGATGTTGCGCTTGGCGAGTTCGGTGATGAACTGAGCGCGGTTGATGCGCAGGCGATCCAGGCCCAGGCGGATCGCATACAGATGATACGCGTGCGTTCGATCGGAATGTCGGCGTGGAGATTGAATGACCTCACTTGGGCTGAAGGCTAAATCAAAAATATGAGCATATAGCTGCCGTGTTTCGATGAATCGATCGAGCTTGCGGAGCTGGTGAATTCCGAGCGCCGCTTGAATGTCCGTCATGTTCGCCTTGTAGCCGGCGGCGTAGACCTCGTAGTACCACGATCCAGAAGCCGTGTATCGGCTCCAGGCATCGCGGCTCATTCCGTGAAGTCTGAGAGCAGACATCTGCTGCGCCAGCGTAGGATTGGCGGTCGTGATCATGCCGCCCTCACCCGTAGTCATGTTCTTGTTCGCATAGAAAGAAAAGACCGTTACGCGATCGAATTTCCCGCAGCCGGTGGCCAAGCGATCGGAGCCAATCTTGTTGCCGAGATACGCGCTTCCGACGGCGTGCGCTGCGTCCTCGATGACAGCCAACTGGTGGCGATCGGCCAGCGCATAGATCGCGCGTAAATCACATGGCTGCCCCCCGTAATGGACTGGAATGATGGCCCTGGTGCGCGGCGTGATCGCTGCCTCGACCGATTGAGGATCGACATTGAAATCATCCCGCACATCCACCAATACGGGCCGCGCTCCGAGCTGTACGACAACGTTTGCCGTGGAGCAAAATGTCAGCGTCGGAACCACAACCTCGTCGCCTGGCCCGATACCCATTGCCGCTAGCGCAATCTGCAGGCCCGCGGTGCACGAGCTGACGGCGATCGCATGCGTCGCCGCGACATAATCCGCAAATTCTCGTTCGAAGAGCTGTACCTTCTTCCCTGTTGTGATCCAGCCGGATCGCAATGAATCGACGACTTCCGCGATCTCTTCTTCGCCGATGGACGGCGCCGAATAGGGGAGGAAGGTCTGGCGGATCCGACGGTCGAATTGTGTTTGTGTCGCCATCGTGTAGCAGTGTTATCGCGAGGCCGTGGTCCCGGGGCGTTGCTCGGTGACGGCGGAAGCGAGTGGAAGGTCCTCGTGAGCTGGCGCGGAATGGTGAGACGTAGCTGGTTGGTCGATACCTGAGTGTCTAAATTCAGGGATACTGGGCGGAGAGACCCTTTGAGGAAAGGCGATTGCCAATCCGGTTTGCCACAACACAGCGAAATCGCTCCAGCAGGTTCGCTCGACCAGGTATTGCTCGTAGCCTCGTAGTTTGAATGGCTGCAGGATCTCTCGATAAAATTTTTCGCGGTCGCCGCGTATGCCCGCCAGTAACTTCTCTTCGTTTCTGAGTCGCAGCGTCACGGGATCGGTGATTCCGGGCCGGTATTGGAGAACGAACCTCCATGCGGGATCTTCCCGGTCGACATAGTGCGGAACCTCCGGACGTGGCCCCACCAGTGCCATGTCCCCGCGCAGCACATTCCAGAGTTCGGGCAGTTCATCCAACTTCGTTTTGCGCAGGAATCGGCCGACCGGGGTGATGCGACGATCATCTTCCGCGGTCACATACGGTCCCGCCGACGAAGTTCTCATGGTACGGAATTTATAAAGAACAAAAGTTCGACCGCCGCGCCCGACCCGAGTTTGCCGGAACAACACGGGGCCGCGTGAGCCCATACGGACCGCAATCACCACAAGCAACAGGAGTGGCGATGTCAACAGCAGACAACAGACCGCCAGACTCGCTTCGAGAATTCTGGGAATGCCTTCCGTCGTACGTGGCATCAAGAATTACGCTTCCGACCTGAGCGCCTCGGGTGGGTTTCCGAGTTGAACAAGTTGCTGCTCGAAAATCTTGGCGATGCGACTGCGGTTGTACTTCTCTTGAACGTAGTCTCGGCCTTTCTTTCCGGCTGCTTTCCGAAAGGCGGCGTCTCGATATAAACGCAAGACTGCTTCTGCAAGAGCGTCCGCGTCCTCGGGGGGCACGCAGATGCCTGCTTCTGCTTCGAGCACAACGTTCCGTGCTTCTCCCTCCGCGCACAATATGACTGGCAAGCTGGCGGCCATGGCCTCGAACAGCTTGGAAGGTAGCGCTCCCCAAAAAAGCTCGTTGCGTCTGAGCGGAATCACCGCGACGTCAAGCGATGCCAAGATATCGGGCATTTCCGCTCGCGGGACAGCGGGGAAGAAACGGACATTCTCCAATGCCATGCGCTGGGCCATCTCCACCAGTTTCTCCTTCTCTGGTCCCTCACCAAAAAAAACGAATAGGATCTGCTCCTCATTCTGAACCTTTGCGGCCGCTTCCAGCAGGGTTTGCAGGCCTTGCGCCAGTCCGTGTAGGCCCGTGTAGCCGATCAGAAAGTTTCGCTCAAATCCGAGATCCCGCTGCAGGGGGCCAGCCAGGTATTCCTCTACATCGGCCCCGTTCGTTATCAAGGCCACAGGGACATTGGAAATCCTGGATCGGATGTTTTGAACGATCCCCTTGGTTTGTCCTGTAATCAGGTCGGAATGGCGGTAGAGAAACTCTTCTAAGGCTGTCGAAAGCCGGATCAGGAGTTTATTCCGCAAGGCTTTCAGTGCGACCGCCGTCTCGGGCCAGAGGTCCGACACATTGAATACCAGGCTCGACTTGCAAAAGCTCCGGATGAGAAGGCCGGAGATGCCCACAAACAGTGGCGGTGACTCGACAACAACCACGTCCTGTCGGCCGGCGCGACAGATCCCCACGATCGAGGCCGTAACTACAAATGAGAGATAGTTGAGAAGCCTCGGAATTAGGCTGCTGTGTCGCGTCGCATAGATCCACGAGCGCAGCACGAGCACGTTTGCTTCGTAGGTTTGCATAAATACATGCCGACGGTATCCATCCATCACTTTTCCGTGGGGGTAATTCGGCAAGGCAGTGATCACGGTGACCGTATGTCCCCACTCAGCTAGCCGGCGCGCGAAGAATCCCACTCGGTTCGCGGCGGCGCCCATTTCCGGCGGATAATACTGGGACAGAAAAAGTATGCGCATTCCTAAAATCAGGTCCGAAAATTCAACAGTGTGCTTGCCGTTCCGCTACGCGGATATTCAGGCCGAGTCCTTGATGAGTACCGCCACAAGATGCGTGTGAAGCAGCTTGACGCTCTCCAAAAGAGTCGCTAGTAGCCAGCTCTTGGGTGCCAGCGCCCGGGAGATCGGCGGCGCGAGGGTGAGGGACCCGACAGAACCTTGGAGGCGCGGAAAAAGATCTCGAATCTCCCTTGCTCGCACAGCTCGGACGTGAGGGTTCCGAGGATTATTTGTTGCCAGGTCGTACCAGAGCAGCGCTCCTCCCGGCCGAAGTACTCTCGTGATCTCATCCGCGATAATCCGCCGCACCCTCCCATCCAAGACGGAGCTAAATACGGTCGATTGAATTACCAGTCGGAAATGGTTGGTCGGCCAAGGCAACTTGGTAGCATCCCCCTGCCGGAGATCGGCAACCGGCAGCGCTGTCTGTGCCCGACCAACTCGGTCGGCATCCAGATCGATGCCGAAGAGGTCGCGTTCGCAGACTCCCCAGGCGATGAGCTGGGCCAGCCACCCGATCGTGCCAAATCCAACCTCGAGACAGGGATCCCCGGCCTTTGGAAAGACACCGGCACGGTGAAGCAGGGTGGAAGCTGTTCGGTACCTTCCTGAGAGATTTAGATTTACGGCTAGATTCCATGGCGCATAGATTTCGGCATCCACTTCTCGCGTCCTGCGTCGATATTCGATCTGGATTCGCTCTCGCTCGCGTTCTACGAAATTTTCCGCCGGCCTGATAGCAGCATCGGCCGTACCTTTTGCACCCGGATCATCGACGCCGCTGCCTGTCAACGCTGAAAGACGCATCTCGAATCGCGTTTACTTTTTTAGGGTTCTAACGACAAACACGTTGAACTCAGGGCCAGTGGGTGGCGGAATGACTCGGCTTCCGATGGGGGCCGCGACCGGCAAACCGGTCATGGGCAAACGAACGGGATTCCCGTCATACACGCCCTCGACAACGGGTTTTCCCAGATAATCCTGAACATTTCGAACTTCAAAACGGGAACCGGCCTCGAGCACAGAACTCAGATCCACGTCGACAGAGTCCTTCAAATCCCAATTGTAAATGACGATGTTTGCCCGCCCCGGCTCGTAGAGATTCGGGCGCACGAACGTTTTCACTCCCGAGGGACGTCCGGGAGTGTACTTGCTATGGCGGTCGAGTCCGGTCGCTTGCTTCCACTCGTCAAAGTGGAAGAACTTCAGATTCAGAAAAAACCATGCGTCCTGGTGATCAGCTAGGTTGCCTCCAAAATAGGTGTTGTTGTCCCAGGAATAGCTCTCCGGGCTGAGCGTTCCGGCCATCAATCCAACCAGCAGGTTCGCACCGTAAAAGACATTGCCGGTTACCGTTGCCTGTGCCCATCCCCCCATGAGAAAGACCGGCAGCCCGCCCGCGAAATAGTTATTCTCAACGGTTACGTCTTTGTGACCGAAAGGATTTGTGCATTCCAGGCACACGCTGGCATCCATATACCGACGATATAGAATCGTTTTTACGGCCTGGTTTGGAGAATCGTACGTGAAATTCTCCCTAAGATCGACACGAGAAGCGACGTACGGCACATGTCCGCTTATGTGCATATTGTTAAAACGATTTGTCAGGCCCGACAAAATGCCGTTGTTAAAGGAAATGTTTCCTTCAATGTGAAAGCCTTGGAGCCCTCCCGGATTCGGCCAAGCATGCAGTCCCCAGCCGTACTGATTGAACATGATGTTATCTCTAATGATTTTTGTGCCCACGTCATTTTGGGTGTAGATCGCATGGCCGTGACCTTGGTTCTCTTCGTTATTTTGGGAGCCGCAGTTGTAGATGATGTTTCCGTAGAGTTCGGAGTCGACAGCTTCCTTCCAGAACCCGAAGCCATGGCCCGTATCGTGTACAACAAGATTGATGAACTTGGTGTGAGGCGCCTGAATCTCCAGGCCCATGGGGCGGTATTGTGGAGAAAAACTCCGGTCTGGATTCCGATTGGTCACTTCGAGATCCCGATAGACTGTCCACGCTCCAAAGACATTCAGAGTTGCCGCCCCGGCTCTCGCTCTATCATCGGCGATGGTGGCCTGCTCATCTGGATAGGAACGCACCACAATCGGCTGGGCCTCTGTGCCCGTCAGCCGGCTGGTGAAGACTCCCGCATAAGTGCCGCCCCGCAAAAATACGGTGCTTCCCGGTCCGATGGGTCGGCCGCTCAGAGCCGTGGAGAGGTCGAGGGGGTCGGAAATACGCCCGGAATTGCCAGGTTTTCCGTTCGGCGAAACGTACCACACGGTGCGCTGGTTGGCAGAGTCGTGGCTGTAGGTCTGCCCGGCGGCGAGAACAAGCAGAATGCAGCCCCCCATTACTGCGAGACAGGCGCGCCGCACTTTCATCTTCTCCGATTACTCCTTGCCGGCCGTTGCCGGCCCGCGTGGACAACGCTTTCGTCTTTATGTCTTGCTTTGAGTTAGCGGTCAGTGATCCCACGAGAACTTTGTGACTGAGGTCTCCTCTCAAAGAGGTGCGAGTACTGGACGATTTCGTTCGAGCACTAGCTTGATTCCCGCGATCCCGAAGATGAGTGTGGGCATGAGCAAGCACTCCCCAATGACGCTCTTATAGGCTTCTGGGCCCGCTCGGACGAGGTCCGGTATGAAGGCGGTGAAGCTCCAGAAGGCCAGGATCGCGAACAGGCGACGCCAGTATCCGGCCTGTTCATGGCTCGCACAGAATTTGTTGAAAAGGATCGCCCAGAGCCAACCCAAGATCACTGCACCCACCAGCACACCCGGAGCTCCAAAGTTCAGGTACCACCCGGCCGCATGATGAATCGTATACCCTTGACCTTCGAGCGCTCCGACGTTGTGGCCATAGTATTGGTAGATGTCAGGCGGGCGTTGCACGCCGAAAATCACGGGGATAACCGACATCGCCAGGAACGCAAAGCTGGAGCCGTAGGTAACCGGAATCCTCCTTGACAGACAGCCGTACAATGACATGTGAGCCGCAAACGGTTCATTGCTGAATTGGTTGTCTAGGATCGCGTTCTTGATCGTGGTCCACCAACCCATGCTGTCGATGGCGCCAAACACATTGCCACGCGTCAGGCCCACTATGCCGACTGCGGCGATCCCCAGCACCAGACATGCGACGAACACGAGCGCACTAGGTCTGATGGTGTTGGCCAGATAAAACAATCCCGCCCCTATCGCGGCGACGACCATTGCATTCCGGTTTCCCATTTCCAAGTTCAGCCAGTACATGCCTGCGAGCAGCAGGAGGTAGCCAACCAGACCGGTGGGCGTTCGCTTGCCCGCGATATATCTTGCTTTGCTTCCGGACAGAAAAATGGCCAATCCGGTAGACAGTGCCACGAGGGCCGCGCGATCCAACAGTTGGTAAACGGCAAGAACAGGCGCAACCTCGCCGTCATTCCGCCCTAACTCATACGGGGACATGCGTAGTTCAGCCGCTCTGCCCATGGAGTCCCTGACCAGCGCGAAACCGGCCAATCCCGCTACGAGGGCAATGACCAAGATTTTGAAATGGGAAATCCGAATGGGTGCCCTGCCGGCAGCGACCTTCCTGGGCCGTTTGAGAAAGTAAAGCACGGTGAGTTCGATGGTCAGAATGAAGATGGCATACAGGATTAAAGTCCACAGATATTCAGAGTCAAGATGTACCGGAAGAATTCTATAGAACAGATACTGATAGCGCATGCCGCTGTCACCGCCGCGCAAATCCAGGGTCAGGAACCAACCGCCGAACAAGCTCCAGTAGTAGAGCATCGCGATTCCTAGGGGGAACGCAATCGTCTTGGTTTTGCGCCAGATCAGGACCGCTCCAAGCAGAATCAGGATGGAAGCGACCGACAAGACAGCGTAGTAGCTCATGCGGGATCCGTAAGTGCGCTATTGAGCTGGGCCTTCTTCCTAGCGTTCCCTAGGACCGTGCGGTACAAGCTCCCCATCCGGTCCGCCACTCTCTCGGTTGCCAGAGGGCGCACGCTTTCCCGTCCGTTGCTTCGCTGACGACGCTCGAGAATCTTAGCGAGAGCAGCCCCCAACTGGCCTGCATCGGCATCGACCAGAGCCGAGGGAGCCACGTCCCTCAGCTGTTGCTCAATATCGCCTACCCGTACCGAGACGACCGGCAAATTGCAAGCAAGAGCCTCCCGGACAAGTCTGGGCGAACCTTCCGAAACACTGGTGACCAGCAGACAGTCCGCCGCGTTTAATAACACAGGGATCTGTTCCGGAGGGGCAGTACCGTCTAGAATCACCAAACGAATGTCCCCGCAGATTTTCGCTGCCGATTGAATAGCTGCCTCTGCGAGGTTTTGATTCTTGACTTTCGGATTCCCTCCCGCATTAAAAAGAACGATGCGTTCTCGTAGGTCCCACTGTAATCGGGAGCGGGCCTCGTCTCTCGGTTGAGGGCAATACAGTCTCAGATTGACGCCATTCGGACAGACGGAGATTCGCTCATGCCTCCACCACAGCCTTGTCCTTAATTGCTCACTGACGCAAAGTACGTGGTGCGCGCGGAGAACTGCCAGGTGAGACATCAAGTGCCCCAACTTCGATCGCAGGACGCTGATGCTTGGATCACCGTTCAAATCGCTCCCTTGGAAGGTCAGTACCAAAGGAAGCCTTGTTGCGCAGGCGCACAGGAATGCCGTAACAGTTCCATAGTGCGCATGAATAAGATGAGGACTCCATGCACGAATCTCTCTTCGCAAATGCCAATAGTCTCTGAGCAAGGACGGCAACGAGGTCCGCGAAACCAACACAAAAAGCCTCACGTCGACTCCAACGGTCTTTAACGCAAGCGCGTCCCTTCTGGCGAAGTCATAGGAAGCGTCGCGTGAGCCGCCGGGGATCACGTGCAGCGACCGAATCGCCGTCCTTTTCCCGTGTGCAGCTTCGATGGAGGAGTTGCTTGTGAGCCCGCGTCCGATGTCACCGCTCCCGCGAAGAACGATTAGCACTCAGCGGAGATGGGAGTCGCTTCGTCGAGAGGAATCCGATAGCGCCCGCAGTAGATCGTTTGAGGCGCTCTCTTTTACTTGGGTGCGACGAGTTTTTCTCTTTTCGTCCAATTGTGAAGGCCGAGACCATTCGGCGAAGTAAGGCGATCCCTAAGACCATCGACCGTGGGTATCGACCCCAAGGTCCGCAAATGAAGTACGGCTTCGATATCCTCGGTGGATCGCAAAGTGTTGTTCCAATGCTCGCAAACAAGTGCCGTCACAACTGCGAGCCCGGTTGACAGCAGTGCGACCAAGAGCAGCCAAAGCGAACGCAGCGGGCCGGCAGGCCGGGACGGGTCTGGCACACTCGCATAATTGACCACGCGAATATTATCGGCGCTCTTGGCCTGCTCGACGTCGAAGGCGCCCTCCCGCGACAACAACTCCGTCAGCAGAGTTTTGTAGCTTTCACTCTCTTGTTGCATCAGACGGTAGGTGACCGCGGCTTCGTTCTGACTGAGCATGACTGCGCGTTGCTGATCGAAGGCTTGGCGCAAAGACTGCTCATGTTCCGCGGCTTGATGGTAACGCGTTTCCAGATTGGTGACTTCGGTGAGCGTCGCCCGTTCGCGTGTTTCCCCGAGATATTTCTCCAGCTCCGCGATTTGCTGGTTGACTTGCTGCGTCTCGGGCCATTTGTCCGTTGTGCCCACCAGTAATTGCGCTCGTTTTGCTCGAAGGGCTGCGAGGTTGGCTCGCGCCTCGACAATCTGTTTAGCGTCTTGCTCCGCCGCAGCGTCGGCAGCTTTCGGGTCGGAGATCGCGTGATACGCGGCTTCGGCCAGCCGCCGGTCATTTTCCGCTTCCACCAGCTCCTTATTCAAAGCCCCCAGGCGGTCAAGCGCCGTATTTTCGCCGGGATCGAGTGAAAGGATTTGATGCGTTCTTGCGTAGGTCAGGAGATCCTGCTCCTGGTTGCTTATTTGTCCCTGGATTTCCGCTGCCTGCTCGGCCAAATATTGTTTGGCCGCTCCGTATGTCACAGCCTTGTTCTTTCGATTGAGCAACACCAAAGCGTCTGCAACAGCGTTAGCAATTCTTGTCGCAAGCTGTGGACTGCGGTCCTGATACGTCAGATCGATCAAATGCGTTTCGCGGGAAATGGTCCCCAACTCCTTGACCTGTTCGATCCGAAGCTTCTTCTGGATATCCGTGACAAGCGGCAGCATTCGCTCCGCCTTGATGAGCTCTTCTGTAGAAGTGGACGGTTCGAGAGATTGCGTCAGGAGTGATTTGGCGGCCGATTGGCGATCATCCTCTTTCGGTCCCAGGTAGCCCAAGTGGATGAGCCTGCTTGTCAAATGGCCCCCCGTGACCATGTGCCTGCGAAACGTGGGATCGTGCTCCAGATCGAGCGCTTCCACGACGCGGTCCAACAAGGCGGGACTCTTAATGAACTGCACTTGCGTATTCAGGTATACGGGATAGTTCAACACCCCATCCGCATCGATCGGCTGTGATGTGATCTCGGACGTGAGGCTCGCCGGGTTTACCTCTACCCTCGCGGTGGCCCGGTAGTAATCGGGCGACAACAACAACATGGCGCACCCGATGAACATGGAGAACCCAATGATGGCAAGAACCTTCTTCCCGTGGTTCTGCGTAATTCTCCAATAGTCGCGAAGACGGACGTCGCGCTGTACCTGCCAATCGGCGCGCCGCATCAGCGCGGGCGGCTCTGTTGGCAACAATTGCCCGTTGTGGGATTGGTTTGCCAGTGCGTCGAATTTCACAGAATCGTCTCTCATTTGATAGTTCCTGGTGAAGACGACGGCGTCGCTACGCCGTCTTATCGATTGATGACCGTTAGCCCGCCATATCCCGCCCAAATCGCAGTTAGAGCAACCGCCAGTCCTTTAGCAGCTTTGGCCAGCTCCGCTTGCGGTACGTATACGATGTCACCCGCTCGAAGCAGGGGATCTTCCTTTTTGTTGCGGTTTATATCCTCCAAGTTGACGACAATCTGCATGTTCCCGACTGTTCCTTCCACGTGCCGGATAATCCGGACTTGCTTGACCTTGGTATCGGGCAGCGTTCCACCGGCCATGGCAATGGCATGAGTGACCGTAATGTCTTGGCTCAGAGAAATCGGCGTCGGCTTGTATACGTTGCCGACCACGAACGCCTGGTCGGCCTGAGGTACGTTTATGATGTCACCCGGATTGAGGTAGGGATCCAGTCCGCTGGTAGACATGTCCAGGTCAACAGTTGTTACCTCCGATTGCGATGTGCCGGCCGCGCCGGAAGGGTCGGCGGCGCTACAGAGCCGGACAAAGTTATCGTCGTGAATGATTTGCAATACTTTCCCCGCATCGGGAGACAGCCCACCGGCGAGCGCAAGCATTTCACGCACGCGGACGCGTCGTTCGAGCTGGAGCGTCGTGCCCGGTTTCGTCACTGCTCCCACAACCACGAGGGGTTGAGAACTGTATTCCTTGACCAGGACCTGAATCTGCGGCCGTTTGAGATACTCAAGATAGCGGTTCGCTAAGTCCCGTTCGAGTTCGTCCGGTGTTTGGCACGCTGCCTGGATTTTTCCGTCCAGCAAAGGCATGCCGATCATCCCATTGCCATCGATCCTTATCTCCCGAGCCAATTCTGGGTACTCGAACACGGTGATTTCCAGCAGGTCGCCGGGTCCCATCCGGTAACGCTCGTCCATCTGTTGCTGCGAAGCTCGGATGGTTAGCTGTGGCGTGCCCACCCGCGTATCATCCGGCGTAGGTACCGCCGTCCCTTGCTGCGCCGTCAAAATCGGTGCCGGCCATGCGAGCACGCACAGGGTGAAGCGCAACAGCTTGCTCATGTCCATTGCGCGACGGCACTTCGTTGATCCACTCATGGTCCCTCTTGTCCCTACGCAGTGGCTTTCGTCTGACTGTGGTTCCCCGCACCATTCAGCCGGTTCAACACGACGCCTAGCATTGGCTTGTCGAACTCGCGTTGTACTCTCTCCGCGAGATCGATAGAAGTTTTTGCTGCTTCGACGACCAACAAAATGCCGTCGCAGACATCGGAGAGAATGCTCGCGTCACACACGGTTGCTAGGGATGGTGAATCGACGACGATCCAGTCATAGTTGCCGCAGTCCTTTAGCAGTACTTCGAGCCGCCCGTTGGAGAGCAGCTCTGCCGCCTCGGGACTGGGCGCGCCGCTGGGAATGAACGAAAGATCTCGAATCGAGCCGCTCTGTACGATCTCTGAACGATCCGCATTCGCAGCGAGGTAGTTGGAAAGGCCCGGCTCGCGCGAGGCCCCCAGATAGGTGTGCAGGCCGGGATTCCTCAGATCGCCGTCGATCAAGAGCACGCGTCGACCTTTCTGCCGGACCAGTGCATGAGCGAGATTCGCTGCTACAAAGGTTCTCCCTTCCTTGGGACGAGCGCTGCAGACCAAAATTCTTGAGAACGGTTGTCGCTGTCGAATTTGCCAAAGCCGCGACCGCACGTTACGAAACTGTTCGATGGCGGCGATGTGTTTGCCGTTGTTGTTCTGAAACAGCAGGCGGCTTGCGTCGGGCGACCATTCGTGACCGTTAGATATAGGCGCTTGACTTGGCTGGTCCTTTGATAAGGGTGGTAACGTCAATGGCGCGCCTTGATTTCCGGCGTTCGTCGAATCCTCGGCGGAAGCCGGGGCGTGGAGCTGTTCTCGCGTGGGAGGCAATCCGGGGCGAGGATTCGGTGCTGCGTTCGCGCCATGTCCTGACGCGGTCGATAACGAATCGAAAATTCTGCTCATACGTTTAACCTTTGCCGGTTGGGAGCTCCCACTGTCCACCGTCTTGATAAAATGCATGCGATCCATTCATCGAATTCGCATTCAGACCGCTAGGCGCACTTCGCAGGCGCCGCGACGCCTCGCGGAGTGGGAGGCGATGGTACGAGTTTCCGCCTCGACACACGCACGACTGCGGCGGCATCGACTTCGACGGCCGCTGCCCTTCCAAGCATTTCGATTGACAACACCAGCCGGAACCGATTTCTCTTCCGGACCAAAATTCCTTCGATATCCTGCAGAGGGCCGTTTACAACTCGAACCCGATCGCCACAGTCTAAGAACGGATGCGGTTCAATCAGAAGGTTGTTTTGCATCGCGCGCCTGATACCTTCAATCTCGATATCAGGGATGACGCTAGGCCGGGCAGGACTTCCGGCGAAACCAAATACCCCGGGCACAGACAAGATATCCGTCCGGCGGTCCAGACTGCTTTGGACGAACACGTACGATGGAAAAAGCGGGAGGGCAAGCTGTTTCGTTCGATCCTTCCATCGATGAAGCGCGTTATAGAGCGGGAGAAAGATTTCAAACCCCCGTCCGGTAAGCGTACCGGCAACGCATTTCTCATGCTGGTGACGCGTATAAAGTGCGTACCAGGCCCGCTCGATCCCGCCGCCAGCCATCCATTGGGAATTGAGAGACACAGCTTCGCCCTGTGACTTACATCCTTATGAGCCTTTTTCCCACATCCCACGTAACCGAAGCCTCGCAGCCCTGATAACTCTCAACCTGAACGCAAGGCATGGCTGCGCACGCGGCCTTCGATTTCAGAATCTACTCAGTGGGTCCTCTGCCGTTCTCGCGAGATACGAGCCAGCAGTTCCTTCACTGGCTCAGACCCAACCTTGAACCCTTCGGCCACCACGGCAAAACCCCGTCTCGAAATATCTGCAGCGCCTTCCTCGATGCGAAGCACTCGGCCTTTCGTCTTGATCGTTGCCGTTGGAATCGTGCCTCTCAGCGGCGGGAGCAGGAGCTCCAGTTCCACTGCGCTTTCAACAGGCGGACAACTCGTGCTGTACACGTAAGCGCCTTGTACGCTGATGTCTCGAGTGATCCCTTCCGCCTGCACGTTATCGTGATCCGGTCGTTCCCACGAAAACAGCGCTGAAGCGCTTAACGGGTAACGTACCGCCTTTCTCAGTTCTGTGGCCTGCTTCGGTGTTCCGCGCGCCATCCGTGTTTCAAACCTCGCGCGTCATAAAGTCCCTGGCGCGTGGGCAGCAAAGCTATCGAGGTTGTTCGGATGCGACAAGAGGTAGAAGGTCACATGGGTTCGCGTGCTCGACCCGAGAGGAGCACATCTCGATTCGCTTAGACTTCGTCAGGCCTAAAGTTCGTAGTCCAGGGCACCGTTTAAGAGTTGAATTGAGAATAAAGTACTTGCCAGTCGCGCCGCTTGGTGGCCATCGTCTCTTACGTTAAAGGCGGCGGACGCGTCTCTCCGCGGTAAGGTCCTGTCGTGATCGGTCAAAACCGAACAGGCTGGCTGGACAGGTGAATGGGCTCTCCCAGGGGAGGCAACACGCGCAAAAGAGCATCAAGAGGGCCGATATTTGGGGCACGGGGGGAAGCGCCGAAATTACTGGGGGCCCTTAGTATCGCTCAAGCGAGGGTGAAGCCGGACGTGGTTTCGACCGGGTTCTGGAAGTCCCAGGACGGGTCGTTCGCGTAGCGCTTGCGACAAACCTGCCGAGAACTGCGTCGACACTTTGTGACTCATCTGTGGAATTTCTTTGCATATTAGGTTACGCCCCCGTTCCTTTCTTCTCTGATTGGCACGCGGAGTAAAGAACCGAGTCTGACATACGCCTACCGCAATTGCGGAGACGGAACGAGCGCAGAACCTCTGAGTTTTCTGGCAGATTCCCTGCCGTCCGCCCATCCTGAGGCGCATGGAGAGCGGCGCCGCCGATTGGCTGGCTAACTGCCTGATTGCATTGGACACCTAAATGCGTACAATACCGCAGCCATCAAGCGAGCGCATCGTGAACGCTATCGCACGGCCGAAACCAGTTTCGGACGGGAGGTTACGTGTCCTCGTTGCCGACGCTACCCGCATGGGTGGCCAGCTGATAGCGGCTTCATTGAGGCGCAGCCGATACCGATTTGACGTTCAGGCCGTTTCGGCCGACGCACCCGACGCCTGTCGAGCCCTGGAAAGCCAGAAGCCCGACGTTGCCGTCATCAGCGCCGAACTGCCCGATGGGCGATTATCAGGATTCCGGGTGCTGCACCAGCTGCGTGCAACTGCGTCGGACACCGCAGCTGTCATGCTGTTGAACAACAACGAGCCCGAACTTATCGTCGACTCCTTTCGATTTGGAGCGCGCGGAGTATTTTGCCGTGACTCCTCATACAGCACTCTTCCGAAGTGCATCCTCTCGGTGCGCCAGGGCCAGGTCTGGATTAGCAACACGCAACTGGAGTTTCTCCTGGAGGTCCTCATTAAGTTCAAACCGATGCAGCTGATCAAGACCGGTGGCATGCGATTCTTGACTCAGCGGGAGCAGCAAGTTACGAACCTCGTGGCGGAGGGCTTGAGGAACAAAGAAATTTCGCTCAAACTGAACGTTTCCGAACACACCGTCAAGAACTACATGTTCCGGATCTTTGAAAAACTTGGGCTGTCCACCAGGGTCGAACTGGCCCTGTACGCCCTTAGCGAATCCGAGATGTTATCCGGCCAGCCGCTGTCGCCTTCCGTTCGGGACCGCGCCGATTCTGCCGAAGGATGACCGCAATTAGTTGAGCACTCGCGCGATCACCTCAGTGATACGCTCGACCTGGGCCTCGGTGAGTTCCGGATAGATGGGCAGGGACAGAACCTCTCCCGCGGCGCGCGCACATTCCGGCAGGTCTCCAGGCCGAGACCCGAGATGCTGGTACATGGGTTGCAAATGTAACGGCACAGTATAATAGACGGCGCTCGCGATTCCCTCATCTGCCAAACCCTTCTGCACGTCGTCACGCCTCGGTATCCGAACGGTATACTGATGGAAAACATGCTCGCCCCAACCACCCACGTGGGGACGCACGACGCAGGGCACTCTCGCCAACAATGCATCATAACGCGCCGCGTTGACGCGCCGCGCTTTGCACCAGCTGTCCAAGTGGCGCAGTTTCACACGAAGAATCGCGGCCTGCAGCTCATCCAGTCGGCTGTTCCAGCCCTGTTCGTCGCTGACGTATTTCTTGACACTCCCATGGCTGCGAAGTGAGCGTAGTCGACGATTCGCCTCCTCGGAATCGGTGAGGATCATTCCCCCGTCTCCGTATGCCCCGAGATTCTTGCTGGGGAAAAAGCTAAGGCAGCCAAAGTCCCCGAGGCTTCCTGTGCGTTTCCCGCGATACGTGGCACCGATTGCCTGCGCGTTATCCTCAATCACCTTCAAACCGTGGTCACGTGCAAACGCAAGGATCGGGTCCATATCGGCAGATTGACCGAACAGGTGAACCGGGATGATCGCGCGCGTCCGCGAGCCGAGCTTGGCGCCGAGCTTTTCGGGATCGATACAGAAGGTTTCCGGCTGAATGTCTACGAATACCGGTGTAGCACCCAGCGAACTGACGGAATCCGCGGTGGCGATGAAACTGAAAGCGGGAACGAGAACTTCGTCACCAGAGCAGATGCCTGCGGCACACAAAGCTAACGTCAGCGCGTCCGTGCCGGAAGCTACACCCACTGCGAATCGGCATCCGCAATAGGCGGCGATCTCGCTTTCGAGCAACTCCACGTTCGGGCCGAGAATAAAGTGCTGGGATTCCAATACCTCATTCAGAGCGACACGAACCTCGTCTCGAATGGAGTCATATTGCGCGTGAAGATCGAGCATTGGTATCGAAAAGTCGGTGTGTGTGACTGTTCGCACGGTTTGGACCTCGCCGGATGTTCGCATATCTAAACGATACTTTCATCTCTGGCAATACCGATTTTCCCGGCTTGCGAACGCGCACAATCGTATTTGTCTGCAGGGAGCGTCACGATGCGAATTCCCGGCATGCCACGGTCCCTGGCAGGGGATTTTGCGTCGGAAAGAAATTCGCTGGTCATGAAATAAATGCCCGGCATCGCTGATTTTTCAATTTCAATCGTGTCGTGGGAACCTCACCACGTGCAGCTCCCTCATGATCGAAAAACGTTCGTCCGTGCCGCAACAGTGGAGATCGCAGCCGGCAGCAAAAACAGTGGAAAACGCACAAATTGCGCAACATTCCAGACCTGTAAGTGGGACGGAAAGAATGCTCTCGTGTGAAGATGGATCGGGGGCGCTGTTGGTTTTTATCAGAACCGCAAAAGGTGCTCGCTCGTGATGGCACATCCGATCCTAGGCCGGTCGCCGACTGGATGACTGTGCGCCGAGGTTCTAATTGTTCGGAATCGTCACGGTGATGGGCGTTGACTTGGTGCTTTCTACATTCTGGGAGTCAACCGATGTCACCGCATAGACGTAGGTTTGACCGCCCGCCACCGAACTGTCGCTATAGCTCGTAAGCATGTCAATCGTACCGGTTAGCTTCGACAGACTGTTCGACGCCGGGCCGCGATACACGTAATAGCCCACGACGACAGACGTGCTCGGTTGCCATGACAAACTCACGGTATGTTGCACGGCCTGCGCGATTCCCGTGCCGGTGACACCGATTTGTAGATTTGAATTCGACGCGTTGCTGGATACCGTAAGCTCGCCCTTTACTGCTCCGGGTCCCGTCGGATCAAAATTGACATAAATCGTGACGGATTGATTGGCAGTCAGCGTCACATTCGATCCACCGCTAACGGTCAGGCCGCCACCGGCAACAGATACGGATGAGATCGTAACATTCGAACTGCCCGTATTCGTGAGCAGGACGGGCTGTGACGTTGGAGAGCCAACCGTGACGCTTCCGAAAGAAACGCTCGAGGATCCCGGCGTCAGCACACCCGGAGAGACGTCCCCTCCGGGCGCTCCCCCGCCGGAAGATCCCCCACCGGTTGCCCCCTTCGTCGTTCCCGTCATGCCACATCCTGCCGCGCTAAGTAACCCGGCGAAAGCAACCGTCGCAATGAGCGCAGGGAGACGGCGGGAGAGGATTACACCCTTTAAACGTGAGAGCCAGCGAGCGTGAGCACTTCGCGAAATGTGCGTACCCCTATGAAATAGCAATTGTGCCGCTGGACAAACCAGGAAGGTGCTGGACGCAGGTACACTCGTGGGACAGCTACAGGTACCTGTCCGGCTCGACAGCCACTACCGACTTCTGAGACATCCCTTGCCGCTTGCTTCCGGAATTTTTCTCTAAAACAATTTCTCTTTTGCAGTTCTCCCTAAGGGATGTTCGCCTGTGCCTCGTTCGAGGCGGTACTGCTCCCGCCTGAATTCACGGCCTCGACGGTGTAGAAGTACGACTGGCCAGAGGTCACGTTCGTGTCCGTATAGGTGGTTCCGGAGATCGCCGTTGGGTTGATGGGCGATGTTCCTTCCCCTCCTTTGCTGGTTCCTCGAAAGACGTTGTATGTCACGCCGGACGTTGAGCTGGTCGACCACTGCGGCAAAACAGTGTGCGTTCCCGTGCCGGACAGGCTGATCGTCGTCGGCGAGTTGGTCGCATTGCTTGCGATCGTCACGCTCGCGCCGCTCACGGCGCCTGCTGTCGTCGGTGCAAACGTCACGGTTAGAGTCGCGGACTGTCCAGGTGTAAGCACAGTGCCGTTCGAGATTCCGCTGGCGCTAAATCCTGCGCCTGTCGTTGTCACGCTCGAAATCGTGATGTTCGAGTTCCCGTTGTTCGTCACCGACGTCGTGAGCGAAGTGTTGCTTCCATCACCGACGTTGCCGAACGACAAACTCGACGGATTCGCGCCAAGAGAGAAGGTCGCGGCGGCTCCGGTGCCGGACAAGTTGATCACGAGCGGAGATGGCGTGCCGTTCGTCGTGAGCGTGATGCTTCCCGTAACCGGACTCGCAGAGGATGGTGTGAAGATTGCGTTGAAAGTCGTGCTGCCGCCCGCCGCGATTGTGGTGGACGTAGATAGTCCCGTCTGACTGAAACCGGTGCCGGCGACCGTGATCTGCGAAAACGTGAGAGTTGCATTGCCGTCGTTCTTGCTACCTGAACGTAACTAAGAATCTCGCTTCGGCATTGCGCAGAATATTCGCCTGCCGGGTCGCATACTCCGCAATGCGGTCGGCGCGGAACGGTGGATAAAGCGGCACAGGAATGCCACCCGCCAACAGAATCCCTGCAAACGTGAAGAAAAACTCCGCGCACGTCGGCAGCATGATCGCTACGGTCTGGCCGGATTCGAGACCTCTCTGCTTAAGCTCGCCCGCCATAGCTGACGCACGCTCGTAAAGCTCGCCGTACGTGATGACCTTTAGGCGCTCGTCATCTTCGTAGAGGTGGATGTGCTCTCGATTCGGTTCAGCGAGGCCGCGAAGCCGCAGTATTTCGGTGAGCGTCTCTGCTTCGCGAATTTGCTGTTCAAGGTTCGGGTGATGTTCGGGGGAGAGAGCGGGTGTAACGGTGGTTGCCGCGCGAGCCGCGACATCCTGAGGCTTTTCTGGGAGGCTTTCTCGCAGGCCCTCGTAGATAAGCGCGTCGATCAGGTCCTGAACGGTTTCCGCACTAGCGACGATACGATCCGGCAAGCGCACGCCACAGACGTCGCCGAGCCGGAGCATCAATTCAACACGTTCCAGACTTCCAAGTCCAAGTTCGCGTTCGAGATGAGCCGCCGGGCCACGCGCAGCAAGCTCTTCCAAGCCGCGTCCCGCGCCCAGCTCCTCGAGAACCTGCCTGATGGTGGCCAGCGCCTGCGCGGAGACCGCAGCCGCCTGCTCGAGTTTTGCTCCGGTGGCGCTCATTCGATGAGCTAAGAGGAGGGCCCTCCCTTGCTGGCGTGAAGCCTACCACCGCGCAGGCAGCACTTCAATCAACTGGCCAGAATGCGGGACACGGCAAGCCATGCCGATTAACGGCTGGGGCCTGACGCCAAAGGGTACGCTTGCTCGAAATGCGGCCTACCACTTAGGGACCGGATTTCCATCGAGGAAGCCGGACAGGGAAGTGCGAGAGTCTGGACGATTTTGGACCGACTCGTTTAGGCGGAGGGTGCCAATATCCCGTTTCACTGTGCGGGACGAATTGCCGGGCTACCCCGCCGTGGTTTCTCTTCCAGGTATCAGGATTGAAGTGGAAGTAATCCTACAGTATTGTATATCGGATTTCCCTTGAGACCGCGCAGACCGTGAAAGGTCCGAAATTCTTCCGAACGCACATGCAACCGTATGCAACGATATGACTTAGGGAGGCGTCAGAAGCCTGCTCGCGGGGTCTTGGCAGCCTACCTGCATAACAGCTCACAAGAACTGAGTGTGCCCCGAAACCAAGAGATTGTTTCAAACGGCCGTCGTCTACGGAAAGCGGCGTCCGTGGCGGGGAGAACAAGAGCCTCTAACGGGAGGTTGAGATGAAAGGCGTTGTGTTAGCGGGTGGAACCGGGAGTAGGCTAAATCCACTCACGCGCGTAACCAACAAGCATCTACTTCCCATCTATAACAAGCCGATGGTGTATTACCCGATCCAGACGCTTGTAAATGCGGGAATCGAACAGATTCTCCTCGTCACGGGTGGCAAGAACGCCGGAGACTTTCTGCGGCTGCTGGGTAACGGTCGCGATTTTGGATTGAAGCACCTCAACTATACCTATCAAGAAGGAGAAGGTGGGATCGCCGAGGCGCTCGGGTTGGCCGAATACTTCGCCGGGGGCGAACCCATCTGTGTGGTCCTGGGTGACAACATCATCGAGAATAACATTTGCGCGGCCATCGAGGGTTTCAAGAAACAACCAGAGGGCGCAAAGATTCTTCTGAAGGAAGTTGCCGACGCGCAGCGATTTGGCGTAGCGGAGATCCGCGGAAACCACGTCGTCGGCATCGAAGAGAAACCAAAGAATCCGAAATCTAGTTATGCCGTGATTGGGATCTACATGTACGATGCAACCGTCTTCGAGAAGATCCGTCGCCTCAAGCCCTCCGGGCGCGGTGAGCTTGAGATCACTGACGTCAACAACTTCTATATTGAAGAGGGCAGGTTGACCTATGACATTCTCGATGGCTGGTGGACCGATGCGGGTCAGTTTGAATCCCTTCTACGCGCCAATAATCTTGTGGCACAGACAGGTGCAAATAAGGTGATGGTCGCGAGAGCTTCCGTTCGACCGGGAGCGGCCCGATGAGACTTTTCGTCACAGGCGGCGCCGGCTTCATCGGCTCCAATTTCATTCGGCATGTTCTGGGACTAGGCAGGGACTACGCGATTGTCAACTACGACAAACTGACCTACGCGGGGAACCTCGCCAATCTCAATTCCGTCGAAAAACATCCGAACTACCGTTTTGTCAAAGCCGATATCTGCGATGCGCAGGCAGTCGAGACAGCGATGCAGGATTGCGAGGCTGTCGTGCATTTTGCGGCGGAGTCCCATGTAGATCGCAGCATCTACGAACCTTCTGCTTGCATCGAGACCAACGTCAAGGGCACGTTCGTGCTGCTGCAGGTGGCGCGAAAACTGGGCGTCGGGCGGTTCGTGCATATTTCCACCGATGAGGTATACGGCGACCTAGATCCCGGCACCTTCGCGGATGAGAACTCTCCGGTGCGGCCAAGCAGTCCGTATTCTTCGTCCAAGGCTGCTTCGGATCTGCTCGTGCAATCCTTTGTACGCACGTACGGGTTACCTGCGGTAATCACTCGCTCTTCCAACAATTATGGCCCCTACCAATTTCCCGAAAAGTTCCTGCCGTTGATGATTACGAGCGCATTCGAGGACAAACTGCTGCCGATTTATGGCGATGGCAAACAGCAGCGCGACTGGCTCCACGTGGAAGACAATTGTCGTGGGATTCTCGCAGTCCTCGAGCGCGGGCGCGTGGGAGAGGTCTACAACATTGGCGGCTCAACCATCGTCGACAATCTGAGCATGGCCCGGCACCTACTGCGGCTGATGAGCAGGCCGGAGAAGTTGCTCTCTTTCGTGAAGGACCGCCCAGGCCACGACCGGCGCTATGCCCTGCGATGCACGAAAATGGAGAGTGAACTGGGCTGGAAACCTGCGATTTCGCTCGACGAGGGACTCCGTCAGACAATCGATTGGTACGTTGACCGCAGCGATTGGCTGGCAGGAGTTCGGGGCGGAGAGTATCGTTCCTACTACGAGAAATACTACCAGAACCGCGATGCTTCCCTGCGGTCGATCGCCGAGCCGCTATCGAAAGCAACAGCAGGTTGATGTCGGTGGGCGTGCACGGCCTCCGCGAGCGCCAGTCAGCGCCGTTTGGCTCTACCGTGTGCATTCGATGAGATGGGATCCCTGTGCAACGCCTTGAAACAACTCTTCCGGGTGTCTGGGAGATTCGCCCGAAGGTCCACCGGGATGCCCGGGGCTTCTTTCTGGAGACGTACCACCGGGCAAAATTCGCCGAGCTGGGCATTACGCTAGCGTTCGTTCAAGACAACCACTCCTATTCGGCCAAGAATTCACTCCGCGGATTGCATTATCAGCTCGTCCACCCGCAGGCCAAGCTATGCCGCGTCGTCGATGGCGAAGTCCTTGACGTGGCTGTCGACATACGTGCGGGCTCACCCACCTTTGGAAAGTGGACCAGCGTGCTCCTTTCAGCGAGAGAACAAAATCAAATCTACATCCCCGTCGGGTTTGCGCACGGGTTTCTGGCGCTGACGGATCCTGTACAGTTCCTCTACAAGTGCAGCGATTTCTACGATCCCAAAGATGAGCACGGAATCATCTGGAACGATCCGGATGTGGGCATCCAGTGGAATGTCGCGAATCCCATAATCTCCGAGAAGGATTCGAAGTACTCCAAACTCACGGATGTTCCTCGCAAATTCCTGCCGCGATATTCTCTCGAATGAAGCCAAAGATTCTGCTTACGGGTAAGAACGGCCAGGTCGGTGCGGAGCTAGAGCGGGTTCTTGCCGCTTCAAGCGAATTGCTGGCCATGGGCCGGCAAGAACTGGATCTTTCTCGCCCCGAATGCGTCCGCACCGCAATCAGAGATATTCGACCGCACCTGATCATCAACGCTGCGGCCTACACGGCCGTCGATCAAGCAGAGGGCAACCAAGCCACGGCTCACGCTGTGAACGCGGAAGCTCCGGTTGTGATGGCAGAGGAGGCGAAGAGGATCGGCGCGGCACTGATCCAATATTCGACCGACTATGTCTTCGATGGTCGAAAGAGCAGTCCCTACATCGAAGACGATTCGCCGAATCCGATCAACGTCTACGGGAAGACGAAGCTAGCGGGCGAGCAGGGAATCGAGAAGGTGGGTGGTCTGTATCTGATTATTCGAACGGCGTGGGTGTATGGCACGCAAGGCAAAAACTTCTTGCTTACGATTCTACGGCTTGGCGCCGAACGAGAGGAGCTCCGGATTGTTTCGGATCAGATCGGCGCCCCTACCTGGAGCCATCGAATCGCGCTTGCTACGTCGAAGATCCTCACCGAGGAGTGGAAGCGTTGCCAAGGTGCGTTGCCATTCTCGACGAGCAGCGGAATCTATCACATGACAGCGGCTGGCCAGTGCAGTTGGTGGGAGTTTGCCAAAGCGATTGTCGAAGAGGTCCAGCATGCTCCTCACAACGCCGCATGGCTCACGGCTGCCACCGGTGGGCGCCCGCTGATCGTCAAGCGCATTTCTCCGATCACGACCAGCGATTATCCGACTCCAGCACGTCGTCCGGCTTATTCGGTCCTGTCGAATCTTCGGCTCAAGCAATCCTTCGATATTCAGTTGCCGGATTGGCGTGCTCAACTCCACACAGCAATTTCAGGAGAGGAAGTGCAGTGACGCTGGGCACCCTCACGCCCTAGTGGGACTCTGACAGTTCAACATACTTGCTCAGTTCGTCGCACAGATTCGGGCCGCAAGCCAAAATGCCGGGAAGAAGCGTAGACCTATTGTTGAACGTCAGGTGACAGCCGCCCTTACCCCGCACGAACCCGCCTCCAGCCTCTACCAAAGCCACGCCGGCTGCTACGTCCCATTCGTTCTTCGGACGACAGGTCCACGTGGCGTCGGCTAAGCCTGCTGACACCAACGCCAGTTTGTAGGCCACCGAACCCATCGGCCGGATGCGGAACGGCGCCGCAGTAACGGCCATCCATTCTCCTCGTTCGATCTCGCTGCGGCTTGCAAGTACAACTGCCCCCGAAACGTTCCGGCGTCGACTGGCCCGCACGGACCGTGCGTTTCGCCATATTCCCTGACCTACCGCACCCAAAAAAATTTCTCCCGTGCACGGGCTACAAATGCCGCCAGCAACAGCCCTTCCGTTGTCGACAAGCGCAACGGAAATACACCACTCGGGAATCCCAGCTACGAATTCTCGCGTGCCGTCCAAGGGATCCACCACCCAAACACGTGTCTTCTCCAGACGCGTCAAATCATCAACGCTTTCCTCCGAGAGCCAGCCCTCCCGATTTCGAAGCAGAGCCTCGCGAAGAACGCAATTAGCGAGCCGGTCGGCATCTGTGACGGGATCATCGTCAGACTTGTACTCGGCTTTCACAGCGCCGCGGATGAATAGTGGAGCGATGGCGAGCGATGCCGCTTCTAGTGCCTCCTCGATGCGACATAGAATCTGCGACATCTCGAGGCGCGTTAAATTTCCGATACCTTGACCCATAGAATCACGAACCATGCGCGCATGAGAACGCCGTGGAACGCTTCCCGGAGATAAATTCCGGATCACCCGCTATTCCCTGGTACCTCGCCTCCAATGGAAATATCACGCGGCGATTTGCGTTAATGCACTCGATGCGGAGTCTGACTGAGTTGCGACGATGGGAGAAACACTTAAGCAACAGACAAGAATCGGAAGCCACAGCAGATCTCCCTACCGATCGGGGTTCGTCCCACTAGGATTCCCGCCGTCGCTCCAATCGAGGATATTCAGCCGAGAAAGCCGCATGAGGCAACTGCGATCAAGACACCTTTCCCAAATCCCGTCCTCGCGCCAACCGACCGTCCGGTTCAGTTGTCTTTGCGATGAGTTCGTGCCGCTCGGTAACGGAGATATCGATCCTTGTTTTCCTCTCGATGCTGGGGTTCTCAGCATGGCCTCGGATAAATCCCAGACTCTGAAGACGCGAGAGGATTTCAAGCGCGACATCTTCTGGCGTGCACTGGCTTGTGTCTACAACAATGTCAGCATCTTGGGGGACTTCGAACGGATCTGATACACCCGTAAAGTGCTGAACTAGACCCGCCCGCGCTTTGGCGTACATTCCTTTGCGGTCTCTGCCTTCACACACCGCGAGAGGGGTAGCGAGATATACGAGGATGTAGCCCCCGTGGGGCTGAATCATGGCGCGTACGTGTTTCCGCGCTGCGTCGAAGGGAGCAATGGGAGCGCAAATGGCGATCCCGCCATGTTTTGTGATTTCCGACGCCACGAAGCCGATTCTGAGAATGTTGGTGTCGCGGTGTTCGCGCGAAAATCCGAGCTCCGAAGACAAATGTTTCCGAACGATATCGCCATCAAGAAGCGTGACCGAACGGTTCCCCATCTCCAACAGTTTTACGAGCAGCACGTTGGCGATGGTTGATTTCCCTGAACCGGAAAGACCCGTGAAGAACACCGTAAAGCCCTGCTGGTGACGAGGAGGACAGTTGCGCTGTAGTTCCTGTGCGACTTCGGGAAAAGTAAACCACGCAGGGATTTCGCGACCTTCGCAGAGGCGCTGCCGCAGTTCCGTTCCCGAAATGCTGAGAACGCGAGACCCGTGAGGCGCCTGATCTTCCGGAACGTAGATGTTTTGTTCTTTCAAGTACACCATTGTCGGGAACGGCACCGCGCGAATACCGATTTCGTTTTGATGAGCCTCTAGGAGTTCCTGAGCGGCGTAGGGTGCGTAGAATGGCTTGCCGTTCTCGCTGTTTCCGGGGCCGGCGTGGTCCCGGCCAACAATGAAATGGCTACAGCCGAAGTTCTTGCGGATGATGGCATGCCAAACGGCCTCTCGGGGGCCTGCCATACGCATGGCCAAGGAGAGAAGTGCAAGTTTGGCGAAGCCTTTGGGGTATTTTGGAAGGAGCGCCTTGTAACACCGCACGCGCAAGTAATAGTCGACATCGCCCGCTTTGGTCATACCCACAGCCGGGTGAATCAGCAGATTGGCCCCAACACGTTCGGCTGCACGCAGAGTTAGTTCCTGATGAGCGCGGTGCATTGGATTGCGGGTCTGGAAGGCAACGACGCGCTCCCAAGCAAGCCGGGCGAACTCTGCTCGCAGGTCGGAGGGATCGAGACGCAAGTCGCCAAAATCATAGTGGCGTGGCGGGCAGATTCCTTCCAGTCGCCCCCCGACGTACCAGGGATTGGTCTGCTGCAGCAGGTAATGTACGCCGGGGTGTTCTAGAGCGGTCGTCCCGTAGATCAGCTCCGCTTCGGCGCGTCGATCCGGTTGCCAAACTTCCTCGACTTGGAGCGACGCCAGCATCACGCCTTCCGGATCTCGCAGGGCGACAACGCGGCCCGGTGCTATCGATCTCGCGAACGACTCACTGACATCCAACACAACCGGGACGGGCCAGATGGCCCCATTCTTGAGCCGCATGCGGCTGCACGAACTCTCGTAGTCGTCACGCGACATGAAGCCGCGAAGAGGAGAGAAGCCTCCGTTGAGCAGCAACTCGAGATCGCAGAGCTGCCGGAGCGTAAGATCCCAGGAGGGCCACTCGCGTGATCGTGCCTGAAGCTCTCGAGCCCGCTCGGGCGAGACGATTAAGCTCACCAATTCACCGCCATAGGGTGGGTTCAGGCCTCCGCACATTGTTCCGAACTCCTTTGACGAGCCAGCACGCACGGGACGGTCGGATGATCTCGTTTACGAAGCGACTGAAGACGGCGACTACACCGAATCCATGGATGGCAACGAGGCAAGGGGAACGATCGCCTCGCCTCGCCGTAAGTCAACCGGCATTGCTCGAACCCTCGCAGACAGGCGAAGCTTCACGTCTCCGCGTTTCAATTCACGGCTTTCGCTGGAGAGACGGAAGAAGCCAAAACGCTTTCTTGCTGCGTGTCGGCTCTCGAGCCGAGCAGATACTGGGCGACCCGTTCGGCAGCACGACCGTCGCCGTAGGGATTGCCGGTCGTGTGGGGAGTTTCCGTCAGAGCCTGCTGGAGCGCAAAAGCTACGGCGCTTGAGCTGGTAGGCGGAGCCAGCCGATTCCAACCCATCTCGATCAACTCCCGCCACTCTGTTTCGGTCCGCAGGGTGACGCAGGGAACAGAGGCAAAAAAGGCCTCTTTTTGCACGCCTCCGGAGTCAGTGACAATCAGCCGGGCACTCCGCTCCAACATCATCATGTCCAGATAACCAAGTGGATTGATGAACCGGACTGGTTCGGATAACCTCGTAAATCCTTCCTGGTTGGCCAGTACGTTTCGCGTCCGCGGATGAAGAGGGAAAATCACCGGCAGGCCGAGAGCTGCTTCCTGAAACCCGCATAGTATGGTCTGCAGACGATCGCTGGAATCTGTATTCTCGGCCCGATGGACAGTGACGAGAACGTACTCCTTAGGCTCCAATCCCAAACGATCGAGAATCGTGCTCTGGCGCTCCGCCAGGAGCTGATAGTGACGAGCGGCATCATACATAACATCTCCCACGAGCCTGATCTTCTCTTCACCAATGCCCTCGAGAAGCAAATTCCTAACCGCGTGGTCGGTGGGCGAAAACAGTAAGTCAGACGCGTGGTCGGTCAGAACACGATTGATCTCTTCTGGCATCTTGCGATTGAAGGAACGCAGGCCGGCTTCGATGTGAGCCAACGGCACCTGCAGCTTTGCCGCGGCCAGAGCCCCAGCGAGAGTTGAATTTGTATCGCCGTAGACCAACACCCATTCGGGCCGTTCCTGGAGTAAAACCTGCTCAATCGCTTCGAGCATGCGAGCTGTTTGGCAGCCGTGGGCGCCTGACCCGATTCCCAAATTGAACGCGGGTTGCGGAATGCCCAACTCGGCGAAGAAGATCTCCGATAGATTGCTGTCGTAGTGCTGACCCGTATGAACTACGATTTCCTGAATTTCCGAGTGAGATAAAAAGGCTCGAGAGACCATGCTGGCCTTGACGAACTGGGGCCTGGCACCCACCACGGTTACGACTTTTAATCGGTTAGACTTCAACGAACACCGTTTGGACTAGGCTCGCCGGAGCCAGATCGCCGCTCTGAGATGTCGATGTGACGAGTCCTGCGAGGCCCAGCGGGATTCCACGATCATGCTTGCCTTTAGAAGGATCACTTTTAGCGAACCGGAACGCGCGCATCCATTTCGGGTGCGGGTCGAGATAGCATTTTGAGGTTGTCAGTCATCAATGGAGTACAAACCCCGTCAACGACCAAATACTTCCGACCACATTCGGCACAGGTCAGCTCCGAGGTCGTGCCGCGAAGCCGCATTCCACAATGACACATCCATCCGATCTGTCGTGCCGGCACACCGGCGACCAACGCGTAATCTGGTACGTCACGATTGACCACGGCTCCCGCAGCAACGAACGCGTACCGGCCTACCGTGATACCGCACACGATGGTGGAATTGGCGCCCAAACTGGCGCCCCGTTTCACCAGCGTGCGCTTGTACGCATGCCGGCGGACGACGTGGCTGCGAGGATTGGCGACGTTGGTGAATACCATCGACGGCCCGCAGAAGACGTCATCCTCCAGCTCAACACCGGTATAGATCGAAACGTTGTTCTGGATCTTTACGTTGCTGCCGATTACCGCGTCCGTGCCGATCACTACGTTCTGCCCGAGGTTACATGCTTTTCCGAGCTTCGAACCTGACATCACGTGGCTGAAGTGCCAGATCTTCGTGCCCTCGCCGATGTTGCAACCGTCATCAATCACGGCGGTTGGGTGCGCGTAGTACGCGGGCTCGATCGGCACAGTTTCGACCGGCTGTCCGCTACGTGCGAGCGATTCCTCGCAGGCGCGAAGGACTTGTAGGACCCGTAGCGCACTCTCGCCGTCGGTGCGTGGGCGTTTTCGTTTCGCTACGCAGTCCAGAAAATGTTCGCATTCCTGCCGCAGGGGCTCGACCTTAGGCAACGCCACAACTTCGCCGGGTTCTCTGTGCGCCACGGGGACCCGATCCAGCCAATCAATTCGGTGCGGATAGAGAACCAACTTGCGCTCTTGCTCGAGGTCATCGAATACGGCCATTTTGCGGTCAGCCACCACAGTAAGCTTTTGCTCCTTGAAGGGATGCAGCCAGCTCACGAAGATGTGAGCGTTCACGCCTGATTGGAATGTGCATGTCGTCAAAGTCGCGTCCACGATTCCCGGCTGAAGATAACTTCCTCCGTGAGCGGACACGCGGCTAGGCATCTCGCCCAAAAGCGCGAGAGTGGCTGAAATGTCGTGAGGTGCGAAGCTCCAAAGTATATTTTCTTCTTTTCTCAATTTTCCCAGGTTGAGTCGAGAAGAATAGATGTAGCGAATTTTGCCCAGCTGACCTTCATCGATCAGCCGCTTCAACTCGAGGATCGCGGGATGATATTCCAGGATGTGACCGACAAATAGAATACGATCCTGCGTGGACGCAAGCCTCACCAGTTCCTCGCCCTCGGAAAGGCACAGTGCGAGCGGCTTTTCGACGTAAACATCCTTGCCGCGAAGAAGGGATCTCTTGGCGATGTCGTAATGCTGGGCGGCCGGAGTGGCGATGACGACTGCGCGAATTTCAGGGTTGGTCAGTACGGTCTCGAGGTCTCGCGTTGTGCTGACGCCGTATCTCGCCGAGATCTCAGGCAAGGCATCTCCCCGAACGTCACACACACAGGCGAGGGCGCCCAGCTCATGAAAATTGCGAACGAGATTCTTGCCCCAATAGCCGCTGCCAATGACGGCGACTCTGGACGTGTGGCGGTTGCCATTTCCTTCCACGGTGTTCTCCTCGGTGTTATTTCGTAGGGATCTAACGGCGTCGAACAGCTCGTCTAGGCTTTCAGAAGGGCTCGAGCGAGCAGGGAATAGGCCGACGGGAAGTGTTCGCGGGCGAACCTTTTCGATAAAAAGAAAGACTCGAGGGCCTGAAATCTAAAGTCATCCGCAAGATGATGCCGGGAGTGCAGCACTCCCAAGCCGAACCACTCCGTGAGGCAGAAGAATTGATATTCGCTGCGATGCTGGCTCAGGAAGTCCTCGATTGCGGTGAGCACTCCGTTGCGCGGGCCGCCCTCGTGAGTGGCATTACACAGCACAGAATTGAAGCCAGCATCCTCTGCCAATTCGCTTTGGCCGGGCATCATCCCCTTCCGGGCGTAGTTGTGGCGATATTCCGGCGGTATGGTGTCGGGCTGGTAATACATGTCCCGTCGGCCGTACGGCCAACTCACGTCATGGAAGAAAATCATGCCGCCCCGCCGCAACAAGGAACGCTCCCGGATGAGCCGCAGCTCGTTGTATACCGTGTACCAGTTGTGATCGCCGTCGATCAGGATGCAGTCGAAGGCCTGGTCGAGTGTTGGCAACGCTATCAAACTCTCGGCCCGGCAGATCGTGACGCGGGGCTCCCTGGCGTACTTGGTTTTGAGGTCCAGATCCAGGCATGGATCGATCACAGTAATGGCCACGTCTTCGAACGTCCCCAAGAGAAGATCGGTAGTCGCTCCACGCGAGACCCCGATCTCGCACACGTCTTTCCAGCTGCGCTTGGAGATGATCGGCACAACGAACTTTCGAACCAGGGGTTCCATGGGCTACCTCCTTTGTTTGATTGTTTTGGACCGGTCTTGCGAGCCACTCCGCGAGCGATGGGCACACGGTGCAGGGATATGCCTGGTATTACTTCATTTGGGGTGTCTCGGCGTAAGACCTGGACCAAGGTCGTGCGCGGGATCACCAAGACAGGACTCAGTCAGGAGGCCTGCGTTGCCAAAACACTCCTGTCCAGTCGATACGCACGAGTTCTTCGGAGATTCCCTGCGCTTTGCGATAATCGTCTACTGCTTGACGACACGCGGGAATCCCGTAGTAGTCATCGATGACGATGTAGCCCCGCGGGGACAGACTTGGATACAGATTGGTCAGTCCCTCCATGGTTGACTGATACAGATCGCCATCAAGGCGAATCAGCGCCCACTGGCGGCCGGAGACGGTTGGCAGCGTGTCACAAAACCAGCCCTTCAAGAATCGCACCTGTTTGTCTAGGAGGCCATAGCGTTGGAAGTTCAACTGCACCTGCTCGAGGGAGACTGCGAGGTACTCCAGGGGTTGCCAATTGAGCTTTTCATCGGCTGGGTAGATTTGCGGATTGGGAGCGGGCAGCCCCTGAAAGGAATCAGCGACCCAGATCCGTCGGTCCGTGACTCCAAATGCCTTCAGCAATCCGCGCAGAAAGATCGATGCACCCCCGCGCCAGACCCCGCATTCGATCAAATCACCCGGTACGCGCTGGGCGAGAACGCTTTCCACGCAAAACTGGAGATTCTCAAGTCTCTTAAGTCCGACCATGGTGTCGGCCACGAACGGAAAATCATGCCCTTCGACCCTGGCATGTAATTCGGGGCCATCGGGACAGACAAGGCGGATTCCATTCGCGCTTGCCAAGTCAAGGAAATTGGGTGCGTACGTCATGAACGTGAGTGATTTCTTCAGCAGGTCCAGATAAAGCAATTTTGGATCTGAGAGGCTCGGGGAAGGCCATTCAGAAGGGATGTCTGACAAGATTGGTTCGTCGGGTATCACAGCCGGCCCGGCTGCAATTACCCGGTTTTCTCGATCACCCTGAGCAGCCGTTGCTAGGCGTTGCACAATGGGCAGTCTCTGGAAGGCCTGTTTCGTGGCAGAGATGAAGGTCATTTTGAAACCTCCCGAATCACCCACGTACAGAACATCCGTCCTCTCGGAAGCCGCGTGGCGCAACAGATGTTCGTGCCTGAGTCGTGTGAGCCGCCAGGTAGGCTTCAATCGCGTCGCAGGCATTTTTCGTTCCGTCTTCCTCCCTAAGTTGCTGGCCCAATCGGGAGGCATTCGCACGGTAACTCGGGTCTTTGAGCAACTTGTCCAGTTCCGCTGCGGCGCGTCGCGCCTCATATTGCGCATGCGGAATCGTGCGACTCACGCCCAGACGCTCTGCCCGCAGCGCATTGGCGGGCTGATCATGGCAGATGGGCACGGCAAGCGACGGACGCCCTGCACGGATGGCCAACCCAGTTGTCCCAATGCCTCCGTGGTGAACGATGGCAGCCGCATGAGGGAAGACCTTGCCGTAAGGAAAAAAGCCAAACACGGCTACATCCGCCGCTTGATGCTCTTCGATCTCAGATATTCTGGGGTGCACCCCTCCGATAAGAAGGGCCCTGCGGCCCAGCATTCTTGCTGCCTCGATGCTTTCCATGAAGAAATTGCTTCGTACACCGCCAAAAGATCCCAACGTAAAGACAATGGGAGCGGGTCCATCGGCCAGGAATCGTCGCAATTTTTGGGCAGCATCGGCGTGCAGTTCTTCGTCAGGAAGAAATAGGAATCCAGTGATGCGTGTCTGGGCAGGCAAATGATGTTGTACTGGCGAAACGATTTTTGAAAACAAGCCCAGCACCAAGCCCTCGGAGAATTGCCCCTCGAACAGCGGGTTATCTCCGCGTGAGAGGCCAAGATGAGCTTCCAATGTGCGATACGGATGCAGCCAAGATCGTGTCGCTGGCTTGGCTAACTTGGCGAGCAGACGCGAAGGTCCGCCAAAACTGCGCAATATTTTCACAAAGGCAGGTTCGGTTGGGAACTCAAAGGTAGTAGGAGCGGCCACCGCAGACACCCACGGAATCGGAACCTTGCGGGCCACCAGAGGCGCCGCCAGCACCGCGGTGTGAGCTACCAACAAGTCGGCGTTGTGAGTGGCATCCAGCAGGTCTTGGCAAGTCGCTAGGACCTGTGGCAGCAACCAATGCCGGAAAATGTTCTCGTTCTCCCGCCAACGACTTCCTCTGCGTGACGTAGCATTTCCATTTGAGTGCGGGAGATCAGGTCGCATAGGAATGAACTCGATTCCCAGCTTTCTGATGTGTTCGCCGTAGACCTTGTGAGTCGTGAGCGCTGCGCGATGGCCCCGCGTCTTCAGCTCAAGGGCCATGGCCACGAACGGTGACACGTCACCGAGGGAACCAAACGCGGCCAGCACAATGCGGTGTGTCACTCGCGTCACCTTTCGTTCGGCCGGTACACGGCTAGGCGGCCAACCCAAATTCCTGAAAATTCGAACTGGTGTTCATACGCGCGGAAAGAATCAATTGCTAACCAGCAGGGAGGCGCGAACAGGAACAGGCGCACTCTTGTGTCGTAGGTAGTCTTCAATCGCATCGCATGCGTTTCTTACTCCATCTTCCGAATGGATCTGCCGGCTTAAGCGAGCCGCCGTTGTAGCGTACTTCCGGCTCCTGAGAAGTGCGCGCAGTTCTGCAGCCGCCCACTGCGCCCGATAATGCGCATGAGGGATCACCCGAGCGACGCCCAGACGGCACATTCGCGCTGCAGTATCGGGCTGGTCAAATGACATCGGCACCACCAACATGGGCCGACCTGCTCGCAACGCAAGTGCTGTCGTTCCGATCCCGGCTGAATGCACAATCACAGCAGCGTGGGGAAAAACACGACTGTAGGGGATGTATCGAAACACTGCCAGATCGTGGCTCTGAAGCTCTTCGATTTCACGCGGTACTGGATATGTGCCAGTCAGGAACAGCGCGCGGCGGCGCAGCAATTTTGCGGCTCGCATGCTTTCCGTAAAGAAGTTACCCGCCGCCTGGCCGCCCGAAGAGCCAAGAGTGAAGACGACGGGAGCGGGACCCTCAGATAGAAACTGCTCGAGCCTTGCGGCTGCTTGGGCAGACATTACTTCATGGTCCAGAAACGGGAAGCCGGTAAAGCGCAGATGATCGGGCCATTGCGGCTGAGGGGCCCTCGCCAGCAGTCTTGAAACGGCGCCAGGGACGGCACGGATCCGCTGTCGGAGGTTCGTGTTGGCGTGGCCGTTCCCAAACAGTTTCGACATCAGGAACGGTACCCTGGTCATCCACAGTCGTTCGGGCGGGTGTGGCTGGGAAGTGGCCAGCACGTCTGAGGCGAGCACGAGTACCAGTTCAGACGAGTATTGCTCCTGAATGAGAGAATTACCGCTTGGGGAAAGACCCAGATCGGCTTCAAGCCTTCGATAAGGTTCTAACAAAGTGCGAACAGCTTCGACCGTTGGATCGAGCGCCGGCATGAAATAGGCGGGGGCAAGCGCCGCGGATACCCAGGGAATCCCAGTCTTTCGAGCAAGCAGAGGCGCCGGTAATACCAGGGAATGCGTCACCAGTAGACCAGCATTGCGAGTGGCTTCGAAAAGGTCCCGATACGTTTTTGCGATCTCGGTCAACAGAGACTCGCCCGAGACTGCTTGCGACCGACCGCCGGTGTCGACGACCAGCTTCGAGACCGCCACGTTGGCGGGCATCGAATCGGGTCGCAAGGGAACGGACGGGAGTCCCATCTTTGCCAGGAAATCGCGGTACGGTGCATGCGTCGCGATCACCGCTTCATGACCGCGTGCTTTCAACCCGAGGGCTATGGCCACGTAAGGGAACACATCGCCCAGCGATCCCATGGTCGCAAGCACGATACGGTAGGGCATGGGCAGTCTTTTATGCAGCTGGCCCGGCAAATGAAACGGCGAAGCTCAAATAGTTCGTGTCTTCGGTTCGGGTTTTGAGAATTGGCTAACCGGAAGCACCGAGGGCGAATGCATGTGCGCGAGTGCGGGCGAGGTGCTGTTCAATGGCATCGCACGCACTTCTTACACCGTCCTCCGACTGAATTTGACGGGCTAAGTGAGAAGCCGTTCGAGCGTACTTTGGATTCTCCAGTATTGCGCGCAATTCTGCTGCCGCCCATCGAGCCTCGTAATACGCGTGGGGAATCACTCGCGCGACACCGAGGTGGCACACCCGCGCTGCGGTATCTGGCTGATCGTGCGAGATCGGTACCACCAACATCGGCCGACCCGCTCGCAGTGCCAGCGCCGTGGTCCCGATACCTCCAGAGTGCACGACTGCGGAGGATCGGCGAAAGACACGGTTGTACGGCACGTAGCGAAACACGGCCAGGTCACGTCCTTGGTCCCATTCGCCCCGAGGCGGTTCCGAGCTTCCTCCCGTAATTAGCAAGGCGCGACGCCCGAGCAATTTTGCAGCTCGCACGCTTTCCGTAAAGAAACGGCCCCCCATATGCCCCCCGGATGACCCCAGCGTAAAGACGATGGGTGCCGAGCCGGCGGATAGGAAATCGTCGAGTCTCCGGGCCGTTTCGACTGGAACCTCCTCGGTCTCAAAGAACGGAAATCCCGTGAAATGGACGTGCGAGGGCCACTGTGGCTGGGGATAGCTGGCGAAGAGCCTTGAGAGTATTTTGGGGGCTGCCGTGATCCACTGGCGCACAGGCCAGTGGGGTCGCTGCTTGCCGAACAATTTGGGAATGAGGAACCTTGGCTTGGTCATCCAGGTACGCTCGGCAGCGTGCGGTTGCGATTGAGCCAGCAGCTTCGACGCCAGCACAAGCACTCGCTCGGACGAATATTGCTCGCTGAAGACGGGATCGCCCCCCGGCGGAAGACCCAAATCCGCTTCGAGCTTTCGGTATGGCTTTAACCACTCCTGATGTTTCTTCCCATTCCCGGCCTGCAAAAAATAAGCCGGTGTAAGAGCCGAGGACACCCAGGGAATGCCGGTTTTCCGTGCCAGTAGAGGCGCTGGCAAGACCAGTACATGCGTCACGAGCAAGTCGGCATTGTGCGCGGCCGCCAGAAGGTCTTCGTACGTTTCGGCAACTGAGGCGAGTAGAATATCGCGCAACACTGTTTCTGAACCTCGCCACCTGTCCATCGCCAACTTCGCGAGTTCCTCACTCACGGGCTTCGGCTCAGGACGCAAGCGAGCGAACTTGATACCCAAGCTCTCAATGTGTTCGCGGTGTCGCGTCTGCGCAGTAATGACCACATCGTGGCCTCGCTTCTTCAAAGCAGTCGCAACCGCAAAATACGGATATGTGTCTCCTAGCGATCCGAGTGTCGCGACAACAATCCGAGACGGCATGTTCAGCAACCTTTCCTTGGCAGCACGCTGTCCATAACTTTGGCGCTTAGACGCTTACCGGCATAGAAGCGGATACGAAGGATCGGAAAAAATGAGCAGAAGCGCGTGAGGCTCGTGGCCGCCGTCCCCGCCCGAACTCGCCGGGTGCGGCCGTCTTGAGCGCTGCCCTTCTGCAGTCGTATACTGCATCCCGCGCGTGTGGCGTCTGGCAGCCTTCTCTGAACGATGTCACCGATGGAAAAACGAGACTCGATACACCTGGACCTCATTGGTGACATATCGTTCCGCCCGATCTTCATCGTCGGTCTTCACCGATCGGGCACCACTCTCCTCTACAACATGCTCGCCGAATCGGGGCACTTTAATGTGGTGACGACCTATCACGTTCTCGGGTATGACGGCATTCTCGATGATTTCGTGAACCGCCGAGGCGCCGAGGCGCGCCAGAAGTTGCAGAACAGGCTAGACAAAGCAGGTGCTCGCGACCGGGCCTATGATGGGGCGCACGTCACGCCGGACCTACCCGAAGAGTACGGATTTGCGATTGCCGTAAACGACCGTCCGCATCTCGTCCCCGATAACTTTGCAAGATTTCTGGAACTGTGCAAAAAGGTTCAATACACGTCCGGTCCAGACAAGTTGCTGCTGTTGAAGAACCCCTGGGACATTTCTACTTTCGCATTCATAAAGAAAAGTCTGCCCCAAAGCAGATTTGTTTTTATTCATCGCCATCCCATGTGGGTGCTCAATTCACAGATTCGCGGACTCCGCAGCTCCTTGGAGAAACGCAACAGCTACATGGCGTTGATTGCCCCGTGGTACGACAAGCTTTTCCGGGCACCGCAACTGCTGGAAGGTGCGAAATCGATGCTTTCGCCTCACGCGGTGCAAAAGGCCTTAGGGGAACCATTAGAGACAGCTCTTCAGTATTTTCTGCGCCACATTGGATCGGTGCCGGCGACCGACTACTTCTCTGTGCGTTATGAAGATCTTTGCCAATCTCCCGACGCTTGGATGACCCGATTGCTCGATTTTCTGGAATTGCCGATTGCTCCAAACCGGTCTTACGCGCACCTGGTCGAGCGCCGCAGTCCGCCGCTGCTCCCCGAGGCCTCGGCCACGTTTCAGAGCATGCGAAGTCGCCTAGAACCCTATTTGCTCCAGTACGGCTACGGCGCCGACATACACCCGAGCGCCCCTGCCAAATGATGCTTGAGCGCAATCCCTTGCTCCGGGCATAGCGGGAAGCTTCTTTTTTTCGCTTCAAGCGGCTGCCGATCTGTACTTGGTCTGTTCCCAAAGAACAGCCTTGCCGGTCTCGAGAACTCGCTCGATCACGTCCGCCCCGCCTGCGACGCCCTTGTAGTTGCGAATCAATTTCTGAAAGCGGACCGCTTGTTGCCTGAACGCCTCGTTCTTGAGAACTCGTTCGATCGATTGGCGCAACCGAGAGAAACGCAGATCCGACAGCTGAACCACTTCGCCCGCTCCGATCCGGGCAACGCGCGCGGCCACGCCCGGCTGATCGCTAGCGATGGGAATAGCCACCATCGGCACGCCGCGCGAGAGTGCTTCGAGCACCGTATTGAGGCCGGCATGCGTAACCGTAAGGGCGGCCTTGCTGAGCAAGCCTAACTGGGGCGCGTAATCGACCACAAGGGGCGAGCCGGGCAATTCTCCCAGATCTAGACCACCGCCGCCCATCGACATGACAAGCTGGACTCCCAGTCCGACGCACGCCTCCGCGATCGATCGGAACACGCCGCCGTTGCGATTCTGAAGCGTTCCGAGCGAGACGTAGACGAGGGGTTGGCCAGTCAGCCGTTCCCACGGAAAGGGGGCATTTTTGCGAGCGGAAACGTCGATGAACGGGCCTAGAAAATGTACGCATCGAGGCAGGTGACGTCGAGGAAACTCGAATTCAGCAGGCTCCGGACTGAGTTGGGCCAGTCGGGACAACGTATCGTCAACCGTGCGATACACAGGGAGTTTCCAACGCCGGCGCCACTGGTTAACGTAACGCGCAATTGATCGTGTTTCGTGGTCCAGCAGTGCATAGCCCAGCCTGTTTCGCAGAGTTTTCCCCAGGCCGCCGCCGTACGTCCAGCCTCTGGTAATCGGAGGTACGCCGTACTCTCGATTGGTAAGACCTCCCGTAGCTATGGTTACAAAAGGCAATCCCAAGTGATCGGCGATCGTCGGTCCGGCAGGTTCGATCTGGTCTACCAAAATCAAGTCAGTTTGATTCTCCCGCACGGCTGGCAAACCATGCTCGAACATCAAAGTCGCGACAGTTTGGAGATGACGAAATGTAAATCGTCTGGCGGCGCTTCCCGACAGTTCACCCAATTGCCGTGCCGCCAGCGACGTCGTGCCCAGCGGATAGTCTTTCTCGCCCAACGTGATGTAGCCGAGGCCTGCGCCCAGTACCCTCTCCCGGGCGTCCGCAACACCAAAGAACATCACCTCATGGCCGCGTCGCTTGAGTTCCCGACAGAGCGCGATGGTCGGGTTCAGGTGACCCGTTGCGCAGGAAACGAAGACGCCAATTCTGCTCATGGAACGAAAGTTCGTGGAGAAGCAAGCCTTGCACTCAATCGCAAGGCGTGTCGCGTAATCGATGTCCGTGCCGCGGAAGCACGATACAGAAAGGAATCGACGACCTTCCCTGCCCGAGAAGACTACGCAATGCTGGCACTTTGCGCTCGAGCACGTTCTTGAAGGATGGAGGTAGCGGTAATCCAGCCGTCTTTGCGTTGCGTATGTGCGAAGTAGCTCGGGCACTTAGATTTCTCGTGTTGAGCGCCCCATGTGATTTCGACCGAGCCGGTTGCGATGTCGGCCCGTCGAATGACGATCTCTTCCGGCTCACCAGCCAGCGATTTCCCTAACACCTTCACCACTGCCTCTTGCGCACAATCCAGGCGCAATTTCCATTCCTCGGCCTCGAAAGGATCCAGTGTCGCCAGGAAATGCTGCACGTCAGGCAGGAGCGCCGGAATTCGGGAGCCGTTTCCTTGGCTGCCTGCGCGTTTGAGGCTAATCGCCAGGTCCTCGGTTCTTTGGTTATCCCAAGCGACAGCAACGGACATGTCGTCTGCCTGTGCCACAGACACCCAGACCTTTCTCGAAACCGGCCGGCCCCTGACAGACTGCAACACCATGCGCCCCGTTCCATCCTGCGCGAGTTCAATCTCTGCGGGAGAAAGTTTTATCCCCTCACGCTCTCCGAGCAACATGCGAACGGCATCTTTCTCGACAGCTCGAGCCAAGATCCATTCGATCTTGCGGCGTTCGCCGCCTTCCAAATTCCTCCAAGTGGTCCGCTCGGCACGGCTCAACACCATATAGGCCAATACGCGGTGCCAGATCCCGCCATTGGATTGCAGGGATTCGGAGGAGAGACCTTGTGATCGGCAACAGAATAATTCCGCCGAGTTGGGACATCCGCTCAAAAGCTCCGGCCAAGGTGTGCTGACAGGGTTTTCACGAGCAGACCGAAGCGCGCGGTAAAAGCGATCGGGGACATCAAAGCGCTTGTGTTTCCAGCCGACAATTCGCGTGTGCAGCCGTCGGTCCGAACCGATGAGTTCGATATCCGAGCGGATTTGCGATTCCCCCGGGAGGGAAATGTGAACACGGCACTTTACCTGCTCCCCCTCGTCTAGGTCGGGTCCGTACAACTCGACGGCGGCAATCTCAAACGGCAGGACCTCAAACGGCAGGTCTTCGGAGGTCGTATTGAAATGTTCCAGCGCCCAGTACCCCACGACCTGGCCAGCGGCATCTAGAATCACGGGGTCCAACACGAAGCGCGGATGCGCAGCGGAGCGAAGCAAATTCCCCGTGGGTAAGGCTTCGAGCGTCCCCTCCATGAGCTCTTTGCTTGTGCGTTCGATGGACTTGACAGCCCGCAAAGCCGGGCCGTGGAACATGGCGCCGCCGTAAAGTTCTCGATGGCTCCATTTGGAAGGCCGCGCGCCAACGGGATGGAAGGGCGGAGCTTCGGGGGCCTCGGGGTACTTAGTCCCCAGGACAACAGCGGCTTCGACTAAAGTGATCCGCGGACGATTCGCGTGCAAGGCGTGGTCAGGTGTCGTCTGAATTCGAACGTCGACGCGAGTCCCTGAGGTATCGGAGAGTTTAGCCACTACATGCACGCTGGTATCTTCGCGGTCGAGCATGATCCAGCGCGAGGCGCGTACGTTCTCCATGCGCACGACCACCTTGCCAGGAACCAATGCGGCCGCGGCTTCAGCCATAATTTCCATACTGAAGGTAAGCGGCACAAAGGGCAGACCCGTCAGATCGGAGTCGTGATCGCAGGCGGGCCCACCGAGGGTGTGGTCCCGCAGGAACGGGTACTCGTCCAAGCTAAAGTGCACGGTCGCGCTGAATTCCCCCCCGGTGACGACGGGCTGTTGGAAGAACGGAAGTGGCGCAGCCGGCCCGTCCACCGGAAGCGATGAGGTTGCGGCGGGTGCAATTGGCCCCGGGGCTTCCGACGCGAGCGCTACGATCTGCTCAATCGTGGCCATCTTCGATACGCGATCCATATCTTCGGCACGTGGGAATCCGGTGAGTTTGTGCAGAGCGCCAAGGATTTCCACTCGCTTGATGGAATCGATCCCGAGGTCCGCTTCCAGGTCGAGCGTCGGTTCGATCATCTCGAGCGGATAACCGGTTTTCTCGGCAATCAATGTTCGCAGAGCGTCGCTGAGATTCTCGCGGGTGCGTATGCCAGCGTCGGCCTCCGGGGCGGGACTTTGCAATATCGATACTGGTTCCAAAGGTTCGGATTTGGGTTCGGGAGCGTTCTGCCGAGCAGCGGAGGCCAGGGTCAACGCTGCGGCATCTGGAGCGTGCGGATCCACAGGCGAACCGAATGCCATTGAGGTGTGCTGGCCGTCGGCAGTGACATCGTGACCTGCGGCAAAAAACGCCTCCATGACGGTCCTTTCGGTCTCGAGGAACTGCTCCATCGTTCGCAAGTGTTGCTGCATCAGCTTCGCTGAGAAATCTGTCCCACAGGCGTCAACGATTCCCAGAGACGCCTCCGACCCGCCCTCCGTTTTCTTGGCAGAGCCCGTGGAGCCGTTCTCGGGAACCGGTTTTGGCGATAACAGTCCTGTTTTCTCCGCCATCGCTTTCTCGAAGACTGCAAAGTCCGAAGAAGTTTGGCGCGGTAGGGAGTTCGACGGGCCAGTGGTGGCGACCTCGGGGCCGACCGATCTCGCGTCGGAGGGTTTTTCCGTACCGGGGAGTGAGAAATCCTCCGGCAAGCGGAGTGTCTGCAGGCCCATTGCGAGTTTGACGGGGCGACTCGCCCCGTTGCGCAGTTCTTCACCCGCTTCCGTGCTCTCTAGGGAGAGTGCGCGGGGCGCCCGATGTGCGTACAGTGAGCCCAGCTGCATTGGGGTCCCGTGGGCGGCTAGTAGCCCCAGCATGTGGTTCAACTGCGTGATGCCCGATCGGTGTGGAACGTCCGCGGCGACGGCGAGGTGCGGTCGGTTCGAGAGAATGTCGTCAATAAAAGACGTAAGGTTCCCCCTCGGGCCCACTTCCGCGAACAGGCGCACACCGGCTTTGTACATGGCCTCGACGGTCTCGCGGAAACGGACCGGCCTTGACCACTGTTCAAACGCCAGAGATCGAATCTGGTCAGGATCGCGCGGGAATGGCTGAGTGGTCGCGCAGGAATAGAGATCGCAACTCGGAGCGTGGGTGGGAAGGTCGGAAAAAACGCGTTCCAGGTCAACGCAGAATGGTTGGAAGACGGGGGTGTGATAGGCGCGCTCGAATGGCAACCGAGAGCAAATCGCACCTTTACGCCGCAGCTGCTGCGCGGCTTCGTCGATCGACGTCCTGCTCCCGCACAGGATGATTTGATGAGGGCAATTGTCCATCGCCAGATGGAGATCGCCGCGTTTCTGCTCCATGAGGGAGAGCACGACGCTTGCCTCGAGTCCGCTGACGACCAGAAGTATTCCCTCGGGACTCCCGTCTCGGGCGGACCATCCCTGGTAAACCTCGTCGAGAGTCATCGTGGATTGAATTAACTCATCTTCGCTTGCGAACCGAAACACTGCTGCGGCGTGTAACGCAGAGTACTCACCCGTGCTATGGCCGAGCATGGCATCCGGTTGGATCTGCAACGCATGGAGAAGGGATAGTATGGCGCGATTTGCAGTGAGCACCGCTCCGGGTCCCACCTCCATCTGCCAGAGCTCCGGATTGTCTGCTTCGCCGGGGGCGAGCAGCGGCGGCGGGAAAATCACCTGGCTCGGCAACCTCTGTCGTCCCTTTTTGACGCAGGCTCGGTCCATCAAGTCAAACAGTGCCCTGGTCTGCGGAAAGTGAATACACAACTCGGAAAGCATGCCGACGTACTGCGAGCCTTCTCCCGGAAAGACGAATGCCAACTTCCCGCCCTTCGCGAGGGGCTCTTCGAAGAAGTAAATTCCACCGTTGTCCCGCAATCGGGAACATTCGGGCTTGCGCAGTTCGGGGAGCGCGTGTGCCAGTTTCTCTTCCAGGTCCTTGGGAGAGGAAGCAATCACGGCCAGTCTGGCAGTGCCGTCACTCAGCTGCGAGTTCAGAGTGTAGGCGATGTCGTGGAGTTCCGCCGTCCCCGGGGAAGAAGCGAATCGTTGTACGCGCTCGCATTCGTCGATCAGGCTGGCGCGCGATGTTCCCTGAATTATGCAGAGTTCGCTCGGCCATCGCCGTTGAAAGGTCAAATCGGCATCGCGAGACGCAGGATATTCTTCCATTACCGCATGAGCGTTAATGCCGCCAAAACCGAAAGCATTGACTCCCGCGCGCCGCGGGCTCGGTTCACCGTGGATCCATGGACGCGTTTGCGAATTGATGTAAAACGGTGTCTTCTCCAAGCGTAGTTTGGGATTGGGTGTGTCAACGTGCAGCGTGGGAGGAAGAACTCGGTGATAGAGCGCGAGCGCCGTTTTGATCAATCCCGCAATTCCCGCTGCCGGAATGAGGTGGCTGATCATCGATTTGACGGTTCCCAAAGCGCACGAGGGAATTCTGCCCTCTCGGCGATTCCCGAAGACTCGGGTGAGAGCCGTAATTTCGGCGACATCTCCCACTGGCGTCCCGGTCCCATGCGCCTCGATCAGCCCGACGGTGCTCGGCACGATTCCGGCATCTTCATACGCCCGGCGTAAGGCGAGTTCCTCGCCTTCGACACGGGGTGCGAGCAGTCCGAGTGCGCGGCCGTCACTGGCGATGCCCACCCCCTTCAGGATGGCATAGATTCGGTCTCCCGCCTGTTCAGCGTCCGCTCGGCGTTTGAGTACGACCATCCCGATACCTTCTCCGAGAAGTGTCCCGTCCGCATCCGTATCGAAAGGACGGATTCGTCCTTTTCTCGAAATCGCATTTAATTGACAAAACAACATGGTCACGGGAGCCGGTGTGGAGGGCTGCACGCCTCCGACGATGGCCAAGTCATATTTGCCCGCACGAAGATCTCTCATGCCTTGCTCGACGGCGATCAAGGAAGAGGCGCACGCCGCATCGATCGTGTAGTTAGGACCCATGAGGTCGAAACGGTTGGCGATACGCCCGCTCGCGATATTGGGAACCAGGCCCGGTGCAACCTCGGCGTTAAACGGAGGAAGGTTAGCCTTGAGAGCCTGTTTGATCGTTTTCAGCTCGGTGTCGGTATAGCTGGGATGGAGCTGTTTGAGGATCCGCAGGGTCTGGTCGACGACGACGGTATGTTGAATCAGAGACATGTGGCCGCGATTCAGATAGGTGGCGCGTCCGAGAATGACTCCGACGCGCTGTCGGTCTGGCAGGTCCTTGCCGTAACCCGCATCGGTCAACGCCTCGTGAGCCACTCGCAGCGCCAGAAACTGCGCGGGCTCACCGCCATCAACCGAATTCGGCATCACCCCGTATTTCAGGGGATCAAATTGGGCAAGATCCCTGAGATAGCCACCGCGCTTCGAATACGTCCGGTCGTTGTCCTGATCGTTTGAATCGGGATCGTAGAAATGTTCCGTTTCCCAGTCTTCCGGAGGGTCGCCCACCGCGTCGACCTTGGCAATAATGTTTTCCCAATAGGACCGTACATCCGGCGCCCCGGGGAAAATGCAAGCCATACCGGTGATCGCGATGTCGACGTCGTTCGCGGCGCGAAATCGAATGTTGTCACTCATCTGGGTCCACTCAAATGCCGGTTGCAGTCACGCGCATCCATGTTTGCGAGACGCAATGGCTTGGGTCAGGAACGGGTCGAAGCGAGAATCGTTTGGGCACTACGTACACCGGTCTTCAGCACTATCGAAGGGACGACCTCGGGACATCCCCAGGGTCCCTGCCCCAACAGGATCTGAGAATCGTCTTTTCGGCCGTCGGTCAATTCGCGTTCCAGAGCGCGCGCGCCCGCGTCGGCAGGGATTAACCCAACGCCATTTCGCAGGAATTGTTGGCGCACGCTATCGGAAACCATCCCGACTTTGTCCCAAGGACCCCAATCGAGCGAGACCACGCGCCCGGGCCATTTCCGATTCAGATAGGCTGCCCAATCGTCCAGTGCGGCGTTTGCTGCGGCGTAATCGGCCTGCCCGCGGTTGCCAAAACATCCCGAGATCGACGAAAAGAAAACCATAAATCTCAGAGACTCGGCGCGGAGCAGGCGGCTCAGAAGAAACGCGCTGTCGATTTTCGTGTCGAACACCCGATCGAAGGAATCGGAAGATTTCTCTGCCAGCAGCCTGTCCTCAATCACGCCGGCACCATGGATCACTCCGTCGAGATGGCCATAAGAGCGATAAATCTCGTCTAGGACGCTCGTCATGGCGCGTTCGTCGCGGACGTCGGCTTGAAAATACCGCACCCGCGCCCCTACCTTCCGCATAGCGGCGACCCGTTCGCGCATTTCGCGCTGGCGCAGCAGTCTCCCGCAAGCAGCCTCGACTTCGGCGGGGGTGACTGACTGCGAGCGTCGGCGCAACTGGTCGATCAGCCGCGCCTTTAGCTCCGTTGCCGAGGCGCACTCGGCCGTCTCGCGAGGTTCTGCTCCTTCGGGAAACTCCGCGCGGCCGATCAAGAGCAGGGTCGGTTTGTAGCGAGCCATTTGGCAGGCGACCTCCGCCGTAATTCCGCGTGCGCCGCCGGTAATCAGCACAACCGAATTCGAGTCGATCGCCAATCCGTGATTTGGATTTTCCGGCGTGTAAGGCCTCGGTTCCGGACGAAGCACGAAACGGCGGTTGTCCTGAAAGGCAATCTGCACCTCTCGATCACCAGACCACATTTCCTGCAGGAGCTGATCCGCGATCGCGGCGGCGTTTTGATTGGTCTCGAAACCGGCCACTTTGCATCGGACGTTTGGCCATTCCAACGCAAGGCTCTTCAGAAGGCCTTGGATCGCGCCTTGACTGGGGAATGCGGAACCCTCCTTTTCGGGGCGCATCGAATCGATCGAGATAACCGAGCAGCAAAAGCTGTTTTGCTGAGCGAGGAGATCGGGAGCCGCTGCTTTGGCGAGATGAAATAGGCTTTTCACATCCTCGCGGAACTTGTCTCTCCAACGCGAAAGATCCATTTTGTCTAGATCGGGTTCTCCTCGGAAGGGAACGAGATGAAAAAATCCCGCGATCGGTCCCTGAGCCGCGCGGATGAGTCGGATTACCTCCGCAACGGATTCTGGACGCGTCAAATCCGCCGTGTAGCCATCTTGGGTCTTTCCTGTTTCCTTCCGCAGACGAAGGAGAGCTGTTTCAAGGCCCATCGCCTCGAGCCGGTCGATGACAACTCGGGCGATTCCCGTTTCGTCATCGGTAACGACGACCACCGATCCGGGCAGCTCGTGCCCCGGCAGAGCTTTCAAGGGCGCTTCTGCGAGCACGAACGAAAATCGGGGGATATCGTCGCTGTCGGGACTTAAACTCTGAGGGCCGATCGGTTGGCTCGGAGCTGCATTTGCGGGCAGGTCTTCCTTTCCGTTTGCCTCGAGTGTGTCGAGAAGCTGGTGAGCCTGGTCGATGATGCTGCGCAAGGTCTTCGCTTTAGTGAGTTCCTCGATCCCGGGAGTGCCTGCGTTTTCGGCCGGGAGGAAGCACCGGAGGAATGCTGTGAGTATTTCGACGCGCTTGATGGAATCAATGCCCAAATCTGCTTCGATGTCCGAATCGAAATCGAGCATCTCTTTCGGATAGCCTGTTCGCTCACTTACGATTCGCAACAGCTCGGATGTGAGCCGTTCCACCGTGGTCGGGAGGGGAGGGTCAGCGGCGGGCGGCGTTTGGGGGGCTGGCTCAGGACCCGCTGGCAGTGATTCGCTGGCGGGTTCTTGGTGAGATGTGGTTGTTGTGGCTTCAAAGACGATCGGAACGTGATTACCGTTGCCTGGGTCCTTAGTCGTGGATGCAGCCAGCAGCCCCGGCATGGCGTGCTTGCGGTTGCCTCGCCGCAGATAGGACAGCATGATCTCTTTCTGAGTTACCAGGAACTGGTTCATCAAACGGTTGAACTCGAGCATGACTGCGGCCCCGTCGCCGTTCGCATCCGTGAGCCCGTTGGGGGATCGCTTTGGCTCGGGCGAAGAGGGGTTCGACGAAGCAGCGCGCGTCCCCGCCGATGCGTGCGTTTCCACGCGACGCTCCGAAGGAGGCATAGACGCGGCGGTTTGCGATTTCCTGTTGCGGTGACCGTTCGGCGGCGCTTGTGGACTTGCTACCGGATGATCTGTCCAGGGAGCCTCTACGCCGAGAACGCCTGACTCGTGAATTCTAGCTGGTTGGCTTGCCGGGCGCGTGTGCCCTCCGTCGACCATCCAGATTCCCGCTGGCAAAGGACGCTCCCGCGTGGCTTCGACGAGATGATCCAGGTTGTGATCGCGCACGGCGCGACCTCGAAACAGGCGCTCGAGCTGCACGGGGATGCCTTCGGCGTACAATTGTCCGAGAGCGTGTTCGAGCTGGAGCAGACCCGGCCGACCAGGCACGTCTGTCGCGACACTAAGGTGCTCTCGCTCACCTAAGATCTGGGTCGTCAATCCACTCAAAACGTTGCGAGGGCCCGACTCTACGAAGATGCGCGTTCCGGCGGCGTACATCGCTTTGATCATTCCCACAAAATCCACCGGGCGGACCAGGTGGTCAGCTAAGTGATTAGCGTACGTATGACGATCGTGGGAGTAAGGCGCAGCGGAGGAGTTGGAGAACACTTCCAGCTGGGGCAGCGAAAATTCGACGCGCGAAAGCTCCTGAGCCAGTTGTTCCTTGGCGCGGGCAACGAGAGGCGAATGGAACGCGCATGCCACGGGCAGGTGATGGCACTGCATGCCTGCCGCTTCCAATCTTTCCACGGCGCGCTTTACGCCAAGATTCGTTCCGGAGATGGTTGTCTGCCGGGGAGAGTTCAGATTTGCGATCCAGACATCATTCATCCCCAGCAACGCCTCCGATACCGACCTGCCATCGGCGTCCACAGCGGCCATCGTCCCGAGGTCGGATCGGGCGCCCTGGACAATGAGCCGGCCCCTGATTTCTGAAATCCGGTAAAGAGTTTCCTCGCTGAAGACGTTCGCGCTCGACAGCGCCACATATTCCCCGTAGCTATGGCCGGCCACGGAACGGGGACGAACCCCCAGTGACTCGAGCAAACGAAACATGCCCATGCCCGCAGCGCCGAGAGCGGGTTGCGCAACATTGGTCTGGGTGAGGTCCCGTTGCCGCTCCTGCTGCTGTTGGGGATCGAAGGAAGGCGGAGGAAAGACATAGGTACTCAACGGGCAGGCGAGTTCGGCCTTCAAAGCTCTGTTGGCAGCCTCAAAACGTGTGCGGACCTCGCCGAACTGAAGCGCGAGGTCCCCCAGCATGCCGGTGTACTGAGATCCCTGGCCGGGGAAGAGAAAGCCAACTTGAGGCTCAGTCCCCAGTCGTTGTTCGGAGAAATAGATACCTCGGGGATTGCGAACGCTCTGACAACCCGAGTCGCTCAAGTGCTCACGAGCCGAAACTAGCTTCTGGCGCAGATCCTCGAGCGAGGTGGCTACGATCGCGAGTCGCAGGCGGGGCTGACCATTTTGCGGCGAGACACGATGGCTCTCGACTTGCCATAGCGACCAAGCGAGATCGCGCAGCTCGGGCTTCGCTCCATGAGAGAGAGCCTGTTCCAGCTTTACGAGTACGGCAATCAGGTCCGGCCGAGTGGCGGCAGACCACACCAGAAGTTCGGCAGGCCATCGGTCTCGCGGCGCCTTGCCGTTTCCGCCCTCGGAATCTGCTGAATATTCTTCCAACACCGCATGGAAATTGGTTCCCCCGAACCCGAACGCGCTGACCCCTGCTCGCCGAGGCTGTTCATGGTTCTGGACCCAGGGGCGCACTTCCGAGTTCACATAGAAGGGGCTCTCGGCAAAGCGCACCTTGGCATTCGGCTTTTGGACGCCGGCCGTCGGGGGAAGCACTTTGTGGTGGAGAGCCAGAGCAACCTTGACGAGACCCGCCACGCCGGCGGTGCACTTGGTGTGACCGATCAATGATTTGACAGAGCCGACCGCGCAGGACTGTCGAGAGGATCCGGACGCTCCGAAAACCTGCTTGAGTGCTTGCATCTCGGCCTGATCGCCTGCCACCGTGCCGGTGCCGTGTGCTTCGATCAACCGCACAGTCGCGGGCGAAATTTGCGCTTTCGCATAGGCGCGCGTCAGGGCGCGGATTTGACCCTCCGGGCGCGGTGCTGTGAGCGATTTGTCGCGGCCGTCGCTGGAGCCAGCGATCGCCTTGATGACCGCATAAATTCTGTCTCCGTCCCGTTCCGCGTCGGCGAGGCGTTTCATGACCACGATGGCGACGCCTTCACCGATCACGGTGCCGTCGGCGGTGTCATCGAAAGCGCGACAACGACCTCGCGGTGAGAGCGCAGGAGTCTTGCTGAAGCACAGATACGCCATGGGGTTCTGCATTGTGTCCGCGCCGCCCGCGATCACCAGATCACTCGCGCCGGTTTCGAGCTCGGTCACACCTTGATATATAGCAGCCAGTGACGATGCGCAGGCAGCGTCCACGGTGTAGTTCACGCCTCCGAAATTGAAGCGGTTGGCGACCCGGCCCGCCGCTACGTTGACGAGAATTCCAGGGAAGCTGTCCTCGGTCCATTCCGGAAGTTCGCACGAGAGCTGCGTTGCTTGCTCCCCAAGGTAGGTCGGGAGAGCCGCGCGGACCGAATACTTTTGCGCCAGATCCGCGCCTCCCCCACCGGCGCCGAGGATCACCGATGTTCGTTCGTGAGAGTAGGAGCGATCCGAGTAACCGGCATCGGATAGAGCAGTCTGGGCGACGGCAAGCGTTAACAGTTGAAGGGGCTCAATCGAAGAGAGTGTGTTGGGCGGTATGCCGTAGCTCATGGGATCAAAAGGGATCTCATCGATGAATCCGCCCCATTTGGAATAGACCTTGTCCGGCGTTTTGGGGTTGGGGTCGTAATATTTTCGCCAGTCCCAACGGTCCGCAGGGATTTCGCTGATTGCGTCAGTTTTGTCCCATATGTTCTCCCAGAAGTCCTCGAGTCCGGGCGCTTTTGGCAGTACGCATGCCATGCCAATAATGGCAATGTCGGAAGGCGATGATTTTCGCGGTTCCCCGATAAGGGTCTCTGGCAGTGGAGGGACAGCGAGTAATCGTTCCGTTCCCGCGATGGAAATATCGGTATGAAGCTGGGCGATGGTGCAGACGCTCTTTCGCAGGGCGGCGAGCTGACCAATCATGTACATTCCGTCCCGACGTTGCTCCTGTTCCGAGAACCGCACCAGCGGTTTGGTCGCCACCTTCCCTCGGTCTTCCTCATTTCGGACCAGCCCTTTAGAGGCAATGCGCAACCTGCCGATGTTGAGCTGCTCGAGTTCAGCACGTACTTGTTCTGATGGGAGACCGGCGGCGACGAACTGCTGCTTCTGACGTTCGAAGAAATCGACATACGGTGTGGGAACGCAACGAATGGCATGACCCGGCCCCGTTTCCACCAGCACCGTTCGGGTGCACTGGGCGGCTTCCCACTGGAAGCTCGCAACGATGGCTTCTGCCTCTACCGCCTCTTGGGTGAACAGATAGGCGGTACCCAGGAGAGTTCCGACTTTGATGCCGCGCTCAACTAGCGGCGCCGCCATCGCCGCTACCATGGATGACGACATCGAATCGTGAATTCCGCCCGCAAATAAGACGTGACACTTGGCCAGATCGCGATCCGGCAAGCGCTTCAGGAGCACGTCGATCATCGTGTTCCACAATACGAAGCTTGAGCGCGGACCAACGTGGCCCCCGCATTCCCGCCCTTCAAACACAAATCTTCTTGCACCACTTTCGATAAACATTTCCAGTAAGCCGGGTGAAGGCACGTGCAGGTACGTTGCAATGCCCTCTTGCTCTAGCGCGCGAGCTTGGTCCGGGCGGCCGCCGGCGATCAGTGCGAAGGGAGGACAGTATTTCCGCACGACTTCCAGCTGCTCTTGACGAAGTTCGCTCGGAACAAATCCCAAGATGCCGACGCCCCACGATTTCTCGCCTAGTGCCTCGCGTGTGCTGTTGAGCAGCGCGTCGGCTTCCGGCGCTCTCATCAATGCGAGTGCCAAAAAGGGGAGAGCTCCGCCTTCCGCCACACGCTCGGCGAACGCCGGCGTGTCGCTCACGCGCGTCATCGGACCCTGCACGATTGGGTACCGTGTGCGATGGGAAACAGCGAGCGGCGAGTTCTGATCAAGCGGCCTCAAAGTTTGTGCGGTTTTCAAATGAGCCGCGATGGCTGCCTGAAAGCCCCCGAGGATCGCTTGCGCCGTGCGGAAGCGATCGGCCAGCGCGGAGGAGAAGGCGGCGTCCTGTCCAAGCAACCAAACTTGCTTTTGCGACCAGCCAACTCGCTCTGAAATGGCCCCGCGCCATGACGAAACCCTTTCCGCGGGTTGCCGGGTCGCGCTGGCGAGCGACATCATCGTGTTGCGCAGTTCCTCGACGCCGGTAAGGCCCGGTCGCGCGAAGAGTCGATAACCCTCGCCCAATTCGCCCCCGAGGTACGCGGTTTCGCTGCCGTCCATCTGCCGGATGGCCGGCTTCACCGCCTCGGGCAAGGGAGATTCGCGACAGAGCCACAACTGACTATCCAGAACGGCGCCCGCCGCACCGGCAACATAGCAAGCCGCCGCCGTGTGAAGACCGATTCCTCCTTGGACCCACACGGGCAGGGCGCTGGCTGCCAGTAGGCGTTGCAGGAGAATGAACGTCGTCTCCTCGCCGACGCGCCCGCCGGCCTCATGGCCTTTCGCCACGAGCCCTTGGACACCAAGATCCTCTCCCGTCTTGGCTTCCTCGATGCAGGTCGCTTCCCAAAGCACTATCCTTCCCCGCGCTCGAAGGGACTGGATGCGAGGGCGCAGCAATTCCCGGTCGCCGGGAGTGAGAAGAACCATTCCGATTTGCTTGGGAAGATCGGCGGCAACTTTGGTCAGCCACTCGGCCCGGTGTCCTGCGAACTTCACCCCGCACGACATGGGCGCTAGGGGGGAGAGTTTACCGAGGGCGTCGTTGACCACCGGCTCATCGGTGACGTACTCAAGGTCAAGTGTTCCCCAAGCTCCCGCGCGAGCGGCTGCTATCACCAGAGAAGGATCCGGCAATGCCGGGGGTGTGAGCGCAATCAGTTTGAAATCGCGAAGCATTGGGCCCTCTCGAGAATCAAGACGATTCCTCGCCCGCGAGATTGGCAGGCCGCGGACATTGCATACGCGTGTATTGCATCCGCGTGCATTGCTTCAGACTTCGACCGCTAGCGGGGGACGAAGGATAACAGATGAGCTTGGCCACATCCGGTTCTGGATGGTGAACGGCCGCATTCTTGCCGCGACGGCTGCGATGTAGCCGTCCGCCGGAATGATCTGTTGGAGCGACCAACGGTTCATTTCAGACCGATCGTCGAAATGAGAAAGCAACTCAGCCGGTCCATGCGGATCCACCGACACCTGAAAATGGTGCAGCGGCAGGCTGAGGCCTTCCCCTCTCGCCTTGATGTAGGCCTCTTTGCGAGTCCAACAGCTAAAAAAGCCGAGCGTTCTGGTCTCCAAGGGAAGCCGCCGCAAGGCCTGAACCTCTTCGGTGGAAAAAAAGTTTGCCGCAATTTCGGTCCAGGCCATCTCGGGGCGGACATACTCCACATCGATACCTACTTCGGCGCCGCCTGTAAATGCATAGACAGTGATTTCTCGCGAGTGGGAGAGATTAAAGCCAAGTTCTTTCTCGACCGATCCGTGCTTCAAGACAGGCTTGCCATAGCTTGAGTAATCGAATTGCAGCCGGTGAGGTTCGAGGCCTGTGTATTGACTAAGAAGGTTTCTGAGAATCCCCCGGGCCGCAACATATCGATCGCGATCTCGCGCAAAGCGATAGCGGCCTGCCTTGGCTCGCTCGTCACTCGAAAGGTTACTCCAGAATTCCTGGAGGGATTTCGAGGAGGAAACGAGAGAAAACGTCCAGACGTGAACCTCATCATCGAAAATCTTCATTGCGGAGTTCACCGGAGTTCAAGACCCCCCTCTCTAGACAATGAACTCGATGTGCGTATGTAGCGTCCCTATGCGCTTGAGAGATGCGGGATTCGTGCCTCGGGCAGTCGCGCCACGCTTTGGCTCGGTCAGGAACTGGTCGGCGGGCCTTGCAGGCAGGCTCTGAGTTTCGCCGCCATGGTCTCGATGTGCGGCTCTTCCACCATGCTCATGTGATTACCGGGGATGGCCTGCACCTCAAGGCCTCCTCCCGCAACGTCGCTCCAACCAAGTCGCCGGTCTTGATAGGAGCGCGTAGCCATCCCTGTGCACCAGAGAAGTGTTACCCGGCCCGGATAGAACTTTGGGACATAGGTTGCTTCGGCCAGTGCGTTGGCTGCTCGGACTTTCTTCAAGACTCGAGCGAAATCACCATCCTCTGCGGGCCGGGAGTCAGCGATCCCGATCATATCCTGCAAGCGGCGCAGCCCTGTGCTTGCAACCTTTCGAACACGTTCGAGAACGTATGCAATTTTCTCTTTCCTCGGCAGCACGAGAATCTCGCCCAGGTGGACATCGGCTCGCGCCAGTAGGCCTAGTCGGAAGGCGCGTGTCGTGAAGTGCTTCGGATCGGAGGGAAAGTGGCTGTCGATCAGTACGAGCTTTTCCACCTGCTCTCCGCGCGCGACAAGTTGCTGCGCCATCTCAAATGCCACCACACCCCCCAGGCAGACTCCTCCGAGCGAGTAGGGGCCGTGCGGTTGCACCCGCATGATCTCCTCGAGATAATGCGTTGCCATGTCTTCGACGCGGGTGTGGGCCTCCGATTTTCCGTCCAGGCCTTTCGGCTGCAAGCCGTAAAACGGCTGATTCTCGCCGACGAAATGCGCCAAGCGGCGATAACTCACCAAGTTCGAACCGAGCGAATGGATGCAAAAGAAGGGCGCCGCTCGCCCGGACACCTGCAGTGGAACGAGCGAAGACCACAGTGGTGACCACCCGCCCTCGCGCATGAGAGAGGCGAGTTGCTCGACTGTCGGTGCAAGGAATAAAGAGGCTAAGGGCAACTTCCGCCCAAACAGCCTTTCGATTTCGACGAACAGCCGCACCGCGAGCAGGGAATGGCCGCCGAGTTCGAAAAAGTTGTCTTTCACTCCAATGCGCTGGCGACGTAACAGCTGTCGCCAAATCCCGGCGAGCTCGAGTTCGAGCTCATCCCGAGGCTCAAGAAAAGCGGCGTCGGGTTCTAGCTCACCGAACTCCGGCCGGGGCAAAGCCAGCCGATTCACCTTGCCGCTCGGCGTCAACGGCAACGCGTCCAGGATCACCGTGGCGCCGGGAATCATGTACTCAGGCAATTTCTGCTTCAGCCGGGCACGCAACTCGCCTGTTGCGGGTATGTCCTCCTTCGCCCCCACGAGATATGCGACCAGGCGTTTCTCGCCGGGACTATCTTCTCGCTCGATCACGACGCATTCCCGGACGCCGGGTTGCTCTCTGAGTGCCGCTTCGATCTCGCCCAGTTCGATGCGGTATCCCCGGACTTTTACCTGGTTATCGATTCTAGACAGGTACTCGATCCTGCCATCGGCGTGATGACGCACCAGATCGCCGGTTCTGTACAGGCGCTGTCCCGGTTCGTCGCTGAAAGGATGAGGGACAAACTTCTCACCGGTGAGTTCGGATCGCTTCCAGTACCCCCGCGCGAGGCCTGCCCCGCCGATGTACAACTCACCCGGCACACCGAAGGGCACGGCGTGTCGGTTTCCATCGAGAACGTAGAACTCGGTGTTGGCGATCGGTGTGCCGAGCGGGACGGACCCTTCCTCTCGGCGGAGTCGACCGGTGGACGACCAGATGGTTGTTTCCGTGGGCCCGTACATGTTCCAGACTTCACGCGCCCGCTCCACCAACTTATTGGCCAATTCACGCGACAGGGCTTCGCCACCGCACAGTATCTTCAACTGCTTGTCCCCGTCCCATCCGGATTCCACCAGCATGCCCCATGTCGCCGGCGTCGCCTGCATCACCGTTGGGGCAAGAGTCTTGATAGCCTTTTGTAGAGCTCCAGGGTCAGCCGCCACCTCGCGGCTCGCAATCACCAAGTGGCCACCTGTGCTCAGTGGCAAGAACAGTTCCAGCACCGCAATGTCAAACGAAAGGGTCGTAATGGCCAGCAGTGTGTCGCGTTCCTCCATTCCCGGTTCCTGCTTCATCGATTCCAGAAGGTTTGTGACCGAACGATGGAGGATCTCGACGCCCTTTGGCTGTCCCGTTGATCCCGAGGTATAAATCACATAAGCCGGATCCTCGGCGGAAACCCACCACTCCACATTTTCGGGTGTTTCTTTCTCCACGACTCGCCCATCTTTTTCGAAGTCGAGTATCTCGGCCGAGGAGCCGGAGAAAATCCTGCCGAACGGCTCCTGCGTAATCACCAGTCGAGCGCCGGAATCCTGCAGCATGAACTTGAGGCGCTCGGGCGGGTAAGCGGGGTCTAGCGGCACATACGCTGCCCCGGCCTTCCAGATCCCTAACAGCGCCTCCACCATGGCAATGGACCGTTCCAAACAGACGCCGACCAACGTGCCGGCACCGACGCCGCGGCGTCGGAGATAGTGGGCCAGTTGATGGGCTCGCTGGTTCAGTTCGCCGTAGGTGATAGAGTGTTTTTCATCCGTCACAGCGATCGCATCGGGCCGGCGCTCCGCTTGTGACTCAAACAGCTCGTGGACACATCGCGGCTCGTCCTGCGGCACGCGGGTCTGGTTGCGTTCGATCACCAACTGCCGCCACTCTTCGGCAGTCAGCAGAGGCAGGTCGGAAATGTGCTGATCGGGATGTGCGACGGCAGCAGTGATCAAAACCTCCAAATGTCCCAGCATTCGCTGGATCGTCGCTGCCTCGAAGAGGTCCGCATTGTACTGAACGTAGCAAAAAAGGTTCGCACGTTCGACCACGGTCAGCGCCAAATCGAATTTCGCTGCTGAATCCATGGGCAGGGGGATGAAGCTTCCTGGTGCTGTACCTTTCTCGGCTCTAACGCTTTCGAAGTTAAACATCACTTGAAACAGCGGTGATCGACTGAGATCTCTTTCGGGCCGCAACACTTCGACAAGTTTTTCAAACGGGGCATCTTGATGCTCAAGCGCACCCAGCGTCACGGCACGCACTCTCGCGAGCAGTTCGCGGAAAGTGGGATTGCCGGATAGGTCAGACCGCAACACCAGAGTGTTGGCGAACAGTCCGATCAGCCGTTCCGTTTGCGGAGCCGTACGGCCCGCTACCGGAAAACCGACTGCAATGTCCTGCTGCCCGCTATAACGGGCGAGCAAGATTTGAAATGCTGCTAGGAACATCATGAAGAGGGTTACCCGTTCCGCTTGCGCCCAAACCTTGATTTGGGTGCTCAACGGACTTTGCAGGACCCGGGACTCGCCAGCGCCTCTGAGACTTTGCAGCTTCGCTCGCGGATAGTCTGTCGGCAAGTTCAGTGTAGAGATGCCCGCAAGCTGTTTCTTCCAGTATTCCAGTTCACGGTCTAAGGCTTCGCCCGTAAGCCGAGATCGCTGCCATCGCGCAAAATCGGAGTACCGGATGGGGAGATCGTTGAGCGGAGACGGTTTGCCGGAAGCGAAGGCCTGGTACAAAGTGGTCAGTTCGTGGGCCAAGATTCCGATAGACCACCCATCGCTCACCATATGATGCATGGTGAGCAAAGCGGCATACTCGTCGGGCTGCAGTCGCAACAGGGCGGCGCGCACCAAAGGCCCGCACTGCAAGTCGAAGGGCTGCTGCATTTCTCTGGCGATGCGGATCACCTCGGCTCGTCGGGGAGCATTGTCCAGCCCGATGAGTTCGAAGAGCGGCAAATCGAGCGAAGGCGGTTCCCCTACCGCTTGAACAGGCGAGCCGTCGATCAGAGGGAACGTGGTCCGCAGAGTTTCGTGACGACAGAGGAGCTCGTAGAAGGCGCGTTTGAATGCCTCGATGTCGAGCGCTCCCGGCAACCGCACACAGCATGCCAGGATGTAAGCGGAACTCCCGGGTTGCAGCAGATCGAGAAACCAGAGGCGCTCCTGTGCAAAGGAGAGGGGCGCGCCCGAATCGTTCGCATCGCGTGAAATGACGAGCTGTTGGGAACTGCGTGAACCGCTACGCCATTCTAGCGGAAGGGAGCTTCGCCCGTGCGGAGAAGTCCTGGCCACCTGCTGAGAAATCTCCGCGGCTTCCAGATTCAGGTTTCTGCCGTTCGTGTCCAAGGGAATTTAGGTAATTCGGAATTTGGTCGGATCGAGGGATCGGTCGAAGGTCAACTCGTCGGGTTTGCCTCGGCGGGCAGCTCGAGCGTGTTGGGACCTTGCGCCTCGGACAGCAGCTCCAGCTCAGAAAACTCCTCTGCCAGCGGCGTCTCGCTTGGTGCCGCCTGCTGGGCGATCGCGGTGGCGAGTTCCGCGATCGTAGGATTCTCGAACAGAGCCTGAAGCGGCAGGTCAGTTTGCAATACCTCCCGCGCCCGAAAGATCACTTGCGTGGCGAGCAACGACTCGCCTCCCAATTCGAAGAAGTCGTCGTGCACACCCACCTTTTCCACCCGCAGCACCTTGGCCCAGATATCGGCAAGAACCTGTTCGACTGGCGTGCGTGGTGCCATGTAAGGGTTGCCGAGTTCCGGTCGCGTCTGCTCCGGCTCGGGTAGTGCCCTCCGGTCCACTTTGCCGTTTGGGGTGAGCGGCAAGTTTTCGAGCATCACAAAGATGCCGGGTACCATGTACTCGGGCAGCTTCTGCTTCAAAGATGCCCGCAACGGGCCCGGTGCCGGCGCTGGTCCTTGCGGATTCGCGACGACATACGCCACCAGCCGTTTTTCCCCGCTCTTGCTCTCTTGGGCGGTGACCACGCACTGGAGCACTCCGGGCGACTGGCTGAGCACGGCCTCGATTTCTCCCAATTCAATGCGGAAGCCTCGGATTTTGACCTGGTGATCGAGCCGGCCCACGAACTCGATCGTACCGTTGGGCCAATAGCGGGCGAGGTCGCCGGTTTTGTAGAGACGGTCTCCGGGGACATCACTAAAGGGGTTGGGGATGAACTTCTCCGCCGTCAGTTCCGGCCGCCTCCAGTACCCCCGCGCCAACCCGTCGCCGCCCGCATACAATTCCCCAATCACTCCGACCGGTATCAGGTGCATGTTCTTGTCCAACAAGTAGACTTGTGTGTTTGAAATCGGGCGGCCGATCGAAACGCTCGCGCCAACCAGATCAGGATCCGCAATTGGGTGGCAGCACGTGAAGGTAGTGTTTTCGGTCGGTCCGTAGCCATTGATCAGACGACAGCCTTTGAGCTCCCCGAGCGCCCGCTTCACATGCACCGGGGAGAGTTTGTCGCCGCCAGCCAGAAGCTGCCGCACCGGCCGCAATCCCGCCAAATTTTCATTCACCATCACGTGAAACAGATTCGCTGTTAGCCAGAGCGTGCTGACCTTGTGATGTTGGAGGAATGCTGCCAACTCTTCGAGCGACGGCGGGTGAGGAGGAAAGATCACCAACCGAGCCCCGTTGAGTAACGCTCCCCAGATCTCGAACGTGGCAGCATCGAACGATATCGATGCAAGCTGCAGAAAGACTTCATCGCGATTCAGATCGGCGTAATCGGGATTGTTCACCAACCGGACGACTCCGCGATGGACAATACACACTCCCTTGGGAGTTCCGGTCGATCCGGAGGTGTACATCACATAGGCCAGATTCTCCGGCGTGGCTCGGTTCTCGGGATCTGCCGGGCTTTCCTCCCCAATCGCCGCCTCATCCGCATCGACATACACCAACTCGGCCCTGTGCTGGGGCAAACTCTCCTTCAACCGTTCCTGCGTCAGCAGCACTCCCACTTGCGCATCCTCGAGCATGAAGGCCAGCCG
>Ga0335079_10000246_pt1 | contig 63565 bp, 59 predicted proteins | sample Lox_Sample_33_FD_206719 | JGI IMG/M metagenome (GOLD analysis project Ga0335079, IMG submission 206719) | Soil microbial communities from Loxahatchee National Wildlife Refuge, Florida, United States - Lox_Sample_3.3 | ecosystem: Environmental > Terrestrial > Soil > Wetlands | place: USA...
TGCCCTCTCCCAGCCAATAACCAACATTGTCATAGGCTGCGACGACATCGAACAGCTGGAGCAGAACGCGGCGTTCGCCGAATCGTTCGAGCCCATGTCGATTGAGGAGCAGCAGAACCTCATCCGCGACGTGGCTCCTTTCGCGCGGCAGCTGATGTATTACAAGCCGTGACGTCCCGGGAAGAAGACGGACAGGGAGACGCGGGGAAGGGGAAGCGACAGGGTTCCGGGATTGCTGGAGACGGTGTATGAGATATCACAGAGGCTCTCACTAGGTTGAGCCCCTTCGTGGTTTCGTGGCATTGTGTGAGAATAAACCGAAATTAATTATGGGTTTCTATTGTCGAAGAGCAGCCAGAATCAAGATTTCACACGGAGACACAGAGATCACAAAGTGGAAAGCGGGTGTCCACCGCATCGTAGACCGTCTCCCGTCCTCCGAGTCTTCGCTTGTGCCCGCGTTCTTACGACAACAGGGTACGTCTCAGCGTGAACCAAACATTGTCCTCCCCCTGCGGGGGGAGTCAACCGTCCATGACTGCCCCGGAGTTCCTCTAGCTGAATGCATGAGGCTTTTCCATCGCCGCTTTGACGACGCGGTATAAATCCTTTGATCGAATTGGTTTGGAAAGGCAGTCGGTGAGCCCGAGGCTGAGAGATTTTAAATAGGTCTCGACGGTATCATAGCCGGTAAGGATAATTACGGGGACTGATGGAGAATACCGTCGAATCTCACTGAAAAAATCATGTCCGTTCATTCCCGGCATCGCGTAATCAGTCAATACAAGATCAACTTTCGTTCCTTCCCTGACCACGGAGAGAGCCGGTCCGGGATCGGATTTTGCAATAACGTTGTATCCAAATGAGATCAGACTGTCCTCCAGGAAACTTAAGACATCGCGGTCGTCATCAACCAGCAGTATTGTCTTCATATCCCGTCCCTTCAGGCTATAATCAGGGAATTCAATCGACAGAAGCGTTGAAATAGGTCCTTCTCGTGTATTCAAGGTTCTGCTGAGAGAGGTATCGGCTTATTTACCGTAAACTTTAGGTAGTTTAAATATCATCCCGGGGGGGCAAACGGAAGGGAAAACGCAGCATACCGCTTTTTATTGCTTTTTGAAAGAGATGCCACCGAAGTAGCTTTCGGCCGACGTCCCGGTGTGCTGGGAATTGATCTGTATCCTCATGCCGTTGACCTCACCCGGCTCCCCGCCAAAGAGCTTCCGGTAATCGTCGTAAACGTTCCGGGTTTCGGTGATCCAGGAGCCGGTTCCGGTCTTGCCGGAACGCACGACGACGGCCTTGATGGACATGAAGAAGGGCGCGGCCGTGTCCGCCATGATGCCCTGGGGAGCCGTCGTGTCCCATATATAGACGATCGCCTGGGTCTTGGAAAATGCGAGGAAGAGCTGGGCCGCCTGATCGTCGGTGCCCGATTTTCTGAAATCTCCTCCGCTGGGCAGCTTGGTAACCTTCCAGGTCCAGGTGAGAACCGGGTACTGTCTGAGATTGACGTGAACTTCCTTCTGCAGGGAGAAAGAGGTTTTTGCACTCCGCAGGCGGACGGCGGCAACGCCATCGTCTTTGACGACTGCGAAATCCGCCTTTCCCGTTTTTTCCTTGACCTGCCATCCAGCGGGTGTGCCGGCGGCATCGATCGCGGACGAGAAATCCGCTATCACCACCTGGTCTGCGGCCAGCGCGGGGCTGGAACATATCAGGACTGCCATCAACACAACTTTCCACGTTATTGACGAAAATGACATAAGCGGCTTCCTTGAAAAAAGAGAACATCCCCCTGTCTGTTGTTCCCTCTGCTGGCAGTGAATAGAGTCGCCTGCAGGACTTCTTCTGCGCGGCTACGGAGAATCCGCCAGCTTTTCTCGACGCTGACGTTCTTGCAGACCTTGCAGGCAGACCGTCATGACAGACCGCCCTGTTTCAGAATATACCGTCGAGGCGACGATATACATGCGGGAAAGGTATAATTTCATTGTATCACATGCATCGGCCGTCAGAGGAGAGGATCTTGCCCTTCGGCATTGAGGCTCTGGGCCGGTCTTGAGGCTTGACCCTGTCACCCTGGAGTGCTATTGTTGTCTGGCCTGCAGGGTCGGTTATCTTACGATCATTGCATACTGTGTTGTCGAAGCACCGTCATCTCCGTCCCGTTCACTCCTTAACGCCTATGCGATCGAAGGATCCGAAACAACTCCGCCGGAAGCGACCACCGCAGCAGCAGCGCAGCAGCGTGGAGGTAGACGTAGAGTCGCTCCTGTCGCTGGAAAACCGCTGCAGAGGCTGCGCCAAGGGCGAGCGTTGCTGCTGCTCGTCGTATGAGGTCTGTGTTAGCGCCGTGGAGTTGAAGAGGATCATCAAGGTCCTGCCCGAGGCTGCCAGGCTCTGCCCCCATCTTCTGACCGCATGGGGATACGACAACGTATTCGAGGAAGAGGAACACGGGCTTTTTTCCATCGACACGACCGAAGACGGCCTCTGCCTCTTCGCCTACTGGTCACATCACCGTATCCATTGCTCCCTGCACACCGTCGCAAAGACGCTCGGCCTGCCCCTGGAGCAGGTGAAGCCGAAGGTCTGCCTGCTCTGGCCCATGCATTTCACGGAAGGTCGTGAGGTCCTGGCCATGATCAACGATGCCTTTCTGTTCAACTGCAACGTACGGAAAGCGCCGGGTTCGCGTGATCTGAACCCTGGTTTTGTCGAGGCGATCGAGCTGGTGTACGGCGAGGGCTGCGGTACCCAGGTAAAGTGCGCGGCAGCGAACGGGGACAGGCGCACGCTGCTTGTCATCCGGCGATAACGCCGGCGACCGATATAGAGAGATAAAAATCCTGCCTCCAGTGGCCTGCTGATCGTAATTCACTTAATTTTTTGCGATTAGATATCAACCCCTACCTCGCACTCTACCTCGCAGTAAATCTAGTTTATTACATTCAATTGCTGAATATAATACACTGAATTAAAATAATTAAAAAATAATTTAAAGTTAACAAAATTAATAACAAGGCAACCTTGCAATTCTTAATATTGTCATATATAATTGCTAGTAACAATGGTTGCTAATAGAAACTATATGAGCGTTGAAGAAAAAAACGGCGCGGACGCCTCCTTAAAGATGCCGCTTCTCGTCAGGAAACTGAGCCAGTGCTTTACCCTGACGCAGGAGACGATCTGCGGGAAGTTCGATCTTACGGGCGCGGAGGCTGCCCTCATCTCGGTCATGGAACCCGGCAGGAAGCTGTGCTCGGCCGCACTGGTGGAACGGCAGGACCTGTCTAAAGGAAGGATCAGCCGCATCGTGGAATCCTTGAAACAGAAGGGGTACCTCATCAAGAACGAACATCATGCCGACCGGCGTCACAATATCATCGAGCTCACGGACCGCGGAAGGGACGTCCGGCAGGCAATCGCGGAGGAGCAGGCCGCACAGTGTCACCGGGTCCTGTCCCAGGTCCCGGAAGACAAGCGGTCCATGATCCTGCCGGCGCTTGAACAGCTGGTCAAGGCTCTCGAGCATATCAAGCACGAGGGTCGGGTACCTGAAGACGATCGATCGTAAGAGCTTTCGGTAAGGTTCATTAATCTTGGAGAGGAGGATATGAACATGAGTACGGCCCAGGTTGTAATGGAACAGCAACAGGCAGAGGAACGGCTTCCTGCGGTGGAGAACAAGATCTCGATGGTGGTCTTTTCGGGCGACCTCGACAAGCTCCTGGCTTCCCTCATCATCTCTACCGGAGCGGTGGCAATGGGAATGAAGGTGAGGCTTTTCTTCACGTTCTGGGGCACGGCTGCGCTGCGCGACCCGCGAAAGACGGCCCGCGGCAAGAACCTGATGTCCAGGATGTTCGGGTTCATGCTGCCGAAAGGCGCGACGAAGGTGAAGCTGTCCAAGATGAACATGGGCGGCATGGGGAGCGCCATGATGAAGATGCTGATGCAGAAGAAAAAAGTGGCTTCCCTGGAGGAAATGCTGGCCCTTGCCGGACAACTGGGCGTCGAGATCTGCATCTGTGAGATGTCCATGGGCCTGATGGGATTCAAGCGCGAGGAAATGATCGATTATCCGAACATGAAGGTCTGCGGCGTGGCCTCGTTCCTGGCGGAAGCGCAGACGAGCAGGGTGCAGCTTTTCATCTGAAGGGAGGTGCGTCATGTCGATCGAACTGAAACCGGACAGGGTCGTGGACCTCAAGGGGCTTCCCTGTCCCATGCCGGTGATCAAGATCAGCCAGGAGATCACGTCCGTGGCTGTTGGCCAGGTTGTCGAGGCCATCACCACCGACCCCGGGTCACTGGCCGACTTTCCCGCCTGGGCGACGAGCACCGGGCAGGAGATCGTCGGGACAGACCAGGCATCGGGGGAGATCAGGTTCTACGTGAAGCGGCTCCACTAATCACGAACAGTCACGAAGAAATCGACTTCTTTTCCCGATTCTTTTCCCTGGGAAAGACCATGCAGGTCAAATTCCTTGACACTGAGTGTCACAGAAAGGGGCTATGAAGGATCACGGGTTCCCGAGTATTTTATTCCTTATCCGTGTCCTTCCGTGTCCGATTCTCATTGTCTTTTCGGTTCCTGATTGTCCGGGTTAGGCTTCTACTGCACGAATTCAGCTGCGGGGAGTATTGGCCATGCAAGACCGCATCTACTCTTTCGTCATGGTGCCCATGGTCTATGCGGCGCTGGGGGTGTTCCTGGCCGGCGTCATCGTCAGAGGCATGAAAGTCCTGCTGGCCCCGCGCCAGCACACGACCCTCCAGATCTTCCCGGCACCCCGTCATCCCCGGCTCCGTGCGCTGGCCGACACTTTTCTGCTGCCGACCGTGAGGACCGACCGTCCGGCGCTGTGGTTTTGCCTGATGCTCTTCCACGGCGCGCTGGTCCTTCTCGTAATCGGGCATATCGAGCTGATGCTCGGGATTCGGGCTCTGCAGATCTTCCCGCACCAGGGCTTCCTCGGCGGCGGTCTGGTCGGCTTGGTCCTCACCATCGCCCTGTGCTTCTTTCTCGTCAGCAGGTTCCGGACGCCCTACCGGGAGATTTCGGTGCCCGAAGACTATTTTCTGCTGCTGCTCCTGCTCGTTACCGTTCTGACCGGCTCCCACATGAGTTGGGCGAGCTATATCTCTCCGGCGGGCTTCGACATCGCGGTGCAGAGTCACCGCGAATACCTGTCGAGCCTTCTGGTGCTCCGGCCGTCCGTTCCCGCGGGCATCGCGGGATCGCCGCATTACGTGCTCGTGGCCCTTCATATCTTCTTCGCCAATTGCTTCCTGATGTTCCTTCCCTTCAGCAAGATCGTGCATACCTTCTTCGCGCTGCCCCTGAACCTGATCAGACGAGGAGGCCTTTATGGAGCCCGAAGTACGCCGGGAACTGCTGACGCGCTTTGATTCCAGGCTGAATGTTGCCATGCGCATGTACCTCGACACCTGCGCCCGCTGCGGCGTGTGCATACGGTCCTGCCATGTATACGCCTCCATGCCCGAACTGAAGTATTCGGCGGTGCACCGCGCTGAGGTTATCCGCAAGCTCTTCAAGCGTTATTTCAAGGTCCAGGGCCGCGTGTGGACCTCGCTGGGGGACAGCGCAGATCTGACCGACGACATGGTGGAAACGATCTACCAGGCGGCATACAGCTGCACCGGCTGCCGGCGCTGCATGGTCCACTGCCCTTTCGGCATCGACACCCAGATGATCATGTCCATTGCCAAGCTCCTGCTTATTGCCGGGGGCCGGGAGCCCAAGGTCCTGAGCATGCTGGCGGACATGTCCATCCAGAAGGGCAAAGCGACGGCCGAAACACGGGCCAATTATGCCAGGGCGATCGAACAGCTGCGGGATGAGGTGCTCAGCCGGTGGCGGGAGGCCCATGGTGAGAAGGTCGTGCCCCTGGACGTGCAGGATGCGAACATCCTGTACGTGGCGCTGGCGGGAAAACATTCCATCGTGCCGGCAGCGGCGATCATGAACGCGGCGGGCGAGAAATGGTCCCTGAGCTACTACGAGGCAGTGAACTTCGGAGCCTTTCTTGGAAATCCGGAAAAGACCCGGCTGATCGCGCAGCGGATCATCGACGAGGCGACGCGTCTGAGAGTCAGGGAGGTTTCCATCTGCGAATGCGGCACCGCCTACCGGGTCATGCGCCATATGATGGGCGCCTTGCCGTTCCGGGTGACCAGTTTCACCGAGGTCATCGCCCGCTACCTGCGGGAGGGGCGGATCACTTTGGCCAGGAACCGCATCAAGGGCCGGATCACCTACCATGATCCCTGCCAACTCGCGCGGAACGGCGGCGTGATCGAGGAGCCGCGATACATCTTCTCGCAAATGACCGACGACTTCGTCGAAATGCAGCCGAACCGGACGGAGAACTGGTGCTGTGGAGGCGGGGGCGGTCTCGTGGCGATCGGGGAAAAGGATTTCCGCATGCGATCAGGCCGGGTCAAGGCAGACCAGATCAAGGCGGTATCGCCGGACATCGTCTCCACGGCCTGCGAGAACTGCCACTCCCAGCTGACCGATATCGTCGGACACTACACGATCAATACGAACGTCCGATTCCTGAGCGACATGGTCGCTGAATCGCTCCAGGATCCCCTGGCCCCGGTGCGGTTGTAAGCCTTATGAGGTTACCCGGCTCAAGAGCACCCCAAAGGCAGGCGCGGGGAGGGGAGACGTCATGAAGACCGCAGGGTTTTGAGCTCTATCCGACCAATCTCTCACTACAAATCCGCTGCTCCATCAGCCCTCACCGTGTCCGCTTGTTCCGTTGTTGACAATTGCGACAAATAACGCTAATATTTAGACAAATGTCGCAGCCGGATTGCTGAGGAGAACGTCATGACATATGCAACGACGGTTGAAGAGATCCTGGGAGGGAAGAAGGCCAGGCCTAAGAAGATCCAAAGCCGGATGGATTTTATCGAGCTAAGCAACAAGGGGATAACGAAGGAGGCGCTCCTTCGCCTGGCTGCCTATCTCAGTATTTCAATGCGCCAGCTGGCCGAAGTCCTTCCGGTCACCGAGCGTACGATCCAACGATATGCTCCGAAGAAGCATTTTAATCGTGTTGTCTCAGAGCAGATACTTCAGCTCGCGGAGATAGCGGCGCGGGGCTCCGAAGTATTCATGAGCAGGGAGAAGTTCCTGCACTATATGAACATGCCGAGCAAGGCATTGGCTGATAAGACGCCTTTGAGCCTGATCCATTCGAAATTCGGTGCGGAAATGGTATTGGACGAACTTGGCCGGATCGAGCATGGCGTGTTCTCCTGATGGAGGTCTATCGGATAGCGCATACCCGGCACATCAGGGACCTGACCGGAACGGGCGCGCGTTTATACGGCGGAAGATGGAATTCCAAAGGCACGGGCATCGTTTACACATCGGAAACGAGAGCGCTTGCCGTACTGGAATACCTCGTGCACGTCCCTCTATCTATGGTTCCTTCCGCCTTGAGCATGGCTTCCATCCGCATTCCTGATAACCTTTATGCGAAACACATTTCTCTCTTCCTATCAGCTTTGCCGAAGAGCTGGAGGGCCTATCCGGCACCCTCGCAGCTTGCCGAGCTGGGCACGAACTGGATCGGGAAAAACGACACTCTCTTGCTTCGCGTTCCCTCCGTGGTCGTTGAGCACGAGTTCAATCTTCTCATCAACCCCTCGCATCCGGACATGAAACAGGTCACCATTTCCGCTGTTGCCGACTTCAAAATCGATGATCGTCTGATTCGTCCGAAATAGGTGGCTTTGGGGAGAACCCATCTCAAGACCACGGTTCGAGACTGGTGGTTCGGGTACTACTACAATGTCTTTAATCAACGGTTATCTATATCAAGTTGCCTGTAATCAAACAGTATCGACCGTCTTCCGCGTCTTCACGGCTCCGCGTGAACAAAAAAACGGTCTGCAATAGTTTACGATCTAGAGTCATTTCAACCCCTTCCCTCAAAAGCAGCTTCTGTTATAATTCATGATAAATGCCCTGTGAAAGGGCAAAGGAAAGGACTACCTTAATGTTGGAAGCAAAAGACTTTGCAACCGGTTGCCTGACGATAATAGTATGCGTAATTTTAATCCCCCTCTTTTTTCTGGTCTTCAAGTTGACTCTTATCTTTGCCATCTTCCTTGCGATCATCACCGGCATTATCCTGGGGATAACTGTTGTAGGCAGAATCGTGAGATTCTTTATCACGGGGAAATGACCGGGAGACTTTAAGAACTTCACTATTGATCTCTCTTCATAAAAATAAAAAGGCCGGTCAATTATGACCAGCCTTCGTTTATTGTGGTAGGGCTGAAGGGGAACTCACGCGCTTTACGAGGGGACCGATCCCCTCGTGTTCTCCCCCAAATCATGAGGGAAATCATTTCCCTTAAACTCGCTTTGGTTCAATCCCTCTCAGCAGAAATGAAAAAGGCTAATCTTTCGATTAGCCTTTTAGAATTCATGGGCTGAGGACAATCGAATAAATCGTCTAATCATTTGAAATGCCGAAACTATTCATTTTGATATTTTTCGTATACACTAAAAAATACACCCAGACTTTTCCTCTGTTTCGACTCTTATAAAAGCAGTGAGAAAGAAAAAATTTCTGCTCGAAATATGGCTTTATGTTATAGTATTGCCGCTGCGGCTTCCTTCCTGAACTGTTGGAGTTGTCGTTCTTGCTAACAATCAACACTTCATCCAGAATTAAATGACCGCTGATACCTCGCTGATACCCCTACCCGGCGATTGACATCCATGTCGATCAGGAATATAGTCTTTTAAATTATCGAAACTAGGCACAATCATTGCTAACTGGTAAATACCGAAAAATCGTTTTTTCCTAGCCGGAGCCGGCTAGATAAGCACTGGCTGTATCTGATCAAAACGATATTCCAGAATACTTGTCTGTTATTCGAAAGGAGAAACGAAATGAAGCCATTAGGTGGCTTTGCCCAAAAAGAATTGGATGCGCTGTGGGCTTCCTTAAAACAGTGACCGGCCAAATCCGTCAGTTCAAAAAATGGTAGATGACGCAATGGAACAAGTAATGACAATAACAACACCCGAAGGATCAGTATCAGTAAGTAGACGACCTGGAGCTGCTTGGTTCGATACACCAACGGTTGGTGACCGGTAAATCGAAAATTATGAAGTATCCTGAAAATATACCACGCAAACGAGACCAATCAAGCGAAACGGCCGTACTCATTAAAAGTCGGCGGCGTTGCTGCATATGCTATTTCCTCTCGCAAGACGGTCAACGCAAGAAGGGCCAAATTGCCCACATTAATCATAATCACGCGGACTCAAAAGAAGAAAACCTTGCTTGGCTTTGTCAAGATCACCATGATGAATATGACACACGCACATCACAGACGAAGAACCTAACTCAAAACGAGCTCCGTCATTACAAGTCCATGCTGGAAAAATCGATTAGTAAAGGCATTATCGGATTAGACGGTCCCCAAATTATAGATTCGCTAAAGTGGGCTTGCATTGATATCGCAGAAGATTCGTCTTGGTTTGAAATGAACCAAGTGGATGGAGATGATTATACGCTTTTTTCCTATTCGTGGTCCGGGTCTTTGAGGGAAGGCGACCTACCATTAACAAAACACACTGATCCAATCTTCGATGTTACCTTACTCAATGGCAATAACCCGACGGTTCTTTCGCGCATCGGTGTAATCGCAAAGCGTTCCTGGCAGAAATTGGCCGGATTTCCTCCGCCCGAACAAATTACAGTTTGGAAAGAGTATTCTCTTGATTTTAAATGGGCCGTGGGCCAACCACAGTGGATTATTTTTGAGAATCCTATTTACTTAGCGGCAAAGACACCTTTTCGTTATAAACTTCGTCTAAGGGGATACGCTAATAACGCCCCGAACAATTACAGCGTAATCACCTTAGTTTGCCAGACTGATTCAGGCACGATTGAATCCGACGGTATCTGCCTTGCAACGTAGTGGCGAAATACAACCAGGCGCGCGTCAGCGCCGCGTTGTACCTAAATTTATGAAGAAGAAACATTCAGAGATGATGGATTTTGAAAGGCGACAGTCTGCCTCAGGGATAGAAAAGTTCCTCGGTTTTGGCCCGGGAACCTTTGACCACATTCCACATTATGCTCGGGAAGAGGCTTTATATGCTCTCCGTAAAGTTCGCGACTGGGAGCGGCGGCATGTGTTCAGATCGGGGCTTTACTATATTGTCTTATCAGATTTATGTCGTGCAACCGAAGCGTCAACGGTTTTAGGCAACGATCTAAGTAAAAAGCGCGTTGAAACCTTTATTTTAACCTGTGTTGAAGCTCTGGGCAGGATTGATACTACGAACTATCATTTATTTCTACGTGAGATAGGAGATGCAGTTCTGATGTTGTTTTCATCTTTCCGTGATGCGCATGAGTGGTGGTTCACTATGCAATCATGGCTTGACGGCCGAAATGGAATGTGGGCATCAGAGTCAGATATGTCTCGCTCAGAGTTCAAACACTTTAAGCTTGAAGCGAAAACCATTATTCATGCAGGTGAAGTTGATTATTCAGACGGCAAGATTCCATTGTCGGCGGCCATAAACCAGGTTTTTAAGATAGAAAAGAACTTTAAAGGACACGAACTTGGCATTTCAGAACAAGCATTGTCATGCGTGCGTCCAGTACTTCGCTCCCTCAAACTATCTCCTAAACTTCGAGGCCAGGTCAAACTACCGGGTGACAACGTGATGAGCCGTATTTATTTAGCGGATGATTTCGGTAAACACCTCAAAGCAAAAGAGCGCTGGTATCGTAAATTGATGAGTGAGAAAACTGATTTTCAATTTGAAAGTGAAAAATCATAATTCGATTTAAGCCATTCTTCTGGAGCGGACAATAATCATGAAATACGACGGCTTAACTTCAGCATACTGGGATGAACAGGGGCAGCGAATCGAAGAAATGCGAGCAAAAGTTAATGCTCAAACGATTGTCGCTGATGGACGGACTGTGCCGGACGACGACTCCCTCGTTATTGGATCAGGTCGTAGAATGAACGTGGCAATATTGTTTCTCGACATTAGCGGGTCCTCTCAGCGGCCTTCATATACTGAGGAGGAGCAGTTAGTAAACCTTCGTGTCTCGAATCTATTCTTTTCTGAAATGATAAAAATTGTGGAAGATTACGGTGGCTTTGTAGAGAAAAATACAGGCGATGGCCTTCTAGCATATTTCGAGAATAATGGCGGCGATCCGCCTGAAGCAGCCGTCAAGCGTGCCGTAGCGTGCGCTCTTACAATGATGGCAACGAATGATTATTATATAAAGACAATCTTGCAAAACTCAAGAATCAATCCTCTGAAGTTTCGATTGTCTATCGAGTACGGACCTGTGACTATTGCACGTTTAGGTGCGCCTCGTCGTTTTAATTCAATTGTGGCCATTGGCAACGCAGCAAATTTTGCGAGCAAAATGCTTTCAAATGCAAAAGCAGGTGAAATTGTTCTTGGTGCAGCAGCCAAGGAACAGCTGCCTATTGATTGGCAATATCGATTCACTGAGTTGGCGGTGCTATTTACGGGTTGGCATTATCGAGTAAATGGTCAGCCCTATCCGCTATACCGTTACACGGGGCGGTGGTCCCGTTTGATGTAAAGGAGGCTAAATTGACGGACGATCAAAACATAGAGTCAGTAGCAGCCCCATTGCCTGTAACTAGAGAAATGGGCACACTTGGAACAGCACCGCCTGCTGAATCGGATCAGTCAGGCACTTCAGCACCTACCCCTCTTACTGAAGAGGGAGAAAATACATATTTGCCCGCATTCCTTGCCGAAACCAATTCTTATATAACACAATACATCCAAGGAGCGGACCAGAAAGCAATCTTCCTATTTACTATTGCTTCAGCCATATTGGCTTTTCTTCATCAGGATGGAGCTTCCGAACTCTGGCTGAAACCGATCGCTAGCTGGAATTTGTTAAGTGCAATTACTTTTATTGCTATGTTTTCATTAGCTAGTTCTATTGTGATATCAATTAGCGTAGTTAAGCCCCGCCTGCCAGGATCAGAAAAAGGGCTTGTTTCGTTTTTAGGAATAGCGAATTATGAAAATTCAGACGAATACGCCAGCGACTTAGCTCGCACTTCTCGTATTTCTCTCTTGACTGAGAAGGCACGTCATTGCTTTATACTCGCGTCCATATGCCGCAAGAAATATACCTTGTTAACATACGCAGTTATCCTAGAGGCTATTGGGCTAACAACCTCAGTTTTTTATTTCCTCTTTGCCCGTATCTAACAGGACGTTTCAAAAATGATCCAACATGCGGCTCAAGAACGACGCGCAGACACGCGCGTCTTAGCCGCGTGTTGAGGCTGTAGAAAAACCCCCAGAAAGGCCCATTTTTGCCTCATTAGGACGGCGATGAGATTTCACTGATAACAATATGAATGGTGACAACGATGCTTCTGAGCCCGAATGATGGGTTTTCCCTCACCTGGCCATGATCGAGCGACATTACAGAAGTTTAACCGCGTTAAACGAAGCCTAGTGGGTTGGTGTTTTAAAAGGTACTTTTTCTACATACTCGTTAGATGGAGAAAAAGATGGACATATGGGATCTCAATTACTTTAGGCTCTTCATTAGTCATACGTCGAAGTACGCGACATTTTGTTCTGCATTGAAGATCCGTCTCATCAGAGAGTCCGTCAGTGTCTTCGTTGCGCATTCAGACATTGAACCAGCAGCGGAATGGCAAAGCACTATCGAATATGCTTTGAACACGTGCGATGCTCTTGTGGCACTAGTGTCACAGGACTTTATTAAGAGCAAATGGTGCGACCAAGAAGTTGGATATGCTCTCGGGAGAGGTGTCCTCGTAATTCCAGTCATGGTCGATGCAGACCCGTATGGATTCATCGGCAAGTATCAAGGATTGAAAGGCTCCGGAAAGAATGCGGATCAGATCGCGATAGGTCTGGAGAAGATTCTATTAAAGAATCCGAAGACGTTGGCGAGAATGATAGAGGTACTCGTAGGGAAGTTCGAGAATTCAAATACCTTCCACGAGGCCAAAGAGAACATCGCCAGGTTAGAGAAACTCGAACATATACCGGAACTACTTATCAAACGAATCCTCACCGCGTCGGAGTCCAATAATCAAATACAGTCATCATTTGGCGTCCCCTCAAGGGTAAAGACACTTGCAGCAAAGCATAAAAAGAAATGGACATCTAAACCACCTGCAACAAAATATGTTCGAGGTTAATAAATGAGATTAAAATTCGACATCATATTCAACTTTATTAGGAATCTGTTTAAGCGACTGGGTTCATTAATAAATAGTTTAATAGCAAATCAGCGAGAGTGCCTCAGCCGAAACGAAATATTTTTTAAAGTATTCTCATATTTATTTCTTGGCGTCATGGGTGCTGTCGTTTCCATAAGCTCATATGAGATTGCTAAAAGGGAACACGATCTTCATGTCAACCCACTCTTTCGAATCACTGCAAGCTCAAATAAGCTCACTCCTAGAGGCTTAGATACAGAACAACTTGAAATCTTTAATGAAGGGACAACTCTTAAGACATTCCCGGTGTTTTCCATATCCACTTTTTATAGAATTGAAATTCATTGCCCACGTTGTCCGAGGCCTAAAGTATTTTTCATACCTGTACATGATTTTTATCAGGGGCACTATGAAACTAAACAATTAAAAGGCAAGTTACTCAGCGCATATGTCCCAGGTAACATAGAACGTTTTGACAATCTTTTTAAAGAATGCCTCAAAAATTCACGCAATAGTTCTTATCATGTTGATCGGATAACAGCGATCAAAATTGACTATCGTGATATTGAGAATCACTCTGGGACTGAATATTATAAATTGGACAGCAAAGACGGTATACTAATTTCTGCCCTAGAATACAACGACACTCTACTTGCTGGGAGATCGTTACTTAAAGACATTTCATATGGTTTTGAGAGTGTTACTTTTGATGTTATTAAGGACATTTATGTGAACCAATATAGAGATTAAGTCGGCGAGCTCCAACATGCGCGTCCACTGCGACGCGCCAGGAGGCGGCGCGTGACTCGCGCGTTTCATGCTACAACCCGAAGTTCGCAATAAAATCGTTCGGTCGAAATCTCACCTTGTAGGTGTACGAGCTAAAGGAGACTTTAGATATGATCGTTAATTTCTATTTCAAATCTTGATCTGTCATCTGTTGTTGTATTGCCAACACAACACGTTTTCCAAGTATACGCTGTATACGACGGCATTTATGCAGCCCTTCTTCGCTTTTCGGACATCTTGAGTATACAATTTGTTTACGCCATTAGAGATTAAAAAATAACGTTTCCTGTTTCGAGAACCGAATATTTGTATACACACGGCGCAACGCAAGTTGCGTCGGGTGTGCAAGAATGACGAGCGGTGTGCGAGTTGCCGATTCTGCTTGTCTCGTTCAACACAAACGAAAAAACCCTGAGTCAACCCAGGGCCTTAAACTGATGCGTTTATCTGAAAAAAATCACCCCGCCATCTTCGAAAACGGCACAACCTTCGCTCCTGATTTCAGTCCGTCCAGATAGTCACTCCAGAGTTGCATCATCTTTTTTCGCTCTTCGAGATGAGCGGTGCGATTGTACGCCCGGCCGTTCGGGTCCCTGACCGCATGCGCCAGCTGATGCTCGATGAAATCAGGCCGGACAAAAAGAATTTCGTCAAGGATCGTCCGGGCCATGGCTCTAAATCCGTGGCCGGTCATTTCGTCCTTTTCATATCCCATGCGCCGCAAGGCCGCGAGAATGGCGTTATTACTCATTTGGCGCAGTGACGTTCTGCCGCTCGGGAATACAAAACGGCTGTGGCCCGTAAGGGGCTTGAGCGACTTTAAAACCTCGATAGCTTGGCGGGAAAGGGGAACGATGTGGGCTTGCCTCATCTTCATCTTTTCTGCAGGTATCGACCATATGCCCTTATCAAGATCAAACTCCGACCATTCGGCACTCCTCAGCTCTCCGGGCCGGACAAAGAACAGCGATGAAAGCTGAAGGGCGCACTTAACGATGAAAGATCCCTGATACCCATCTATTGCCCGCAATAATCCTGCCGCTTCTTTCGGGTCCGTGATCGCTGCAAGGTGCCCCTTATTTTTGGGAGGAAGGGCGCCTTTCAGGTCCGCTGAGGGATCGCGTTCGGCCCTGCCGGTCGCAACAGCGTAGCGGAATACTTGGCCTGCTAGAAACTTTACCCGGTGTGCCGTGTCCAGAGTGCCCCGCGACTCGACACGCCGGATTACGCTCAGTAGGTCAGGGGCTTTCACTTCGCCTATGGGTCGCGATCCTATCCAGGGAAAAACTTCCCGCTCAAGCCGCTTCATTAACGTATCTGCATGACCGGGCGTCCAGCGGTGCTTGAACTTCTCGTGCCATTCCCGCGCAACGATTTCAAAGTTTTCTGATGCCGCAATATCGGCGGCCTTCTGAGCTTTGCGGACTTCGCCAGGGTCGATGCCGTTTGCAAGCAGCCTCCTCGCTTCTTCTCTCTGTTGTCTGGCAACGGCAATGGATATTTCGGGGTATGCGCCGAAGGACAGCAGCTTGTTCTTCTTAGTGAAGCGATATTTGAAGCGCCAAAGTTTGCCGCCGGTCGGCGTGACGAGGAGAAACAATCCGCCTCCGTCAAAAAAGGTGACTCGTTTCTGCTGCGGCTTTGCTTTCCTGATTTTGGAATCGGATAACGGGACAATCCTTCTCGGCATGACCTCTCTCCTTTTGGGTGTACCTGGGTGCATGCACTTTGTTTTGGGTGTACGCAATAGTATATCGTACACCCAAAATCGCTGGATTCATGCTTATCACAGGGGACGCCAAAAGGCAAGAGAAATGCGAAAAGCCGCTATGTTCTAGCGGCTTTTGCATGTGGTAGGACTCTATTGAACAATGAAATGGTGGAGCTGAGGGGGATCGAACCCCTGACCCCAAGACTGCCAGCCTTGTGCTCTCCCAGCTGAGCTACAGCCCCACGTCTTTAAGGCTGTTAATGTAACATCACGAATTATTCTTGTCAAGAAAAAATACCGGAAAGGGGCCGCGAAGCGCTGTTGACACGATGACGGACGTCAGCTACACTCGGTCCATGAAAAAACTCATCGTTCTCGCTTCGGTGTTTGTGCTGGCTGCGACGGCTCTCGCGCATCCCGGGAAAACGGACAGGTTCGGCGGTCACAAGTGCCTGAAGGACTGCGAAGAGTGGGGGCTCTATTACTCGGAATATCATCTCCATGACAAGGACGGGAAGCCGATTCGGGTCAGCAGGAAAAAGACCGCCATACCGAGGCAGGAACAGGATGAAAAGAGTCCGGCGACTGCAACCGCCCCGGTCGTGAGCGATGCTCCCCGGACAGAACAAACCGTCACCGAATACCGTTATGTTACCGTCGTGCAGGAAGAAAACACCCTGTCGCTGAACCCGCTGCTCTTGATGCTTCTTCTTCTCTTTCTGCTGTGGTTGATCCTCAGATTGAATCGAAAAAAGGAAGGGGATTCGGAACGCTGAAACGTTCCTTGCGTCAAGCTCAGTGCACCAAACCGGAGATGCAGTGGTCATGCGAGCGCACGAGCATCTGCGCGAGAAGTTCGATGTACCCGTCGCCGGTTCTCCGGTCCGCGTAGCGGGCGGCTCGTTCCTGAAGGTCGGGCTGAATGTTGGTGTGGTTCTGGTTCGTGGGGGTCTCGTAGCGTAATCAGCGTTCCTGCCGTCATCGTCAAATTCACGGGAATGATAGAGTATTCCCGGAGGCACCTCAACGGCGCCGACCTCCCGCTCCTGGTTGATGATTCTGAAGATCATCTCGACCTTTCCCGGATGCCCGGCAGGGCTGGCTGATTCAGTTCACCTATGCATATAATATATCGGACAAACAGATGTGATGCCGGGGCCGGGGAGAACCTGACTTTGCGAATTTATTCTTGCAAAATAAGGGTATCCCCGGATGGAATTAGGCCTGGGCCGCTGAAGGCATGCTGAAAAACAGTGAAAAATTGTGGCTTCCCAGTTATAATCTACCCATGCCCGAAGACAGGAAAACCGATCAACCCGAAAACGAATCTTCTGCCGCACCTGTCCCCGAGGTGCCGCTCGATACCCGTCTTCTTTCGGATGCCGTGATCGAACTGAACATCTCGCGCAAGAACGTGGCCATCTACCCGCCCGGACACGCACAGATCACGAGGAGCATAGACAATGCCTTCGAGATCCTGATGCGGCTGTTCGAAATCAGGCCCGAGATGACCTTCGGCGTGGCCAAGGACACCCTGCTTATCGGGAAGGACTATCTGGACCGGAAGAACCCGGTCTACCGCGATTTTGCCCTGTCGCTGAACCAGCAGGGGATTGCGGCGGTGACCTTCTCGCGGGGACTTTCGCGCGAGGAACTGGTCCGTTTCCACCAGGTCCTGTCCGCGAAGCCCGACGATATCCGGGCCCGCGGCGGCATCAAGAAGGTGATGGAGGAATCGTCCATAGCGCATGTGGGCGTGACGGCCATCGACTACGGCAGTTTCCACGTCACGGACGAGCAGGAGATCGTGAGCCCCCGGAAGCAGGCCGGCGGTGAAAAGGGCTCCGATGTGTGGCAGGATTTTGTTGCCCATCTTTCCGACAACACGCTGGCCGCACAGGGCGAAGGCGCGTCCCTCAGTCAGGCGGAGCGAATAGACCCCGTGGAGCTGGCCCGCCTGCTGAATGAGCGCAAGCTGGACCCGGGCGCCGCGGTCCAGAGCTACGACCGGATCATCACGTCGCATATCAGAAGCAATGCAGAGCGCAAACAGCTTACTCATGAGCAGTCAAAGACGCTGGAAGGCTTGAACACCCTGATACGGGAACTGAACCCGGACCTGAGAAAACAGTTCCTGTCCGTGGCGTTCCAGCGCGTATCCGAAAACGCGTCGCTCCCCGCGGCGGGGGATATTATCGGCGGTTTTGCCGATGACGCGGTGGTCGAAATGCTGACCCAGGCGAACGCGGAGGGACGCCAGATATCACCAACGCTGACGGGAATCATCGGTCAGCTCGCTGGCACGCGGCCGGATGGCGCCGCAGCGGGCCCTGCCGGATCAGCAGGAGCGATGCGGAGCACGCGAAGCTCCGCTGACCCTGAGATCCTTCCGGAGGAGATGGAGAAGCTCTTTGAGCGGGAACATTACGAAGAGTACGTGCCCGACGCATATCAGGCAATGCTGGATCAGGTAAAACAGCCGGTGACGGGTGCGGCAGCATCCTTCCCGCTGGAAGAGCATCTGAAATCGCTCGATGATTCGCGGCTCGACTCCCAGATCGGACGGGCGCTCATCGCGTTCCTTGACGAGAATCTCGAAGAGGATGATTACCGGGAATTCGTAAAGAAACTGACCGCCATTGTGCCCGGGTTCCTGGAAACGGGCAATTTCGAGCTCCTCTGGGACATATCCGAGACCCTCAGGCGCCACACGACCGACAAGCCGGTTAAAGCCATCAGGGAAGCGGCCGAAGAGGCCCGCAGGATATTCACCGATCCCACCTTCATTGAAAAGGCACTGCATGCGTTCGAGGTCTGGATGCGGGACAAGGGACAGGAGGCAGCAGGCCTGATCATGGCCCTCGGTCCCGACACCATCCCGGGACTGATGGACATCTTCAGCAGAGATGAATCCCATGGCGGAAAACGCGTTCTTTTTAACCTGCTCTGTCTTTTCGGCGAGACGGCCGTGCGTGAAGCGCAGAAGCGATTGCGCGACCCGCGGTCCTATTACGTGATCAATCTCCTGATATTCATCCGCCGGGCGGGCACGCCGGCTTCCGTCCCGCAGGTTCGGCCCCTGCTGAAGCACCAGGACCTTTTTGTTCGTATGGAGGCATTGAGCACACTCCTCAAGTTCAAGGCCCCGGACTCGGTGAAACTGCTGCGGGAGGCAATCCGGTCCGATGACGTCGATATCGCATCAAAGGCGGTTTCCCTGGCGGGCCTGTACCGCGTCTCAGAAGTGACGGAAGATGTCCTCGCACGGATCAAGCGGGTCATCCTCTTTGATGCGGATTATACGGTCAACGCGGAGATCATCAAGGCGCTCGGTGAGATCGGTGATCCACGGGCCGTTCCTGACCTGGAAAAACTCGCGCGCGCGAACTGGTCGCTCCATCCGCAGAGCCTGCTCTGGATGAAGGAGATCCTATTTGAATCGCTGGGCAGGTATCCGAGAGAGACCATCAACAACCTCATCAGGATCGGTGAACAGTTGAACAGCGATAAGATCCGGAAGGCATGCAGAAAACTGGCGGACAGGACGTGAGGGACCGATGCGGATCGCAACGTACGGATCAGGGAGACCTTCATGACCGACCATGATCTCCACGAGGGGCTGTCACGGGTGCTCTCCCAGCTGACAGCGGCGGTCACGAATACGAGCTTGTATTCGCCCGCCCACCCGCAGGTGGCGCAGTATATCGACAAGGCCTATGCCGTTCTTGAAGAGATCCTGAAGTTTGAACCGGAGGTCACGGTGCTGCTGATCGGCGACGACCTGATCGCACAGAACAGGCCGCTCGCCAAAGGAGGGAGTGCCTCCTTTGCTTCGCCATTCATCAAGATCCTGAAGAAAAAAGCTATCGAACGGCTGACCTTTGTCGCCGGTCTCCCGAGATCAGAACTCCAGTCGCTGATCCGCGATCTCGCTTCGCCGGATTCCCTGTCGGTCCGCTCGACGCCGTTCATCAAGCTCGGCAAGGTTGAGCTGCGGGTGAAAAAGGATGGCCAGTCCACAGCACACGGTGCGGACGATGCGCCTGAGGCTGCGATGCAGGAGTTGATCGCGCTCACGGCAGCGGAGTTGGACGAGCTGAAGGCGCTTTACGTCAGGATCAAGAAGCACAAGAAGATCGACATCCGCGGCGTTGACGACATGGTGAAGAACTTCATCAACGGCTTCCGTCAGGAGATCAATCCGCTCAGCCTGCTGGCCAGGCTCAAGTCGGTTCACGAATATACCTTTACTCATGTCACCAACGTGTGCATCCTTACCATGAGCCAGGCCCAGAGCCTGGGGTTCACCGGCGGCAGCCTCCATCAGATCGGCGTGGCTTCGCTGCTGCATGACGTGGGGAAGATATTCGTACCAGACGAGATCCTGAATAAGCCGGGGAAACTGACGGATGATGAGCGGAAGATCATCGAGACGCATTCTATCAAGGGCGCGCGCTATCTCATGGGGATCGACGGGATCCCCAAGCTGGCCGTCCTGTCGGCGCTGGAACATCACCTGAAATTCGACGGTTCGGGCTACCCTTCCATCAAGGGCGGCTGGCGGCCGAACATCACGAGCCAGATGATCACAGTCGCCGACGTGTTCGACGCCATGCGCAGCAAGCGCTCCTATCAAGGGGATATTCCGATCGAGAAGGTCGTCGAAGTCCTGAAGAAAGGAAGCGGCGTATCCTTCAACCCGGAGCTGGTCGATCATTTTCTGAGGCTCATCAAGTATCCGGCCGCATAAAGATATGTCGAGGTATTCTGAACAGCAGGTTTACCGGAAGGCCGTCACCAGGCGTAGCTTATCTCCGCTTCCACTTGGTCGTTCCGTGCGTAGCGGCCGAACAATGACTGTCCGGGTCCGGTGAGCGCAACGTAGGTGGCGCCCGCCTTCCACGCATCAGAGAATACATACCATCCATTTGCCCTGAACATGTGATCGCCGTGCTCGGGATTGTAGGCGATGTTCATGTTCGTCAGGATCTTCTGGTTCATGAATCCCGCCTTAAGGTTCGCCCAGAGCAGCGTCTCGACTTTCCTCTCGTAGAGCAAGTCCACATTCCCGGACAGGATCGTCTGCTGGGCCTGCACGGTCAACAGGCCGTCTTCGAACAGCCGGTAATCCGCGCCGATGCCATAGTCGAGCGCATCATGCTTCTGCTCGATGGATGGATTCAGCGGAAATATGCCCGGCGTGATCGTCGAAGGATAGCCCCAAAGCTCCTGGCGGATATTACGGTACCGGTTCAGGGAATAGGCGGTTTCCAGCCGGAGGCTCCAGTCGCCCCTGACAGCGGCTGCGTCCACGCCGATCGATGTAATCCTGTGGAAGTCGGGAACGTATCCAGGGTCGATCACGACGCTTCCGCCCACAGGCGAGACCACGAGTGTCGTGGTCCTGAACACGGGCCGAGGGTCCCAGCCATGATACAGGTCCAGTGCCCATTCGAAGTCTCCGGCGTGTTTCATGCGCAGTCCGATATTCCCGTTCTGGGCAGTACGCGCGGGAAGGAGCGGCTCTTCCGGAGTGATCAGTGCGTTCGGATACGACTGCTGGATGACCGAGGCAAGCGGTACTCCGGACCACCGTTCATCGGGCAGGGGCAGGCGAAAGGGGACCAGGAGAGGGACCCATACCGTTTCAAAGGACCAGTCTCCCAGCGCCAGGGCGGCTGAAACCGAGGGAGCGCCGACCTTCCGGTCTTCGAGCGGTTTTATCAGGAACTGCGAATAGTCCCAGGGGTTGAGCAGGTCATTCGGCGGATACTCATCGAGCCTGCCCCAGGCAAAGCGCTGGATGCCGGCCCGAATATCAAGCTCGCCTGAAGAATGCGTTACGAAGAGCTCCTTGAACTCCAGGTAGGGCGTGTTGCTCTGGTAGACTTGGTCGTAGTTCTTGAAGAGCCTGTCATCCTGAGCAGGCCTCTTGACGCTCCCGTCCCAGCCTCCTTCGAGCCATGCATGAAATCGCCATGGCGCACCCGCAGAGTCGGCCTTGATCCGCCCCATCAGGCTCGGATCTTCTTTCACACTGTCGCTATTGAGCTCCTGCACCCCGCGAAGGTCCAGATTGCCGGAAAGGGAAAGAGCGTCATCGGCGAACGACGAGGAAGAGGTGAGAAAGATTGTGAACAGGAAATAAAATGATCTATGCCAGCTCTTGGCTGGAGATGACAATAGTGTCGGCATATTTATAGGGACCGGATATCAGATATTAATATTCAAGCGTGTCGCGGCACGATACAAATCTACTTCCCTGCGCGTTCCAGCGACCGTTGCGAAAAGAGATCATCGGGAAAGTGTGTGTTATACTGGATTTTCTGGATCGTCAGCTCGGTCCGGTGGCCGGACTTCCTGTTTTCCATGTTCAGCTTGAACGGCGTCGGGATGCCTTCGATGATCCTGACGTCAGAGAAGTCTCCGGACCGGTAGATGTCCTTGTCCTGGTAATACTCGACCTTAAGATGGATCCACAGGTCTTTCGCGACCCACCCAATGTATCGCGTATATTTCCTGCGGATTTTCGGCGTCACCTCGACGACGTAGCAGGACTTACCTTCCACGACCTCTTCTCTCAGGATACTGAACCTGTAGTCGTCCAGATTCGGCGGTCCGCCGAAATCGTCATAGGAGAAATCAGACCCGAAGAACGAGTCATCCTGCGAACTCGACGCGATCCTGCGGACGCGCTTGTATTCCGGGAAATAGGCCCACAGGTCTCGATCCGCGAAGGTGTGCGCATGGATCAGGAACCCGACGTTCTTGAGGTCTGGCGGGGCCGTGAACACCACGAGGACCTTGTATGCCTCCGGAACGGCCTTTTTGCTGTATTCGATCAGCGTCCTCGTGCGTTTGCCGCCTCCCTTGTCGAACAGAACCATGGTCGCCTCGGTCTTCCGGTCGAGGGCTTTCGAACGGATTTCGTGTACCCTTTCATAGACCTCGCGGCCAGAGAGGGCGAAGGAAGGTGAGGTAAATCCAAATACTAGAAGACAGATGACAGAGGACAGAAGACAGATATATTTTGAAATTTGATCATTCATAGGTCAGCGCCTCCACGATGTTCGTCTTCGCCGCCCGGCGCGCCGGGTAGATTCCTGCGAGTCCCGCAAGTGTCGTCGAGATGCCCAGAGCCCACAAGAGCGAAGCGGGATCGACGTGGTACTGCATGCTCGCGCCGTAGTCGCTTTTCAGGAACCCCTCGAGGCTCATCCAGCCGATAGCAATGCCGGCGCCTGCGCCGAGCACCCCGCCGATAAGGCCGAGGACCATGGATTCGATCACAACGACCCGGGAGACCTGGCTCCTCAACATGCCGATGGAGCGCAGGATGCCGATCTCGCGGGTTCGTTCCAGCACCGACGCGAGTAGCGTGACGATGATCCCGAGGCATGCGATCAGCATGGTAACGATGTTGATGGCGTGGTTCACGGCGAAGCCGCGGTCAATGAGCTTTCGGATCTCAAGCTTGAATTCCCGCGCCGGGAGCACAAAGAGCTTCCGGTCGTTGCCGAACCTTTTCGCGATCTCGTCGCGCACGGTGTTGACGTGGGCGTCCGGCTTCACCCGTACCGAAAAAGAATCGGCAAGATATTCCTTCCAGTATTTCCGGTATGTGTGCATATCCATCAGGATCGAGCCGGAATCCGAACTGTAGTCCACGTTGACGACCGCCACGGTGAAAGCGACCGGCCCCTCCGGCGTCGGAAGGACCATCGTGTCCCCGGGTTTGAGGCGCTCCTGAGCCGCTACGGTCTCATTTACCGCGATAGCGTTCCGGTTCGGCAGGAGGCGCACCATGTCCTCCCGTCTCCCCTGGGTCACTTTAAAGGGGCTGTACAGCATTCTGCGATCGATGTCCAGAGTCAGGAGCAGGAGGCGCCTGCCCCGGTAGTCGATGTAGATCTTGCGGAAGGGGTCGGCCGACAGCACGCCGGGGACCTTCTCGATGTCCTTCCACAGGTCCACGGGCATGGGGATGTTCTGCGAGCCCGTGGACGCGATGGGATGGCCGGACGTGACGATAATGTCGCCGCGCACGTAGGAATCGATCCACTCGAGCACCGACTGCTTGGCGCTGTAGATGATGCCCGCGGAGCTGACGAACACGGAGATGCCGTAAAAGATCGCTGCCGCCGCGACCGCATTCCGGGTGATGTTCTTCTGAAGGTTCAGGCCCGCCAGTTTGGCGGCGGCGCCGATGTACGGCGAAAGCGCCCGGTGGAAGAAGCCGAGAAATCCCTCGAGGACCGAGGGGGTCGCGAGCGATATTCCGAGGAGGAGGAAGATCGTGGCGGAGAACATGGCGACGGTGTTGTGGAGGAGGAGTGAGTCGGCGAAGGCTTTGTAGAGAACGAGCAGGAATAATGCGAAGGCGACAAACAGCACCGCCGCGATCCTGAGCCGATTACCCGAGAGGAGGCCTTCCTCGGAATAGGGCACGGAGCGAATGGCGGAGACCGGCGTTATACGGGCGCTCGCCAGGGACGGGAAGAACGCGGCGGCGAGGCTGGCTGCAATGCCGGAGAGGAAGCCGATGGCAAGATCGGGCGGGGAGACGGTAATCTGCTGGATGGACGTGCGCAGATAGAGCTCGGAAACGGTCTGCCCGACGGCCCCGATGGCCGCTTTCGCGAACAGGATGCCGACGGCCAGGCCGAGTCCGGATGCCACCACGGCCATGGCCAGGGTTTCGCCCAGGAACAGCGCGATGATCTGTCGTCTCGTAGTGCCCAGCGCACGGAGGATGCCGATTTCCTTTCGGCGCTGGACCACCGCGATCGAGACGGCGTTGTAAATGAGGTACATGCCGACGAAGACGGCGATAAAACTGATGAGATTGATGTTCTTCTGGAAGTGCGAAATAAGCAGAGCCACCTGTTTCGTTCTGCCCTCCGGCGTCACGATGCTATATCCCGCGGGAATCGCCTTCTCGATCCGACGGCGCACGCTCTCGAACTCTTCCCCACGGAGCAGGCTCACGTCAATCCGGTCGATGCGGCCCTCCTTCCCGAAGGCCATCTGGGCGGCGGGGTAGTCCATGATCGCGATATTGCCCCCCATGGCTTTCGCAGGGCCTTCAGGGTTCAGGAGACCGCGGACCTGGAAGGTCCTGATGCCCTGGACGGTCTCGACGCGGATCTTCTGGTCGATCGCAATGCCTTCCCGCCCGGCGAGCTCCTTGGTGAGCAGAATGGAGTCGGGCCTGGCAAGGAAGAGGAGCGGGTCGGGAATGTCCGCGCTCTCCTCGGAGAGGTGATAATCACGGATGTTGCTGTCCTGCAGCACATCGACGCCGAGGATGGCGATAGAGCTCTCTTTTGCGCCGATAAGGATGCCCTGGGTATCGATCACGGGCACTGCGTACTCCACGCCCGGCACGTTCTGCACGCGCTCCAGCAGTCCCTCGGGGAAGCCGGAGGCCGGGCCGGTGATCTGGAGCGCTGCCCTGCCCGTTACCCGAGTGATAGAGTCCTCGAAGGACTGCATGACGCTCTTGTTCACGATGCCGATGGAAACGATCGCCGCCACGCCGAGGCAGATGCCGGCCATCGTCATGAGCGCATGGACCTTCTGGAGGCGAATTCGCCTGACGCTGATGTGTTTGAGCAGGTTGAAGAGATTCATAGTCGACAAAACCCCTTGACTTGACAAGGCGCCAAGGACGGAAAGAAAGAGGTTGATCCCTTCAGAACAGCTTCTTCCTCGATCTTTGCGCTCCTTGCGACTTCGCGCTTAACTTGCTTTATGCTCGCTCCTTCGCACTGTCCTCGGCGATGCTGCCGTCCTTCAGCATGATGATCCTGGTTCCGCGCGACGCGGCTCTCGGATCATGCGTGACCATGACGATGGTCTGGCCCTCGGCGTGCAATCCGCCCAGCAGCCCGAAGATATCCTCGCTCGTCCGCGAGTCCAGGTTCCCCGTCGGTTCATCGGCGAGCAGCACGGCCGGGCTTGTGACAAGGGCGCGCGCGATGGCGACCCGCTGCATTTCACCGCCCGAAAGCTCTTCGGGTCGGTGCTCGGTACGTTCGGCGAGTCCAACTTTGGCTAGCAGGGAAAGAGCCTTAGGCTTCACGTCGGCATAGGGGATCCCCTCAAGCAGGAGCGGGAGGCTGACGTTTTCGGCAGCGGTCAGGATCGGCAGGAGATTGAAGAATTGGAAAATAAAACCGACCTTCCTGCGCCGGATCAGCGTGAGCTCGTCATCCGACACGCCGTGCAGCGGACGGCCTTCGATGAAGATCTCGCCCGAGGTGGGCTGGTCCAGGCCGCCGATGAGGTTCAGGAGCGTGCTTTTCCCGGACCCCGACGGTCCCATGATGCCCAGGAACTCGCCTTTCCCGATGCTCAGCGTGACCCGCTGCAGGGCATGGATCTCCTTTGCTCCGCGTTTATAAACCCTGCCGACATGCTTCAATTCAATCATGGGGCACCTCGTTGCTATCTATTGTAATCTCACCTCCGTATGTTGTAAAGGGCATCCCTTGAAAAGAGCGGCCTGGAAAAGCAGAAGAATACCGTTTCCAACAGGGATGATATGTGGTATAAGGATGCCACGGGATGTTTATTCACGCTGAACCTTGTCAAGCTCAATGGACGGACGGGGGACGGTTGGTGGTGCACAAGCGGGTACCGGCTTCCTTTGCATAACGGGCATAAATTAAAGAAAGCAGGAGGATTATTACGATGAAGGTCGTTGCATTCAACGGGAGTGCCCGCAAGGACGGCAATACGGCGATACTCCTGAACCTGGTACTGGATGAATTGAAGGCCGAGGGGATTACGACGGAACTGTACAGTCTCGCTGGAAAGCCGGTCCAGGGCTGCATCGCGTGCATGAAATGCTTCGAGAAAAAGAACAAGCGCTGTTCGGTCGAAAAGGACGTCATCAACGAATGCCTCCAGAAGATGGATGAGGCTGATGGTATCTTGCTGGGGTCTCCCACGTACTTTGCCGACGTATCGGCAGGGATGAAGGCCCTGATCGAACGGTGCGGCATGGTGGGGAGGGCTAATCCCGAGATGTACAATCGCAAAGTGGGGGCCGCGGTCGTCGCCGTGCGCAGGGCAGGAGCTATCCATGTCTTTAACACCCTCAATTATTTCTTTACGATCAGCGGTATGATCGTCCCCGGTTCGAGCTACTGGAACCTGGGAATCGGGCGTCAGCCGGGCGAGGTGAGCAACGATGCCGAGGGCATCCAAACGATGAAGAACCTCGGAAAGAACATGGCATGGCTGCTGAAAAAGGTCCGGGGCTAAGGGGCTGGAAGTGCAGTCGTTTGAAGAAGGTTCAATGCGGCATGGGGCCTGAAAATTCGAGTAAGAATCATTCAAAATGAGACCTCTGATCCGGCAAAAGCTCTTGACAGGGGATGGAACGATAGTGTACAATTTGTGACTTCGTTATGAGCTCGTCCGCGCTAAATAATCCTATTATATTAAGCATTTACCTCAGGGCGACTGCGTTAGAATCTTCATGATGGACATTAATCAAAAAAGAGCGCTTGTCGTCGGCGGCAGCAGGGGTATCGGTCGCGCTATTGCAGTGCGCCTTGCGCAGTCCGGGTTCGATCTCTGGCTGACGTATAAAGGGAACCATGAGGCCGCACGGAGCGTGAAAACAGAGATCGAGGCGCTCGGCAGGACGTGCGATACCCTTTCATTCGATGTTTCCAGCTTTGAAGAGACAGAAGCGGCTCTGGCCGGGCTCGTCGAAATAACTCCACCCCACGTGCTGGTCTACAACTCGGGCATCTCACGGGACAACCTTCTCATGTGGATGACGAAGGACGAATGGCGATCGGTTCTTTCAACGAATCTCGACGGCTTTTTCAATGTGACCCGCCCGGTCGTGTTTGCGATGCTGAAGGCAAAGCGCGGACGCATCGTTGTGGTGTCATCAACCTCCGGCCAGATCGGACAGGCGGGGCAAGTGAACTATTCGGCGTCCAAGGCGGGTCTGATCGGAGCAGCCAAAGCGCTCGCTCGCGAGGTGGGCAGGAAGAACATCCTGGTCAATGTCGTTGCGCCCGGCTTCATCGAGACGGACATGACTGAAAAAATCCCCCGGAACCAGGTGCTGCCGCTCATTCCCCTGAACAGGGTGGGAACGGCGGATGATGTAGCCTCCGTCGTAAACTTCCTGTGTGCGGAGGAACATCTGTACATCCATGGCCAGGTGATCGGCATCAACGGCGGGCTGGCAATGTGACCATCGGGATGTTCGGCTCTTTGAGAGAAGGAAGTCGGGGTTGCAGGCGTTTATGAACCGGTACGATCATATTGTGGTGGGAAGCGGCATCAGCGGGCTCACGATGACGCTTCTTCTTGCCATGAGCGGGAAGAAGGTCCTCCTGCTCGAAAAAGGCATGCACATCGGCGGCTCCCTGTCCCGCTTCGTCAAGCGGGGCATTGCGTTCGATACGGGATTCCACTTCACGGGCGGGCTCCAGGAGGGAGGAATCCTGTCCGATATCCTTTCGTTTCTCGGCATCCGCGGTTCCATCGAGCCGATCTTTCTTTCCGAGGCTTGCAGAAATCACTTCATCTTTGAATCGGAAGACAAGGGGTTCGAGCTCCCGAGCGGCGTCGAGAACATCAAAAAACAGCTCAAGGGCTATTTCCCGGCCGAAAGAGTCGCCGTCGACCGCTATTTTGAGATGGTTCTTTCGGTCTGCAGCCGCACGCCCTCGCTGAATATCCATGAAAATGAAATCGCCCTGGCGAACCTCGATGAGGATTTTGTTTCGCTCGATGCCGTTCTGAGGGGCCTGACCGGGAACGCGCTTTTGCGGGGCCTGTTGTCGGGGTATGCGATGTGCTACGGGGTGAGGCCAAGCGAGATCTCCTTCGCGAACCACAGCAGGATGGTCCTCAATTTTTACGAGTCCATCGCCTGCGTAAAGAACGGCGGAGATGCCTTTGTGGCCGCCTTCCGGGAGAAGTTCCGGGAATATGACGTGGATATCCGCTGCGGGACGTTCATCACCGGACTGGAGGACATCCGGGGCAACAAGGTCGGACGCTTCGTGCTGAATACCGGTGAAGAGGTCGCGGCCGACTCCTGCGTCTTCACGATCCATCCCAAAGATATTCTGAAACTGCTTCCCGAGAAGCATTTCAGCAAGGCGTTTGGGAACCGCGTATCGTCGTTCGAACCGTCGGCAGGCTTCTTCTCGGTATTTGCCATGCACAAGCCCGGAAGCAGGGACCCTAATCCCGAGGCGTCGATCGTCTCTCTGTTCCCGGATCCGGACGTCAACAATCTGCTGGATCCCGCCTACGAGGGGATGCCGGCCCTGGTCATCATCAAGTCGCCTGACCTAGCCGAGGGAAGCGCGGGCAAGGGAATCTGCATCCTCGAACCTTCGTTCGTGGAACAGGTCGCGGGCTGGAGCGGTTCCCGCAGGGGATCGAGGCCCCCCGCGTATCTGGATTACAAAAGGAAGCGCGTCGAAGCGATCCAGGAGCACATCTTCCGCGTCTTTCCCGCGTATCGCGAGTCGCTCCAGATCGTGGATGCCGGGTCCATGCTCACCTTCAAGGAATATCTGAACAACCCGGACGGAAGTGCCTACGGTGTGAAGCAGAAGATGGGACAGTTCAACCTGATCGGAAAACTGCCGCTCCACAATCTGTATGCAGCGGGGCAGAGCGCACTGCTGCCCGGGATCATAGGCGGGATGATGTCCTCCCTGATCGTCGGCCGCGCTCTCGTGGGCAAGGAACGGTACGGAAGACTTCTGAGCAAGGCATCATGTCATTGAAACGCGTGGCCATAACCGGCATTGGCGCGGTATCGCCTCTGGGCAACGGCGTGCCTGCCCTGATGCAGGGGATCGAGGAGGGCCGCAGTGCCATACGCCGCATGGAGGGGTGGGAACAATACATCGGCCTCCACAGCCTGGTCGGCGCTCCGGCCGAGATGCAGGACGAAAAGCGCATCCCGCGCCAGAAGCGACGGTCCATGGGGCGCATGAGTATTTTTGCGGCCCGGGCTGCCGATGAAGCGGTTGCGGATGCCGGTCTCGATCTGGCCGCCGAGGACCCCTGGAGGGCCGGGTGCGTCATCGGGTCCACGATGGGAAGCGCGAAGAGCATCAACGACGCCTTCGAGATCATGCTCCCGGACAGGGACCTGAGCAGGCTCAACTCGACCATGTTCTTTCACTGCATGTCCCATACCGCCGCGGTCAACGTGGCGCAGTACCTGGGATTGAACGGCATGATCATGGCGCCCGCCGCTGCCTGCGCGTCGGCGCTGCATGCCCTGGGCGTCGGATATGACCTGATACGGCTCGGCCGCCAGGACGTCCTGCTCTGCGGAGGAGCCGAGGAGTTGCATCCCACGGTGACCGGGTCCTTTGACATCCTGTTCGCCACGTCCTCGAAGTACAATGACGCTCCTGCGAGGACGCCCCGTCCCTTCGACCGGGACCGTGACGGGCTGGTCTGCGGAGAGGGGAGCGGGATACTCGTCCTCGAGGATTACGACCGGGCGGTCAGGCGGAACGCCAGGATCTATGCCGAGATCATAGGCTTCAGCACGACCGCAAACGGTCTGCATGTGAGCCAGTCGAACCGGGAGTCCATGGTGTCCTGCATGCGCCAGGCGATGCGCGATGCCGGTACCGGGGCCGGGGATATCGATTACATCAACGCCCATGCGACCGCCACCCTTCAGGGCGACCAGGAAGAGGCGGAGGCCATCCGCGATATCTTCGGCAAGACCGTACCGGTCAGCAGTCTGAAGGGCTACATCGGGCATACGCTGGGCGCGTCAGGCGCCATCGAGCTGGCAGCGTCCCTGTCGATGATGCAGCGCGGAGTCATCTACCCGACGCTGAATCTGGAGAACGTGGCCTCCGACTGCGAAGGAATCGATCACGTCACGAAACCGCTGCGAAAGGACGTGAGAACCGTGTTGAAGAACGGGTTCGCCTTCGGAGGTATAAACGCGGCGCTGGTGTGCAGGAAAATATAAACGCCGGAGAGTAGGCACCACATCGTCAATACTCTCCAGGCATCAAATTCAAAACGATGGAGAATTGCGACCGTGGCTTTGGGTATTCCGTATTATGCGGAATTGCGGAATTCATGATTCGGGATTTGGCGAACGGAGGATTGCATGACAGATCAGGAGATCATCGACAGGACGAACAACGTGTTTGTGGAATCCTTTGAGATCGAGAAGGAGCGGCTGGTTCCGGGGGCCCATATCTTCACCGACCTCGGGCTCGACAGTCTCGATATCGTCGATCTGATCGTCGCGCTCCAGAACGCCTTCGGCGTCAAGATCCGGAACGAGGAACGGGTGCGGGACATACGGACGCTCCAGGACATCTATGTGTTCATTGCTTCCCTCAAGGGCGGGGAAGGCGTCAAGAGCTCATAACCGATGCCGGATCGATTGAAGCTGCATCTTCTGAACCTGTATTTTTATACGTTGTTCCTTTTGCTCTCTGCGATCGGGATCCCGGCATTGACGTTGTTCGTAGCGGTAACGAGGCTCTTCCAGTCGCACCGGCAGACGATGAAGCGGTTTCGGCGGGCTATCAGCTTGTACGGGAGGCTGATCACGGCGATCCCGTACCCCTTCATCAGGCTCCAGTTTGAGGATTATTCCGGGAACGGCCCCGGAGAGCCGTACATATTCGTGAGCAACCACCGGTCGGCATCGGATGCATTCCTCATGTGCGTGCTGCCTCACGAGTGCATCCAGATCGTGAACGTATGGCCGTTCCGCATACCTGTTCTGGGACTGTACGCGAAGTTCTCGGGGTATCTGAACATCAGGCTGATGTCCCCCGGGCAGTTCACGGAGAAGGCGACAAGATTGCTGAACGAGGGTGTGTCTATCATCTTCTTCCCCGAGGGGACGCGGTCGGCGAGCCTTAAGATGGGGAGCTTTCACGGAGCGGCCTTCCGGCTGGCGCTGGCATCGAAGGCTTCGGTGGTACCTCTCTGCATCTCGGGCAACGAGAATATCCCTCCCAAAGGCTCGCTCCTCATGAGGCCGGGGACCATAAGGGTACGCAGGCTGCCGGCCATCCCGTGGGATGAATACAAGGACCTGAACGCCTTCGCGTTCAAGAACAGGGTCTGGCGCATCATCGACAGGGAGCTTGCCGCCATGGAGAACCGCCTATGAGCGCGATCGAATTCGACCGGAACCGAAAGCTCGAGTTCCTCAGGCCGGAGGAGATCAGGAAGGTGCAGGAGTCGCTGCTGCGGCGGCATGTGCATTACCTGGCCGATCATTCGCCCTACTACCGGCGGCTCTTTCAGGATCGCTGGGCCGATGTCCGGAGCATCAGCCTCGAGAGCCTTCGCGAATTCCCGCTGACCGACAAGTCAGCGCTGGGACAGCATAACGACGATTTTCTCGCCGCGCCCCGGGCGGAGATCGTGGACGTCGTCCTGTCCTCGGGTACGACCGGCAGGCCCACGGTGATGATGTACACCGAGAACGATCTCCGGCGCCTTGCCTATAACGAGGAGATCTCTTTCGTCAGCTGCGGCCTGAGCAGGGATGATGTGGTCCTCTTGACCTGCACGCTTGACCGGTGCTTCATCGCCGGCCTGGCCTATTTCTCCGGCGTGCGGAGTCTGGGGGCCGCCGCCATCAGGAACGGCCTGAACAGCGTCGAGAGCCATCTCGAGATGATGCAGCGGCTGAAGCCGACGGCAATCGTCGGCGTCCCGACGTTCCTGCTGAAACTGGGGAGATTCATTGAGACCCTGGACATCGATCCTCGCAGCCTGGGCGTATCGAAGCTGATCTGCATCGGGGAGCCGGTCAGGGACCGGAGCCTGTCGTTCCTGAAACTGGGAGAGAGCCTGGAAGCGGTCTGGGGCGGGAAGATCTATTCGACCTACGCATCGTCCGAGACGATCACGTCCTTCTGCGAGTGCACGGCGCAGCGGGGCGGCCACCTGCATCCGGACCTCGCCGTCGTCGAGATCGTGGACGAACAGGGGAAGGTCCTTCCCGCGGGCGAGACGGGCGAGGTCGTGGTCACTCCGCTCCAGATTGAAGGAATGCCGCTGTTCAGGTTCCGGACGGGCGATGTCAGTTTCCTGACCGGCGAGCCATGCTCCTGCGGAAGGTTCTCGCCCCGGCTCGGTCCCATCCTTGGCAGAAAGAAGCAGATGATCAAGTTCCGGGGGACGACGCTCTACCCGAACTCGCTCTATGCTGTCCTCGATTCTTTCCCGGGAGTCAGCGAATACTACGTTACGGCGACGAGCGACTACGACCTTTCCGACAGGATCACGGTCACGGTGGCGGTGAAGGACAAGGACTGCACTGCCGCGATGATCATGGACAGGCTCCAGGTCCATCTGCGGGTCAGGCCGGAAGTGATCGTCACGAGCGAGGATGAAGTGCGAAAACAGGTCTACACCGGGAATGCCCGGAAATTAACCAGGTTCGTCGATAAGAGAAAGAGCCCATGAATACTTGTCAGACACGCATCTACGCGGCGGAATTCTCCGCCGCAGAAATCGCAGAAGCGGTCCAAAACGGCAGGCTGCTGTCGATGGAAATCGAGTTCAACAGCGTCTGCAATTTCCGCTGCGTCTACTGCTATGCCTTCGAGAACGGCCGGAAGCGGAACGAGCTCACGAAGGAACAGTTCCAGGAGGTCATCACCCAGGCAAAGGACCTGGGAGCGCGCAAGATCATCGTGCTCGGCGGCGAGCCCATGCTCTATCCCCCCATTTTGGAGATGATCCGGTTCATCCGGGGCCTTTCCCTGGAGATCGAGCTGTTCACGAACGGGACGGGCATCACGCCGGACATGGCCGCCACGCTCTATGACCTGAAGGTGAGGGTCGTGCTCAAGATGAACACCTTCGATGAAAAACTGCAGGACACGCTGTCCGGGAAAAAGGGAGCCTACACGCAGATCCGTGACGCCTTCAACAATCTGAAGAAGGCCGGCTATCCGTCGGAAGACCGGTTCATGGGCGTCAGCACCATCATCTGTCAGCAGAACATCGAAGAGCTTCCCCGGCTGTGGGAATGGCTGCGGGACCAGAACATCGCGCCCTATTTCGAGATGATCACGCCCCAGGGCGGGGCAAAGGACAATGCCGCCCTCGACATCACCACCAGCCAGGCGGAAGAGTTTTTTCACAAGATCGCCGAGCTCGACCGCAGGAAGTACGGGAATCACTGGGACCCCAGGCCGCCGCTCGTGGGCGGGGTCTGCCTCAGGCACCAGTTCTCCTGCGCCGTCAGCTCCGAAGGCAACGTACAGCCCTGCGTGGGTGTCACGATCCCGATCGGCAATGTGCGGGAAAAAAAGCTCAAGGACATCCTGGGGGATAGCGAGGTCGTCCAGGACCTGAAGCGTTACCGGCACATGATCAAGGGTCCCTGCGGTTCCTGCGAACACCTGAACGAGTGTTACGGCTGCCGCGGTGCGGCCTATCAATTGACCGGTGATTATCTTGCCTCTGATCCGCTCTGCTGGAAGAACCTGGACAAAAAAGAGGAGATCCTCTACCTCCCCGTTGACGCGGCCCTCCTCGTGCCGCATAAGCCCCCGATGCTTCAGATCGACCGGCTGATCGAGATGAAAGAGCGCGCCTCTGTCTCGGAAATGACCGTGAAGGCTGACTCTATCTTCATGAACGGCAGCGGGACCCTGGACGAGGCCTCCTATCCGGAAATCATTTCCCAGGCGATCGCCGCGCAGGAGGGGTTCCGCAAGCTCGGCAGCCGGGACTCGCAGCCGGAAGGTTTCCTGCTCGGCATCAAGAAGCTCGAGGTCCTTGGGTCCGCGAGGGCCGGCGACACACTCCGCATCTCCGTCGTGAAGACCGCGAAGTACGGCGATTTCGGGATCGTGCACGGCGAGATACACCACGGCGCTGAACTGGTCGCCCGCGGCGAGGTCAAGGTCTATCAGAGCGGCGTGGAAACGGTGAACAAGTAATGCTCCTGCGAAAACTGATGAAGTTTTGTGCGCCGATCCTCCTCCTGGTGTTCGTCAACCTTCCCGTGACGCTGATTGCATCCGAGAAACCTGCCGGGGGGCAACCCGACATGGCGGTGTTCCTGGCCGAGCTGGGGAAGAGGGTTTCCGACTTCTCCACGCTGAAGACGGATTTTTTGCAGGAAAAAGAGATGGCCATGTTCAAGGAGAAGCTCGTCATGAAAGGCCGGATCTATCTGCAAAAACCGAACAAGGTCGCCTGGCATGTCGATTCCCCGGTACGCTATTCGGTCCTGATCACGGACAGGGTCATACGGCAGTGGGACGAGGACACGAACAGGGTGCAGGAAATATCTCTTGCGAAGAATCCAATCTTTCAGAATGTGCTGAACCAGATCACGGTCTGGTTCTCCGGCGACTACTCGTCGCTTCTCGCGGTAAATGATATCCGGCAGGTGCAGAACGATCCCCTCGTGCTCGAGTTCGTCCCGCAGGAGAAGAACGTGGCCAGGAAGGTCATCAAAAGCATCACGATCACGTTCCGGGACGATGGGAAGTACCTCAAGCAGATACGGATCAAGGAGGTGAGCGGGGATGTCACGACCATCATCTTCCTCAACACCCTCCTGAACGTTCCCCTGGACAGTTCCAGCTTCGAGGTAAAAGGACATGGGTGATCGCTTTTTTTCGCGCCTTTTTGAGCTCTCGCGGGCGCACAAGCGGCTTGTCCTGCTGATCATCGCGTGTTTCACGGCGGCAGCCGTTGCCGGGCTGACCCTAATCCGCTACGAAGGAAACATCGACCTCATGCTCCCCCCTGACCCGGAAGTCACGAGGAGCCTGCAGTTCCTGCGCGAATCGAACCTGTCCGACAAGATCATCATTTCTCTTGCATTGAACGACCCGGAAAAGGGAAAGAAAGAGCTCTTCTCCGCCGTCGACCAGCTGTCCGCCGCGCTCACGCCGCCGCTGTTCACCAAGGTCATGTCCGGCATCTCCGTGGCCGACGCGATGGATGAGTTTTCGGTGCTCCAGTATGCGCCGCAAGTTCTGACGGGGGATGAACTGGCGGCGCTGGACCACGAGATCACGCCGCCGGCCGTTGCCGCAAAACTCAAGCAGATCTATCTCCAGTCCTTCCGGCCCGAGAGCATCTTCACGGCATCCTTCTCCCGAACGGACCCGCTCGGGATTAAGTCGCTGCTCTACGGAAAGCTAAAGGCCCTTCCCGCATCCATGGGTTACGACGTCGCCGTCGAGGACGGCCACTTCGTGAGCCGCGACGGCCGCCACGCGATGGTGATCGCCCAGACCTCTGTTCCCATGACGGACAGCCAGCGGAGCAAAGAGCTCCTCCGGGTGCTGGAAGGGGAGCTCGGGCGCTTGCCTGAGAGTGTTACCGCGGATGTCATCGGCGGCCACCTGCATACGGTGAGCAATGAAAAAGTGATCACCCGCGACATCAAGACCGCATCGGCGATCGCTTCGATCGCGTTCATGGTTCTCTTCCTGGTCGTCTTTCGTGACCTGAGGGTCTTCTTCGTCTACGTCATCCCGATCATCGCTGTACTCTGGTCGATCATCCTGACGAGCGCTGCGGAGGGGACGCTGTCCTACCTGGTCATCGGGTTCGGAACGGCGATCGCCGGCATCTCGATCGACTACGGCCTTCTGGTCTACATAGCCATGAAGCGGGGAGCCGACGCATCCCAGATGGTGAAGCTCGCGAAGCTCGTGTCTATCGACGCAATCACCACAGTATTCAGCTTTTTCGTGCTTTATTTCTCGGTGATCCGGGGATACCATCAGCTGTCGCTGTTCTCGATGCTCTGCGTGCTTCTCTGCCTGGGGCTCTCCCTCGCGGTCCTTCCTCTCGTCCTGTCCTGGGACCGGTACTCCCTCGCGTCGGACCCGACGATCGGCAACCGGATGAAAAAGGTCCGCTGGCCGGCCCGGACGATCGTTGTCGTCTGGTCGCTCCTGACCGCCGCGGCACTCGTATTCTCGTTCCAGGTTAAGTTCGACAGCGACGTGAAGAAACTCGACGGGAGCGAACCGTCGGTCCTCAAGGCGGAGCAGAACTTCCACGACACCTGGGGAGGCAAGAGCAACCAGGCGATCTTCGTCGTTCAGGCGAAGACCTATGAAGAGGCGATGGAACTGAATGACCGCGTGTACCGCGAAGCGTCAGCGGTGGTCGGCCCGGAGAATTTCACGAACATCGGGATGTTCTGGGCGTCGGAAAGGACCAGACGGGAGAATGCGCAGCGCTGGGACAGTTTTTGGCGGACCGGCAGGGAAGCGAAGCTCCGGATCATGATCAGCCGGGCCTCGGCGCAATACGGTTTTTCGGACCGGGCCTTCGCTCCCTTTTTCAGCGGGCTGTACAGCCATCGGGTCGCGGGAAATAATAATGCGAACGGCATGGTGGCGCGGATCCAGGAGCGCTTTGTTGTGCGCCGGGACGATTCATGCAGGGTCCTTTCCTTTTTTCCGGACGAGCCGTCCTCTGTCGATGCTCTCAGCGCGATCGCACGGGACCATCCAGGCTCCTTCATCGTTTCGGGCAGGAAGCTGTCAGATTCCATATCGGCGTTCACGATCCGGGAAGCGAAGATCCTGGCACCGCTCGCGTTCCTGTTCAACGTGGTGCTGGCGTGGTTCTTCTTCCGGAATTGGCGGGAGGCCTTCATCTCCCTGGTCCCGGTCATCACGGGCGTGACGTGGCTCATCGGTTTCATGGCGATCTTCAAGATACCCCTGAACGTGGTGAATATCGTCGCCGCGATCGTGACGACCGGCGTCATCGTGGATTACGGCCTCGGCATGACCTATGAGTACCGGTACAACCTCAGGATCGGAACGGTAGTCGCCGTGACGCTGTCGGCCGCGACGAACATCATCGGGGCTGGAGTCCTCCTCTTTGCCAAGCATCCAGCGTTCTACTCGACGAGCATCGCCATGGTGATCTGCATGACAACGGGCTACCTCTCCTCGGTCATTGTCGTCCCGTCGCTGTGCAGCATCCTGACGCCGGCAAACCGGGAGCAGGCGCTGTGAAAACGATTGTTCCGGCGGCGCTTCTTGCGGGATTGCTGTTTGGCTGCGCTTCGCCCGTTCCCTTCCGCGCTGCGGCGCCAGTCGCCGTGGACGATGCCGATCCTGTGGCAGTGGCGGAGCGGTTCGGAAGAGCTGTTCCCGATGATTTTCATTTGCTCAGCTCCATTGTTTTTGAGTATAATTGGTTCTCCGTTTCCGGGATCGGATACCTCGATGTAGACACCACTGCCGGGCGATACAAGGTCGTTTGCATGAACTACCTCGGCGTCAAGATCTTAGAGTTCGAAGGCGACCGGAACGGCCTGACCCACAAGTACATGATAGAACCGCTGGCCCGACAGGGGGACATCGCGTCAGTGGTCGCAGAGGACATCAAGCGGATCTATCTGGACCTCGTACCCTCGCTCGATGCACGTGTGGTGAAGAGGAGACAGGCTATCCTGTTCCGGCAGCGGTCCGGCGACGGGGCCCTGGAGTATGAGTTCTCCGGCGAGGGGCTGCCTCTGACCAGCAAGACGTACCGGGAAGACCACCGCGCTGTCTGGAGGGTATCTTATTACGAGCACCGGAGCAGGAACGGCAGGCTCTATCCCATGGGCATTGTTCTCTCGAACTACCGGAACGGATACCGCTTGATCGTGCGGCAGAAGGAGATTCGCGAGTGACAAAGGTGAAGGCTGAGATCGTGCGCTGCATGAGCGCCTTGGAATCGCGGGAGCGGACGGTCACGTCCCGGTTCCGCTTTCCCGCGGATTTCGTCGGGTTCCAGGGGCATTTCCCGGACAACAAGGTCCTGCCCGGTGTATGCCAGATCCAATGCGCGCTCTCATCGCTGGAACAGGCGAAGCACCGGCATGCCGCGCTCCGGGAAGTCGTCCTTGCCAAATACTTCGCGCCGGTCGCCCCGGGCGAGGAGATCACCTGCTCATGCAGTGACGTCCTCGATGCAGGCGAATTCACGTTCAAGACGATGATCACGCGGGGAGACACCAAGATTGCGGAACTGAAATTGCGGGTCGCCTTCACCGACTGAGACGAGACGATGATACCACGGAGGAAGACAACCTATTTTGAGCGGATTGCCGGAGCGCCGGCTCCCATCGTCGTTGATATCAGACGTCGCGTGCGCTTCAATGAGGCCGACCCGATGGCGATCGCGTGGCACGGCAGGTACCCGCTCTACTTCGAGGAAGCATCCGAGGAGCTTGGAAGACGGTGTGGACTGTCCTACAGGGACTTCTTCGAAGCGGGCCTCCGCGCGCCCATTGTGGACCTCCATATCGACTACTACCGGCCGATCTTCCTGGACGAGGAGTTCACGATCAGGGCATCTCTGATCTGGCATGAAGGAGCGAAGCTGAACACCGAATTCCAGCTGCTCAAAGGGGATGGCACGGTGGCCACCAGTGGCTACACGGTCCAGCTCTTTACGGATCACCGGACCGGCGAGGCCTGCATCATATCTCCGGAACTGATCGAGCGGGTCAGGAAAAGATGGAAGTCGGGAGAGTTCCACCAGCATCCATGAAACCGGTCATTGTCGCGCATGATATGGTAACCTCCTACGGCCTTGGTGTGGATACCTGCTGGAGAGGCGTCACTGACAACAGGACGGCTATCGGTCAGGTCACCCGCTTCAGGACTGAGGCCTTCCAGTCCGGCTGCGCGGGGATTGTCCAGGGCCTGCAGTACAACGGGGACGGCTCGCTCGTCCTGCAGATGCTCCGGATGCTCTTCAGGGATGCTGGGACTGCGATCCCCGCTGATGCGAGGCTGCTGCTTGCTTCGACCAAGGGAGAGATCGATCTCCTGGAGCGGTTCGTTCTCGAAGGCCGGGGAGACCCGGAAGACAGCACCCTGGACCGGCTCCTGACCAAGGTCGAAGACCTCTGCGGGGCGCGCGGCGGGGGCATGGTTATGTCGGCAGCCTGCACTTCATCCTCTGCCGCTGCAGCGCGGGCCGCCTCTCTGATCAAAAACGGCCGCGCTGATGCGGTGCTCGTTGTTGCCTGCGACAGCGTGACGGAATTCATTTTTTCCGGCTTCTCGTCGCTCATGGCGCTCGACCGGGCACCGGCCAGGCCCTTTGACCGGAGCAGGGCCGGTTTGAGCGTGGGCGAGGCCGCGGCATACGCTCTTGTCATGAGCGAGGAACGGGCGCGGCGAGAGGGAATGCCGGTGCTCGGCGAGATTGCCGGGTGGGGACTGAGCGACGATGCCAATCACATGACCGGACCGTCGCGGGAGAGCGAAGGCCTGATCCTTGCCCTGAAAAAGGCATTGGCATCTGCCGGCGTCGGCCGGGAACAGATCGGGTTCATCAGCGCCCACGGCACCGGGACCGTGTACAACGACGCCATGGAAATGCGGGCGTTCCGGGAGGTCTTCCCGGGCGCGGCAGTCCCGGCATACTCGATCAAAGGCGGCATCGGTCATACCATGGGGGCTGCCGGGCTGGTCGAGATGATCATGGCGCTGCGGGCGCTGCGGGAAGGGATCGTCCCCCCAACGGTGAACCTGACCACACCCGACGATGATGCGGCGGGATGGGTATCGGACCGATTGAGACCGGTCAGTACGGGTATGCATGCGTTGGTGACGAATGCCGGGTTCAGCGGCATCAATTCAGCGATCGTACTGGCATGAGACGGCTTCTCATGCGCCAGGCTGACTAATGTCAAAGAAGATTATTCGAGCATGACGATAAGCGTACAGGGCATAGGCTGGCTTACGAAGGATGCGTACGGATGCATCGTTCGGAAAGAGCGGTCGATCTATGACGGCGGACCCGGCCCTGATTCGTTGAGAGACCAGCTTTTCCCCCGGCCCGTCAAGAACTTCGGACGCTTCGACCGCCTCTCGCGGATGGCATGCTCCGGCGTGGCGCTCGCGCTCCGGGACGCGGGGTTCGAGGATCCGCAGAAACGGGACATCGGCCTCATCGGCACGAGTCGGGAAGGATCGCTCCGCACGGACCTGGACTATTTCAGGGACTACATAAAAGGCGGCAGGACGCTGTCCCGGGGGAACCTTTTTATCTACACGCTGCCCTCGAGCCCGCTCGGCGAGGCGGCCATCCAGTTCGGACTCCTCGGCCCCCTGTTCTATGTCGCGGACCGCGGCCATTCCCTGGCACCGCTCCTCGACCTGGCCGCTGAAATGATCGAGAACCGGGAGGCTTCCTTCATGATTGCCGGAACGGCCGGGGAAGAAGAAGCGCTCTTTCTGGTCATGGGAACGGAGGGAACCGGCCGAACAGACGATCTCTGCAGTTTCCCCGTTGCACAGGCAATCGTTCAGTCAGCCCCGGAAGTAACGGGGATCATTCAGAAATTCTCTTTCGTGAGCAGCAGGAAAGGTTTCGCGTGAAGATTAAACTGATATACCCCCAATGGCCGAAACTGGAACGGCAGACGGAATTTCACCTCCCCCCGCACGGGCCGATCTGTTTTGCGTCGACTGTGCCGGACGACTGCGAACTGGGCTTTATCGACGAGCACGTGGAAAACATCGATTTCGACGAACCCGTCGACTTCGTCGCCATCTCCTGCATGCTTACTTGCCAGATCCCCAGGGGGTGGGAGATCGCCGACCGCTATCGGAGCAGAGGCGTTCCGGTCATCTTCGGCGGCATCGGGACCATGCTGCATGCCGAGGAGACAAAGACGCACGCCGATGCCGTGTTCCTGGGCGAGGCAGAGGGCCGTTTCGGCCAGGTCATCGATGACCTGAAGAGGGGACAACTCAGGAAGGTCTACGACTACCAGTGGAATTTTCCGGACATGAAGCTGGTCGGCCCTGCCCGGCGGAACATCCTCAAACGCGACCGGTACAACTACCGGGGCGTCCAGATGGTGGACCTCATCCATGCCTCGCGCGGCTGCCGGTTCAACTGTTTCCCGTGCTGCACGCCGTTCCTCGGCGGACGTGAATTCCGTCCGAGGCCGATCGACGACGTCGTGCGCGAGGTCGCGGCCATCGACAACAACCGGCTCTTCTTCGTGGACAACTCCATGGCGCAGAACGACCAGTGGGAGAAAGACCTCTTCCGGGCGCTGATCCCGCTCAAGAAGAAGTGGGTCTGCCATCCCATCAAGGACAATGACGAGATCCTGGATCTCGCGGCGCAGGCAGGCTGCTGGTACGTGTACCAGGCGATCTTCGACACGTCGGATTACATCCGGAACCGCGTCAAGCGGCTGCAGGAGCGGGGCATCGGCGTCGAGGGCACGATCATCCTGGGGACCGACGAACAGGACGAGGACTACATCAGGCGGCTTGTGGATTTCCTGCTCGAGATCAACCTCGACCTTGCCGAGTTCACGATCCTGACCCCGTTCCCCCACACACCGATCCGGGAAACGCTGACGAAGGAGGGAAGGATCCTGTCGAACGACTGGCGGAACTACACCGGAGGAAAGGTGGTCTATCAGCCGGCCAGGATGACGCCGTCCAGGCTTCAGGACCTCTATTACTACGCCTGGGACACCTTTTACCAGGAAAGCAGCCAGAACCTCAGGATGGCGAAGCTGTTCCTGAAGGTCATCGAGAAGGAAAAGGCGGACGGCACCTACCAGGGGGCGCGTCTGCGGCGGCGGAAGTGGCAAAAGGACATGGTAACGGGGACCTCGCGATGAAGATCCTTCTTATATCGGCGAATGTGACCACGTCTCCCTATCCGATCTACCCGCTTGGCGTGAGCATGATCGCGGCGGCCCTCACCCATGCCGGCCACGAGGTCCTGCAGGCGGATTTTCTGCAGCAGAAGACGTCCCTCGAAGCCATCGGGAGCGAGGTAAAGCAGTACGCGCCCGATCTCGTCGGCATCTCGGTCCGCAACATCGACAATGTGAACCTCGTGAGCGAGCAGTACTATATCCAGAACGTGAAGAACATCGTGTCCACGGTGAAAAAGGTATCGACCGCAAAGGTGTTGCTCGGCGGCGCCGGCTTCTCGCTGGTCCCCGAGCTGATTCTGCAGGAGACCGGTGCGGATTACGGCATCGTCGGCGAGGGAGAGGTCCTGGCCGTCGAGTTCGCGGACAATGCGGCACGGGGTGTCTATCCCCGCGACCCTATCATCGGGCCCTCGGCGCGGATCGCCGGCGACAGGATCGGGTCGGCGCTGTACGACGAACGGCTGCTCGAGTTCTATCTGCACAGCGGCAACATCGCGTCCGTTCAGACGAAGCGCGGCTGCGCATATAAGTGCGTGTACTGCACCTATCCCGTGCTCGAAGGCTCGCAGCTCAGGCGGCGCGAGCCCCGGGCCGTGGTCGACGACATCGAGCTGCTCAGGGACAGGTTCAAGACCAAATACCTCTTCTTCGTCGACTCGGTCTTCAATGATGACGAGGGTGCCTACCTTGAGGTGATCGACGAGATGCAGCGCAGGAGCGTCTCCATTCCCTGGACGGGTTTTTTCAAGCCCCGGGGGCTGACCGACGAGATCGTGGAGCGCATGAAAAAGACCGGTTTCGCGGCTGCAGAAGTAGGCGCCGACGCCGCGTGCGACACCACGCTCAAGAAGATGGGCAAGAACTTCACCTTCCGGGACGTCATCGAATGCAATGACCTGTTCGCGCGCCACGGAATCTCCACTTCCCACTTTTTTATGTTCGGGGGGCCCGGCGAGACGCCCGAGACCGTGGAGGAGGGCATTCGGAACATCCTGTCCCTGCAGAAATGCGTCGTGTTCATCTTCATGGGGATCCGGATCCTCCCGGACACGCCGCTCGCCCGACTCGCGGTCAAGGAGAACCTCATCAAGCCCGATGAAGGAATGCTCCATCCGGTCTACTATCTGTCTCCCGCTGTGGACAAAAAGCAGCTTGAGGAACGGCTGACAAGGGCATTCGAAGGTGTGCGGCACTGCGTGTTCCCGCCTGACGCGTACGACAACAGCCTGCAGATCCTGCACAAGCTCGGGTACACGGGCCCGATGTGGGACCTGCTCCTTCCCGGGAAGAACAAGGAGAGGGCGCGGCATGCACCTAAGTAAGCACGCCACGGACGGCCGCGTCTGGATCGCGGTCCCGGTCTATAACAATGCGGCCACCATCAGGACCGTCGTGGAACAATGCCTCGCCATGCTCTCAAACGTGATCGTGGTTGACGACGGCAGCACGGATGCCGACGTCTCATCACTGCTGGGCGGCCTTGCTGTTGTGATGCTGAAGCACGAAAAGAACCTCGGCAAAGGACAGGCGATCCTCACGGCCTCGCGCTCTATCGAGGAGCGCGGCGGCGTCTTCATGATCACCATCGACGCTGATGGGCAGCACGACCCGAGCGATGTCCGGCGGTTTTTCCCGGTAATCGAAGAGGACGACAGGAGCGTCATCATCGGATCCCGGGACTTCAATACCGGGAACGTGCCGGCTTCGAGCAGGTTCGGCAGGGCCTTCGCGAACTTCTGGCTCAAGGTGGAGACCGGGGTGACGGTTGATGATTGCCAGAGCGGCTTCCGCGCCTATCCGGTCCGCTATCTGAACCAGCTCACCTTCAAGGGCAGCCGCTACGACTTCGAGGCCGAGGTCCTTGCCAAGGCGTCTTGGGCGGGACTGACGCTGAAAACGGTTCCCGTCTCCGTATGCTATCCGAAGCCCGGGGAGCGCGTATCGAGCTTCCGGCCGTTCCTGGACAATCTTCGCCTCACGGGCATCCATTCCATGTTGGTAGGCAGGCGACTGCTGCCGGTGCCGCATCACAAACTGGTGAAGCCCGCAACGGCACTCAACCTCTCCCTCCTGCGACACCCGGGGAAGGCGCTGAAGATGCTGATCAGGGAGAACGCCACTCCGGAGGGGCTTGCCCTGTCCGCGGCAGTTGGCGTCTTTCTGGCGGTCCTGCCGCTTCTGTTCGTGCATTCGCTCGTCATCCTCTACGTGTCCCTGCGGCTGAACCTGAACAAGATCGTGTCCCTGAACGTCCAGCATATCGCGATGCCGCCCGTGGTGCCGGCGCTCTGCATCGAGGTCGGATACTATATGCGCCACGGGCAATGGCTCACCGATCTCTCGTTCCAGACAGTGTTCGAGCAGTTCTCCGCACGGCTCTATGAATGGCTTCTCGGTTCGCTGGTCATCGCGCCGCTCCTCGCCCTCCTGACCGGCGCGATCGTCTTCTTTGCCGCGCTTGCGATCCGGAAGGCAAGGTACGTCTATGTCGCAGGCAAGGGCAACTGACCGGAAGCGGGGGAACAGGATCGGGTTCTGGTTCTTCAGAACGGCGGTCCGCGTCTCCGGACTCGCCGGGGCCTACGGCCTGCTGTACCTGGTGGGGCTCTACTACCTGGCATTCGACCGCCCTGCAGTCAGGGCGAGCCTGGCTTATGTGAACCGCCGGTTCCCGGGCCACGGCCGGCTCCGGCGGCTGCTCGATGTTTACCTGCTGTTCGTCAGCCAGGGCAAAAGCCTCCTCGACCGGTATTACGTGATTGCCGGCGGAACAAGCATCGAGATCGACATCCAGGGCCTGGAACGGCTGAAGGGCCTCCTTTCAGGCGAGAAGGGACTGGTCCTGCTGACGGCCCACGTTGGAAACTGGCAGGTGGCCATGACCGTTCTGCGGAGGCTGGGAAAGACCGTCCACCTGCTGATGCGGCCAGAGGACAACGCCGCGGTCCGGGAGTCGCTGGGCATCGACCGGGACCAGAGTGCGATACGCATCCTGCACACCGATGACACGCTGGGCGGTGTGGTCGAAGCCATGAAGGCGATCAGCCGCGGCGAACTTGTTTCGATCATGGGGGACCGGACGTACGGGTACAGTTCCCAGGAAGCCATGCTTCTGGGCGGACCCGTTTCCTTTCCCTACGGAGCGTTCACGATCGCGGGCGCGGCCCAGTGCCCCGTAGTCGTACTGCTCTCGGCGAAGGTCGGGCGCAGGAAGTACCTGACCGACGTCACCCACGTGATCGAACCGCCGCGCGGGAGAGCGAGGGAGAAGCAGGAACAGATCAGGGCCTGTGTCCAGGAATATGCCCGCGTCCTGGAAGACTACGCGGATCGTTATCCATACCAGTGGTTCGTGTTCCGCGACATGTGGCGTTCCAATGAGTGACGGTGCTGCTGGCCTGGCCGCATGTGCAGCCGCTGCATGCGTTGTCAAACGAGATCATTCAACCGGTGAAGAAGGAGAGAAAGTATGGCAGAAGCAAAGGAACAGGAACTGGTGCAAATCCGCAAGGACCTCAAGGAAATGATCGTCCGCGATCTTTCGCTCGAGGATGTCAAACCGGCGGACATCAAGGACGATGAGGTTCTCTTCGGGGAAGGGCTCGGGCTCGACTCTCTGGACGCCGTGGAGATCGTCGTGCTGCTGCAGCGGAACTTCGGCGTCGAAGTCAAGAACATGGATCAGGGCAAGGAGATATTCCACTCCATCAATACCATCGCCAACTTCATCTACGATAACAAGAAGTAAAGAGCTCCGGGAGAAGGGTGCGACGATCCGGAAAGCGCGCCGGGGTATGTACACAGGGGTCCCCGTTCAGCTGATTCGTGGCGCCGCTCCCGGGGCCGGGGCTCGCTGTCCTGTGCGAATGCTCCGGTCAAGAAGGTCGACCACGATCAGCGTCTTCAAGGGAAGTCCATGTAGGCGTTCGAGAAATGGGAAGTATGATACACAATGAAGCGCTGACTATCATACGAGAGAAACTCTTCTACGGCTCCGTAGATTACACCAAGAGCCAGCCGGACCTGTTCATTCCTCACCACTTCAAGATACTGGCCCCGTCGCAGACCGACTGCTTTCTGGAGCGGGTAAGAGAGAGCCTGGTAGCAGAAGAGCTCTTGCTCTATGTCCACCTTCCGTTCTGTTTCTCCGAATGTCTGTTCTGCAATTCCTTCCCTCATCCCGTGAGCAGGGAAGCCCAGGATGATTATCTGGAGAATTTGCTGAAAGAGATAGAATTGGTGGCGGGCCGCGGAGTATTCTCTGGCAAGAAGGCGCGATGCATCTATTTCGGCGGCGGAACCCCCACGTCATTTCCCAGCCGCGACATCAACCGTATACTGGAAAAGCTTTCCTCTATCATCGGATTCAGTCATGCGTGCAACGTAACGTCGGAAGCGCATCCCGCCACGCTCTCGGATGCAAAGCGGGTACGGGAACTGCGGAATATCGGCATCAACAGGCTCAGTATCGGTTGCCAGACCTTTGACCAGGAGATCCTCGCTCGCTGCAACAGAAAGAACACCCGGGGACAGGTCGCAGACGTCGTGAGGGCCGTGCAGGATGCCGGGATATCGATCAACATCGACATGATGACCGGACTTCCCGGACAGACCATGGACAGTGTGGAAGCTGACCTGGCCATCCTTGAGGGAATCCGTCCTGATTCGGTCGAGTATATCAGGCACGAGATCGTGAACCCCTTGATCGTCAAGCTCTACAAAGAACACCCCGGCCTGGTCGTGAGCAATGACACTCTTTTTGACATCGTGTTCAGGACGCAGGAATGGATGAGCGCGAACGGATACGAGCAGAATGGCAGTTTTACGAATGACGCGCAATGGCCCTATCGCTATTACTGGTTGAAAGAGATACCGATCATCGCATTCGGTTCGCGGGCGCGGTCGTATACCAAAACGATCTGCTATGATAAGTATGAAGAGCTTTCCTCGTATACGAACATCATCAGAAAAGGCGGGCTTCCGATCGGCAGATATATCGACCTGACCAGACGGGAACAGATGTTCCGGACGCTCTTGCTGAGCCTGCAGCTGGCTGAAGGCGTCGATATCCGCCGGTTTCACGGCAGGTTTGCCGCAGACCCCCGGGATGTCTTCTCCCGGCTCTTTTCGGAGCTCGGAGGTTTTGGGTGTCTCCTGCAGGAGAATGGGTTCGTTCGTTTATCGAAATACGGCGCGTTTTTCGTGGAAGACGTTTGCGACTACATCATCGACTCGGTATTGACCGAGGAATCGGATCATCTGATACGGGCGCCACATTCCGAGGGCGGAACCTCTTCCCGGCTCACGAGTCCAGGTACATCGTGATCGCCCGGGACCGTCAGACACGATAGCCAGCCCAGCTACGTTTACGGGAACAGAAAGAAGCCCTGAACAAGATCCGGAAGCCTACATGAACCGAAAAAAATATCTCCTCGTTCCGGGCAACAACGCGCTTTCCCACGTGGCGAAATGCCTCGCCCTGAGCGAGGCGCTCATCGAGAGAGGCCATGAAGCGCGGATAGCGGTGAGCAGGAAACATTCAGCGTTCCTGACGCGTCTTTCGATCGAGCATTTCGTTCTGCCTGATATCCAGGAAAATGACGATTCGGGCTTCCCTTCCGTGGAATGGTTCCGGGACCCCCGCAGGATTGCTGCCTGCATCCATGCCGAAGTCTCTCTCCTGAGGGAATACCGGCCGGACCGCGTGCTCGGTGTATTCCGGTTCACGCTCAAGGCCTCTGCGGCCATTGCGGGCGTGCCCGTTGACTCCCTGATCTGCGGCTGCATGACTCCGGTTTCCGAGGACGTCCTCGGGTTCGCGGAAGACGAACCCGGGCGCGACATGCAGCGCATCATCCTCGACGGCTTCTTCCGGTACGCCGGATCAAAGCTCGGAGCGTCGATCACTGCTTTCGGACTGCCGAAGAGCAACGGAGACATCCGGAACAGCCTGCTGGGGGAGCGCACCTTTCTCTGGGACTTTCCCGAGTTCGCTCCGCTGCGTCAGCGGAAGGACCTCCTTCACGTCGGTCCGATTTCCTGGAACCGATGGCCTGCCGACCCTGTTGATATCGACTTGCTGCTGGCGGGCGGACAACCGCTTGCAGTCGTCGCCTTCGGCACCTGCACAGTCTCCTTCACTCCCGTGCTGCGGATCGTCCAACTGCTGCTCGACAGAGGGTATACGGTCCTGCTCGCAGGCGGCGGCCAGAAGGAATTCCTCGGCTGCGTGCCTGCTGATCCCCGGGTCGTCTCCATGACCTTTGCACCGCTCGCAGCAATCCTGCCCCATGCCTCGCTCGTGGTCACCCACGGCGGACAGCTTACGGTGTTTGAATCGCTCCAGAACCGGATCCCCGTGATCGTCATGCCGTTTCAGCCCGAGCAGGCCCACAGCGGCGTCTGTCTCGAGAGGATGGGGTGCGGTCTACGGCTGATACCACCCCAGCCTTTTCAGGGAAATCCGCAGATCTACATGGAGGCCCTCGAACGGATGTCTGACGATGAGGTCCACGTGAGGATCAGCAGCCTGCTGGTGAAGTCCGGTCTTTCAGGACAGCTTCTGCAGGCCCAGACCACCTTGGCGCGCTACGGCGGCGTGACCGCCCTTGCGACCGCTCTTACGGAGTCTTAGTCGTGCCCGCCACTGTTATTCTTGTCCACGGTTACTCGGGGTCCCCGGACGACCTTACCCTCCTTGCCGATGCGCTTCGCGGGCGCAAAGGACTGGATTCCGTGCGAACCGTGCGGCTTCCGGGTCATGCATCGCGCGGGGTGCCCGCCTTCGATATGAGGTCCTTTACCGGGTCCGTGGTCGAAGCAGTCAGAGACGCCCAGCAGCGGGGCCTGGACATCGTGCTCTTCGGACACTCGACCGGCGGCATCATTGCCCTGAACGCGCTGGCGGAGACGGGCGCAGAACCCTTGCTGCTCGTGCTTGCTTCCGTTCCAAAAAAAATCGACACAAACTCTTTCGCTCGATGGTCGGACCACCGCAAAGGCAAGAGCCAGATTTCGTTCACCTCGGTTGCGGCCATGGTCTCAATGATCAAGAAAGTCGGGAAATCCCGGTTCAAGGGTTCATTCCCGGTATTTGTCCTGCAGGGAGAGCGGGATGCGCTCGTCCCTGGCGCCGATACAGCAGACTGGTCGCGTGACTACTTCCGGGGACCCGTTCGTGCGGCGACCGTCCCCGGCGCGGGACACGATGTCTTGCAGGGTCCGAACTGCACGCTTGCTGTTGATCTTGTTGCGAGGGCCATCGATGATGTCGTGCGGGTGCCGTCGCGCGAGGATAGGGCCGTACTAGAACGCATCCTGTCCGTCGAACCCGAAGCGGGCCGTTTTCTTGACGTGTCGCCGTTTTCCGCGCATCATCTTGCCCTGAGCCCCAGCGGACAAAGCGCGGCCGGTCAGCAGTCCCGGCTCAGTCCGATCGTTCCGACTGAGCCGGTTATCGCTAACATCGAGATCACCACACGGTGCACCATGCGCTGCGTCCATTGCGCCCGCACCCTGAGGGGCGTCGATCCCAGGGACATGCCGAAAGGAGTCTTCTCCGCCATACTCGACCTGCTTCCGCATGCGTATCGGGTAACACTGGTTGGCCTCGGCGAAACGCTGATGCATCCGCAGGTGGCGGATCTTGTCCGGGAGGCATCATCCCGGGGAAGAAGAACAGCGCTGGTGACGAACGCGATGCTCCTGGACGAAGGGCTCTCTCGCAGTCTTCTTGACGCGGGTCTCGAATCGATCGCATTCAGCATCGACGCGGGTACTCAGGACCTTGCCGCAGCGGTACGGCCCGGAACGGACCTTGCCCGAGTGGTTGCTAACATAAGGCGGTTCGTCGATATCTCGCGTTCCACGAGGGAAATATCGATTGCCGTCTTTTCCGCGGTCTCGACGGAAACCATCGATTCGCTCGACCTGCTCATGGAACTCGTCTCCGGCCTGGGCGTTCACGTGATGATGCTGACGGACCTGAATTTCGGGGAAAACATCGGGCGGACGCTCTGGAAGAACGGCAGCGTACATGCAGCCTCGATGTTGCGGACAGCCGTATCCAGCGCTTTCCGGAAGAACCTGCCCGTTCTTTCCGTGAGGGGGCTGGAGGAGTTCGGTCTCTGGAAGAGGTACAATAAGTTCCTGCTGCTTCCTCCTGATCAGCTGTACATGCGGTCATCACGCCGCTCCTGGTGCGCTTCGCCGTGGCAGACCATCCCCATCAATGTCCAGGGCGAGGCAACGCTGTGCGATTGCCAACCCGGCATCAAGGCGGGAAATCTCCTTGCCCAGCCCCTCTCCGCGATATGGAATGGAGATGTGTTCAGAGACCATCGTCAGCGGATGACAGGTGATGACCCTCCCGAGGCCTGCAGGACCTGTCCGCGCTTCTGATGGCCTTGATGGCCAAACCCATGGACAAAGAACAAAGGGGAGTGTACAATAACCGGCCTATGCAGAACAACGATATCCTTATCACCGGACTAGGCGCGATCTCCGCGGCCGGCTCTTCGGTGCCTGAGACGCTGACGTGCTTCAAGGACGGCCGGCGAAACGGCGGGCCTGTAACGCTCTTCGAAACGCGGCTTGAGTATCCGGTGTTCGAAGTGAAAAGCATTCCCGAGGCATTTCGCCGGAAGGGACTGAGGACGATAAGCCTGGCCCTTGTTGCCGTGGATGAGGCATTGCGCGAGTCCGGCCTCGGCCATGATCTTTCGAAGCATCGAGTCGGCGTCTGTCTCGGCACAACCGTGGCCAGCCAGTTGAACGATCTGGAATTCTATCGCTCCTATCGCGAGACGGGCTCGGCGCCCATGGAGCCCGTGGACCGTTACTTGAAGGGGAACCTGGCCGAGTACGTCGCACGCTCCGTCAAGGCAAACGGGCCCTGCCTCACGGTCGTGAATGCCTGTTCATCGGGCACCGATGCGATCGGCGCGGCTTCGTCATGGCTCCGGAGCGGCATGTGCGACATTGCCATAGCCGGCGGCGCGGACGAGCTGTCGCGCATCCCGTACTGCGGTTTCGGATCGCTCGGCATCGTGAGCAAGGAGCTGTGCGCGCCCTTTGACCGGGACCGGAAGGGGCTGAATCTTGGTGAAGGGGCGGGCGTGGTCGTTCTCGAGCGGCGGGAGTTCGCCAAACGGCGCCGCGTCTCGACAGACCTGTTTCTTGCGGGGTTTGGGGCATGCGCCGACGCCTACCATCTCACGGCGCCCCATCCCGAGGGAGTCGGCCTTGAGGCGTCGCTGGTCGCTGCCCTGCGACAGGCGGACGTCGGGCCGGAGACAGTCAGCTTCGTGAACGCCCATGGGACGGCGACCCCGGATAACGATCAGGCCGAGGGGAAGCTCCTTGCCAGGATGTTCGGTCCCGGGCTCGCCATGCTCTCGACAAAGGGGTTCACAGGGCACACGCTCGGCGCAGCAGGCGGGTTGGAGGCTGTGTTCACCGCCCTGGGGCTGAGAGCGGGATGGATCCCGGCAAGCCCTGGGTTCGTGAACCAGGACCCGAACATTCCCCTTGCGCCGGTCCGTGAAATAACACGCATCGCGGGCAAATACGCCGTTTCCACGTCGCTCGCCTTCGGGGGCAACAACGCTGCCATCGTGATGGGACGGAGGTCAGCGCCATGAACGTACAGGGCATTGGCCTTCTCTGTTCGCGGGGCAGGGGGATCCATGCATTCCAACAGGCCCTGCTCGAAGGATGGCGCGAACCCGCGCGCTTGACGATCAAGGACAGGCAGGTGCCGGTCCATACCGTGGACCTGGAGCACGTGCAGGACAAGAGCGTTCTCAAAAAAATGAGGCGTGCGGACAAGCTGAGCAAGATGGCGGTGCTCGCGGCAACGGACGCGGTGACGGACAGCGGACTTCGTCCTGAGGAGGTCAGGAGGCTGGGCGTGATCGTGGCCACGGCTTTGGGGGCCCATGGAACGACCTTTGAATTTCTGGACGGCATCCTCGACTTCGGCGAGGCGGCGGTCTCCCCAACGGCCTTTTCCAATTCGGTGCACAACGCGGCGGCATCTTATATTTCTACGGCACTCGGGATACAGGGCCCGACGCTGACCGTGACGCAGTTCTTCTTTTCGTTCCAGTCGGCGCTGCAGCTTGCCGACGCATGGCTTCATGAGGGGCGACTGGACCACGTTCTTGTCGGCGCAATCGATCAATTCGGAGACGTTCTGGGGTATATCGCGGACTCCAGACTTGCCCTGGCCGCCGACGGGAAGATCAGGCCTTTCCAGAAGTCACCCGGAGCAGTTCCCGGTGAAGGGGCCGCTTTTTTCCTTCTCGGCAACAAGGAGGATGAGAGGTTTTACTGCAGGGTGTCCGGCGTACAGTTTGGAACCAGCGCCAACACACCACAGGGTTCAGGTCTCAATATTCTCGACATTGACGGGATGACGTCAGAGGTAACGTGGCAGGCCTTTGAAACGAGTCCAGGGGCCCGGATCGCCGCTTACTCGCCGCTCTACGGAAGCATGATGACGGGGACGGCATTCTCCATGGCTGCAGGTGCCCTGATGCTCAAGGCCGGTTTCTGTTATGCAAACCCCGTTCTGGACGGAGCGCAAAACCTTCCTGTTGTGAAGGAACACGCTGATTCTTCTGTTGATTTCATGCGATGCATCCGGTATAATTGCGCAAACGAATCAAGCACGATTCATTTGATGAAACCGTAGTCTAATCATCACGTACCATGCTGCTGCGCGAGCGGGCCGGTCCCTCGATCCATCCATCGATCTTCAAGCGCCAAGGCAGACCACTCCAGCTGAAAGGATTTTTTCGGGATATGGCGGTTCAGGAAACGGGCAAGAAGTTCACGGTGCAGGAAATCGAAAGCACGCTGACGGAAGGCGTAGCCGCCATACTGGCGGCTGACAAGGCATCTCTCGGAGGCGACCAGCCGTTCCACGAACTCGGGATCGACTCACTCGGCCTCGTCGAGATCCTGGTATTCATCGAGAAGACCTTTAAACTCCAACTGATCCACTCGGACCTTACACGACAAGACTTCGAGACAATCCGGTCCCTGGCGTCCTTCATCCACAAGAACCTGTAGCATGATCTCCGAGTACCTATCAGTCAAGAACAAATACTACCTCAGCGGCTTCGACTGGGTGATGGGGACCATCGACCTCATCATGAAGAACGCCACCTGCGCAGGGAACTCCTCGCAGATCGTCTTCATGCTCGATGCTCCGCCCGACGAGGCCTTCGTCCGCGAATCGCTGCGGCGCTTCCTCCGTTTTTTCCCGGTCATCAACGGCCGCGTGTCCCGGCACTGGACGCTCACTCCCTACTGGAAGATACCGAACGGGCCCAGGGAACATCCCCTGCCGCTCACGGTCACCCGGCTGGACGGAGCGTCCCGCGACCGGGACCTCCTGTCGGTCCTGACGCGATCCATCAATACGCCATTCACCGGAAGCGACGAACACCTGGCGTTCCACCTGGTCTACGGAATGAGCGAGCAGTGCTTCGCCATGACCTTCGATCACCGACTCTTTGATGCGAGGGGAGCCGAGGCTTTCGTGGGGCTGCTCCAGCGCTATCTCGCCGCAAACTCGGACGATGTCGTCGGCAACATCCGGCTGATCCAGGACTATGACCTGTCCGGTTGGAAGAACAAGTTCCTCGCCGGACAGGTCGTGAACCGCAAGGTCCGGTCGCTCTCCGGGGAGCCGGTGCGTGCCGTGCCGGTCAGCCTGAGCAGCAGCAGCCGGGGTTTCCGGTTCCGGATCATCGCCTTCAACGAGGAAGAGACGAAGCGGATCACGAACAACGCCTATGATGAGGCCGGGTACCTGATGATCATGCCCTACCTGTTCAGCCGCGTGATCCAGGGTCTTCACCGCCTGTTCGAGGGCAGGGGGGCGGCTCCCGGGGCCTATGTGGTGCCCGTTTCGACAGACATGCGCCGCGCAAAGGACATCAGGGAAGAGCTGTTCTTCAACCAGAACTCGATGTTCTTCTTTCAGATAAAGCCGGAGGACGTGGGCGATCGAAAACGGCTGATCACCGTGATCCGCAGCCAGCTTTACGAGCAGACGCAGAACCGCTTCCCGGAAAAGCTCGCTGCTGCCGGCGCCCTGACTCGAATCGCCCCCCTCCCGCTGCTGGAACGTATCTTTCATCTTCCCATGGAGGGAAAGATAGCTTCGTTCTGCTTCTCGCACGTGAGCAAGGACGCCTTTGTGTCCGCGGACCTGCTTGGCGCGAAGATCGTAAACCTGTTCCACATGCCGAGAACACCCGTGCCGCCGGGGATAGGCGTCTTCTTTAATTCGTACAGCAGGCGGCTGAACGCGACGATCTCCTGTCTCGACGGCTTGTTTGGTGACGAAGAACTGGAGACCCTGGAGCGTGACCTCCGATGCAGTCTCTGATCGACAGGAGGGAAGGAACGATCGTTGGTGAAGTTCTGGTCGCAGGAGGGGGAGTCGCCGGCGTTGCAGCGGCAATCAGCGCAGCCCGGAAAGGGTGCCGCGTCATCCTGGTTGAAAGATCGGGCCGGCTGGGCGGGACCGGTACGCACGGCATGCTTCGGACGATCTGCGGGCTCTATGCCGGCGGGAGTTCTGAACCCGGGGAAACACTGAACCCCGGAGTAACGCGGGAGATTGCTGCCGCGCTCTTGAAAAAGTCTCCCCGGCGGACCGTCCAGAAGGCAGGGAAGGTCTTTGTCCTGCCCTACGAGTCAGCGGACCTTGAACAGGTCCTGGGAGAACTCTGCCGGAACGAGCAGGGAATAGAGGTGATTCGTGAGAGTGTTGCGATCGCGGTCACCGCAGACTGCGGCACAATCGACGGGATCCTCGTCGATCAAAAGGGCATGCACGTGACGCTCCGAACATCGGCCGTGATCGACTGCACAGGAAGCGGCGAGATCGGGTTTCTGGCAGGGGCCGAGTTCGACTGTGCGCCTCCCAACGAGATCCAGATGGCCGGCTACACGGTCCGGGTCAGCGGCCTCCAGGGCCAGGACCAGGCGCTTTCAATCAAGGTACCCTTCGTGCTGGCACAGGCTGTGGAGCACGGGCAGCTCTCTTCCAGCATGCGTTTCACGGCGTTCCACCCCGGTGATGCTCCGGAGGAAGGTTATCTCAAGTTCAGCACCGAGGAGCAGGAACACCCTGATCGCGAAACGCGGGTGCGGGGGGAAGTCAGCCGGGCAATGGCCATCCTCGCGGCAAGGCTCCCTTCTTTTCGCGAAGCCGTGATCCGGGAAGCCTCCGGAGTTCTGGACCGGGAGGGCAGAAGGATCCGCGGCGAGTACGTCCTGAGCGAAGAGGACGTGCTTTCGGCAAAGAAGTTCTCCGATGGCGTTGTAAAGAATTCGTGGCCCATTGAGCTCTGGGACCGGACCAAGGGGCCCGTGTATCGGTACGTGCCCCAGAACGATTACTACGAAATACCGTTCCGCTGCCTGAAGGTCAAAGGGTTTCATAATCTCCTCACTGCCGGACGCTGCATTTCCGTATCGCATCAGGCACTCGGCTCCGTTCGGGTGATGGGCGCGTGCATCGCCCTGGGGGAAGCGGCGGGCCGGGCCGCAGCCGAGTTGGTCAGGTCCGGTCAGTACCCGGCTTTCGGGAAATGATCCCCTGTGAATGAGGAACTGCCCGACCGGTTTGGCGTGAACGGTTAACAGGCCTTTTTTTGAAATCTTTGTTATCTTTGTTCAATCACGAAAGGGAGTTACAGCATGACACAGACGACGACATCGGTAGACGCCAGGCCTGGGAAGGCCTTTGGAAAGAACAAGCCCCTCACCATCCTTCTCATCAAACCGCACTCGCACCTTCTCGTGGCAAGGAGGCTCCAGGACTTCCTTCACCTCGAGCCCCTGGAGCTCGAAATCGTGGCGGGAGGGGTCCCGAAGGAGGACCGGGTGCTGATCGAGGACATCGCACTGGAAAAAGACCCGGTGGCCTTTTTCGAACAACGCGTGCGGGAGCTCCAGCCGGACATCATCGGGTTCACGGCTTACAGCAACCAGTCGGCCATCGTAAAAGACCTTGCCAAACGGGCGAAAATGCTGGTGCCCGGCGTCCTGACCGTGGCCGGCGGCATCCACGCCACGATCATTCCTGCGGACTACGCCGGTTCGGACATGGACCTGGTCGTTCGCGGGGAAGGCGGCACGGCATTCGAAGGCATTATCCACCGCTATAAGAAAGGTGAAACCCTTGCGGACGGAGATGCGGTCCTCGCGGTACAGGACATCGAGTTCACCCGGAAGGCGGGCGCGAAGCCGCCTCTCTTTCCGGCTGTCGAAGCGATCCCAAGGCCCCGTCGCGAGCTCGTCGACCGCAAGCGGTATTTCTCGGTCTGGACCTCGCCGGACGGTAACAACCGGCTGGAGACCATGTACCCCTCCATTGCCACGATCAGGACCTCGACGGGGTGCGCCTACAGTTGCGCGTTCTGCGTGGTCCATCACATGATGAGCGGCAAATACCTTCAGCGAAGCCCCGAGGACGTGGTGGACGAGATCGCGGGCATCCAGGAAGATTACATCTACTTCGTTGACGACGAGACCTTCCTGAACCCAAAGCGGCTCACGGATATCGCGAACCTGCTGAAAGCACGCGGCATAAAGAAAAAGTTCGTGAGCTGGGCCCGCGCCGACACTATCGTCCATCATCCCGAACTATTCAAGCTCTGGAAAGAGGTCGGCCTCCACATCGTCTACGTAGGGCTGGAGGCCATGGACGAGGAACGCCTCAAGGATTACAAAAAACGAACCTCGGTGGAGACGAACAGGAAAGCAGTGCAGATTCTGCGGGAGGCGGGCATCCTGCTGCACGGCTCGCTGATGGTGGATCCCGGGTTCACGGTCGAGGATTTCCGGAGGCTCGAAAGGGTCATTATCGAACTCATCCCGTCCGAGGTTTCGTTCACGGTCTTTTCCCCTTCGCCGGGAACCGAACTGTGGCACAAACACCAGAACGACTACATCATCGATTCGTACCTCTACTACGACTGCATGCACACCGTGCTGCCGACAAAGATGGACATGAAAAAGTTCTACGCGCACTTCGCCCGGCTCTACAGCATCGGCTGGCGCCACAATCCGCTCCGGCTGAACAAGACGAAGGTTCCCTTCCGTGAGATCGTGCGGAGCATCAAGAACGGCACGAAGTACGTCATCGCGATGCGGAATATCTATAAGGACTATCTGCCCAAGAAAATGTAAGACGAACAGAGCGGCGTTGCCGCGGGAAGGCTCAACGGCACACAGTATTTTCTGGCCATGATTCTTCACGAATTCTGCGCCTCCCGTGCTGCTCGACCGGAATTTTCCTTTCATGAATATTTTCGACATCATTAAGCGTGAAACTGAGCCGTTCGCCGGGAAGGCGGCAGTCATCCAGGGTGATTCAAGCATAACCTACGGTCAGCTGATCGCTTCGGCCGGGATGTTTGCGGAAACGCTGCGGCGGAAGGGTGTCTCCCGGACCCACCGCGTCGGGCTCCTGTGTGATGACGGCATCGACTACATCATTGCCAGCCTCGCCATCCTGTCTCTTTCCGCCGCCGTTACGCCGGTTTCCCCGGAGCAGACCGCCGATGAGATCGAGACGGTCATCGACCGGATCGACGTGGATTACCTCATTGCGGAGCCGCGGCTGAGACCCGAAGGGTACGGTGAACCGCTGCCCTCTGAAGGTCTCTCTCAGAAAGAATTGATCCTGGTTAAACGGACGGTGCGGGCGCGGCCGCCATCCGAATATTTCCGCATCAACCCGGCCTTTATCCGCTTCAGCTCCGGCACGACCGGTACGAGCAAGGGTGTAGTGCTGTCCCATGAGGCGATTCTCGACCGGACCGATGCTGCTGACAAGGGCCTGCAGATCACGTCCGCGGACACGGTGCTCTGGGTCCTCTCCATGAGCTATCACTTCGTGGTCACCATCCTGCTCTTTCTCCGGCGGGGCGCCACCATCGTTCTGTGCGGCCATCGCTTTCCGGAGTCCCTGATCGAAGGCATCACGAGGAGCAAGGGGACCTTCATCTATGCTTCACCCTTTCATTACAGTCTCCTTTCCCGCTCCGGTCTTTTGACCAAGGATTCGCTCCGGAATGTCCGCATGGCCGTTTCGACCGCGATCAGGCTTCCCGAACAGGTTGCAGAAGAGTTCTCCGCGAAGTTCGGGTTCGAACTGACCGAGGCCTATGGCATCATCGAGGTCGGCCTGCCCTTTGTCAGGCTCGGCGGCAACAGGGAAAAGAGGGGCTCCGTCGGTAAACCGCTCCCGGATTTCGAGATCAAGCTCGACAACAGGAACGAGAACGGCGTCGGTGAGATCCTCGTCAGGGGCAAGGGAATGCTCGATGCCTACTATTCTCCCTGGCAGGGAAGGGACGATATCCTTGCGGACGGATGGTTCAGGACCGGCGATCTCGGCCGGAGGGACGACGACGGAGACCTGTTCATTGCCGGCAGGGAAAAGGACGTTATCAATTTCGTGGGCATGAAGATCTTCGCCCAGGAAGTAGAGGACGTTCTGAACCGGCATCCGCACGTGCGGGAGTCGCTGGTATACGGCGCACCCCACGCTGTATACGGCCAACTGCCGATGGCCAAGATAGTGCTTCGCGATGGTACCGAGAAGCCGGACATCAATGACCTGCGGAAGTTCTGCTATCAGCACCTGGCCCAGTACAAGGTGCCGAAGGACTTCGAGTTCACGGACCGGCTGCCGAAAACCGCTAGCGGGAAGTTGAAGCGATGAGGGTCCTGCTCGTGAACCCCTTCGGCTCGAACTGGGTCGAGGGGAGTGATGACAAGAGCGAGACTGCCATCCGCATGGCGCCGAACGGTCTCCTCTCGATCGCCGCCTACCTGGAGCAGCGCGGGATCGAAACCGCCATCCATGACTGCCGGGGGCCGGTGACGCGCGTCGGAACGGCCGATGTCCTTGCCCGCGTTTCCGATTTCAGGCCCGACATGGTCGGCTTTACGGCCGTCACGTCGAGCTTCCTGAACGCTTACCATCAGGCAGAGGCGATCAAGGAGTCCTGGCCCGGTGTCAAGATCGTTGTTGGCGGTGTGCATGTGTCGGCGCTGCGCGGCAGTATCCTGGAGCGATTTCCCGCCATTGACCTCCTCGTGACGGGAGAAGGCGAGAAGGCCATGGCTGAGCTGGCTGCGGGTGCGAAGCCGGAGACAGTCCAGGGGCTTGTCTTTCGCGATGGGGGCACGATCAGAGACAACGGGATCAGGACCGATCTCTGCGAGCTTGACTCGCTTCCTTTTCCCGCCTACCATAAACTCGACGGATTTCCCGGAAGCTTCGAGGCAGCACTGTTCAACTATCCGAAAACGCCGACCGCAACGGTAATCTCGAGCCGCGGCTGCCCCTACCAGTGCTCCTACTGCGACCGCTCCGTATACCGCAGGAGCTTCCGGTTCAATTCGGCCGAGTATCTTTACGAGCACATGGCGTTCCTCAAGAAGCGGTTCCACATCCGGCACGTGTTCTTCTACGATGACCTGTTCACCTTCAACCGCGAACGGATCGAGAAGTTTTGCAATCTCCTGCGGGAGAAACCGCTCAAGATGACGTTCAATTGCGCCGTACGCGTGGGCCACGCCGATGACGAAATGCTCAGGATGCTCAAGGCCTCCGGCTGCTGGATGGTCAGCGTCGGCATCGAGTCCGGCGCGCCGGAGATTCTCGCGAGGCACAAGACCAAAATAGATTTCCCCGAGATGCGCTCGACGGTCCGGCGCATTCAAAAGGCCGGGCTCCGCGCAAAGGGACTGTTCATGATGGGGCTCCCGGGCGAGACCGAAGAGACCGTCAAGGTCACGACGGACTTTATCAACGGCCTCGAGCTCGATGACATGAACATGACCAAGTTCACGCCCTTCCCCGGCTCGCCGATCTACCAGACCATCCGGGAAGAAGGCGTTTTCGAGGAGAAATGGGACCTCATGAACTGCCTCAATTTCGTGTTCGTACCGAAAGGAATTTCGTCCAAGGAGCGGCTCGATGAATTATACAAGCAGTTCGTGAAACAGTTCTACACAGGCAGGAACTGGACCCGCAAGTTCGTGCCGCTCATGTTCAAGTCGCCCCACAGCGCCCTCAGGATGATCAGGAGTCTCCCGACGTTCCTCAGGATCAAGGACGATTTTGAACCGAAGGGAAAAGAATAAGAACGGCATGGCATCCTATCGTTAACATAACCCTTCACATAATCATTCCCAGAATATTTCCTCAGTCTTTAGTATCGCTTCCCTTTGTCGGCTTTTTGACAAAACCTATCTCGATATCTATATTTTAATTATCTCTATGTGGCAAGCTCCCTAGCGGGGCCTGTCATGAGAGGTATTGCGGTTCGACGCTGAGACCAACTGCTGTTGCAATATTTTGTTCGCCCGTTCTGTTCGCACTTGTTTGGTCATCAGCGCAGACCGTAAAGGGGCAAAGCCTATGCGTGAGCCATTTGAATTCAAGCAATGCATAACCCTGCTGAAAGCGACAGGCAGTACGGCAAAAACGCTTGCCGAACTTCGTAACCGGCTGGCAACGATAAGCGACCGGTCCCTGTATCACCATACGTACCAGTATTTTCTGAAAGGCCATATCCTGGAATATACCAATGACTTCGCCGAGTGGGCGGGACAGGACCTGGAGGAGCGCGAACTGGCGGAGGAGCTTTCTAATGTGGACCCCTATGATTTCCCCGATATGAACGCATTGCGCGTCGAATTGATGCGTGTGATCCAGGTCTACCTCGAGCGGTTCCCGGAGCCGAGGGAGACCAGGGTTGGCGAGGAGTTCTACTTCAACGAGACGGTAACGCTCGTTTTTCCAGCGGGAGTCCGTGCCAAGAACCTCGCCGAATTCCTTCTCGCCATCAAGTACGTGGACCGAAGCTGTCTGTACTATCATTTTTACGATGCCCGGCTGCGCCTCGGCGGAGCGATGAACGATTTTTCGCAATGGATCGTCGACGCCCTCGGGAAGAAAGAACTCGCCGACAAGCTGATGGCCATAGATCCCTTCGTCCATTCGCTGGAAGGGATACGGGAGCGGATCGTCGAGGCCCTCGAGGCGGAAGTGAAGGTCGATATGGAAGCGGCCGGGGTCCATCATGCTGTCCGGGACGAGGTGACAGAGGAGATGACAACCGCGGGAGGTCGTCATGATTAGTCAATACTATGGGATAGCGCCGAAAGGCGACCTTCTTCTTCTGCAGAAGCTCAGCGGCCGGTTTCAAAAGAGGAAGTTCCTCCATATCAACTCGACCCGGGAGGGGGGCGGTGTCGCCGAGATCCTGCATCGCATGATACCCATGCTCCAGGAGTTCGGCATCGATGCCCGGTGGGAGGTCATCAAGGGCGACGCGGCCTTTTACGACATGACGAAGAAGATCCATAATTCGCTGCAGGGCGAACCGGAGTTCTTCACAAAAGACATGTGGGATTACCATCTCGAGGTCAACAGAAGGAATGCCGAGACCCTGGACCTTGAAGCGGACGCCGTATTGATCCATGACCCGCAACCGGCGCCCCTGATCCTCTTCAGGAAGAGCGGCGCCTGGATCTGGAGATGCCACATCGATGTTTCCAATCCCCGCAGGGATACCTGGGACGCCCTCAGGCGGTACTGCGAGCAATACGACGCCGCCGTCTTTTCCGTATCGAAGTTCGCGAAGGCCATGCGCATGCACGAGTTCATTGTTCCGCCTTCGATCGATCCGGTCAGCGAGAAGAACCGCGAGCTTTCGCCGGAAGAGATCCAGGATTCGGTGAACAGGTTCGACATCCCCCTCGACCGCCCGGTCATCCTCCAGGTCTCGCGGTTCGACCGGTTCAAGGACCCCATCGGCGTGATCAAGGCGTACCGCATGGCGAAAAAATACAACGATTGCGTGCTCGTTCTTGCCGGCAGCCCGGCCTCGGACGACCCGGAAGGGGAGAAGGTCCTTGACGAAGTAAAACAGAATGCGGCCGATGATCCCGATATCCGCATCCTGATGCTTCCTCCGTTCAGCGACAGAGACATCAATGCCCTGCAACGGATGGCGACGGTCGTGCTCCAGAAGTCCCTGAAAGAAGGGTTTGGTCTGACCGTGTCCGAGGCGATGTGGAAGGGAAAACCGGTCATCGGCGGCGCCGTAGGCGGCATTCCGCTCCAGATCATGCACAGCGTTACCGGCTTCCTTGTCCACTCCATTGAGGGGACTGCGTTCAGGATACGTCAGCTCCTGAACAACCCGGACATGGGAAAGAAAATGGGCGAGCAGGCCAGGGAGTTTGTCCGGAACAATTTCCTGATCACGAGGCAGATGCGGGATTATCTCTCGATCTGGTATTCCCTCGAGAACGACGGCCTGCGGACCCTGGAACTGTGACCCCGGGCAAATCGCCGGAACGGAGAACGGAAGGTTACTATGCCTGAGGGAAGAACTATGGGTCGGGCGCGCAGGGTCCGGGAAGGCTTGCTCGGCGCCCGGTTCCACGAGAAGGTGACCGGTCGGTTCACGGTCTGGGCGCCTTTTGCAAGAAGCGTTGCCGTAAGGATTGTTTTTCCTGAAACGCGCGTCATTCCCATGGTGCAGAACAGCCGCGGCTATTGGCATGCCGTTGCGCACGGCCTCGTTCCCGGGGCCAAGTATGTTTACCGGCTCAATGATGAAAAAGACAGGCCCGACCCCGCGTCCCGGTTCCAGCCCGAAGGAGTCCATGGCCCATCGCAGCTGGTCGATCCCGCCGAATTCGATTGGAATGACGATGACTGGCAGGGCATGCCTTTTCGCGATCTCGTGATCTACGAGGTGCATATCGGCGCTTTTACGCCGGCCGGCACCTTTGAGGCCGCTGTTTCCCGCCTTGATCACCTGAAGGACCTGGGCGTCACGGCGATCGAGATCATGCCCGTTGCCCAGTTCCCCGGCAGCAGAAACTGGGGCTACGACGGCGTGTATCCTTTCGCACCCCAGAACACCTATGGCGGGCCGCCGGGATTGAAGGCGCTCGTGGACGCCTGCCACCGGCAGGGGATCGCAATCATCCTCGACGTGGTCTACAACCACCTGGGA